>Ga0114939_10000175_pt1 | contig 54464 bp, 40 predicted proteins | sample AshMeaCrysSpring_FD_87196 | JGI IMG/M metagenome (GOLD analysis project Ga0114939, IMG submission 87196) | Groundwater microbial communities from Big Spring, Nevada to study Microbial Dark Matter (Phase II) - Ash Meadows Crystal Spring | ecosystem: Environmental > Aquatic > Deep subsurface >...
ACGCTCGCGGTCTCGTGCACGGACGCCGTCTCGTGGATCACGGCCGACGGGTGGATGCGGTCCCAGCCGGCGTCCTCGTACCGTCGAGCGCCGAACCGCTGCTTGATGAGCGCCTGGGCCATGTTCACGTCCGGCGTCAGGAGCAGCGTCAGGCCGGCGAACGTGGTCATGAGCGAGGCGAGCTTCGCCGAGGTCACGACCACCGACGGGTTGCGCTGACCGATGAGTTCCGCGTACTCCGTACGGTCAACGAACACCAGGTCGCCGGGCCCGCAGTCCTCGATCGCCGCGATGCGGCCGACGGAGCGGTCCGGACCGATCTTCTCCGAGATCAGGCTCTGCGCGGCAAAGCTTGCGATGATCTCGGCTGTGGTCGTCTGCATGTTCGAGTCCCGTAGTCAGGTCGTGGCGGGCGGAAGCGGGACTCGCGCCGTGACGCGGCCGTCGAAGTCGAGCCACGCGTGCTCGACGTAGTCGTAGAGCATGCAGCTGCGCACGTTCGCCATGTACGTCCGCTGGTCGAGGCGGTAGGCACAGACGTCGGGGAACTGTTCCCGTAGCCGTCGCTGCGCGGCGCCGAGTGTGAACATCGGGATGCGCGGGTTCAGGTGGTGGGCGTGGTGCTGCATGATGCCGTGCATCAGCCGGTCGATGCCGAAGGGCAACCGAACCTCCGCCGTCGCCGTCAGGTAGGCGCGGCGGCGCTGCCACTCATGCCTCGCCGAGAACCAGGCGATTGCCGGACTCGTGTGCTGCAGGTAGACCACGAGACCGATCGTCACGTTCCAGAGCAGGAATGGCACAACGACCGCGAGCGCGAGCAGGAGCGCGAACGACTGGTCCGTCGAGCGGGCCACGATCGCCACTGCCGCGATCCACAGGGCGGCGCCTGCGGTCACGAGCGCGCTGTCCCACTTGTACTTGCGGCGGCTCGAGCCGATTTCCTTGCGACTCGCGAAGTAGAGTTTCTTCCACCACATCTCGACGAGGTAGTACGCACCCCAGCCGGCGCCGCAGCGATACAGCCGTTCGAGCCGCTGGCGATGGCGCGGCAGGGCGTCGAACTCGGCCTTGGAATACGGGGCCCACACCTGGTCGCGCCCCTTCAGGTTGTTGAAGCCGTGGTGGGCGACGTTGTGACCGACCTCCCACAGGCTGTACGCCGTCAACGACGGCAGGAAGGCGATCCGCCCGAAGACCGCATTGAGCCTGCGGTTTCCGAAAAAGCTGCCGTGGCAGGCGTCGTGGCCGATCAGGAAGAGCCGGACGATGCCGGCCGTCACCAGGATCGTGCCTGCCAGCTTGAGCGACACCGGGCCGGCCAGCAGCGCGAGGGCGGAGCCCGCGACGAAGAGCGCGAGGTCGAAGGCGAGGGCGGCGGAAGGGCGGAGCAGATTCGAGGACTGCTCAAAGGCGCTCAGCAGGGCCTTGCGGTTCGCGGTCGTCGGGTGCATGCGTCGTGGGGCCTCGTCGGCCCGCCTCGGGGCCGGGGCGGGCGGTGCAGCGCCAGGCTAACGACGCGTGGGGTCAGTGTAATCGATGCGGTTCACCTCCGTGGCTCATTCTCGAGCCTGTTGTCGGGCCACGGCCGCTGTGCGCGGGACTTTACCAGCGTCCGTGCTCGTCTCGCGCCGGCGGTGATTCCGGCCCGGTGGGCGCCCCGAGCGGTTCGGCGCCCGGCGGCCTGACGACGAGGCGTCGCACGCGTCCATGCTCGCCGGCGATCAGCCCGAGGAGCCGCTCGCGCACGGCGTGGTCCGACTCCGTCGGACGGGTCCTCCAGCGCAGGTAGTCGAGCCACGTCGGGCATTCGAAGCGCTCGACCCAGAGATCCACGGCGTCGATGTCCTGCGCGATGGACCAGGCGCGCGCGCCGTCACGCCGCCGGATCCGGCCGATCTCGTTGATCACCGCGACGAACTCAACCGCGTTCTCGGGCGGCACGCGGTACTCGATGGCCACGACGATCGGGCCCGACGTCGATGCGATCTCGACGCTCGGCGGGTTGAGGGCCGCCCGCTTCCGCGGGTCGAGCGAGCCCAGTTGCTCGACAGCGATCGGCAGCCAGCGGGCCACCGCAAGCGAGACCAGCGCCGCGACGCCGGCGAGCGTCAGCGCTTCGCGCAGGCTCGCCGCGCTCGCAAACTCGCCCCATAACCAGCTGCCGAGCGCCATGCTGGCGAAGGCGATGCTCTGGTAGGTCGCGAGCATCCGGCCCATCACCCAGCGCGGCGAGGAAAGCTGCACGGCGATGTTGAAGCTCGCGAAGGCCTGGGTCCACACGGCGCCGGCCAGCACGTGCGCCGCGAGCGTCACCACGGCCCAGCGACTCTGGCCGATTCCGATCATCGCGGCGCAGGCGAGCACCGACAGCATCCGCAGCAGTGCGTCGCTGGTGAAGCGCTGGCGGAGCGCGGCGCTCGACAGCGCGCCGAGCATCGCGCCGATGCCGAAGCCTCCCATCAGGAGGCCGAACGTGGGCGCGCCCCCGCCGAGCAGGTCGCGCGCAACGATCGGCATCAGGGCCGGCACGGCGACGATCGGGATCGTGTACAGCATGCATCGCAGCAGGATGGCGACCATGTGCGGCGAGAGGCTGACGTAGCGCAATCCGGCAGCGATCGCCGTGCCGAGCGGTTCGGGCGGCAGCTCACTGCGCACGCGCTTCGGCCGCCACCAAAGCAGCGTCGCGATGATGCCCAGGTACGACGCCGCGTTGACGACAAATGCGGCCGCCGCGCCCACGGCGGCCACGATCACGCCGCCGATCGCCGGGCCGACGCTCCGTGCCAGGTTGAAGCCGACCGCGTTCGCCATGACCGCGGGTGCGATCTGCGCCCGCGGCACCTGGTCGCCGATCGAGGCCTGCCAGGCCGGCGCGAACAGCGCGGCGCCGCACCCGATCAGAAACGTGAGTCCGAGCAGCAGCGACGGCGTGACGTCACCCGCGAGTGCGATCACCGCAAGCGTCGTCGACGCCAGCAGCGTGAAGACCTGCGAGACGAGCATGAGCATGCGTCGGTCGCGCGTGTCGGCCAGCGCGCCCGCCAGCAGAGACAGGAAGAAGAAGGGCATGGCGTTCGCGGTCTGCACGAGCGCGACCTGGTCCGGCGAGGGTGCGATCGTGGTCATCAGCCACGAGGCGCCGACCGTCTGGATCATGCTGCCGAACGACGAGACGAGCGAGGCCCACCAGAAGAGGGCGAACACGCGGTGCTCGAACGGCGCAAGGGTCGTGCGGCGCCAGCGCTCGAAGTACGAGGCGGCCTCATCCGGGGAGGCGGCGTCGAGGTCTGGGCGGCGGCTCACGGGGTCGCGCAACTAGCGCTGCTCGATGTCATCGATGAACTCGGCGACGACCGCGTTGAATGCCGCGGCCTGGTCACTCTGGACGGAGTGCCCGGCCTCGGGAATGACGCGCCCGCCCGGTACGTCCACGAACCCATCGTCCGGGAGCGGTTGCCGTGCCGCGCATGCGACCATGCCAGTCGCTGCAACGATCAGGATCAGGACTTGAAAGGTCTCTCTTCTTCTCATCGCCTGGCGACTTCGCTCCCGGGCCGATCACCGCGTGATCACGCCGATCTCGGCCAGCACCTGCAGGTACTCCGCCACCGGGCCGAGCGGCACGGGCCCGAACTCCGCCGATAGCGCATCGCGTATGTCCTGCACGCTGCGGCGGCCGTCGACGAAATTGAGGGCCTCGAACGGATAGTCCGCCTCGCCGCCATCGGCGCCTGCGACGCTTCTCAGCGCAAGCGTCGCCGAACGCTCCCGGCCGATTCGATCGGCTACGTAATCGTAGCTGAAGTCCACCATCGGCCCCTTGAGCGCGGAGTTGCGCCGATACACGACGGCGCCTTCGCCCGTCGGCCGCGACGCCACGCCGCCCGTCCCGTAGGTGCCGGCCAGCGCGTCGATGCGCTGCTCGAGCCGGCGGCGCTGCTCGGGACTCAAGGCGACCCATCGGTCGATGGACGCGACCACGCGCCGCTCGTATTGCCAATGGAATCGACTGAGCACATCGGCCTCGACCGGGGGGCGCGCGGCCCGCCGCCGCAGCATGTCCGCGGTGCGCTCGAGCTGGCCGCGCTCGACGAGCTCGACCAGGCCCGGCGCGTCCGGCGCGCCCAGGGTGGCGAGATACCAGGCGGACGCGCCCCCGATGAACGCCGCTCGCTCGAGCTTGGTCGGGTCGATGCGTCCGGGCAAGTCGCCGGTGGTGTGGATGTAGCGGTCCGGCCAGTCGTTGAGGTAGATCGCGGGAATGGCAAATGAACTGTCCACGTACACCGTGTGATCGCTGCCCGTGCTGGGCGCGCTCACCTGGGCAAGCAGGGCGCCCTTGCCACCGCCCGCGGCGACCAGCGGGTAGGGTGCGTCTTCTCCGCTTGCATGGGCGAGCGACTGTTCGTTGACGAAGCGACCGAAGGCTGCGGCCACGTCGTTCACGAACGTGGGCAGGCTCGCGTGCGTCCGCGTCACCCGGAACACGGCCTGGGTCTCGGGTCCACCGCCCACCATGTCGAGCTGCAGCACGGCAACGATGCGCTGCGCCATGTCGGGCCGACCATTCAGCAGGATCGTCGTGCCTTCGATCTCGGGTGGCCAGATGAAGCGCACACTGCGCGCGGGCCGCGGCAACCGACCCTCGCGAATCAGCTTCGCGCAGGTGCGCGCGACCTCGAGGATGGTTGCGCAGCCGCTGGCATTGTCGTTGGCGCCCGGGTGCGGGTGGTCGAGGTGGCAACTGAAGGCGATTTCCTCGGCGGCGAGGCGCGGGTCCGCGCCCGCGATGCGCGCCGTCACGATCTCCACCTCCGATGGGCGCTGCGCGGCCCGCACGTGCGCCTCGAGACGCACGACCTGGCCGGCGGCGAGGCGTGCCTGCCAGTCGCGCGCCTGCTTCGCCGACACCATGAACGCGAAAGCCGGCGTCTTCGAGTACGAATCGAGATGGCCCCAGCGCACGAGCCTGGGGTCGTCGCCCGACCACGCCGTCCGCTGGTTCTGCGCATGGCTCACGATGCCCGCCGCACCGTAGCGTCCGATCGCGAGCTCCTGCACGTCGATCGGCTGCGAAGAGACCAGCACGAGCCGACCGCGCACGTCCTTGCCGTCGTAGTCGGAGGCACTCGTGCCCGCACCGACATCCACCAGTTCCGCCGTCGCCTCGCCGCTCACACTCGTCTGGGCGAGCGACAGCGGCATCGACGACCAGTCGGCGATGCGTGCCGATCGCTGCCACTGGCCGTTCGTTTCGGCGAGTTCCCAGAGCTCGGCCGACTCCACGTCCCAGCCGAGGCGCGACTTCTGCGGGCCGAACATCGTCTTGCCATCGGCGGGGAAGCGCAGGATCTCGACGTCCTCGAGCCCGTACTCCCGGAGTCGGCGCTCGATGAACGTGGCCGCCTCGTGGAAGCCTTGCGACGCGTTCATGCGGTGCGACGCAGAGATCGCCTCGAGGTTGCGCTGGGCCGTGTCCCCGGACAGCTCGCGCGCGAATGCCGCGACGACCGACTCTTCGAGAAGCGGCGGCGGCGACGCAGCGCCCGCGGTGCTGCAGGCGATCAGGAAGAACAGCAGGACTCGTGACGGCATGGATCCCCCCCTGGTACGGTCGAACGGCAATATACATGCGATTGGCTCGATGCCGGGGCTGCCGATCTGTGCAAGGTTCGACGAGGGCGGGTTCAACGAGCTGCGCGAAGCACGCGCGAAGCTCGACGCGGCCGGGTTCCAGACCGTCCCGATCGACCACGACGTCACGAGGTCACTGGCCTTTGCCTATCCGGAGGGCAACGGCGTCGAGGTCTACGTCGACGTGTCGGACGCCCGGAGGCAGGATCCGCAGCGCATCGCCAACGTCAAGTCACTGGACCTCTGGCGAGTCTCGCGGCGGTCAAGGTGGGGCGCTGAGTTTCCAGAGCTCGCGCACGTTCTCCACCACCGCGCCCTGGGCGGCAACCCTGAGCCCGAACTTCGAGCCCGCGAACGCCGGCGTCTCGACCACGATGACGGTCGCGGCCGCGGGGCCTGGACGCCGCTCGCCGTCGACGATCACCGCTTTCGAGGCGAGCAGCTCGTCGATCGAGCCGTCGCGTATCGGACCGCCACGGTCGTCGCGGCTGATGACACCGCCGACGATCGGCTCGTCGAAGCGCGTGCGCCCCGACTGGCGGATCGGGATGCCGGAGGCGGCGAGGAGGCGGATTACCTCGGCGCCCACCGGGTTGTCGTCCGGTCGCGTGCCCTGCGAGTAGATGTAGCCGCCGGTGGTCGAGAGCTCGTCCTCGTGCAGGTCGAGGACCAGTCGCGGCGGGTAAGTCTTCGCCAGCTCGAGCACGGCGCGGGTGAGCGCCGCGGTCTCGGGGCCCGGGGGCGCCTCGTCGCGTGGCTTCGTGCCGTCCGCGAGATCCGGCAGCAGGTACTCGGCGTCACCGACGCTGTAGCCGCCCTTGCGCCAGTCACGCTCAGCGGTGTTCGGATAGCGCCAGTTGGCCAGGTACGCCTTCGGGTTAGCGAGCGGGATCACCACGATCGGCACGCCCGACTCGGCGAGCTCGACGATCGCGTCGAACTGCCGGGCGATGGCGTTCGGGCCCGCCGGTTCCTCACCGTGGACGCCGGACAGGATCCAGAGGGCGTCGCCGTGCTTCGGCGTGTGCCAGGCACGGATTGCGAGCCCGGGCTCGCCCGGATACGCGTAGATGAGCTGCTGGTGCCAGTCGTGCGCCGAGGACAATTTCTCGTAGCGGGCCTCGAGCTCCGCGAGTGGCGCGCGACCGTCGGCCGTGTAGCCGGCCGCCGCGAGGACTAATATCGGTGCCAGGCACCTATTTTTCAGGTTCACACCATGCATCGTGTCGTCGCCTTCCTGCTCGCCTGTCTCCTCAGCGCCGCCGCGGCGGCCGGGCCCCGCGCCCGCGATCTCGGCATTCCGTTCGATGGTACGCCGGGGCCGCTGAACGCGATCACCGACGTCGCCGGCGTCACCGTGGGCCAGGCCACCCTGATCGAGGATCTCGCTGGTGGACGCAAGGTGCGCACGGGCGTCACGGCCGTGCTGCCCCGCGGCACACAGTCGTTCAGCGCGCCGGCCTATGGTGCCTGGTTTCCGCTGAACGGCAACGGCGAGATGACGGGCACGGCCTGGATCGACGAGTCCGGCCAGATCGAAGGGCCGGTCATGATCACCAACACGCACAGCGTCGGCGTGGTGCGCGATGCGGTGATCGCGTGGCGGGTGCGCAAGGGTGGCGCCGACGCCTCGGGCTACTGGTGGTCGCTGCCGGTCGTCGCGGAGACCTACGACGGTCACCTGAACGACATCAACGGCTTCCACGTGAAGCCGGCCGATGTCGACCGGGCGCTCGACTCGGCGCGCGGCGGGCCGGTGGATGAGGGCAACGTCGGCGGCGGCACCGGCATGATCTGTCACGAGTTCAAGTGCGGCATCGGCACGGCTTCGCGCCGCGTCACCGTCGCCGGACGGGAGTGGACGCTCGGCGTCCTCGTTCAGGCCAACTACGGCATCCGCGACACGCTGCGCATCGCGGGCGTGCCGGTCGGCCAGCACCTGCGCAACGACCGAATCTACACCGATCCGGCTCTGCAGCCCGCCGACACCGGCTCGATCATCGTCGTCGTCGCGACCGACGCGCCCCTGCTGCCGCACCAGCTGAAGCGCATCGCGCGCCGCCCCGCGCTCGGCCTCGGTCGCATGGGCAGCTACGCCGGCAACGGCTCGGGCGACCTGTTCGTCGCGTTCTCGACGGCCAATGCGCAGGCGCTCGAGGGCGCTCCGCTCGTTCAGTCCACCTCGCTCGGCAACGACCAGCTCGACCCGCTGTTCCTCGCCACGGTGCAGGCCACGGAGGAGGCGATCGTCAACGCGATGGTCGCCGCGCGCGACATGACCGGGCAGGACGGCCGCTACGCCAGGGCGATCCCGCACGCGGAACTCATGCGCCTGCTGAAACAAAAATAGGTGCCAGGCACCGAATTACGTCGGGGGCCGCACCGGGCGCGCGTGCGCCTCGCGGGTGCGCGCGTTCAGGGCGCGCAAGGCCTCGAGTTCGTGCGTCGAAGGTGCGGCGATCGTCTCGATCGTCGGCGCGACCTCGAGCGGCCAGCCGACGGCGCGGCGCGCCTCTTCGACGGTCACGCCGGGGTACAGGCCGGCGAGCCGCAGCTCCTCGCTTTCCGGTGCCGGCGTGAGCACCCCGAAATCCGTGATCACGGTCCGCGGGCCGGCACCGCGCATCGCCGTTCGCGAGCGTGCACCGTGGCCGTCGAGGAACCCGGCGCTGGTGCGGAAATCGAGCTTCGGAACCAGGCTGCGCGGCGTCGCCTTGACCATCACGAAGGTCTGGCGCGCGTGGGCCGCGATCTCGGTCGCGCCGCCCGCGCCCGGCAACCGCGTCGCGGGTGCGTCGTACGGGCCGATGACGGTGCTGTTGAGGTTGCCGTACGAGTCGACCTGGGCGGCGCCGAGGAAGCCGACGTCCACGCGACCCGCCTGCAGGAAATAGCTGAACACCTCGGGCAGCGGCACCACGCAGGTCGCCGTCTCAGCGAGTTCGCCATCGCCGATCGAGAGCGGCAGCACGCTCGGCCGCGTGCCGAGCGTCCCGGATTCGTACACGAGCACGATGTCGGGCGCGTGGGTGAGGCGAGCGAGGTTGCAGGCCGCGCTCGGCAGTCCGATGCCGACGAAGCACACGCACTCGTTCCACAGCAGGCGCGCGGCCGCCACGGTCATCATCTCGTCGCGCGTCCAGTCACTCACGGCGTCGCCTCCAGGGTCGCGAGTAAGCCGGCATAACCGCGAACCTCGAGAACGTTCTGCTTCATCCAGGCGAGAAATCCTTCGCGCTCTCGGGCGATCGCGTCCCAGCGCTGGTAGAAGCCGTTGTCACGCGCGTAGTGGTCCTGCACGTAGGACGGATACGCGCCGCCGGGGCAATGCGCCACGGCCGTCACGACCCAGTGCGGCAGCACGATACCGTTCATCGCGGGTGGCAGCGTGTCGACGACTTCCTCGACGGTGACGATCAGCTTCTGCGCGGCGAGCGCCGCCTCGCGCTGCGCGCCGACGATGCCGTGGATCGCGACGTTGCCCTGCCGGTCCGCGCGCTGTGCGTGGAGGATCGTGACGTCGGGGTTGATCGCCGGCACGGCGGCGAGCCGCTCGCCGGTGAACGGACACTCGACGCTCCTGATGCGCGGGTTGGCCGCAGCGAGGTCGGTGCCGAGGTAGCCGCGCAGCGTCGCGAACGGCAGGCGGGCGGCCCCGGCGCAGTAGGCCGCGGCCACGCCGGCGTGCGTGTGTTCGTCGAGCTCGAGCGGCCCCGGCCACTGCCGCTCCACCGCGTCGCGCAGCCGGTGCAGGGAGCCGACGCCGGGATTGCCGCCCCAGGAGAACGTCAGGCGGCGCGCGCAACCCATGCCGATCATCTGGTCGTAGATGAGGTCCGGCGTCATGCGCACGAGGTGCAGGTCGCGCCGGCGCTGGCGAATGATCTCGTGGCCCGCGGCGAACGGAATCAGGTGCGTGAAGCCCTCGAGCGCAACGCACGCGCCGTCGGTGACGTGTTGCTCTATGGCCTCCGCGAGCGACAGGTGCTTCACTCGCTCACTCGACGACGGTGCGCGATTGCTCGCGCATGTACTGCGCGAGGTAGTAGAAGGACGCGATCGCCTTGCCCGTCGATCCCGAGCCCTTCCAGCCCCCGAATGGCTGGTAACCGGGCCACGCTCCGGTCGTCGCGCCCTGGCGCCGGTTGGCGTAGGTGACGCCCGCCTCGATGTTCTCGTGGAACCACGGCACCTCGTCCGCGTCACCATAGAAGCCTGCGGTGAGACCGAGGTCGCTGTCGTTGGCGATGCGCATGGCCGCCTCGCGGTCGCGGACCCGGTGCAGCATGAGGATCGGCAGGAACATCTCGTGCTTCCAGAGCGCGTGATCGGGCGGCGCCTCCGCCAGCAGCGGCTCGACGTAGTGGCCGCGCGCGAGGTCACCGTCCTGCAGTCGCCGGCCGCCCGTGTGCAGGCGCGTGCCGCCGCCGCGGAGCTGTTCGACGTAGCGCTCGTAGTTCCCACCGGCCGCGGCATTGATGACCGGGCCGAGCCAGTTCTCGCGACGGCGGGGATCGCCGACGCGCATCACGGCGACCTGCGAGCGCAGTCGCTCGACGAGCTCGTCGGCCGCGGCTGCCTCGACGTAGAGCCGCGACAGCGCGGAGCACTTCTGCCCGCCCATGCCGTAGGCGGAGCGAACGATTCCGGCCGCCGCGTCCTCGAGGTTCGCGCGCGCCGTCACGATGCAGGGGTTCTTGCCGCCCATCTCCGCGATGCAGGGTCGCGGCCACGGGCCGCCGGCCATGCGCCGGACGAGGTCCATGCCGACCCCGACCGACCCGGTGAAGGTGACGCCCGCCGTGGCCGGGTGGGTGACGAGCGCTTCGCCCACCTCGCGCCCGGGGCCGGCGAGGTACGAGAACACGCCGGGCGGCAGGCCGGCGTCGCGGATGCAGTCGGCGAGCAGTCGCCCGGCCCACGGCGTGTCGCTCGCGCCCTTCACGACCACGGTGTTGCCGGTGACGAGCGCAGCGGCGGCCGGCCCGCCGGCGAGCGCGAGCGGGAAATTGAAGGGTGCGATCACGACCCAGGTGCCGTAGGGCCGCATCACGCTGCGATTGCGGGAGATCACGTTCGGCAGCGGATCGTTTGGTAATACGTGGTCGTAGCCGCCATGACTCTCGAAGTCGTCGGCGTAGTGACGGAAGAAGTCCACCGTCTCCTGCGCCTCGCCGAGAGCTTCCATGCGGTTCTTGCCGACCTCGAGCGTGAGTGCCGCGGCGATCTCGTAGACGCGCTGCTCCATCAGGTCGGCCACGCGCCGCATCAGCCGCACGCGCTCCACGGGCGGCGTGGCGCGCCACGCGGGGAACGCACGCCCGGCGCCCAGCATCGCCGCCTCGACGTCGGCGCGGCCGGCCACGGCGAACTCGCCCAGCCTGAGCTCGTGATCGATCGGGCTGCGGCGCTCGTCGTACGTGGAGGCCGCGAGGTCATGGCCGTCGACGAACAGCTCGTGACGCGCCCCGAGGCGCGCCTGCACGGCGGCCAGCGCCGCGTCGAAGCGCTCGTGCATCTCCATGGGCGGGTCGAACATCGTCGCGTAGGTGAGGCGGAAGCTCATGTCGGGCTCGTGGGGTTCAGCGGGAGGGGAAGAACCGCCCGAGCAGCCGGTCGAGCAGCGCGAGCGCGTCGGCGAGGTCTCGCTCCTCGATCACGAGCGGCGGGGCGAGCAGGACCAGGTTGCCGCGCGCACCGAAGGACACTCCTTCCTCGAGCGCCGCCGCGAGCAGGGAGGCGAGCGCGGGTGCGGTCTGGGGCCACGGAGCGATCGGTTCGCGCGACGCCCGGTCCGTGACGAGTTCGAGCACGGCAAAGAGGCCGTGTCCCCCGCGCACGTCGCCGATCACCGGGTGGCGGGCCGCGAGGCGCTCGAGTTCGCGCCGCAGCCCGGCGCCCAGACGTCGCGAGCGCGCGATCAGCCCCTCGTCCTCGTATGCCGCGAGCGCCGCGACGCCGGCCGCGCAAGCGAGCGGGTGACCGCAGTAGGTCAGCCCCGTATGCAGCACCTGGTCCTCGAGCGGCCCGGCAATCGCGCGCGACAGCACGACCGCGCCGAGCGGCACGGCGGCGCCGGTGAGTCCCTTCGCGAGCGTGATCACGTCCGGCCGGCCCTCATCGCCGTGGCGTTGCCAGGCGAACCACTCGCCGCAGCGCCCGAAGGCGCTCATCACCTCGTCGGCGATCAGCGGGATGCCGCGCGCGGCCGTGTGACGCCGCAGCTCTGGCCAGTAGTTGTCCGGAGCAACGATGCCATTCGAGCCGGCATTGGGCTCGAGGATCACGGCCGCGACCTGGCCGGCGCCAAAATGGTCGATGCGGTCGGCGACCGCGCGGGCAGCGCGCGTGCCGCATTCGGCGTCGCTGGCGCTGCCGAAGGGGCAGCGGTACGCATACGGCGGCTCGACGTGACTCACGCCCATTGAGTCCGGGTCCACCAGTGCGTGCGATCGCGTGTCGCCCGACAGCGCCATCGCGAGGTGGGTCGCCCCGTGATAGGAACGGTCGCGCGCGATCACCACGCCGCGCGGCCGTCCGAGTGCCTGGCGCACGATCTTGACCGCGTGCTCGTTCGCGTCCGCGCCGCCCAGCGTGAAGAACACGCGGCCGCCCTCGAAGCCCGCGCGCTCGAGCAGTCGCTCCGCCAGCTCCGCGCGAGGCCGCGATCCCCAGGAATTCGTGACGAAGCACAGCTGCTCCGCCTGGGCGCGAATCGCCTGCACCAGGCGCGGGTGCTGGTGGCCGAGGTTGCTGCACTCGGCGAGACTGCTCATGTCGAGAATCTCGCGGCCGTCCTCCAGGTGCAGCTTCGCGCCCGCGCCGCCGACCACGGTCGGTGCGTTCCATTGCGACTGCCGGCCCCAGCTGTGCAGGACGGTGCTTCGCTCGGTGCTCATGCGTGCGCGGCTGGTCGTGGGGTCCTCGGGATTGTGCGAATATCGCACACAGCTGCGTGACTCGCACGACCGGTCGGCCCATGAAGCACGTCCAAGCCTATCTCTGCGACGGCCTCAGAACTCCGTTCGGCCGGTTCCGTGGCGGCCTCTCCACCGTGCGGACCGACGACCTCGCGGCGCTCCCGATCCGGCGCCTGCTGGAGCGTCATCCGGAACTCGATCCCGCGGTGATCGACGACGTCTATCTCGGCTGCGCGAACCAGGCCGGCGAGGACAATCGCAACGTGGCGCGCATGGCGGCGCTGCTCGCGGGCCTGCCCGATTCGGTGCCCGGCGCGACGTTCAACCGGCTCTGCGCCTCCGGGCTCGAGGCCGTAGGACAGGCGGCGCGGGCCTGCGCGCTCGGCGAGGCGGACCTCATCGTCGCGGGCGGAGTGGAGGGCATGACGCGTGCGCCCTACGTGCTCGGCAAGGCCGAGACGACATACGCGCGCGACCAGGCGCTGCAGGACACCACGCTCGGCTGGCGCTTCGTGAATCCGCGATTCAAGGAGCGGTACGGCGTCGACTCGATGGCGCAGACCGCCGAGAACCTGGCCCGCGAGCATGGCATTTCGCGCGAGGACCAGGACGCGTTTGCGTTACGCTCGCAGCGACGCGCCGCCCGCGCCATGGCTGAGGGCTTGTTCGCGGACGAGCTGATCGAAGTCGCCGCACCGCCGGACGGGCGCATCGTCCGCGCCGACGAGCAGCCGCGGGGCGACACGACACTCGAGCGCCTCGCCGTGCTCGCGCCGATCCTCGGTGCCGGCACGACCATCACCGCCGGCAATGCCTCGGGCATCAACGACGGGGCGTGCGCGCTGCTGGTCGCCTCGGAGAGCGCCGTCGCGCGTTGGAATCTCGAGCCGCGCGCCCGCGTACTCGGCATGGCCGCCTGCGGCGTCCCCCCGCGGATCATGGGCATCGGGCCGGTGGAAGCGATCCGGAAGCTGCTGTCGCGCCTCCGGCTCGGCCTCGGGGACTTCGACCTGATCGAGATCAACGAGGCGTTCGCGGCGCAGGTGCTGGCGGTGACGCGTGCGCTCGGTCTGCCCGACGATGCCGGGCACGTGAACCCGAATGGTGGCGCGATTGCGCTCGGTCACCCGCTCGGTGCGAGCGGTGCGCGCCTCGCGTTGACGGCGCTCAGGCAGTTGCAGCGCACTGGAGGCCGTCGTGCCCTCGTGGCGCTCTGCGTGGGTGCGGGGCAGGGCGTGGCGCTGGCGCTCGAGACCTGAGGTGGCGTCTGCCGGCGTTCAGGTGATGGAGCGTTTGGATTCGTGCAAGTCGGGAAAGAGAAGAGGCCCCGGCGAAGGCCGGGGCCTCGAGTCGATAACCGCCCGTTTCAGGGAACAAGTCGGATCGTGTCGCTGGCGACGATTGGTTCGCTGTTCGTCAGGTTGCCGGTCATCGTCACCGACGTCTGTCCGGCCGTCCAGTTCGCTGCGTCGTTGAGGAAGTGGCAGATGAGATCAATGATCCCGTCGAAGTCCACGTCCGATGCACCGCACTGCGGCTTGCCTGACTTGTTGAGGGCCACCTTCAGCGAGCCGAGTCGCAGCGAGGGTGTAACGATCCATTCGACCGGCAGGCCTACCGATCCAAAGATCGCGACCGGGATCGTGCCAGTCAGCGTCGGCTGAACCGGATTGTCCGGGGAGCCGGGCCTGACGTCGATGCGGAAGACGCGCTCGTCCGGCGTGAACTCACAATCCGTGCAGACCGGATCGACCGACTGCACGAATTGCTGCACCACTTCCGCTGGCGCCTGCGGATCGATCGTCACCCTGAGCGTACTGGCCGCATCCGCGTAGCCATTCGCCAGAGGCGGCGTCGACTGGTTGGTCGCCTGCTGCCAGTTGCCCCGCGCCGGAGTCTGCAGAGTGGTGACCGCGAAGAACGGCTGGTTTGGAAGCAGTTCCACGGGCGCACCGCTCTTTACCGTTCCGTCGGCATTTGCTTCTTCGTCGGCCCTGGCGCAGCGCACCAGTTTCACGATGCGCGCCTTGGCACCCGACTCGAGCGGGGACGTGGTGTACGCGGCCGTGCCCATTATGGCGCCCGCGGGCCACTGGCTGCCGTCGGCGCGTGTCACGAGGAGGTTGCCAAACTGATCCCTTGCACCCTCGCTGCCGCATGTACGATGGCCGAAGCCCGCGTTGGCCATGTCGGCGGCCGAAATCAGGTTGCCGTCGACGATGGCCAGCGTTGCGGAGATGCCCGCGACCCCGGGGAATATCCCCGGGTCCTGGATCAAGACCAGGTTCGACGGCATGACCCGGTTGTCGCGGATCTGGTAGGTCAAGTCGGCCACGAGCGGCATGCTGGTCTTGACCGCGCCCTTGTAGCGGTAGAGCTGGTAGCCCTGGACGTTGCCGTTGTTACGGGCGACGTCGATCGGGTAGGAACTGGCCTTCACGACCGGTAGTGCGGCGGGCCCACCAAAGGTGACCGAGCCGAACACCGTGCCTAGCGAGCGGACCGGTGCGGGTGGCGCGGGCGCCCAGATCGGGAATTCGGTCGTATCGAGGATCGAAAAGTCGCCCTGGCCGGGACCGCCGCCTTCGTTGGTGTAACGGTTGAACAGAGGTCCCTGTCCGGAGCTGAAGCAGTCGTCGGACACCCGGGATGGCATGAAATCCGGATAGCTGCAATCGCGCGCCGTGAGGAGATACGCCGTGCCATAGGTCGGCGTGCCGACCTCCTCGATTCGGCCGTCCACGAAATCCCCGTTGTCCTGGTTCGTGACGTTGAAGAAGCTTTCGGCCATCTGCGTCAGACGAGGGTCGGGAGAGACCGGCAAGGGGTTCGCACCCGGCGCCACGCTGACGATATTCGGTGAAAAACGCGTCGACTGGTCGCGGAAGGTCACCTGCCAGGCGACGTTATCGTCGTCCGGACTTGGATCCAGGTAGAACGTGTAACCGTCATACTGCACGTCCGGCGCCGGGTTGCGGGCCGGGTCCGCGAAATCGTCCCGCACGAAGATGCCGTTGCGCTCCGGCATGTTGGACGGCGTGCAAGGGTTGCAGTCGCCGGCGTACAGGGCGAACTTGAGCCCCGGCTGTCCGGAATACTGGTAGCGGACACCGCTACGCGGCTGGCCGCTGAGCGGGTCCGCCGTGCTGCTGCGCGTGGTGTAGGGAACTGACGTGTCGAAGGTCACCAGCAGGCGGAAAGGCGAACCAACCGGGATGCTCGGCGAATCCGGCGACGGAGCGATCTGCGAGGCCGTGATCGTGCCCTTCAACTCCCATGTGACGAGGGCGGCCTGGGCGGATGTCGTGGCGAGGCCCAGGACGGCGGCCACGGCAATACTGCGGCGACCGCCTCGATCGAGCGTGCAAACCATGATTCTCTCCCTAGGATCGTTTATTTTCGGGACCGGCTTCGAGGCCGGTGTGGTCCGAGTAGACCACGACTGAGAATCGGTCGCAAAAAATTTGGTGACATAACACGGTGGGTGGAGCGCCCATGGATCCCGCGGGTGGCCTCAGGAGAGGCGCGGTGTCCCGCCCGCAATCACGCGCCGGACACCGGATCGACTGGACTCCACTGGCCTGCTTAAGATGGATCTCGCGCAGCCGATACTCACCGACGATGGTAAGTGGTCGTCGTCAGAGTGTCGTCGTTCCCGCGGGCGACCTTGTAGTAGTAGCTCACTACCGCGACGTTGCCGGTGATGACGATCGAGATCGGCATCAGTTCCTGCTCGAGCGTGGCGCCGTTCGCGGCCGCGCGACCCGGGTCGCCGGAGGCCGGGCGATCAGGCAACGATGGCGAGCATGCGGTCGATCGACCAGTAAGCGGCCACCGCGCCGATGGCATAGAGCGCAGGGGTACGAGCGAGCGCGAGGGCCGGCTGGAACCTTACAGCGCGGTACACGAGGTACGCGGCCGCGACTGCCATCAACTGGCCGACCTCCACGCCGACGTTGAATGTGAACAGTGCCACGGCGAGGTGGTTTTCCGGCAGCCCGACCTGCTGCAGGGCGCCGGCAAAGCCGAGGCCGTGAACGAGGCCGAACAGGAACGCGACGAGGGCGGGCCAGCGGCGGGCCGCGGTCGGCTGGGTGTGCAGCGCTTCGCCGGCCACCAGCATGATCGAGAGCGCGATCGTCGCCTCGACCGGCGGCGAACGCAGCGTCACCCAGCCGAGAACCGCGAGCGCGAGCGTGATGCTGTGCGCGACCGTGAAGGCCGTGATCGTCCAGACGAGGCGGCGGTTGAAGCCGACCAGGAACAGCAGGGCAAGCACGAACAGCAGGTGGTCGACGCCGCCGAGGATGTGCTCCATGCCGAGCACGGCGTACGCGCCCGCAATCTCGAGCATGCCGCGCGGATCGCTCGATGCTCCGTGGAGCAGCACCTCTGGTTGCGCCTTGGTCAGCGTGTGGACCTGGGTCGTTCCGTCGTGCCAGAAGATCTTGACGATGACGGCCGAGGAGCGGCGTCCGACACCGTCGACTGCAAGCGTGCCACGCAGGCCATCCTCGCCGCAGCGCAGGGTGCCGGCCTGGTCGCGGCAGTCGGCGGGCCAGACTGGACGCAGCTCGCCGAGGCCGCCGATGGCGCTGGCCGTCCAGTTCCACAGGAAGGTGCCGGGCTCGGTCTCCCGCAGCTGCAACTCCGCCATGCTGATTTCGTGCGCGCGCGTCGCGGGCGCGGCGAGGCAGCACAGCAGCAGGACGATCGCCAGTGCGCCGCCCTTCATGGCCCGGTCGTCCCGACCCGGACGGTGTATTTCTCCGCCAGCGTACGGACTGCCCGGGTACGGAGTTCGGACATGGTCGCGTCCGCCCAGTCCTGTCGCACGACGTCGCGCAGCTCCTCGAATTTCGCAGCGTCGGCGGGCCTGCGGTCGGTGACGCGCACCACGCGCCAGCCGTCGCCATGCGCGAGTGGCTGCCACTCGCCGAGGGGTGCCGTCTCCAGCGCCTCCGCGAACCCGGATCCGTAGCTCTGCACGATGGTCGGCAGCGGACGTGCCCTGAAGACGCGAAGGCCGGCCTGTGCGTCGCCGGGCGTGCCGTGATTGAGTGCGGTCGCGAGATCGCGTGCGGCACCTTCGGAGCCGTCGTCGGAGATGACGGCCTCCTCGAAGTCGTAGCGGGGCGGTTCGTCGTACCGCGCACGGTTCTCCTCGAACCAGCGTGAGAGCTGCGCATCGTCGACGGACGGCAGCTTGAGACCCGCCTCGACGACGGACAATGACTTGAAGATCACCCGATCGCGAATCGCCGGGTCACCCTGGTCGAGCTGGAGTGCCAGTCCCTCTCGGTAGAGGACCTCGTTGTCGAGCCACACCTGCCGCAGGGCACGGATCTCATCCTCGTTCGGCTCGCGGCCCTTCTTCTCCTCGAAGATCCGCATGGCCTCGCGGTCCACGGATTCGTCGACCACGATGATGTTCGGGTCGTCCGTCCTCCCGCTGACCACGAAGTCGATCATGAAGAGCAGCGCGCCCAGGACGACGAAGTGCAGCAGGGGTTCGCGCAGCCATGGCGGAGCCGCCAGCGATGAACGGGGAACAGGCGCCGCGGCATCCACGCGGATCGTTTCGGAAATGGAATTCATGGCTCCTCACGAAAAAGGAGCGCCGCACACACGAGTGCGGCGCTCCGGTTGTCGACTACCCTCCGGGCGACGTGCAGTTACATCACCCCGGCCACGCGAGTGGAGGACTCCACCTCGACGAAGATCGGGTTGCTGTAGAACCACAGGTCGGTCCAGGCCGCGACGTCGAGCGACACGTACTTGATACCGTCACGCTGCACCAGGTGGTTGGGGCAGCCGTCGATCTTCGGCTGGCCGACACCCGTGTAGAGTTCGCCGCTCTGCGGTACGTTCCTGCCCACGGTCGTGCAGGGGATGCGTAGCAGGCTGCCTTCCGGGAACTCTACGGAGCTCGAGTTCTTGAACTGCACCGCACCGCTGTTCGTCCACACGTCAGGCAATGGGTTGCCGGAGGCGTCCGTCTCGAAGGGCACCGCCGGCGGCAGGTTGGTGCCGCGGACGCGCACGTACTGCGATCCCTGGACGGCTCGGAGCCGGAAGCTCATGGTCTTGAGACCCGGGTCGGAGGGGCGTTCCCGCCAGGTGCCCTCACCGAACACCCTGATGACCCGAGCGGTCTCGTTCTTTGCGGCGGCCGGTACGCTCGCGAGCGTCGGCAGGACCTGGGCCTCCGTCGCGTCCGCGTAGGGATCCACCCAGCTGTCCGGCCAGGCACCCGCGTAGTCGGCGGCCCCCGGCTTGCGAAGCCCCGTCACCTTGCCGCCGATCACGTCGACGTGGTGCAGCACAGGCTCGTCGAGCGGCTGGTTGATGCCGACCTGCAGGAGCGACGGGTTCGGAAAGCTGTAGGGCGAATAGCTCTTGCCCTGCGCATCCCGTATCGCGACCGCAACGACGACGTCGGCGCCGGCCGGGACCACGAGCTTCTGGCCCATGGTGACGCAGCCGGCGAAGTCGAGGTCCGTGTTCTGGCGCGCGGCGACCATGGCGAGCGCCTCGGCGGCCGCCTCGTTCCGGCCGTGCGGGGCCGGATTGCCGATGCAGGCCACGAACGCGAAGCGATCGACCAGCTGGCCGCTGTCCACCCACGTGTTCCCGCTGCGCAGTCCGTCCACGATCATCTGCGGGCTCACCTGCTTCGGATCCAGATTGCCGTAGCGCACCAGCGTGTAGTTGCGCTGATACTCGCCCGGCCAGAAGTCGTTGTCGCTGCGCCGGTCGTCACCGGCGAACGCGCCGCGTGAGTGCCAGTCGGAACTCGCGAAGAACCACCAGTTGCGCCCCTCGCCGAGCAGGGCGTCCCAGACCCCGCCGACCTGGGCGGCGTATACACCCGTGCCGCCGAACGTGGTGCCGCCCGCAGAGTCGAAGCGTACGCCCGAGATGCTGTTACGGCGCAGGTTGTACTCACCGCGGCGGTCAGACGCGCCGTGCCCGGGCTGGCTCTCGAAGCCGAAAGCAATGCGCGGACCCGCGTTGTTGAAGTTGCGGAGGTGCTCCACGTTGAAGCCGTTGTTGCCCGTGGGGTTGAACGGGCCGGCGCGCTCGAGGTGAGCGGGGACGTAGTAGCTCGTGTCCGGATGATACTTCGCCATCCACTTGACGCCCTCGACCGTCTTCGCGTGGCCGGGACTGCCATTCGCGCCGTTCAGCTTGTTGCCGGCGGCATTCCAGTCCGGGTCGGCGGCATTCGCGCTGCCGGGCACCGAGCAGTCCCAGTTGTTGCCGATGAAGGTGTTCACGTTGCCCGGCTGGGTCGTGAAGTTGCCGCGGCTCGTGTCGCTGTTGCCGCGGTCGAAGCAGTACTGCCACTTCGCAAGTGCGTCGGCGTTGCCGAGCGCAACGTAGCCCGCCGTGGTGGGCAGGTTCTGCCGGTAGGTGCCGGCGGGAATCTGGCCGGTGATTACCGTCATCGAGGTGTGTTCGTGACCGGCAACCACCGACTCGACGCCCAGGAAAAGGGGCTCGTTGCGGTAGGCGGCGAGGTACTCGAGCAGCGGGTACTGGTACTCCTGCACCGCCTGCCAGCGCCACATGTTCTGCGTCGCGCCACTGCCGGACAGGTTGCCCTTGATCTTCGCCGCGCCGATGCTGTTGGCCCAGGTCGTACCGGGCCCTGCGCCCGCCACGTAGGGGTACGCAGGCGTCGCGAGGCTCGGGTCCTCGACGAGCGTGCAGTTGCGGTTGCCGGCGCTGCCGTGGCCCGCCTGCACGAACCAGTCGAGCCCCCAGGGCGTGGCCTCGGTGCGGTCCATCGACTTGCTGACCTTCTTCTGCATCGACGTCGAGCCGTCGGAGCAGGTGCTGTGGTTGTGGAAGTCGCCGGCGAGGTAGGTGCCCGCGGGCTTCTTCGTGGTGCCGCCGGAGGCGTCGGCCGCGTTCGGTGATGAGGCGATCGCGGCCGCGCCGAGCGCGGTGACGACCGCAATCGCCACGCGGCCGTGCTGATGTGGATTCGATGTCGACATTACGTACTCCCTCCCCAGGTCCAATGTGAGTTGCATCAGGCTTTCCCCGCAGCCTGTGCCGGCCCGTGCACCGCGAGGCCGGCCTGCTCGCGGATGGATACAGATAGGCCCGTCATGTGACGCGACGGTGACGCGCAGATGAATGCGCAGCTCGACGTCATTCGGCGCGATCAGCCGGCGCGGACGTCGAAATCGACGGAGAGGCTCGCGAGCACGATGCCGCTGCGCTCGAACTCGAGCTGCAGCGGATACTCCCGACCGATCACCAGTGCATGCTGCAGCCCCGTCAGTCGCACGTAGGTACCGTCTTCGTCGAGCATGAATTCGCCGCCGGGACGTACCGGAAAGTCGACCCGCGGGCCGGAGCCGACGCCACCCATCTCCGCACCGCTGGCGACCGGCGTCCGAACGCCGACGAGCCTGTCGAATGCTGTGACCTGGTCGATAGTCATGCAGAGCGCGGCATGACCGGCGCCCGGCGTCGTGGCACGAGTCCACGGATGAACCACTCGCAGGTATTCGGCCACGACTTCGCATGCGTTGCCGCGTGGTGCGAGCGCGAGTGTTCCGAGGGCGAGGCCCGAGCGCAGGAACTCTCGACGATCGGTGTGCCTCGCCATGATGGGGCCGCCTCCAGCCGGGTACTCGATTCATTACCGCGCGAAGGTGACAGTTTGATGGCGACGAATGCGGCTGGACGGGCAGCGCCGGGACCACGAGAATCCCGCGCATGTCTGACGTCTACGACCTGTTCCCGGTTCCCGTGATGCGAGTCGAAACGTTGCTCGGTGGCGTGCTCGTGGCTGGTCTCGTCGAGCACTTCTCCGCGCTTGCGGACCGGGACAACAGCTCTTCGCCGAACCTGTCTCACACTGCGATGCTGCGGCCGGGAGACAGTCCCCTGCTGGTCGAGGCAGCTGCCGGGATCACGCCGCACCTCGCGGAGTTCGGCGCGCTGCTCTTCGGCGAGCGGCTCGGCTGGTCGATCAAGGAAATGTGGGTCAACGTGCTCGATGCAGGCGGGCGCCAGGCCATGCACAACCACGCGAACAGCTTCATATCCGGTGTCGTGTACCTCACGGAAACGCCCGCGGAGTCGCGAACCGTGTTCATGAAGTCGCCCGGCGGGACCGATTTCGCCTTCCGTAACGACCACAAGGGCGTGAAACCGGGCCCATACAACTCGGACAAGTGGGTGAGTCCCGAGGTGCGGCCCGGCGATGTGATGCTGTTCCCGAGTTTCCTGATGCACGCGGTGCCGCCGAATCCCGGCCCGCGCCGGATCACGATGGCCTTCAATGCGATCCCTGCGCGACTGAATTCCTGGGATTACGCGATTTCCTTCGGCGGCTGACGGCCGTCCGGTACGTGTGACCGACGCTCAGTCGAGCTGCGAGCCCGCCGCCTCGGCCATCCCCAGCGCACTGGCCGCGCTGCTGATGGTTCTGTCCGGATTCGCCGCCCTGGGTTACCAGATCGTTTGGACGCAGCAGAGCGCGTTGTGGCTCGGCCACGAGACGACGGCCGTGCTCGCGGTGGTCGCGGCGTTCTTCGGTGGTCTCGCACTCGGCGCACTGGCGCTGGCGCCTCGGATCGATCGCAGCCTCCGGCCCGTGGGCTGGTACGCAGGCTGCGAGGCCGTGATCGGCCTGTGGGCCCTGGTGCTCGCGTTCCTGATGACGCCCGTGAGCGCATGGCTGCTCGAGGTGACGGGTCCCGAGCCCTCGCCACTGCGCCAATGGAGCGTTGCCTTCGGCGGGATGTTCCTGCTGCTGCTGCCCGCCACTGCGGCCATGGGCGCGACCCTGCCTGTGATGGAGCGCGTCCTGGCCGGGGCCGCCGGACGGGGCGCCGTGATCCCGCTCCTCTATGCGGCCAACACGCTGGGCGCGGTGCTTGGCGTCCTGGCGGCCGCGTTCCTGCTCGTGCCCGCCTTCGGCATGGCGCGCACGGCGGTGCTGTGCGCGGTTCTGAGTCTTGCCTGCGCCGTCCTCGCGCTCGCACTTCCTGTGGGGCCGGCTGTGCCGGCGCCGGCGACCACGCGCGGTACGCGATGGTGGCCGGTGCTGGCCGCGACTGGCCTGCTCGGCATCGGCTTCGAGGTCCTCGTCGTCAGGGTGCTGAGTCAACTCGCGGAAAACACCGTCTACACGTTCGCGATGCTGCTTGCGGTCTACCTCGTCGGAACGGCGATCGGCGCCGCGGCGTATCGTCGGCGCCTCGCCTGGCGCCTCGACTCCGACGCGCTGCAGGCCGGCCTGCTGCGCGTGCTGGCGGTCGCCTGCCTGCTCGGAGTCGCGGGCCTGTGGGCTGGCGCGTGGATCAGGGGCCGGCTGAGCGAGTGGCTCGGTCCCGGCATGCCAGCCGCGCTCGCCGCCGAGGCCGCGCTGGCCACGATGGCATTCCTGCCCGCCACGATCGCCATGGGCGCGCTCTTCAGCCACCTGGCCACGACGGCACGCGCCGCAGGAGCGAGCTTCAGTCGGTGCCTCGGAGCCAACACGCTGGGTGCGGCGGCGGCACCGATCGTGTTTGGCGTCTGGTTGCTGCCTGCCCTCGGTTCGAAGCTCGCGCTCCTCGCGGTGCCGGCGGGCTACCTCGCACTCGCGCGGCGCGGCGCAACACGCTCGCCCCTGGCACTCGGCGCCGCCGCGACGGTCGGGCTGCTCGCCGCGTTCGCGCCGCCGCTCGCCTTCGTGGACGTTCCGCCGGGTGGCCGGATCCTGAGCTTTCGCGAAGGCGCCATGGCGGCCGTCAGCGTGGTCGAGGATGCGGGTGGAGTCGCGACGCTGCGGATCAACAACCGCCAGGCGGAAGGCAGCAGCGCGACGCGCGCGGCCGACGCCCGCCAGGCGTTGTTGCCGTCGCTGCTGCACTCCGCGCCACGCACGGGGCTGTTCCTCGGTCTCGGCACGGGGGTCACGGCGGCATCGGCCGCCGAGCAGCCGGGCCTGAGTGTCCTGGCCGTCGAGTTATTGCCCGAGGTCGTCGAGGCGTCCGCCGTCTTCATCGGGCCCGTGGGCGAGGGCACCCGGCATCCCACGCTGTGGATCCGGGCCGCGGATGCCCGGCGCTTCGTTCGGGCGACCGCCGCTCACTACGACCTCATCGTGTCGGACAATTTCCACCCGGCGAGAAGTGGTTCCGCGTCGCTCTACACGGTCGAGCACTTCCGTGCGGTGCGTGCGCGACTCGCGCCCGGAGGGCTCTTCTGCCAGTGGCTGCCGCTGCACCAGCTCGACCTCGTGACCCTTCGCAGCATCGTTCGGTCGTTCATCGAGGTCTATCCCGGTGCACACGCAATGCTGGCCACGAACAGCCTCGAAACGCCGGTGCTCGGCCTGGTCGGGCGCGAGGGAGACACAGGATTCGACGTCGCGGTCGTGCGTGAGCGGCTGGCGACGGCCTCGCGGACCGGTGTGGAAAACCTGGGAATCGCCGACGATCTCGCGCTCTTCGGCAGCTTCGTCGCCGGTCCGGCCGCATTGTCGCGGTTCGCGGAGGGGGCGGTCATGAACACCGATGACCGTCCGATCGTGGCGTACCTGGCGCCGCGCATCACCTACGCGCCAGACTCGCGGCCTCGCGACCGCCTGCTCGAACTGCTGGACGCGCTGTCGGTGCTTCCCGGGGAGATCGTCGATTCGGGGTCGGACACGGAATGGTCCGGTCGTCTCGCGGCCTACTGGCGCGCACGCGATCGCTACCTCGAGGCAGGACGCGAGATCCGGCCGTCGGACGACGTGCACAGCATGCTTGCACAGGTTCGCGAGCCCCTGCTCGAGGTCCTTCGAATCAGCCCCGATTTTCGTCCCGCCTACGACCCGCTGGTTGCGATGGCGACTGCACTTGCCGCGGACGATCCGTCCGCCGGGCTCGCACTCCTCGCGGAGCTGGATCGACTGCAGCCTGGCCGCCCGGAGGCGCGCGAAGCCATGGCGCGCCTGGCCGCGCCCTTGTAGACCCTGCGGACTGCGGGCAAGATCGGTCTCCCCGGGCCGATCCGCCAAGAGATCCATGGCACACGACGTATTCCTGAGTCATTCGGCCGCCGATCGCGTGGCGGCGCTCGCGCTCCTCGAAGGGCTCGAGCGGGCGGGTATCCGTTGCTGGATCGCCCCGCGCGACGTCGCGGCTGGCTCCGAGTACGGGCAGCAGATCGTCGACGCCGTGAAGGGCTGCCGCGTGTTCGTCGTCGTCTTCTCCTCGAATGCGAATGCCTCGCCGCACGTCCGCCGGGAAGTTGAACGCGCCGTATCGGTCGATCGCAGCATCGTACCCGTCCGCATCGAGAACGTCGTGCCGACCGGCGCCATGGAGTATTGCCTCGGCGGCACGCACTGGTTCGATGCGTTCACGAGCCCGATCGACCCGCACGTGGCGAATCTCGTCGCCACGGTGAGGCAAATGCTCGGCCCGGCCGGCCGCGCGCCGGACGGCAAATCGGAACAGGAACCGGCGGAGCGTCCGTCCGTCGTGGTGCTTCCGTTCAACAACATGAGCGGCGACCCGGAGCAGGAATACTTCAGCGACGGCATCACGGAAGACGTCATCACCGATCTGTCGAAGGTGTCGGGGCTCTTCGTGGTCGCACGCAACACGGCCTTCACCTACAAGGGCAAGCCGCTCAAGGTGCAGGACGTGTGCAGGGAACTCGGCGTCAAGTACGCGCTCGAGGGCAGCGTGCGCAAGGCGGGAACCCGGGTCCGCGTCACGGGGCAGCTCATCGACGCCGCCGACGGCGGCCACGTCTGGGCGGATCGCTATGATCGCGACCTGACCGACATCTTCGCGATCCAGGACGAGATCACGCACGCCATCGTCGAGCAGCTCAAGGTGAAGCTGCTGCCGCAGGAGCAGCGGTCGATCGCGCAGGCGCCGACCGACAACGTCGAGGCGTACACCTATTACCTGCGCGGACGGCAGTTCCTGCACCGGCACTCCAAGTCGTACTACCAGCTCGCGCGGCGCATGTTTGCCAAGGCCGTGGAGCTCGACCCGGCGTTTGCCCGGGCCTATGCGGGAATCGCCGACTGCGACTCGTTCCTCTTCCTGCATTACCACGAGAACGTCGCGATCGACGCCATCCTCGCCATGAGCGCCCAGGCGCTCGCGCTCGACGACAAGCTCGCCGAGGCGCACGCGTCGCGGGGCCTGGCCCTCTCGCTCGTCCAGCGCTACCCGGAGGCGATGGCCGAGTTCGAGCGTGCAATCGAGCTCGACCCCAATTCCTTCGAGGGGCATTACTTCTACGGGCGCGCCTGCTTCGCGCAGGACATGCAGCAAGAGGCGGCGGTGCAGTTCGAGCGCGCGATGGCGCTCAAGCCCGACGACTACCAGTCGCCCGCAATGCTGGTCATGATCTACCGTACCATCGGGCGCGAGCGCGACGTGGTGGCCGCGGCGCGCAAGGTCGTGGAGATCGCCGAGCAGGAACTGAGCCGCCATCCCGAGAACCCGCGCCCGGCCTACCTCGGTGCCGGTGCGTTGATCGAGCTCGGTGAGCGTGACCGCGCACGCGAGTGGATCTCGCGGGCGATGGCGATCGACCCCGACGACGTGCTGACCCAGTACAACGTCGCCTGCGTGTACTCGAAGCTCGGCGACCTCGACGTCGCCTTCGACCTGCTCGAGCGGTTGCTCCCGCACGCAAACCACGAGACCAAGTCCTGGGTACGCCACGACCCCGATTTCGATGCGCTCCGCACGCAGTCGCGCTATTCGAAGGTGCTCGAGCTGCTGGAGTGAGCGTGGAGGACCCGTCATGTATCACCGTGGCAATCGCGAACTGCAGGATCGCTTTGACTCGCGGCGCATCGCCGACCGGCTCGTCGAGGTGCTGCACCGAACCGCCTTCAGCGACGAGGATCGCGAGTTCATCGAGTCGCGACCGATGTTCTTCCTCGCGACGGCGGATGCGGGTGGGGCGCCCGACTGCTCCTACAAGGGTGGCCGGCCGGGCTTCGTGCGCGTGATCGGTCCGGACGTCCTGGCGTTCCCGAGTTACGACGGCAATGGCATGTTCAAGAGCCTCGGCAACGTGCTGGCGAATCCGAAGGTCGGCCTGCTGTTCGTCGACTTCGAGAAGCCGAAGCGCCTCAGGGTCAACGGCACGGCGACGGTCGATCCGGACGACCCGCTTGCCGCGTCATTCGACGGCGCTGAGCTCGTGGTGCGCGTCCGGGCCGGGCACATCTTCCCGAACTGTCCGCGGTACATACACCGCATGACGCTCGACGAACTCTCCGCGTACGCGCCGGCACCCGGCCATGAGCCACCGATTCCGGCCTGGAAGCAGATGGACGCGTTCCGCGATTACCTGCCCGCGTCGCCGGATCACTCCGGCAGGTAGCCGCTTTTCCTGGCCGTCGCGATCGCCAGCCGACGCGCGAGCCGCCGCGAGATGCGCATCCCGGCGTAGCCCAGCCTGGCCAGCGGGCCGGTGAACAGGAAGGCATCGTCCTTCTCTACGCTCTTCACGATGTCCTCCGCAACGACGTCGGGCGTGCAGCCGTCGGTGGCGTAGTACCTCTGCAGTCGCTCCTTCTGCGCCGGACCGATGCTCGTCGAGGTGGGGCTCACGTGCACGATCGCCGTGTTGATGATGCCCGGGCATACCACCAGCACCGAGATCTCGGTCCCGTTGAGTTCCATGGCAAGCACCTCGGAGAGGCCGACGACGGCGTGTTTCGAGGCGGCGTAGGCGGCCATGTTCGGCATCGGGGCGAAGCCCGCCGCGGAGGCGACGTTCACGATCCTGCGCGGGCCGCCCGCCGCGCGCATCGCCGGAAGGAACGCGCGGATGCAGTGCACGATGCCGAGCACGTTGATGTCGTGGATGCGGCGCCATTCCTCGAGCGGCGTCTCCTCGAAGCTGCCGAGGAATGCGACGCCGGCGTTGTTCACCAGCACGTCGATCGCGCCCATGGCCTGCTGCACGGCCGCGGCGAGCTCGCGCACCGACTCCTCTCGCGACACGTCGCAGGGGTGGGCGAGGCACTCCGCGCCAAGGGCCGCGATCCCGACGCGCGCCTTCTCCAGTGCCTCGGCATTGACGTCGGAGATGACGAGTCTGGCGCCGCGCCGTGCGAAGGACCGTGCGCACTCGAGCCCGATGCCCGAGGCCGCGCCGGTGACGAGGATCCGCTTGCCCGTGAGGTCCTTCATGCAGAGGGACCGAAATGGACTTCGAAGAAGCGCGTCATCTCGTTCGGGATTTCCATCGTCCGCTCCGAATCCGCCATCGCGACGAACGCGATCTTAGGCTTCTCGCGCCCGGTTCGCTGCGGTGATCGTGATCCGCCCTGGTCAGCCCGCCGAGCGCAGCAGGAGCTCGTCGACGCGGAAGCGGCCGGTGGCCGTGAGCCTGGCGTGCATCGCCCGCTCCGTGCGCAGCTGCGAGCGGCGCAGCATGTAGGGCATCCGCGCCACGTCCTCGAGCGTGCACGAGCTCGAGAAGAGGAAGCCCTGGCCGGCGACACAGCCGAGATCGAGCAGCGTGGCGACCTGGTCCTCGTTCTCGATGCCTTCGGCGACGGTCTCGAGGCCGAGCGTGGTTCCGAGCATGACGACCGCACGGGCGAGCTCGGGGCCGCCGTTCTGCTCGGTCATTCGGCTCACGAAGGCGCGGTCGATCTTGAGGATGTCGATCGGGAAGCGGTGCAGGTAGGAGAGCGAGGAGTAGCCGACGCCGAAGTCGTCGATGGCGAGACGGACCCCGAGCGCCTTGAGCTCCCGGAACCGTTCCAGGTTGACCTCGGTGTTCTGCATGATCGTGCTCTCGGTGAGCTCGATCACCAGGCTCCCGGGGTCGATCTTCGATACGGCGAGGGCATGACGCACGTCCTCGACGAGGTTGCCCTGCTGGAGGTGGCGGCCGGAGATGTTGACCGCCACGCGCATGCCGCGGCCGGCGGGCACCGCTTCGCTCCACTGGCGCACCTGCGTGCAGGCGTCGACGAGCACGCGCCGGCCGAGCTCGACGATGCGGCCGGATTCCTCGGCGATCGAGATGAAGGAGGCCGGCATGACGACGCCGCGTTCGGGGTGCCGCCAACGCACCAGCGCCTCGACGCCGAGCAGCTCGCGATGCGTGAGGTCGACGACCGGCTGGAACTCCAGGAAGAACTCGTCGCGCGCAAACGCGAGATCGATGTCCTTCTCGAGGCGCAGCCGGTCGTGCAGCTGCTCCTGCATCTCGGGACGGAACACCGCCATCCGCGCCTTGCCGGCGGCCTTGGCGTGGTACATCGCGATGTCGGCGTTGCGGAGCAGCTGCTCGGCGTCGTCGCCCGAACGGGAGCAGGCCACGCCGATGCTCGCCGAGGTGTCCGTCTCGCGCCCATCGACGAGCAGCGGGCGGGAGAAGGCCGCGCTGATCGGACGCGCGATGCGCTCGACGTCAGTGTCGCCGCCGATGCCCTCGAGCAGGATCGCGAACTCGTCTCCGCCGAGCCGCGCCACCGTATCGGACGGGCGGGTCGACTTCACGAGGCGCTGCGCGGCGGCCTGGAGCAGGCGGTCGCCGGCGTCATGCCCGAGCGAGTCATTGACGATCTTGAAGTTGTCGAGGTCGATGAACATCACGGCGACCCGCTGCTGCGTGCGCTGCGCGAGTGCGAGCGCGTGCTCGACGCGGTTCCAGAAGAGGCTCCGGTTGGCCAGCAGCGTGAGGGGGTCGTGGAATGCGAGCTGCCTCAGCTGCTCCTCGAGGGCCTTGCGTTCGCTCACGTCGCGGAAATTGAGCGCGAGGCCCGCGATCGCCGGGTCGTCCGTCAGATTGCTGCCCACGCACTCGAGGGTGCTGCGCCGGTCGCCCGACTCGACGATGGCCTCGACCGGACCGACCGTGCGACCCTGCGTGGAGGAAACCTCGCCGAGGAATGCGGCCAGGCGGTCGCGATCGCCGTCCGCCCACAAGTCCAGGAGGTTCCGGCCCACCAGCTCGTCCGGGTGGATCGCGAACGTTCGCTCCGCGGCGGGCGAGGCGAAGCGCAGCTGTCCATCGGCGTCCGCGATCATGATGACGTCCGAGGCGTTCTTGATCAGCGAGGCGTACCGCGCCTCGACGAGTCCGGCCGCGCGCCGCTCCCGGAGCAGCGCGTCGTCGCGCAGCAGCACGCCCTGGCGCACGATCACGAGCGAGGTGAGCAGGAAGATCACCACGGTCATCGCGTTCACTGGGCTCGCGGCGGTGCTGCTCTCGACGTATACGAGCATCAGGAACGAGGCCATCATCGCGAGGTACGGCATGCCCTGTATGAGGGCATTCGAGACGGTGCCGGGCGCCCGTCTTGCCGAGGCTGAGCCGCGCAGCTGCTCGCGGGCCGCGGCCCCGAGCCACAGGTAGCACGACAGGTACATCGCGTCGGAGAGGCCGCCGGGCAGGTAGCTGCCGGAGACCTTCGACATGGCCCAGACGATGTCCGCCATGGACATGGAGGCGAAGCCGAGCGTCAGCAGCATCAGCGCGCGACGGACGATCGGCGTCGCGCCCGAGTGCATCAGCAGCACCGCGCAGGCGAGCAGCGTCACGCCGTTCATGACGATGTAGCTCTGCGCGAGCACGTACTTGAGCAGGTCCGGATCGTGCTGGGCCGCGGCCGTCGGAGCGATCACGAAGAACCAGAAGCACGCGCCGAAGCCGAGCGTGAGAATCGTCGTGTCGAGCGCGAGCCGGCCCCACTGCACGCGCACGGCCGCGGCGCGGATCACGGTCAGCGCCGCCGCGAGTACCAGCGGGTAGAAGGCGAGGAAGAACGCGTCGCCGACCGAGGGGAACGGATCGACGTCGAACAGCCAGTACGTCGAATGGATGACGTTGCCCGTGCCGTAGCAGGCGAGCGCCGCGGTCAGGAGCCACCAGGTGCGACGCGTGTCCGGGTCCCGCGCGCCGCGGGCGGCGGCACCCGCGAGCACGGCGACCGCGATGCTGGCGATCGAGTCCGAATACAGGTTGAAGACGTCGAGGATCCGCGAACCGCGTCCGTCGAAGAAGGTCAGCAGTATCGCGATCGCGACGTAGACGAACAGCCCGACGGTGACCGTGCCGGCCCAGCCATCGCTGAACCGTTCACGCGTCTTCGGGCCCTCGTTCGTCGGCAGTCCTGGGGACATGTTCTCCGGCGCTCGCTCGCCGCGCAGCACCTTGTAGTGCACCCGCGACATCTAGCCTCAGTTGCGTCCCCGTCATCCGTGACCGGGGTCCGCAAGGCGGCCTGTCGAGTGTGACGCAGCGCACAGAGTCACCCTGCCTCTGACCTCAGCCGCCGGACTGGTTCATCGCCGCCTCACCCGAGGGCGGGCCGGCGCTCGCGCGGTGGCCACGGGTGGACGGGGACGCAGGCCGGTCCCAGAATCGGCCCCCGTCTCCTGCCACGTCACGCGCGAGTCCGCATGAACGTCGATCGCCGCGAATTCCTGTCCCTGGCCGCCGCCGTGGCGGCCTCGCTCGCCGGCCGCGGCAGCCTCGCGGCCGGGGCGCCGGTCGCGAAGCTCTACCAGGGGGCCGTCGTCATCGACGGGCTGGGCGGCCCCGGCGGCATGGACACGGAATCCGGAGTCCCGCTCACGAGCGCCGAGGTCGAGGACGTTCGGACGTCGGGCGTCACCGCATTCAACCTCACCGTCGGCGCGGTCGGCACGATGCCGTCACTCGAGGCATTCGAGAAGATCGTACGCGACATCGCGCGGTGGGAAGGCGAGATCGATCGTCACCCGGGGGCGCTGGCGCGCGTGCACTCGGTCGAGGACATCCGCGACGCGAAGCGCGCCGGTCGCGCGGGCCTCGTCTACGGCCTGCAGGACGGCGTTTCGTTCGAGGATGACCTCGATCGGCTGTCCGCGTTGCGGCAGCTGGGCGTCCGCGTCATCCAGCCGACCTACAACCGCCGCAATCTCCTCGGCGATGGCTGCATGGAGAGGGCCGACGCGGGCCTGAGCGCGGCGGGACTCGAGGCGATCGAGCGCCTGAATCAGCTCGGCATACTGGTCGACCTCTCGCACTGCGGACGGCGCACGGCAACAGACGCGATCGCGGCATCGCGGCGTCCGGTGGCGTTCACGCACACGGGTTGCGCCGCACTGGCCGAACACCCGCGGCATCGCACGGATGCCGAGCTGCGCTCCGTCGCCGAGAAGGGGGGTGTCGTCGGGATCTACGTGATGCCGTACCTGGCGAGGGGCAGGCAGCCGAGGGCGGCGGACGTGATCGCGCACCTCGAGCACGCGCTCGAGATCTGCGGCGAGGACCATGTATCGATCGGCACCGACGGCACCCTGTCGTCCGTCGAGCTCACGCCGGAATTCGTCGCGCAGTTCCGCGAGAACGTCCGCCGGCGCAAGGAACTCGGCATCGCCGCGCCCGACGAGACCGAGGAGGGCTACCTGTTCGCGAGCGACCTGAATGCGCCGCGCCGCCTCGAGACGCTGGCGCAGCTGCTCATCGACCGTGGCCACGGCGAGGCACGAGTCGAGAAGCTGCTGGGTGCCAACCTGCTGAGGGTCTTCGGCGAGGCCTGGCAGCCGGCGTGAGGGACGCGTGCCTGCAGCGGCCGCGAGGCGTATGCTGGCGGGCACAACAACGATCGCCTCAGGGGGTTTCCATGAACCGGCGCAAGTTCGTCGTGTCGTCCGTGGCTGCGGCCGTGGGCTTCTCGCTGGCGGCCCGGCAGGCATTCGCGGCCCTGTCACCCATCGTCGAGGACGCCCCTGCCGTGACCGGCGCGGGCGTCAAGGTCACGCTCGGCAAGTCGTCATTACAGGAGCTGCGCGATACGCTGCGCGGTCCGTTGCTGCTGCCGGGGCAGCCTGGCTACGACGAGGCCCGCCGGGTGCTGAACGCGTCCATCGACAAGCACCCGGCGCTCATCGTGCAGCCGACCGGCGCGGCCGACGTGCGCACCGCCGTCAGCTACGCGCGGCAGCACGACCTGCTGCTCGCCGTGAAGTGCGGCGGGCACAGTTACGCCGGCAAGTCGACCTGCGAAGGCGGCATGCAGATCGACCTCTCGCGCCTGCGTGGCGCCCGCGTGGATCCCGTCGCGAAGCGCGCCTGGGTCTCGGGCGGCAGCCTGCTCGGCGAGCTCGATCACGAGGCCATGTCGCTCGGGCTCGTCACGACAGCGGGCACCGTGTCGCACACCGGGGTGGGTGGCCTCACGCTGGGCGCGGGTTTCGGCCGCCTGGCCCGGCGCTACGGGCTCGCGCTCGACAACGTCGTCGGATTCGACGTCGTCACGGCCGATGGGCGCTTGCTGCATGCCAGCGCGGAGGAGAATCCGGACCTGTACTGGGGACTGCGCGGCGGCGGCGGGAATTTCGGCGTCGTGACCGAGTTCGAGTTCCAGCTGCACCCGATGTCGCGCCAGGTGATCGGCGGCGAGATGCGGTTCCCCATCGCGCGCGCGCGCGAGCTGCTCGCGTTCTATTCCGAGTACAGTCTCGCGGCTCCGGACGAGCTCTACTGCGATGCCGCGATGGTGACGCCGCCCGCGGAAGCCGGACGGCCCGGCGTGTTCTCCATCGAGGTCTGCTATTCAGGCCCGCCCGGCGAGGCTGATGGCGTGCTCGCGCCGCTGCGCAAGCTCGGCAAGCCGATCTCCGACGGCATCGGGCCCGTCGACTACGTGAAGCTGCAGCGCTCCGGCGACCGCACGGATCCGCGCAACACCGGTTCGTACCTCAAGTCCGGATTCATCGACGACTTCCCGCCGTCGCTGGTCGCAGCCCTCGTCGATGGCTACCAGCCCGACCCGGCGCGCGGCACCGTCGTGTTCTTCCAGCACTCGGGCGGCGCCATCGGGCGGGTCGCGCCGGACGCCACCGCCTTCCCGCACCGGCGTTCAAAGCTCAACATGTTCGCCGTGTCGGAGTGGGACCTCGCCCGCGACGGCGCGCCGCACATGGCGTACGTGAAGCAGTACTGGGCGAAGCTGCACCCGTTCACCGACGGGTACTACACCAACGAGGTCGCGAACGAGCCGCAGAAGCAGGTGGATGAGAACTACCAGGGCAACATCGGCCGGCTCATCGAGTTGAAGAATCGCTACGACCCGACCAACCTGTTCCGGCTCAACGCAAACGTGAAGCCTACGGTGTAATGGGCGCTAGGTCTGCTCGTCCGGGCGTGGAACGCTAACGCGTCCGGACCTGCAGCTCGCGCAGCCGGTAGTCGATGACGAGCGTGTCGAGCACGCCGAGCACGTCCATGCCGATGAGGAGTGCCGGCTCGCGGTCGAGCTTCCAGTACTCGAAGATCGCGAGGTCGCTGAACTTGATCGGCGCGTGTCGCACGATGAGTTCGCCGGCGACGATGCCCGGGATCCTGAGCGTGTCGGCCTGCTGGACGTCCTCGGTCACGCCGACGATGTCCTCGGTCGGTGCGAGGTCGTCCGGGCGACGGCGCATGAGGGCCTCGCGCAGGGCGCTGTTGCCCACGGTCACCTGGGCGCCCGTGTCGATCAGGCCGACCGCCTTCAACCGGCCGACCGTGACCTCGATCCGCATGCCGTGATGGGTGCCGAAGCGAAACGGCACGACCGAGTAGCCGGCCGGCGCCCGTTCCCGATTCGAGCGGCGGATGCTGATCCGGTCCTTGCGGAATTCGATGACGATGCGCTTGTCCCCGAGACCCTCGCCCCCGAGCACACCCTGCGCGCCGCCGAACGCGTCGCCGACGATGGGCAGGGTCGTGCCGTCGATCAGCAGATCGCCGACCTCGAGGGTGTCGACGCGTACGGCGTCCACCGTCGCCGATCCCGTCGCGCCGCGGAGCTTCACGGCGTTGCGCCGGATCGGCACCCCGAGTTCCTCCGCCACGGCGCGCGTCACGGCCGAGCGGCTCGCACCGGTGTCGAGCACGAGACGGTAGGGCCCCTGGCCATTGATGAGCACGGGCGCCCAGATGCGACCGATCCGGTCGCGGGTCGTGGGCGCGACGTAGCGCGGCTCGGGTGCGCTGACGACGACCTCTTCGACCAGGGCGGGTACCGGCCGCGCAACTGCGGGCTGCTCATCGGGCGTCGCCGCAGCAATGGTCGCGGCGACGGAGGCGAGCAGCAGCAGCGCCGGCACGGACCTCCTCGCGGGCCGGCGCCGTACGGGGTGCAGCGTCAGGGGGTGGCCACCGAGTAGACGAACGAGGCCTTCGGCGCCCGCAGCCAGCGCTCCTGGATCGTCCCCCGGAGCGCGGCCCAGGGCGTTCCGTCCATGACCCACTCGTCGCGCGTCTTCTCGGCGAGCGCACGATCGCCTCGCGACTTGACGCCGAACGCGAGCCGCGCGAGGTCCTCGACCGCCGCCGGCCACTTCCCGAGATCGACCTCGAAGCAGCCGACGTCGCGGCCGTTCGCTGCCTTCTCGTCGGCGTTCCAGCGCAGCACGCCGCGCTGGTTGAGGAAACCCATCTGCATCGCCGCGAGTTGCGAGTATGGCTTCGGCTGGCCGCGCGCATCGTTCATGCCCTGGGCGATGTGGCCGAACGACCACAGCACGTCCCGCACGTGCGTCTTGTCCGCGTCCTCCTTGCTCATGATCCCGCGGGCAGCCAGCCAGTCGGAGAAATACAGCGCCGCGGTCTGCGCCTTGAGTTCCTCGAGCGTCGAGGCGAGCGGGCCGCCGAAGACCTGCCCGTCCTTGCGGTCGTCCACCCGGTACTCGTGCGACGGTCCGAGGTTGTGCGCGGCCTCGTGCAGCACGGTGGAGATGGTCATGTAACGCACCGCGGGGTCGACGCGGCCTCCGGTCGCCGTGCAGAGCAGTGATCGGGACTGCTCGACGAGCATCGCCTCGCTGTCGGGGTCGGTGTAGAGGTTGGTCATTGCCACCGTGCGCCCGCCCGCTTCCGCCACCGGGCCCCAGTTCGGCAGCGACTGCCCGATCGTCGCGCCGAGCGGCGCGCGCGCGTCGCCCGCATTCAGGACGATGTCGATGAAGTCGGGCAGCGTGAATCCGACCTCGCGCGCCTCGTACGGCGGGCCCGCGAGCGAGGCCATCGCGGCCTCCATGTCGTCCTTGACCGGCTCGAGCCGGCGCTGCCATTCGAGCGACTCCTGGTTGATGCGCGCGAAGGTCTGGTGGAAGTTGGCCTTGCGCGAGCAGGGCTCCGCGTACACCTCGTCGGGGCCGACGCGCAGGTACCACCGCGAGTTCGTCGCGGTCATGCCTTTCCAGGCGACGTCCGCCTCGAACCAGCTTCCGTCGAGGAACGCCCTGGCTGCCGCCTCGAGGTAGGCCTTGAACGCCGCCTCCGACGGGTCGCGTCCGACCAGCGCCGCAATCGCGCGGAGTTCGTCGCTCACCACCTTCATGTCTTCAGCATAGGCGACGTGGTACGGCACCGCGACGAGGTCGTCGGTCGCCGGGTCACCCTTCGCGCGTCCGCCCGGCTTGTGACGCACGACGGAGAACTGGTCGAACAGGATGTCAGCGTCCTTGCGCCTCTCGAGGGCCGTGCAGAATTCCGGGCTGGACTGGATCGATTCCGGGTACATGCCGGAGACGCGCTTCGGCCGCGGCGAGAGGGCGCTGCACGCCGGGTCGTTCTCCGTCTTCGGGGCCTCGCAGAACGGTCCCTGGTTGCGGAAGAACATTGCCTGCGAGGCGCTGTCGTCCTTCGGAATCCGCGCGTCGAGCCCGTAGACGCCGCCCTGTTTCGCGTAGATCCGCTCGATGATGCGGGCGGTCTTCTCGAGACGCGCGGCGATCTCCGCCTCGCGCGGGTCGGTGATGGTCGTGAGCACGAGCGTGGGCCGGCCCTGCCCGAGTTCCGCCAGCACCGACGCACGGCGCGCCTTCTCGGCGGCGGCGAGCCCGTCGAAGGTCATGGGTCGGGAGATGAGGGCGTAGGCTGCGTCGAACTCCGGTGTGAACCGGCCGTCCCTCACGTAGCGGTCGAGGCGGGCGGCGGCGGCACTCCACGTCACGGCGAGTTCCGCCGGATCGAGCACGCCATCCGAGTCCGTGTCCCGCGTCCAGAAGAGCGGCTCCGCCCGTTCCACTGCACGCTGGTTGAACTCGGCGCGCGGCAGGGAAGCAGGGCGCTCGGCTTGTGCTGCGGCAGCCGCATCCGGGCGGGACAGCAGGGCGAGACAGGCGACCGCGATCGGGCCCGTCCCACGAAAACTCGGGTGCATCACTCGACCTCCGGTAGCCCGTGGATTCAGCGTCCCTGCAGCATGGCGACGAACTCGGGCTCCTCGCGCAGAGGGGTCAGCGTCGGATCGTTCTGCATCCAGCCGAAATTGCTGTAGCCGGCGTCGATCGCCTGGCGCAGCGCTTCGAGCGCGCGTCCGGTCTCGCCGATCCTGACGTACATGCAGCCGGCGTTGTAGAGCATGACCGGGTCGCCGGGGCTGAGAACGAGCGCCTTCGTACCCTCCCGCACCGCTTCCTCGCGTCGGCCGACGCGACCGAGCTGGCTCGCGTAGATCAGGCGGGCGCGCGCATCGTCGGGATTCTGCAGGAGGTAGTTGGGCAGGATCTCGAGCAGCGTGCGGTAGGCGGTTTCCGCCTGCTCGACGAGCCCGAGGCCCACGCTGGTCTGGGCCATGTCCAGGTGACCGGCGTAGAAGCTCGGCTTGATCTCGATCACGCGCCGGAAGAGCTCGAGCGCCTGGTCGAGCTTGCCCTCGGTGAAGTAGATGCGGCCAAGGGTCCAGTGCGCGATGAAGTCGTCCGGGTCGATCTCCACCGCCTTGGTGCAGGACGCCGTGGCCTCGTTCAGCTTGCCCCACAGGAAGTACGACAGTCCCATCGCGCGGTAGGCTTCCGGCAGGTTGTTGTCGTACATCAGCGCCTTGAAGCTCAGCTCCTGCGCGAGCTCGCGGAACCGTTCCTCGCGCGAGATCAGCTGGTACATCTGCCCGTACGCGCTCGAGCAGCCGGCATAGGCGGCCGCGTAGCGCGGGTCGAGCTCGATCGCCTTCTCGAAGAGCTGGATCGCGTACTCGACGCTGCGCTTCGTGAGGCGGTAGAGCTGCTCCTGGCCGCGAAGATAGAGGTCGTAGGCCTGGGCATTCAGCGTCTGGCGCTTGGTCAGCGAGACCTTCTCCGAGAAGCTGAGCTTCAGCTTCAGGGCCTCGACGATCTGCTGCGCGACCTGCTCCTGGATGTCGAAGATGTCGTCGAGCTTGCCCTTGTAGGTGTTGCCCCAGAGCTGGCGGTTCGTGACCACGTCCACGAGCTGTACGGTGATGCGCACCGACTCCTGGAAGCGCCGCACGCTGCCGCCGACGATGTAGCGCGCCCCGAGCTCGGTGCCGATGGCGCGGATGTCCTGCGCGCGGCCCTTGTGCTGCATCGAGGCCCAGCGCGAGATCAGCTCGATCTCGCTCACGAGCGACAGGCGGGCGATCAGTTCCTCGGTGAGGCCGTCGCTGAAATAGTCGGTCTCAGCGTCCGGGCTGATGTTGTCGAACGGCAGCACGGCCAGTGCGCCGCGCTCGACGAGCGCGTCGACGTTCGCCGCGGCGGCAGGGGCGGCGGTGGCTGCCGCCGCGTTCTCCCCGCGGGCCGGCGGCGGCGCGATGGCGACGCCCAGCGAGCGGAGCGACTGCAGGATCGCCTGCAGGTTTTCATCCGGATCGCCGTGGAAGAGCTCGATGTGCTGGATGCCGGCGAGCGGATACTTGAGGCTCGGCGGGATGGTCGTCGGCTCGAGGTGCACGGGCAGGATGTGCCCCTTGCGCTCGCTCGTCAGCATGACTTCCTTGGCCACGTTGTGCGAGGCCACGGCCGAGGGCGAGACCATGAGCAGCAGCACCTTGGCCGCCTCGAGCGCGTTCACGATGGTCTCGCCCCAGAGCGCCGCGCCGTCGATGCCGCCCTGGTCGATCCAGACGCTGACGCCCGCGCCGCGCAGCTTCGAGGCGATGTCGAGCACCCGCGCCTTGTCCTCGCGCGAGTAACTCAGGAATACGTCGGCGTTTTTAGCCACCGCGGGCCTTGCGTCCTGTCCAGTCAAATTGGCCGGGAGGCTGCGTCACCGGCCCCGGGAAAGACGCCAAGGCTATCCGATCGGTACTCCGCTGAGAAGAACAGGGCCCCGCTCGGGGGCCCTGTCCGTGACTCGCGTGGCGAGCTTCGGGATCACTCCGGCAGCGGGCAGGCCACCTCGTCCTTGGCGAAATTGCGCGGCTTCTGGCCCGTCTTGCCATCCTCGAAGGCCTTTACCAGGGCCTCGAAGCTCACCTCGGCGTCGGCCGGATACTCCGGAAGCAGGACGCCGGCCGTGGCGGAACAGGTTGTGCCGTCGCAGGCGTAGGTATCGTCGAGGTCCGCCTCGGCGCTCGCCTGCCGCTTCACCTGCGTGGTCGTGCCGTCCTCGAGCGTGACGGTCTCGATCCAGCTCGCCTCGAACTCGATCTCGGCCCCATAGACGAGGTTGAGGACACCGAGGTAGCCGAGGTCGTTCCACGAGGCGGTGCACTGGCCGGCGGCCCAGTCGCAGGAGCACTGTGGATCGAGCGTACCTTCGTAACCACTCACGGGCGGCTTGACGACGGGAGACTTCGCGCCTGCGGACAGGGCAGCGAGGCCGAGTGCGACGGACAGGGCGACGAGGGAGGTGCGTTTCATCTGGGTGACTCCTGAGATTCTCTATGCGTGTGTTGGTGTGACCATCGGGCCGGGCGCGGATGCCGGCCAGGCCCGGGTGGAAGCGTGGAGCACTACCGTGGCGGAGCGTGAGTGACGCCCCTCACACAAATCGCGACCGCGCCCGCGGTCGCGATGCAATGCGACGCACGTCACCAGATGGGTCGCGGTTCGGGCCGACAGACGCTATCTTGGTGCGGCGCAAGACCTCGAACCCGAAGGCAGGTGCCGGTGAAACGCAGAACAGTCCTCAAGGCCGTCGTGCTCGCCGGCGGCGCGGCGGTGGCCGCTCCGGCCATCTCGAAGGGCCTCATCGAATGGCGCATGGTCACGAGCTGGCCAAAGGGCCTGCCGGGCCTCGGCGCCGGGGCGGAGCGCCTCGCGGCGAACATCAACGCGTTGAGCGGCGGCCGTCTCACCATCAAGGTCTACGCGGCGGGCGAGCTCGTGCCCGCGCTCGAGTGCTTTGGCGCCGTGGCAAACGGCACGGCGCAACTCGGCCACGACGCCTCGTACTACCACACGGGCAAGTCCGAGGGCGCCCCGTTCTTCACCGCGTTCCCCTTCGGATTCACCACGGCCGAGATGGACGCCTGGGTGAAGTACGGCAACGGCCAGAAGCTCTGGGACGAGCTCTACCTTCCGTTCGGACTGCGCGCCTTCCACGCAGGCAGCACGGGCACGCAGATGCTCGGCTGGTTCCGCAAGCCGGTGAACTCGCTCGAGGATCTCGACGGCCTCAAGTTCCGCGCGCCCGGCAACCAGGGGCGCGTGCTCGCCAAGCTCGGCGTCACCCCGGTGACACTGCCGGGCGGCGAGATCTTTCCGGCGCTGCAGTCGGGCGCCATCGACGCCGCGGAGTGGATCGGCCCTTACAATGACCTCGCCCTCGGGTTCTACCAGGTCTGCAGGTACTACTACTCGCCCGGTTACCACGAGCCCGGCCCGAGCCTCCAGCTCCTCATCAACGAGAAGGCCTGGCAGTCGCTCACGCCGGACCTGCAACTGATGATCAAGACGGCGGCAGACGCCGCGACGCGCGACATGCTCGCCGAATACAACGCACGCTCGGGCCCGGCGCTGCGCACGCTGGTGAAGGACCACGGCGTGATCGTGCGCCCTTTTCCTGAAGAGGTGCTGATGGCCTGCGGGCGCGCCTCGAACGACGTGCTGAACGAGATCCATGCGGGCGACACCTCGCCCAACCGGATCGTGAAGCGGATCATCGAGGATTTCCTCGCGTTTCGTGCGGAAGTCATGCCGTGGACGCGCATCGGCGAGCAGGCGTATCTCAATGCGCGGCGCCTGCCGTTCGAGTTCCGCCTGAAGTGACCGCGGGAACGGTCACGGTGGCGTTGGCGACGGGAACAGGTCCTCGAAATTGTCCCGGTACGGCGGGTTGCGGCCCGGTGCCGGCGGGTCGAACAGGTCGCTGAAGTCGTCGGCGACCGGCGAGCCGGTCGAGGCACCGGGCGCATCACCGGTCATGGCGGAATCGAGAGTCGCCGGTTCGTCGGCGAACAGCTTCGCGGGCAGGCTCGTCGCGATCTGCGGCACGGCCCAGAGGATCGCGAGCCCGAGGACCTGCAGCGCCACGAACGGAACGACGCCGCGGTAGATTTCGACCGTGCGCACCAGCCTGCCGGCCACGCCGCGCAGGTAGAAGAGCGCGAACCCGAACGGCGGCGTGAGGAAGCTCGTCTGCAGGTTCACGCCGATGATGACGCCGAGCCACAGCGGGTCGACGCCGAGCTTGATGAGCGCCGGCGCCGCGATGGGCACGACGATGAAGATGATCTCGAAGGTGTCGAGGAAGAACCCGAGCACGAAGATCACGGCCATCACCGCGAGCACGGCGCCGACGGTGCCGCCAGGCATGGAGGCCAGCGCGTCGTGCACGAGATTCTCGCCGCCGAGGCCGCGGAACACGAGGCTGAACACGCTCGCGCCGAGCAGGATCACGAACACCATCGAGCTGATGGTGAGCGTCGTGCGCATCACCTCGCGCAGGATCGCCGGGTTGAACTTGTTCTGGACGCCCGAGAGGAGCATGGCGCCGACCGCGCCCACCGACGCGGACTCGGTGGGGGTGGCGATGCCGGTCAGGATCGAGCCGAGCACGGCGAGGATCAGCACGAGCGGCGGCGCCAGCGCCTTCAGCACACGCCCGCCGAGACCGGCACGCTGCTCGGCAGTCATCGCGAGCGGCGGGCATGAGCGCGGATCAGCGATCGACTTGAAAAGGATCCATGCGAGATAGAGCCCCACGAGCATGAGGCCCGGCAGCATCGCCCCGGCGAAGAGCTGGCCCACCGAGATCGGTTCGGGTGCGAGGTTGCCGAGTTCGAGCTGCGCCTGCTGGTTCGCTCCCTGCAGGATGTCGCCGACGAAGATCAATACCGTAGAGGGAGGAATGATCTGCCCGAGCGTCCCGGCCGCGCAGATCGTGCCGGCCGCGAGCTTCGGGTCGTAACCGGCCCGCATCATCGCCGGCAGCGAAAGCAGGCCCATCGTCACCACGGTCGCACCGACGATGCCCGTCGACGCCGCGAGGAGCGCGCCCACGACGACGACCGAGTAGCCGAGCCCGCCCCGCAGTGTGCCGAAGAGCTCGCCCATCGTCGTCAGCAGCGCCTCGGCGATCTTCGAGCGCTCGAGCATCACGCCCATGAACACGAACAGCGGCACGGCGACGAGCGTCTCGTTGGTCATGGTGCCGAAGTAGCGGCCGACCAGAGCCGAGAGGATCGCGAAGTCGAAGGCGCCGAGGGCCGCCCCGAGCCCGGCGAAGATGAGCCCCACGCCCGCGAGCGTGAACGCGACGGGATGGCCGAGCATCACGGCGCCGATGGTCGCGGCGAACATCGCGACCGACAGGATCTCCCCGATCAGCACCGCACTCACCTGCCCACCCGGCCCGGCCGCGCGTCAGAGCCGCTCATCGGTCACCTTGTCCTCGTCGTGGTCCTGCAGCGGTCGTCCCGCGAGGAAGAGCGCGCGGCGGATGATCAGGGCGAGCCCCTGCAGGAACAGGACCACGCAAAACACGAGCAGCAACGACTTGAGCAGGAAGACCGCCGGCATGCCGTCCGCGTTGCTGGACCCTTCGCGAATCGACCAGGACGACATCACGAACGGCGTGGAGGTCACCGCGATCACGGCGAGCCAGGGAAACAGGAAGACCAGCGTGCCGAGGATGTCGACCCACGCCTGGCGCCGGGCGGGCATCGAACCGTAGAGGACGTCCACATTGACGTGGCCGCGATGCAGCATCGTGTAACCGGCGCCGGCCATGAAGACCGTGGCGTGCTGCCACACGTAGAGTTCCTGCAGCCACGGGAAGCCGACGTTGAAGACGTAGCGCAGCACCACGACCGCGAAGCACGTGACGACGCAGCCTGCCGTCAGCCACGCCACGGCGCGGCCGAGCCACTCGTTGATCGCGTCGATCAGCCTGACGAACCCGCCGAGCGCGTGCACCGGTCCCCCTCGTATCCGGGCGGGATGGTACGGGCAAAGCGTGCGCCTGGCGACTGAGGCGCGAGGACCGGTACGTGAGACGCGAACGCCGGAGGTCGACGTCCCTGTCGACTTCCGGCGGCCGCTGGCTCGACGACCCCTGCGCTTACGGACAAGGCGTCAGTGGCAGCCGAAGGACCTCACCGTTGGGCGAAGCAGCGCGATTCGTGATGTAGGCCGCGCCGTCGGTACCGATCGCCACGCCACCCGGGAAGACGAGCCCCGCCAGCAGCTCGGTCGGCGCACCGCCCGGACACTGGCGCATGAGCTTCCCGCCCGGCGACGGGGGACCGCCACCCGGGATCACCTGCAGCACGTACAGCGCGCCGCCGGCGTCGAACGCGAGGTCGATGATCGCGGTGAATCCCGTCGCGTAGGTCGCGATCGACGAGCCGTCGCTCTCGACGCGCAGGACGCGTGCGCTGCCCGGCACGAACGGGAAGCCGGTGAGCAGGCCGACGTAGATCGCTCCATCCGGTCCTTCCACCACCGAGGTCGGCACCGTCTGCACCGGGTTTGGGCCGAGCAAGTCCTCCGCGAAGACCGCGGTGTGCCCGTTTGCGTGCGCGATGAAGAGCGCATTCGCGCCCGTATCAGCGATGATGCGCCGTCCCGGCTGCACCAGCACGCTGTAGGGGTTCGAGTCGACCGCGGCGCCGTCCGGGTTCGCCGCGGCCTCCGCGCCCGCGATGTCCGCGACGACCCTGTACTGGCCGGACGGCGTGGCGTGCAGCAGGGTGCCGAGAATTCCGGCCTTGCCGCCGACCGCCGGGCGTACGGTCGTCGGGTTGCCGCCGAGGCCCATGGTTACGTACGGCGCCGTGCCCAGGAAGGCGACATCCGATGCACCGCCCTCCACGACACCGGTCGGCAGCACGAGCGAGGGCAACCCGGTTACGACACGCCTGAAACTCCCCGCAGGCGACGCTTCGTTCGGCAGGATGAGCGTGACCGCGCCGGTTTCCCCGTAGCAACGCGGCGGAAAGGGGAAGACGGGCGAGGGCACGCAAGGCCCGGGGCCACCCTGGCCGGCCTCGGCCACGTAGAGGTCGCCGTTCGGTGCGAAATTGATGCCGCGCGGATTCCAGAGCCCGGAGGCAACGGTCTTCGCGGGTCCGACGTCGGCCAGTGCGCCGAGCGCAGCGAGCGATGTCGCGAGGACAGCGACAGAATTCCTGAATGTGCCAGCGTAGGTCTCCATGTTCTTTTCTCCCATGCATGAATTTTTTCTTGCAATGCAACAGACCGGGGTGCCGCAGGCACTCCGGTCGCCTCGAGGATCAACCCGGGCGCCGCCCCGGGACCATGGCGCGGCCCTGATCTTTTCCTGAACTGTTCATGACGGCGCCCCCGAGGCGAAGCCTGATATCCCGACAGGGGGGGACGATGTCGACCGAGATCCGTTTCGACGGCTGGTCATTGCATTGCGGTTCCGGTGAACTCGCGAAGGGTGACCTGCGCGTGCGACTGCCGGCACAGCCCCTGCTCATTCTCGAGGAACTCCTGGCGCGCCCGGGCGAGGTCGTGACGCGCGAATTCCTGGTCGCCCGGCTGTGGCCGCGCGGGGTCGTCGAATATGACACGGCGCTCAACGTGGTACTGGCGGTCCTGGCTCCGTCCTGCCGGAGGCGAACGAACGATACGCGCGTGCCCGTCTCCTGCTACAGCGTCGCGCTGCCGGTGACGTGGCGAGGTCGCTCGACAACTTCGCAGCGGCGGTGGTGATCGACCCGAGCTTCGCGCGGGCGTGGGCGGGTCTGGCGAGTGCCTACTGGATCGAGACGGTCGAGGGACGGCTGCCGGGTCCGCAGGGTCTCGCGAACCTGCGAGCGGCGGCAGAAAAGGCGCTCGAACACGACCCGCGCCTCGCCGAGGCCCACCTGCGTCTCGCGAACTACTGGTCGCGCGTCGGGCGTCGCGACCTCGTCGCCCTTCACAAGTCCGCCGCCCTCGATGCCGAACCGGATCACCCGCTGGTGCTGAGTTTCGGGGCGTCGATGGCCGCGGAAGCGGGCCGTCACGACCGCGCCATCGAACTGCAGCGGCGCGCCGTGGCGGCCGAGCCGCTGTCGGTCCCGAGCCGCCATAATCTCGCGGTCTGGCTCTACCTCGCCGGACGTCCCGCCGAGGCTCGCGAAGAGTGGTCGGTAATCCGTGAGATCGACCCGAACGCGACCGACCCGGCAGGCATGATCAGCCTCTCGCTCGTGCTGGAGCGCAGGTTCGACTCCGTTCTGGCTCTCGCGCAGAACGGCGCGCGGAACACCGAGAATCTGCAGGCGCTCGCCATGGCCTACGCGGCACTCGGTCGTGCAACTGAGGCCGACAGGACGCTTGCAGAACTGCTGGAGGCTGCGGAGGATGTCGACCCTGTGCGGATCGCGGAGGTTTACGCGTTCCGTGGGCAACCGGACCTCGCGTTCGATTGGCTGCGCACGGCTGCCGAACGTGATGAACTCGATCGCTGCGGCACGTCTACGTGCTGGCCGCTCGAGATGGCCGAGCGGTTGCCGTTCCTCTCGCCCCTGCACTCGGACCCGCGCTGGCAGGACTGGCGGGACTCGGTGCGACGCCGGCAGTCGGCCCGCGACTTTGCACGACGCGGCTGACGGCGCCGCGTGACTCAGTCAGCTGGCCCGGCCCCAGCCGGTCAGGCCGGCGGCGGTTCGAGTCCGCGGACTTCGAGGATGCCGAGGCCCGGTGCTTCGCCGAGACGGATCACGGGGCCCTCGAAGTCGGCTCCACCGACCACCGGGTCGAACCGGCCGAGCTGCGGGCCATCGAGGTCGACGCGCGTGATCACGCTGGAGCGCGCGACCGCGACGTGCGCCGCGGCGGCCACGCTGATGCTCGTCTCGAGCATGCAGCCCATCATGCACTCGATGCCGTGGGCCGCACACAGGTCGGCGATGGCGAGCGCGCCCGTGATGCCGCCCGTCTTCATCAGCTTGATGTTGACGATGTCGGCGGCGCGACGACGGATGACCTCCGTCGCCTGCGCGAGGTCGAAGACGCTTTCATCCGCCATCACGGGCGTCGAGACGTGCCGGGTGACGTACTCGAGGCCGGCGATGTCCCGCGCAGGCACGGGCTGCTCGATGAGGTCGAGCTCGACGCCCGCGGACTCCAGCGCGGCGAGCGCGCGCACGGCGTCCTCGGGCGACCAACCCTGGTTGGCGTCGAGGCGCAGGGTCGCACGGCCGCGGACGGCCGCGTGCACGGCCCGCACCCGTTCGATGTCGGCGTCGATGTCCTTGCCGACCTTCACCTTGAGCGCGGCGAATCCGCGCTCCACGGCTTCGATCGCGTCGGCGACCATCTTGTCGATCGCATCGACGCTGATGGTGATGTCGGTCGTCAGGCGCGGCACGCCACCGCCGAGCCACCGGTAGAGCGGGGTGCCATGCAGCTGCGCGTGAAGGTCGTAGAGCGCGATCTCCACGGCCGCCCGGGCGCTGCTGTTGCCTGCGATCGATTGCGCGACGAGGGCGGCGAGGTGCGGCAGGTCGGCGACGTCGACGCCGGTGAGCGGCGGGGCGATGCGGCCGCGGATGGCCGTCACGATCGATTCGTGAGTTTCCCCGGTGATCGCCGCCGTCGGCGGTGCCTCGCCCCAGCCGACGTGGCCGGTGTCGGTGTCGATCATCACGACGATGTCGTCGATCGCCTCGACCGTCCGCAGGGCCGTCTTGAACGGCGTCCTGAGCGGCACGCGCACGCGGCCCACTCGCAAGTCCGTCACCCTCACGTCGTCGATCCCGGTCGGATGCGCTGGATTGCGGTCACCGCGTCGACGAGGCCGCCGTCGTCGCCGAAGTGCAGTGGCAGCAGCGGCGTCACGACCACGCCAGTGGCTGGTAAGGGGCGCAGCACTCCGTCGTTGTCCTTCATGCTGGGGCGGTGTGTGTCGTGGATGACCCAGGGCCCCTCGCGCGTCTGCCCGAGCACCATCATCACGTGGCCCGGCACGTACACGAGGTCCCCGGCCTGCAGCCGCTTGAGGGCCGCGACGCGGGCCGAGTGCCTGGTGCCCGGCTCGAAGGCGAGCCGGTCGAAGGCCTCGCTCGCCGCCTGGTCCCTGCTGTTGCGCGGCAATTCGATGCCGACGCTGCGGTAGACCTCCGCCACGAATCCGCTGCAGTCCCGAGCGCCATGGGCATGGCCCCACCCGTAGCGCTCGCCGAGGAACTTGAATGCCTGCCGGATCAGCACGGCACGGGAATAGGGCAGGGGCGCGAGGGCGACATCCGCGCTGCCCGGCAGCAGCGCGGGCGCGATGAACAGGGTCCCGTCGGCCGCCCGCGCGGGCAGGTCGACGGCATGACCGTCCGTCGGCTGATCGATGCTCAGGGGTACCCGGACGCCCATGTCGAGGACGAGTTCGGAAAGCGCCGGCCGCCCGGGCAAAGGCAACGTGCGCACCTGGGCGCCGGTCACCGTGAGCGCGGGCGAGCGGCGGCAGTATTCGAGGACGGTCTCGCGGTCGCCGATGGCCACGGCTTCAGCCGACATCCACGCGCAGTAGAACTCGCCGACCACGAAGATCCAGTCGCCGCTCGCGTCGGAGTGCACCACGACGACCGGGGTGCCCGGGAAGAATGCCGACTCCTGGAAGCGATCGAGGTCGTTGTCGCCGGGGCTCTTGAAAACCTGGCGCGTCGTCGGGAAGGTCCTGAGCGAGGCGCGATGCGTAACGAGGCCGAACGTCGTCGACTGGCTGGCCGGCACCGACTCGAGCGCGAGCGATGACTGGAAATCGTCCAGCTCGCCATTCGTGACGGGCGCGCCATGGCCGTCGAAGAGCGCAGCCGCCGGCCGGCACGACACGGAGACGATCCACTCGCGGACCTGCGCGGCGTCGAGGCGGTCCGGCAGCGCGTCGAGCGAGCGCACCGCCGGGCCGAGTGCACGCAGGCGCCCGTTCTGGGCGGCAATGGACGCCGCGTCGGCGAGCACGCGGTCCGGGTCCGGAAGCCGGTCGATCCAGAAATCGGGTGTCATGGGCCGGCGGAACGTTAACCCAGCACCCGCACCCCGATCCACGCCGGCGCGATGCCCGGCCTCAGCCGCGCGAGCGCTTCTCGACCGCCTCCAGCGCGTCGATGATCTCCATCGCATGCTGGCGGGCCAGGGTATGCGCCCCGCCTTCCTCCAGCCAGTTCTCGAAGTCGCGCACGACCATCGGAGGGGAGATGTAGGGGCCCTGGACCTCGTCGCAACCGAGGGCGCCGAGCATCTGCAGCGACGCGGCGTCCTCGATGCCGTCCGCCACCGAGCGCACGCGCATGCCGCGGGCCATGGCGAGCACGGCGGCGACGACGCCCTGCGCGCCGACATCGGTATAGAGGTCGTTAACGAGCCCGAGGCCGAGCTTCATGCAGTCGAACGGCAGGCGGCGCAGCTGGCTCAGCGACGAGTGCCCGGCACCGAAGTCGTCGATCGCGACGCCCACGTTGCCGAGTCGCAGGGAGTCGAGCGCGGAGCGGGTCTCCTTCGGCGCCTCGAGAACGTTCTCCTCGCTCACGGCGAGCTCGAGCGCGCGAGACGGAAGCTCGTGACGCTCCAGCGTGCCGCGCACGAGGGCGACGAGTCCCGGATCGCGCATCTGGCGGGCGCCGAGCCTGACGGACACGAAGAAGTCGCGCTCGAAGCGCTTTCGCCACGCCGAGACCTGCCGGCACGCTTCCTCGATGGTCCAGCGGCCGATCCCGTCGATGAGCCCGGTGCTCTCGGCGATCGACAGGAACTCGTCCGTGGACACGGCTCCAACCTGCGCGTTGTCCCAACGCAGCGAGCACTCGACGCCCGTGAGGTCGTACGTATCCACCGCGACGCGGGGCTGGTAGAGCAGCGACAGCTCGCGGCGCTCGACGGCACCGCGCAGGGCCGACTCGATCGCGAGGCGCCGGCGCGTTCGGGCCTGCGGCACCGGCGAGAACACTTCGCAGGAGCGTGGCTCGGTGGCGTGCTCCGCGGCCGCGTGAGCGTTGAGCAGCAACTGCTCCGCGTCGGCTTCGCCGTCGGCGAAGGCGATGCCGGCGCTCAGCGACGGCGTGTAGTCGGCGTCCGGCCCGCCGGCGTGTGCCGAAGCAGACTCGACGATGGCACGCGCAACGCCGGCCAGGTGGTCCCGCGAGACGCGGCTGCGCAGGAGCATCGCCAGCTCCGCCTCGGCGGTGCGGCACACGGCGTGCGCGGCGCGCCACGGAAGCGCACTGCCCTGGCTCAGGTTCTCGAGTTCGCGCTCGAGGGAGCGCCCGACGATCGCGACGAGCCGGTTGGCGAACTCGAGACCGCGGGCCTGGACGATGCGTTCGTAGCCGTGGACACGTACGGCCACCACCGCGGCGGCGGCGATGCCCGCGTCGTCGCGGAGCGCGGCCGCGATCTGCTCCGAGAGGTGCCGCCGGTTCGGCAGGCCGGTCGCAGTGTCGAAGTACGAGAGTTGCCGCACGGCCTCCTCGGCGCGATGCAGACGGGTCAGGTCCTGGAACGTGACGATGATGCTGCCCGCCTTGCCGGGCTCCGCGCCGACGAGTTCCGCCTCCTGGTGCACGCAGATCGCGGCGCCGGCGGCGGTCTCGAGCGTGTGGTCGAGGCTGAAGCGTCCCTCGCCCGTGGCGCAGGCGATGAACGCCTGCCGCACGGCCACCTGCTCGGCGGGCGCCAGCATCTTCACGAAGTCCTCGAAGCGGCGCAGTGACTCGGGCTCGACCTGAAGGATTTCGCCGAGCATAGGCGAGACGTGGAGCGATCGACCCTCGACCGTGAGCTCCCAGTGCCCGACCCGCGCGATGCGCTCGGCCAGGAGCAGCCGCGAACGGCTCGCGACGAGTTCCTCCTGCAGCTCCCGGTCGCGCAGCAGGAAGCGGACCCGTTCGACGAGCAGGCGCGGATTGAGGCCCTTCTGCGCGAAGTCGCTGGCGCCGGCGGCGAAGGCATCGCCGATGGCGGGCAGGTCGTTGCGGCCGGTAAGCATCAGGATCGGCAGCGCGCGGCTGCCCGCTTTCCGCCGCAGCTCGCGGCAGGCGTCGATTCCGGACATGCGCGGCATATTGACGTCGAGGACGACGAAGTCCGGCCGCACGGCGTCGAACTGCTCGACCGCGTCGGCGCCGTCGTTGACCGTGTGCACCATGAAGCCCGCTCCGGCGAGCGCGGCTTCGGCGAGCAGCAGCTGCGACGGGTCGTCGTCTGCCATCAGGATCGTCGTCGTTCGGGTCGGGTCCATTGATGGCGTCCTCACGTGCCGGTGGCGCGCCGGGTCTCGGCGCGCAACGCTTCTTCGAGTTCGGAGTAGGTCTGCTTGAGGCCGCGCGCCGCCTTGCGCGCCGCCTTGATGTCGCGCTGTTCCCGCGCCGCGGCCTCGCACCGCTCGAGCTGGGCCGCCAGTCGCCGGCCTCCGAGGTTGCTGACCGGGGACTTGAGCGAGTGCGCCGCGGCGCCGAACGCCTCGAGGTCACCCTGCTCGAGCGCGGCGCCGAGCTTGCCGAGCGTATCGGGCGCAGTTGCGTAGAGCAGTTCGCACAGCCGCTCGAATACCTGTGGCTTGCCGAGACCGCGGATCGCGGAGATCTGTGCCTCGTCGAGCGTCGGGATCTCGTTGGCCGGATCGGAGTCGAAGACAGGGACCTCGAGCATGTCGAGGACCACGGTGTCGGAGAGGATCGGCTCGTCGTCGACCGGCGCAGGTGCGTTCTGGACCACGGGCCGCGCCGGGGGCGGCTCGGCGTCCGCCGGGATCTCCAGCATGTCGTCGTCGGCCGCAACCATGGCTGCGGCGGGTGCCGTCACCGTTGCGGGTGTTGGCGCGGGCGGGGCGACCAGCGTTCCGCGCTCCTCGGCGATCGGCCGCAGGATGGCGAGCAACTGGCCGTTGGTGAACGGTTTGCCGAGGAACTGGTTCATGCCGGCCTCGATCGCCCGTGTCCGGTCACGCGCGAGGACGTTCGCGGTGAGCGCGACGATGCAGGTCGGTGACCGGCCCCGCTCGGTCTCCTCGCGGCGGATCGCGGCGGTGGCGGTGTATCCGTCCATGCCCGGCATCTGGCAATCCATCAGGATCGCGTCGAAGCGGCGCGTGTGCGCCTGGTTCACCGCGGCCCCGCCGTCCTCGACGAGCGTCACGCGGCAGCCGACGCGCTCGAGCATGGCGAGCGCCACCTCGCGGTTGATGGCATTGTCGTCCGCCACCAGCACGTCGAGCCCGAGCGAGGGCAGGGCGGCCGACTCATCGGGCTCGCGAACGGTGAGTCGTGCGGGCACCGCCGTCGGATCCTGCTCGCGGGGCAGCTGCGACGCCTGCAGGGCGCTGCGCAGAAGCGCGTGGCGCACGGGCTTGGCGACGCAGACATCCGGCTTGATTGCGCGCGCGCCCTCGAAGGTCGGGTCGAAGTCGAACGCACTCATGAGGATGACGTAGGTACCGGCGAGGGCCGGGTCGAGGCGGATCGTGCGGAGCAGGTCCGCGATCGTGGCGTCCGGCAGCGAGTGATCGAGCAGGACGGCGGCGTAGGGGCGCCCGCGCGTCGCGGCGTCGCGCAGCTTGTCCCCGAGCAGCCGCCCGTGGTTCAGCACCGTCACTTCGGCCGACCAGTTGGAGAGCGTTTCCTCGAGGTACATGTAGCTCGTCGAGCTGTCGTCCACGACGAGCACGCGCAGGCCCGCGAACTCGTCGGTCGTCCGGTTCGGGGCCGGGGCGGCCTCCTGGACCTCGAACGGCAGCACGAACGAGAAGGAACTGCCGTGTCCGACCTGGCTGCGCAGGTCGATCCTCTCGCCGCCCATGAGCTGCACGAGGCGCGTGGCGATCGAGAGGCCGAGCCCCGTGCCGCCCACGCGCTGGCCGTTGCCGAGCTGCGTGAACGCCTCGAAGACGGTGGCCTGCTCGGACTCGGGGATGCCGGGCCCCGTGTCGGAGACGCTGAAGTGTAGGCGGCAGTGACCGCCGTCCTCGGCGTCGAGGCCGATCCGGATCTGGACCTCGCCCTGCTCCGTGTACTTCACGGCGTTCGACATCAGGTTGCCGACCACCTGGCGCAGCCGCAGCACGTCACCCACGACCGACGCCGGCACGGTCGGCTCGACGCGGCAGATGAGCTCGAGCTTCTTGCTTTCGGCGCGGCCCGCCCAGAGCTCGCCTACCTGCTCGGCGAACTCGCGCACATCGAACGGCTCGCGCACGAGGTCCATCTTCCCGGACTCGATCTTCGAGTCGTCGAGGATGTCGTTGATGATCTGCATCATGGTCTCGGCGGCGGTGCGCATCGAGTCCACGTAACGCCGCTGGCGCTTGTCGAGGTCCGTGCCCGCCAGCAGTTCCGCCATGCCGAGCACGCCGTTCATCGGCGTGCGGATCTCGTGGCTCATGTTCGCGAGGAATTCGTCCTTCGAGCGCGTGAGCGCCTCGGCCCGGCGCAGGCCGGTCTCGAGCTCGCGTGTGCGCTCGATGATTTCCTGGCGCGAGGTGACGCGCAGGTTGAGCAGGTCCTTCTCGTACTCCGCGAGCCGGTCGGCCAGCGCGTCGAAGTTGCTCGCGAGTTCGGTGAGTTCGTTGCGACGTGCGGTGCCCGGGACGGCAGGCGGCTGATTCAGCCCGCCGCGCAAGCGCGTGACGTCGGCCAGCTGCGCGAGCGGCTCGACCACCTGGCGCCGGAGCGAGTTGGCGGCGAGCAGGGCGACCAGCACGCCGAGCAGGAGGACGACCGGCGACTGGCCGGCCCGCCCGAGTGCGGCGTCCCACACGGGCCCGTTGTCCACGAGCAGGCTGATCCTGCCGGTCACTTCCGGCCGGAATTCGACGGCCTGCACGACGTGCATCGGTTCGAGCGCGAGGAATCGAGCGGCGCGGTGCGCGGAGGATTCGCTGGCCGTAGCGACGGCCGGAAGTCCGCCAGACGCGCCGCCGTCCTCCTCCGCGTTGCGGTCGAAGCGCTCGAGCACACGGCCGTCGTCCATCCTCAGGTCCGCGGCGAGGATGCTGCGGTGGGTCGCAAGCGAGTCGAGCGCGCCGGTCGTCCCGGACTTCACCACGTGAGTGGCGATCGATGCGGCGACCTCGCGGGCGGAGGAGAGGGTGTCGCGACGCACCGACCAGGTGTCCCACGCAGCCACGACCACCTGGACCGCGAGCAACGCGACCGTGACCGCGGCAACCGCCGCGACCCTGAACTGATTGGCAAGGGACAGGGACTCGAAGATCTCGCGAAATGCGCGACGTCCCCGGCGGGACGGATTCGCCGGACTGCCCGTCGTCGGGCGCTCCGCGGCCCCGGCCCGCCTGGCGTCGTTCGTCACGGACTTCGAGTTAGGGTTCTTCGTTGCCACTGGCCTTCGCACCCGTGCGGCGGATGGATGGGATCGGCCGTGAGCGTAAGCGCGCAGATGACATAAGAGGAAAGGGCCCGCACCGAAAGTGTGAGCCGCCGCAAGATTCGGCGCCCGGTCAGGGCGTGGCGAAGCGGTCCGGGGACAGGAATCCGACCGGCAGCCGGGTGTGGCCGAGCAAGGCCAGGTCGGCGAGCGCGTCGCCCAGCGCCGGTCCGAGCTTGAAGCCGTGGCCCGAGAGTCCGGCGGCATAGTGCACGCGAGTCGAGCCGGGTCTCGTCCCGACGATGAAGTGACCGTCCGGTGACATCGTGTACAGGCAGGTGGCCGCGTCCACGAGCTCACCAGCCAGTCGCGGCGCGCAGGCGCGGAGGGCGTCGCGGATGTGTTCGACGTCGCTCGAGTCCACCGGGCGTGCGCCGCGGTCGGGATCGACCGTCTCCCCCGAACCGTGCAGGCCCAGCTTCGGGTGGCGTGCGGGCACTGGCACGCGGTCACCGTCCGCGCGGGCCGTGGGGTCCGGCGCGAGGCCGTAGATCGCGAGGCGGTCCGGGCCCCGGTCGTACAGCCAGCACGGCATGTCTCCCGGATCCGGTCCGCTGGCCGGCGCTAGCCAGGCCTGTACCTGTCGCGTGACTCGCAGCAGCGGGCCCAGCTCGGGGATCAGTCGCGCGGCCCAGGCCCCGGCGGCGATGACAACGGCAGAAGCCCGCTCGCTGCCCTGTGCCGTGCGCACGGTCACTCCCGTCGCGTCCTCGTTCACCTCACGCACGCAGGTTCCGTTCCTGAGCTCGACACCGCGGGACTCGGCGACGCGGAGTGCTGCGTTCACCGCGGCCTCGGGCCGTACGACGCCGGCATTCGCCTCGAAGGCGCCGATCGTCCCCGCCTGAACGTCGAACCAGGGAAAGCGACGCTGGATCGTCGGCTCGTCGAGACGTTCGACGTCGAGGCTCCAGCGCTCCGCGGACTCGAGCGAGCCGCGCACGATCTCCGAGCCCGGCGGGCCCATGACCAGCATGCCGCAGCGTTGCAGCAGCGGCTCGCCCGACTCGATCTCGAGCGACTCGAAGCGCGCGGTCGAGTGCCGCAGCAGTGGAACGTACTCCGGATGCTCGAAATAGGCGTGACGGAAGATGCGCGAGTGCCCGTGGCTCGAACCGCGGGTGCTGGCGGGCGTGAACTGCTCGAGACCGAGGGCGCGGGCGCCCGATTCCGCCGCGGCGCGAAGTACGTTACTGCCGACCGCGCCGCCGCCGACGACGATGAGGTCCCAGCCCTTCAAGGCGCGTTGAGTTTATCGAGCGCCCGCCGTTCCTGCTCCGGGGTCGGCCAGCCTTCGGCGTTCGCGCGCCGCTCCGGCGTCTGCATGCGCCACCAGTCGAGCGTCGCGCCGGCCGTGTCGAGCAGCGGCCGATAGACCAGGCCTGCATCCCCGGCCCGTCGACCGTCGAAATGC
>Ga0114939_10000176_pt1 | contig 54460 bp, 47 predicted proteins | sample AshMeaCrysSpring_FD_87196 | JGI IMG/M metagenome (GOLD analysis project Ga0114939, IMG submission 87196) | Groundwater microbial communities from Big Spring, Nevada to study Microbial Dark Matter (Phase II) - Ash Meadows Crystal Spring | ecosystem: Environmental > Aquatic > Deep subsurface >...
CGTCCGGCGCCAGCAGGTAGATGGAACTGCCGTCGCCCGCCGCCAGCACCATGCCCTGCGATTCGCCGAAGCGCATCTTGCGCGGGGCGAGGTTCGCCACCATCACCGTCAGCCGCCCGACGAGTTCCTTGGGCGTGTAGGCGGAGCGGATGCCGGCAAAGACCGTGCGCGTCTCGATGCCGATGTCGAGGGTGAGCTTGAGGAGCTTGTCGGCGTCGGCGACCAGCTCCGCGTCGACGATCCGCGCGACGCGCAGGTCGATCTTGACGAAATCGTCGATGGAGATGGTCTCGCCGACGGGCAGCACGGGCACGGGGCGCGGCGGCTCCACGGGCTCGAGGCGGAATTCCGGCGCACCGGCCTCGGCCTTGGGCGCCTCGGGTTTGGCCTCGGCGGGCGGCTCGAGCAGCTGCTCCATCTGCTTCGCCTCGACCCTCGAGAGCAGGTGCCGGTAGGGCTGGACCACGTGCCCGGGCTTCAGCGGCGCGCCGACGTCCTCCCAGGCGAGCGGCCTGCCGAGCGCGAGGAAGGCCTCGACGTCCTCCGCCACCTTGGGCAGCACCGGCTTGAGGTAGATGGTGAGGATGCGGAAGAGCTCGAGGTACAGCGTGCAGAACCACTGCAGCGCGGCCTCCTGCCCGGGCTCCTTGGCGATCTCCCACGGCTTCTGCTCGTCCACGTACTGGTTGACGCGGTCGGCGAGGAACATCACCTGGCGGATGGCCTTGCCGAACTCCCGCGCGTCGTAGTCGGCGGCGATCGGGTCGGCGAAGCTGCGTACCTCGAAGAGGATCGCCGGAACCTGCTCCTCCTTGTCCGGCACCGGGGCGGTGACGTTGCCGCGCAGCTTGTGCTTGAGCTCGCGGCCCGCGGAGAGGGGCTCGTCGGAGAGCCTGCCGCCGAAGCGCTTGGCGATGAAGCCCGCGGCGCGGCTCGCGATGTTGACGTACTTGCCGACGAGGTCCGAATTGACGCGGGCGAGGAAATCGTCCGGGTTGAAGTCCAGGTCCTCGACGCGGGCGTTGAGCTTTGCCGCGAGGTAGTAGCGCAGCCACTCCGGATTGAGGCCCAGCTCGGCGTACTTCTGCGGGCTCACCGACACGCCGCGGGACTTGGACATCTTCTCGCCCGAGAGCGTGATGAAACCGTGCACGAAGACGTTGTCCGGCACCTTGCGCCCGGAAAACCGCAGCATCGCCGGCCAGAAGAGCGTGTGGAAGTAGATGATGTCCTTGCCGATGAAGTGGATCTGCTCCACCTTCGGATCGGCGATGTATTTCGCGAAATCCACGCCCTTGCGGTCGAGCAAGGCCTTGAGCGAGGCGAGGTAGCCGATCGGGGCGTCGAGCCAGACGTAGAAGTATTTCCCCTTCTCGCCGGGAATCTCGATGCCGAAGTAGGGCGCGTCCCGCGTGATGTCCCAGTCGTTCAGCCCGCCGTCGAGCCACTCGCGCACCTTGTTGGCGACCTCGGGCTGGAGCTTGCCGTCCTGTGTCCAGGACTTCAGGAAGTCGACGCAGCGCGGGTCCGAGAGGCGGAAGAAGAAGTGGTCCGACTTCCGCAGCACCGGCGTGGCGCCGGTCAGCGCGGAAAAGGGGTTCTTCAGGTCCGTCGGCGCGTAGACCGCGCCGCAGCTCTCGCAATTGTCCCCGTACTGGTCCTTGGCTCCGCACTTGGGGCATTCCCCCTTGATGTAGCGGTCGGGGAGGAACATGCCCTTCACGGGGTCGAAGAACTGTTCGATGGTGCGGGTGACGATGAACCCCGCCTCGGCGAGCGCGGCGAAGATCTCGCCGGCGAGCTGCACGTTTTCCGCCGAGTGCGTGCTGTGGAAGTGGTCGAAGCTGATGCCGAAGCGCGCCAGGTCGCGCTTGTGCGATTCGGCGACGCGCCCGATGAGCGCCTCGGGCGTGATCCCCTCCGCCTCGGCCTTCAGCATGATGGGGGCGCCGTGCGCGTCGTCCGCGGAGACGAAGATCACCTTGTGCCCCTGCAGCCGCTGGAAGCGCACCCAGATGTCGGCCTGGGTGTACTCCATGATGTGGCCGACGTGGAACGGCGCGTTCGCGTAGGGCAACGCCGTGGTGACGAAGAGCTTTCGGGGCATGAAAGCGGCGGGCCTGGCCTGGAGGGGTTGTGGGCGGGTGGGCGGCTCGCGGGAACCGTTGGCGGGCCGCCGTGTCGCAGTACACGCTGTCCGGTGGATTGTAGCAAATTGCTTTAGAATTCCGCGCTTCCAGCAGACCTTCCTCTCCCCTCGGGAAACCCCACGCCATGGCCCTCACCGACAAGGACGTCCTTGCCGCGCTCTCCGAACTGATCGATCCCGTCACGCAACGCAACTACGTCGAGTCCAGGTGCGCGAAGAACCTCAGGATCGACGCAGACCGCGTCTTCCTGGACATCGTCCTTGGCTATCCGGCCCGCGGCGTCGTCGAAGCCGTGCGCGCGCAGGTGGTGGACCGCCTGAAGGCGATCCCCGGCGTCGCGCAGGCGAGCGCCAACGTCTTCTCGAAGATCGTCTCGCACGCGGTGCAGCGTGGCGTGAAGCTGGTGCCCGGCGTCAAGAACATCATCGCGGTCGCCTCCGGCAAGGGGGGCGTGGGCAAGAGCACGACCGCCGTCAACCTCGCCCTGGCCCTCGCTGCGGAGGGCGCGACCGTGGGCATGCTCGACGCCGACATCTACGGGCCGTCCCAGCCGACCATGCTCGGCATCACCGGCCGTCCGACGTCGCGCGACGGCAAGACCATGGAGCCGATGGAAGGGCACGGCCTGCAGGCGATGAGCGTCGGATTCCTCATCGAGGCCGACACGCCGATGGTATGGCGCGGCCCGATGGTCACCCAGGCCCTCGAGCAATTGCTGACCGAGACGCGCTGGCGCGACCTCGACTACCTGGTCGTCGACCTGCCCCCGGGCACCGGCGACATCCAGCTCACGCTGGCGCAGAAGGTGCCCGTGACCGGCGCCGTGATCGTGACGACGCCCCAGGACATCGCCCTCATCGACGCGAGGAAGGGCCTGAAGATGTTCGAGAAGGTCGGCGTGCCCATCCTGGGGCTGGTCGAGAACATGGCCATCCACGTCTGCTCGAAGTGCGGCCACGCGGAGCACATCTTCGGGCACGGGGGCGGAGAGCGCATGTGCAAGGACCACGACGTGGAGCTGCTCGGCAGCCTGCCCCTCGACATCGCCATCCGCGAGCAGGCCGACAGCGGCAAGCCGACGGTCGTCGCCGACCCGGACGGCAAGGTCGCGGCCGTCTACCGCGACATCGCCCGAAAGGTCGCCGCGCGGATCGCCCGCCAGGCCGAGGACCGCACGTCGCTCTTCCCGAAGATCGTCATCCAGAACACCTGAACGCCCCGGGGCCCGCGCCGATGAGCATCAAGAGCGACAAGTGGATCCGCCGGATGGCGGCGAGCCACGCCATGATCGAGCCCTTCGAGCCGGGGCAGGTCCGCAACGTGGACGGGCGCCGCATCGTCTCCTACGGCACCTCGAGCTACGGCTACGACATCCGCTGCTCGCGCGAATTCAAGATCTTCACCAACATCAACGCGACGATCGTCGACCCGAAGGCCTTCGACGAGAAGTCCTTCGTCGACTTCGAGGGCGACGTCTGCATCATCCCGCCCAACTCCTTCGCGCTGGCGCGCACCGTCGAGTACTTCCGCATCCCGCGCAACGTGCTGACCGTCTGCCTCGGCAAGTCCACCTACGCGCGCTGCGGCATCATCGTGAACGTGACGCCCTTCGAGCCGGAGTGGGAGGGCTTCGTGACGCTGGAGTTCTCCAACACCACCCCGCTGCCCGCCAGGATCTACGCGGGGGAGGGCTGCGCGCAGGTCATCTTCTTCGAGTCGGACGAGGTGTGCGAGACCTCCTACCGGGACCGCGGCGGCAAGTACCAGGGGCAGTCGGGCGTCACCCTGCCCAAGATGTGAAGATTGTTGCGGTGCGCGGGGCGATTTGCCCTATACTGCGCGCATTTTTCGCGCCGGCCGCGACGGCCGGCGGAGCCACCGGCCCCGCACGGGGATAGAAGGAGGTCATCATGACAGGAGCGAGGAAGTACCGGACGAGCGCCGCTGCCCGCAGGGGAAGCTCTCCCCGTACCGCCACGACCACCTGTCACGAAAGACATCGATGCCCCGAGCCGTAGTCAAGAAGCTCCGCCCGACGCCGGAGTTTCCCCTCGATTCCCACCCCGAAGTCAGCCTCGACTTCGCGTCCGTCAAGCAGTACCTGTCCCGCACCCCCTACAAGAAGCCGGTCCTCCTCGTGGACCTGGACATCGTGCGCGCGAAGACGCGGCGCTTCCGGTCGGCGCTGCCCCGCGTGCGGCCCCACTTCGCGGTCAAGGCCAATCCCGACCCGCGCGTGCTGAAGGTCCTCATGCAGGAAGGCGCAGGGTTCGAGATCGCGTCGATCGCCGAACTCGACCTGCTCGTGTCGCTCGGGGTGCCGGTGGCGGAGATCTTCTACTCCAACCCGATGAAGTCGCGCGCCTACCTGCAATACGCCGCCGCCAAGGGCGTGGAGTGGTACGTCGTCGATTCCGAGGAGGAGATCCGCAAGGTGCAGTCGGTGAAGGCCGACGCCAAGCTCTACCTGCGGATCGATGCGCCCAACATCGGCAGCGACTGGCCGCTGGCGGGCAAGTTCGGGGCGCACATGAACGACATCCCGGAGCTGGTTGCCGCCGCGGTGGACTGCAAGGCCGACCTGGCGGGCGTCACCTTCCACGTGGGCTCGCAGTGCCTCAACCCGGAGAACTGGCGCGTCGGCATGGATCGCGCGCGCAAGGTGTTCGCCGCGATGCGGCAGGCCGGGCTCAACCCGCGCCTCCTCAACCTCGGCGGCGGCTATCCCGTGCGCCACGTGAAGCCCATCCCCTCCATCGAGACGATCGCCGAGGTGATCAACAAGGAGCTGAGGCATTTCGGCCCCGAGGTGCAGGTGATCGCCGAGCCCGGACGGTACCTCGTCTCGGATGCCGGCTACTTCATCTGCCGCGTCGTCGGCACCGCGACCCGCAACGGGCAACGCTGGATGTACTGGGATGCCGGGGTCTTCGGGGGCGTGATCGAGACCACCGAGGGACTGCGCTACAACCTCTACACGGACCGCGATGGCGAGCCGGTCGCGTGGAACGTGGCGGGACCGACGTGCGATTCGGTCGACGTCGTGATGCGCGACGAACTGCTGCCCGCCGACTTGCAGGAGAGCGACTTCATCTTCATCAAGAACGCGGGCGCCTACACGACCGCGTACGCGTCCAACTTCAACGGCTTTCCGTTGCCCGAGGTGGCGGTCCTGGGTGCGGCCTGAGGGCCGGCGGGCCGTGGGCGCGACCCCCCGTTCCGGCCAGCGGGGATAGCCGCTTGGCACAGGATTTCTGGGCCTCCAGCGGCTTCCGGCATCTCTCGCGCGGGCCGGAAGGGTGGCTCGTCCCAGGCGACGATTATCTGCGCCACTTCCTCGGCCGCAGGGAGCTGGCGCCCCCCCCGGAAGCCGGCCCTGCGGAACGGCACCTGCATGCGCGCCTGCTCGACAGGCCGCGGCTTGCGATCGGCCCCGCCGAACTCGCGGCCGTGGAGGACGCCGATGCCCGGGAAAACTGGGCCGAGTTCCTCAAGTTCCGGGAGCGACTTCTCGGGGCCGGCTCGCTCGAGACCTGCTATGTCGACCTGTTCCGGCGGCCGGCGGTGGACCTCGCGCCTGCCTTTGTCGATGCCCTCGCCCAGGCGATCGTGCGCGGCCTGCTCGACGGCACGGCGGACCCGTGGCTCGCCCGGGCCGGCGAACTCTTCTTCCGGCGTCAGCGCGTGAGCGTGGAGGGCGGGCAGGTGCTGGCGGCCGACGCGTCCACGATCCAGGCGTATGCCGAGACCGGGGGCTTCGGCAGCGTCGGGCGCCTGCTCCGGCAGCAGAAGACGCCGTTGGCCGCCGTGAAGATGGACGTGCTGAACGCGGAGAACGCCCCGTTCTATTTCCTGCGCGACGAGCTCTTCAGCTTCCTCCTCGACCTCACGCCGGGTCGCGAAGGAGCCCGGGCGCTGGCCGCCGTCCTGGAGCGCTGGGTCGGCCACCTCGTCGGCGCGAGCGTCCGCATCGATCCGGTCGAGCGCATCGAGGACGATCGGTGGCGGTGGCATGCGGGGCTCGACGTGGAATCGACGGCCATTCTCAACGCGCTCTACCGCGGCGAGGCGGTGGCAAACGACGTCCGCGCCCGGCTCGCCACGCTCTTCACGCTCTCCTTCGCCGACGAGTCGCAGGTGCTGCCCGAGGCGCGCGGTCGCCCCGTGTATTTGGGCCTCGCGTTTCGCGACGACCACACGCTGAAGATGAAGCCGCAGAACCTCCTCGCGAACCTGCCGCTGGCCCTGGCCGGCTGAGCGCGGCATCGCGGGTAGAATGCGACCATCGACGGTGCACCGGAGCGATTGATGGCAGCAGCAGGCGAGCCTGCCGGCGACTACATGCTGGGCAAGGAGCTGGACATCCTGATGGCGGAGCGGTCGCGACTGCTGCGCGTGGCCGGGGCCGCGGCGCAGTTCGTCGCGCTGATGGAGGGCCGCGGGCTCCCGTCCTCGGTGGCGACGGAGGCGGAGCTTCTCGCGGAGAGCGTCAATGCGCTGCCCGAGGACACCCTGCGCGACGCCCTTGCGGCCATCAGCCGGACGAAATAGGAGCGGCACATGGGCAATGGCGCAGGAGCGCAGGCCGTCACCTGGGCAGACGTGGCCTCGGCGGCGGATCGCCTGGAGGGGGTCGCTCACCGCACGCCGGTGATGACATCGCGGCAGTTCGACGCGCGGACCGGCTCCCGGGCGTTTTTCAAGTGCGAAAACTTCCAGCGCATGGGGGCGTTCAAGTTCCGCGGCGCCTACAACGCGCTCTCCCGGCTGGACCCGGACGCGCGCAAGCGCGGGGTCGTGACGTTCTCCTCGGGCAACCACGCGCAGGCCGTGGCGCTGGCTGGCCGCCTTCTCGGCATCCCGGCGGTGATCGTGATGCCGGGCGATGCGCCTGCCGTGAAGGTGGCTGCGACCAAGGGCTACGGCGCGGAGGTCGTCCTTTACGATCGCGCCGCGGGCGAAGACCGCGAGCAGGTGGCGGCCCGGGTCTCGGGCGAGCGCGGCTGCACCGTGATCCCGCCCTTCGACCATGCGCACGTCATCGCCGGGCAGGGGACGGCCGCGAAGGAGCTGCTGGAGGAAACCGGCCCCCTCGACTGGCTGTTCGTCTGCTGCGGTGGCGGCGGGCTTCTGTCCGGCTGCGCCGTCGCCGCCCACCATCTTTCGCCCGGCATCAAGGTCGTCGGCGTCGAGCCTGCGGCCGGCGATGACGCGGCGCGCTCCTTCCGGACGAAGCAGCTGCAGCGCGTGGAGAACCCGGTCACGATCGCCGACGGCGCGCGGACGGAGTCGCTCGGGCAGATCACGTTTCCGCTGGTCCTCGCCAACGTCCAGGATTTCCTCACCGTGACGGACGAGGAACTCGTCGAGGCGATGCGCTTCGTGTGGGAGCGGATGAAGCTGGTCGTCGAGCCGACGGGCGTGCTCGCCACCGCAGGCGTTCTTTCCGGGCGGATCGACACGCGGGGCTCCCGCGTGGGCATCGTTCTTTCCGGCGGCAACGTCGACCTGCGCGCCGCGGCCAAGCTCTTCGCGTGACGCAGCGCCCACCGCAGGTACCGCGAGCGATACCGCGGCGGGGCGGTCGTGCCTGGCGGCGCATCGGCCGGGCCGTGCTGCGGCTGGGGGGGTGGCGCGTGGAGGGCGCCTTTCCCGACGTCCCGAAACTGGTCGTCGCCGTCGCCCCGCACACCTCCAACTGGGATTTCCTGTACGGCGCGGCAGCCATGTTCGCCCTGGACCTCAAGGCGACCTTCCTCGGCAAGCACACGCTGTTCGTCTGGCCGGTCTCCCTGTTGCTGCGCTGGATGGGCGGCATTCCCGTCGACCGGCGCGCGGCGCAGGGGGTGGTCGGACAGGCGGTACGGTCGTTCGCGTCGTCGCCGGCGCTGATGGTGGTGATCGCGCCGGAGGGCACGCGCCGCAAGGTCGAGCGCTTCAAGACGGGTTTCCTGCACATCGCGAAGGGGGCCGGCGTGCCGGTCGTGCTCGTCGCGCTGGACTACGGCGCGCGGCGCATCCGGATCGGACCGGTTGTGGAACAGGTGGGGGACGTGGAGGAGGACAGGCGAGCGATCGAGGCCCATTTCGCCCGCTTTCCGGGACGCAACCGGCCGTAGGGCCGGTCCCTTTCCATGCCTGTTCCACGATGGTGCTGCATTGCACCATTCCGGCCCGCCTGGCGCCGGATTGCCGGACGGGCCGTCCTCCCAACCCGTTGAAGAAGCAGCGTTTCCCCTTGGGCTGCCCGTTGGCATGGTCCATGCTCAATAGATGCGTCGGCGTGCTTTCCTGCGCGCCGGCAGTTTCTCCTCCGAGAGCGGTTTACCCCGCCGGCAGCCCCGGCGGGGTTTTTTTTTGCGCCGCAGCAATGAAATGGCCCGCCGACGGGCGGGCCATCACTCCGGGAAGCCGATGCGACCTGTCAATCGGCGTAGATGCCCGCCTTCTTGATGATGGGAGCCCACTTGTCCACCTCGGCCTTGAGGTGTTTCGCGAGTGCCGCCGGGGTTGCCTGGTCCTGTGAGACAGGCTCGGTGCCGAGCTCGGCGAACTTGGCGATCACGCCGGGATCCTTGAGCGCCATCTGCAGCGCATTCGCCAGCTTGTCGATGACCGGCTTGGGCGTTCCCTTCGGCGCCCACATGCCGTGCCAGATGCCGACCTGGAAGCCGGGAACGCCGGACTCCGCCACGGTCGGCAACTCGGGAAGCACCTTGATGCGCTGGGGCGTGGTGACGGCGTAGGCCTTCACCTTTCCTCCCTTGATCTGCGGGATCGTGTTGGTCGTCTGGTCGCACATGAAGTCCACCTGGCCGCCGATCAGGTCCGTCATCGCCGGCCCGGTGCCCTTGTAGGGGACCGTGGTGAGGTCCGCCTGGATGGCGGACATGAGGAGCATGCCGCACAGGTGCGAGGCGGCGCCCACGCCGGCGTTGGCGTAGGTGACCTTGTCCTTGTTCGCCTTCACGTAGGCGATGAGCTCCTTCATGTCCTTGGGCGGGAAGTCCTTCTTGGCGATGAAGGTCATCGGCACGTCGGTGACGAGGCCGATGGGCTCGAGGTCGGTGACGGGGTTGTAGCCGAGGTTGCGGTACAGGGAAACGCTCGTCGAGATGCCGATGTGCATGAGCACGAGCGTGTAGCCGTCAGCCTTCGAGGCCGCGACCTTCTTGGGCCCGATGGTGCCGCCGGCCCCGGCGACGTTCTCGACGATCACCGTCTGTCCCAGGGTCTTGGTCATCGACTGCGCCACCAGCCGCGTCACCGTGTCCGTCGGGCCGCCGGCCGCGAATGGAACGACGATGGAAATGGTCCGGTTGGGGTACTCCTGGGCCACGGCCGCCACGGAAGCGGCTAAGGCCACGAAGGCGGCCAGCAAGGTGCGGATCATCGGTTTCTCCTCCTCAAGGGTGCGGTTCCGGACGGTAGGGCGGCATGCCTTACGCCGCGCAATTTATCACTCTTTGCCGCGCCTGCGAGAGGGCAGGGCGCTCGTATAATCGGGCCAGAATCCGGAGGCGCTTTTGATCCTGTTCACACTCGTCGCGGCGCTCGCGCTGCAGTACGCCTACCCGCCGCCGGCAAGGCAGGGGCTCGACGCGCTCTACGGGCGTCTCTGCCTTTCCACCGCAAGGCGGCTCAACGCCGGCGACCGCAATTCGGGCGTGCTGGCCTATTTCGCGCTGCTCGCCGCGCTTCTGCTGCCCGTCGCGGCCGCCACGGCCATTGCCGCCTGGCTGCACGGCGCCGTCCTCGCCGTCCTCTGCGCCGCCGTGCTCTATGGAAGCCTGCGCTTCCTGCACACCACCGCGACCGTCGGCGCCATCGAACGCCTGCTTCGCGAGGGGGATCCCGCCGGGGCGGGGCGCCGCCTGGCGCAATGGACGGGGGAGCCGTCCCCCGCCGACGACGCGGGAACAATCGCGCGCCTCGCCGCGGAACACGGATTGCGGGAGGCGCACCATGGCACCTTCGCGCTGCTCTTCTGGTTTCTCGCGCTGCCCGGCCCGCTCGGCGTGGTTCTCTACGCACTGACCCAGCGGGCGGCCCGCCTGTGGGAACTGGGGAGCGATGCGGAAGAGCAGGCATTCGGCTGGTTTGCGGCGCGCGCGTTCCACTACCTCGACTGGGTGCCGCGGCGCGTCACCGCGCTCGCGTTCGCGATCGTGGGCAATTTCGAGGACGCGCTCTTCTGCTGGCGCGCACAGGCGGCCCAGTGGCCGCGGCCGGACGAAGGCGTCGTGCTCGCGAGCGGGGCCGGTGCCCTCGGCGTGCGGCTGGGCGAGCCGCTGCCGCGGGGCGATGCGTGGGAGGACAGGCCGCCGCTCGGCACGGGCGAGCCGGCGGGCGAGGATGCGCTCGCGAGCCTCGAGGGCATGCTGTGGCGCGCGGCCGTCCTGTGGCTGGTGGCCTACCTTCTCGCGGCGGGGCTCGCCTTCGGCTGAAGTGCGGGTCGTTGGGCGCGGGGCGGAGGGCGATTTGCTACACTCCGTGCCAACGCCCGGGCGGGGCCAGGTTGGAACCCTCGCCGCCGAGGCGCTGCATTCACAACCAGGAGGAGCATCCATGAAGCGCCTGACCCCCCGCGCCCTGTTGCGCACCGCCGCGCTCGCCGCGGGCCTCGCGATCGCCGGCTCTGCCGCCGCGCTCGACAACGTCAAGATGATGATCCCGGCCAACCCCGGCGGCGGCTGGGATACCACCGGCCGCGAACTCGGCAAGGCCATGCTGGCCGCTGGCGCCGTCAAGAACATCCAGTACGACAACAAGGGCGGCGCCGCCGGCGCCATCGGCCTCGCGCAGTTCGTCAGCGCATCGAAGGGCGACCCCAACGCGCTGCTGATGGGCGGCATGGTGATGGTGGGCGGGACGATCCAGAACAAGTCGGCGGTCACGATGGACCAGGTGACGCCGATCGCGCGCCTCACCTCGGAATACGAGGTGATCGTCGTCCCGGCCAGCTCGCCGATCAAGGACATGAAGGACCTCATGGCGCGCTTCAAGGCCAACCCCGGCAGCATCTCCTGGGGCGGCGGCAGCGCGGGCGGCACCGACCACATCCTTGCGGGCCTGCTCGCCAAGGAAGTCGGCGTCGAGCCCGGCAAGGTGAATTACGTGCCGTTCAAGGGCGGCGGGGAGGCGGTGGCGGCGATCATCGGCGGCCACGTTTCCGTGGGCGTGTCGGGCCTCTCGGAATTCATCCAGCATATCCAGTCCGGAAAGATGCGCGCGCTGGCCGTTTCCTCCGCGGCGAAGGTCGGCAACATTCCCTCGCTCAAGGAGCAGGGGTACAACGTGGAACTCGCCAACTGGCGCGGCATCTTCGGCGCCCCCGGCATCACCAAGGCTCAGCAAGCGGAACTCGTGAAGGCCGTGGAGGCGGCGGTGAAGCACCCGTCGTGGCAGGAGAGCCTGAAGAAGCAGGATTGGACCGACTACTGGCAGCCCGGCGACCAGTACGGCGCCTTCGTGCAGTCCGAAATGAAGCGCATCGGCGAGATCCTCGCCGGCTTGAACCTCGGCAAGAAGTAGGGCACGCGCCCGGGCAGCCGGGCGCCGTCCCGCCATGGCGCAAGCACGCCCGAAGGGGCAGATCGCCGTCTCGATCGGCATCGCGGCACTGGGCATCCTGGTGCTGGCGGGCGCCATGGAACTGCCCGCCGGTGGCGGCTATGCCCAGGTGGGGCCGGGCGTGGTGCCGCGCATCGTGGGCGGCGTGCTCCTCTTCCTCGGCGTGCTGTTGCTCAAGGAGGCGCTCACGGGCGGCTTTCGCGGCATCGACGAGGAGGCGGAAGTGCACCTCCCGATGGACTGGCTCGCCTTCGCCTGGGTCAGCGGCGGCATCCTCGTCTACGGCCTGCTCGTCGAGCGGGCCGGGTTCATCCTGTCCTCGATCCTGCTCTTCGTCGCCGTCGCCCGCAGCTTCGGCAGCCGGCGCTGGTTGTCCAACGCGGGAGTGGGGCTCGCCGTGGGGTCCTTCATCTTCGCGGTCTTCAACTACGGCCTCGGCCTGCAGCTGCCCGCGGGCATCCTGCGTCCGATCCTTCCCTAGATGGACGTCTGGGCCCAGCTCGTCAACGGATTCGCCGTCGCGCTTACCGCGCAGAATCTCCTTTGGGCGCTGGTGGGCGTGACGCTGGGGACGGCCGTCGGCGTCCTGCCCGGCGTCGGGCCGGCCGTCACCGTCGCGCTCCTGCTGCCGATCACGACGAAGGTGGACGCGAGCGGCGCGCTCATCATGTTCGCCGGCGTCTACTACGGCGCCATGTACGGCGGGTCGACGACATCCATCCTGCTGAACACGCCCGGCGAGAGCGCCACCATCGTCACCGCCATGGAGGGAAACCAGATGGCGCGGCGCGGGCGGGCCGGACCGGCACTGGCGACCAGCGCCATCGGGTCCTTCGTGGCGGGAACGATCGCGACCATCGGACTCACTTTCCTGTCGCCGCTGGTGGTGGAGCTGGGCCTCAAGTTCGGCCCGCCGGAGTATTTCGCCCTGATGATCGTCGCCTTCACGACCGTCTCCTCGGTGCTGGGCGATTCGACCCTGCGCGGCATGGTGAGCCTCTTTCTCGGCCTGGCCATCGGGCTGGTCGGGATCGACAACCAGACGGGCCAGGCGCGGTTCTCCTACGGCGTCCCGCAGCTTCTCGACGGCATCGAGGTGGTGACCATCGCGGTCGGCCTCTTCGCGGTCGGCGAGACGATCTACTTCGCCTCCAAGATGAGCCAGGTCGAGGAGAAGCTGGAGAAGCTGAGCGGATCCATCTGGATGAAGCCGGAGGACTGGAAGCGCTCATGGAAGCCGTGGATCCGCGGCACGTTCATCGGCTTCCCCTTCGGGACCATTCCGGCGGGCGGGGCGGAGATCCCGACCTTCCTCTCCTACGCCATCGAGAAGAAGCTCGCGAAGAATCCCGAGGAGTTCGGCAAGGGCGCCATCGAGGGCGTGGCCGGCCCGGAGGCCGCGAACAACGCGTCGTCGACCGGAGCCATGGTGCCGCTGCTGACGCTGGGGCTGCCGACGTCGGCCACGGCCGCGATCCTGCTTTCCGCATTCCAGCAGTACGGCCTGCAGCCGGGACCGCTGCTCTTCGAAGCGAACGCAGCCTTGGTCTGGGGCCTCATCGCCAGCTTCTACGTGGGCAACGTGATGCTGCTGGTGCTCAACCTGCCGCTCGTCGGCCTGTGGGTGAAGCTGTTGGCGATCCCCAAGCCGCAGCTCTATGCCGGCATCCTGGTCTTTGCCACCATGGGCGTGTACGGCATGCGCCAGTCGCCGTTCGACGTGTTCCTCCTCTACGGCGTCGGCCTCGCGGGGTTCCTCATGCGTCGCTTCGGCTTCCCGGCGGCGCCGGTCATCGTCGGGATGATCCTCGGGCCCCTCGCCGAGGAGCAGATGCGGCGGGCGCTCGCGATCAGCCAGGGCGACCCGATGATCTTCGTGACGCACCCCATTTCCGGCGGGCTCCTCGGGCTCGCCGTCGTGGTCATCGTCGCCCCCTGGCTGTGGCGCCGCTTCGGGCCGGGCGCCAGGCCCGCCTGACGCCCGTCTTTACGCCATTTGTCGGCGGGTGGCGCGTCCCCCTTGCGCAAGTGCGAGATTGGCCTCATCTCCGTTGCATACGGAGGTGAGCGATGCATGAGACGCGTCCCGCCGCGGTGGCGGGGGCCTTCTATCCCGGCGACGCTTCGGCACTGGCCACCGAGGTGGCGCGTTGCCTCGGCGAAGTGCCGCCTGCTGCCGATGCGCGGTTCCCGCCCAAGGCGATCATTGCCCCCCACGCTGGCTACCCCTACTCGGGACCGGTGGCGGCAAGCGCCTATGCGAGGGTGGCGCCCTTGCGTGGAACGGTGACCCGGGTGGTGCTCGCCGGGCCCGCGCACCGGGTGTACGTCCGTGGGGCGGCGGTGCCGGGCACGGGCGCCTTCGAGACTCCCCTCGGACCGATTCGCCTCGACGAGGAGGCGCTGGCGGTGCTGCGCCGGCTGCCCTTTGTCGAAACGAGCGACCGCGCCCACGCCCAGGAACACGCCCTCGAGGTTCACCTGCCGTTCCTGCAGGCGGTCCTGGGGGAATTCACGCTGGTTCCGCTGGTCGTCGGCGATGCGACGCTGGACGAAATGGCGACCTTGCTGGACGCGGTGTGGGGAGGGGATGAGACCCTGGTGGTCGTGAGCTCGGACCTCTCCCACTTCCTCCCGTATGCCGCGGCTCGCGAAAGGGACCGGCGCACCACGGAGGCGATCCTCGCGCTGTCCCCGCGGCTCGACGGGGAGGATGCCTGCGGCGCGGCGCCGGTGAATGGGTTGCTGCAGGCGGCCCGCCGGCGCGCCATGGCGGTCGAACTCGTCGACCTGCGCAATTCCGGCGATACCGCGGGGGGGCGAAGCCAGGTCGTGGGCTATGGCGCGTTCGTGTTCCGCGAGCGGAAGGCAGGCTCATGAACGGGAACCGCGAGCGTGGCGACATTCTCGTCGCGATTGCTCGCGAATCGATCGCCGGCCGGTTGGGATTGGGCGCTGTTCGCGCACGCGCTGCGCCATGGCTCTCCGAGCACGCCGCGACCTTCGTCACGCTGCGGCTCGACGAGGACCTGCGCGGATGCATCGGCAGCATCGACGCCCGGCGGCCCATCGGCGAGGACGTCGCCGCGAACGCCCATGCGGCCGCCTTCGCCGACCCGCGCTTCGAACCCTTGAGCGTGGCGGAATACGCCTCGGTATCGGTCGAGGTCTCGGTGCTTTCGCCTCGCACACCCGTGCCGGCCGCGACCGAGTCGGAGGCGCTCGTCCGGCTTCGTCCCGGCGTGGACGGGGTCTACCTCGAGTTCGGGGGGCTCGCGGCCACGTTCCTTCCGCAGGTCTGGGAGAGCCTTCCGGACCCGGTGGACTTCCTGGCGGCACTTCGCCGGAAGGCGCGGCTGCCGGCGCGGTTCTGGGATCCCGGCATCCGGCTCACCCGCTACACCGTGGAGAAATTCGGCGATGCACACCCGGCACACTGAACCGTTGCAATGTTCCCTCCATCCGGCCCGGTGGTGGCACCGGCTCGACGACGGCCGCGTCCAGTGCGACCTCTGCCCTCGCGACTGCCGGCTGCATGAAGGCCAGCGGGGGGCCTGCTTCGTCCGCGCGCGGCAGGGCGATGCGCTGGTGCTCACGACCTACGGGCGCTCGTCCGGGTTCTGCCTCGATCCGATCGAGAAGAAGCCGCTCAACCATTTCTTCCCGGGCACGTCGGTCCTGTCGTTCGGCACGGCGGGCTGCAACCTGGCCTGCAAGTTCTGCCAGAACTGGGACCTCACGCGCTCCCGCGACATGGACAGCATGACGGACCGGGCCTCGCCGCAGGACATCGCCCGGGCGGCCGTTGCGGCGGGGGCCAGGAGCGTTGCCTTCACCTACAACGATCCGATCATCTTTGCCGAGTACGCGATGGATGCGGCCGACGCCTGCCGGGAGGCGGGCGTGGCCACCGTCGCCGTCACCAACGGCTTCATGCACGATGCGCCACGGCGCGAATTCTACGCGCGGATGGATGCGGCCAACGTGGACCTGAAGGCCTTCACCGACGATTTCTACGTGAAGCTCACGGGCTCGCGGCTGGCGCCGGTGTTGGAGACACTGGCCTACCTGGTGCACGAGACGGACGTCTGGCTGGAAATCACCACGCTCCTGATCCCGGGGCGCAACGATTCCGATGCCGAGATCGAGGCCGAATGCCGCTGGATTCACACCGAGCTGGGACCGGACGTCCCCGTCCACTTCACGGCCTTCCATCCCGATTTCCGGATGGACGACCTGCCGCCGACCCCCGCATCGACCCTCGCGCGGGCGCGACGCATCGCGCGGGGGGAGGGGCTTCGCTACGTGTACACGGGCAACGTGCACGACCGCGAGGGCGGCACGACGTTCTGCCCGGGTTGCGGGGAGGCGCTGGTGGCGCGCGACTGGCACCGGATCGACGGCTATCGCCTGGGGCCGGATGGGAAATGCCCGGACTGCGGGACGCCGGTCGCCGGGCGGTTCCAGGCGTTCGACCCGAAGCGGCAGTTCGGACCCCGCCGGCAGCCCATCGCGATCCGGAGCGCGCCGTGACGGAAGCCGCGGGCGCGCCCGCCTGTGCCCCGCCCGACTTCTCGCCGCGCGCGCCGCGCCTGCGATTTCCGTCGCAGGCCTGCGATTGCCATGCCCACATCCTCGGGCCGGCGTCGCGCCATCCGTATGCGCGCGATCGGGTGTACACGCCGCCGGACTGCCTCGTTCCGGACTACCGGGCCATGCTCTCGATGCTGGGGGTCGAACGCGCAGTGCTGGTACAGCCGAGCGTGTACGGCACCGACAACACGGTGATGCTGCAGGCGCTCCAGGAGGCGGGGCCTGCGTTTCGAGGCGTTGCCGTCGTCGATTGGTCGATCGACGATGCGGAGATCGCGGCGCTGCATGCACGCGGCGTGCGCGGCGTGCGCGTCAACGTGGTCGACGTCAGGGAGGGCAAGGGCACGTTGCCGATCGTGCGGCTCGCGGAACTGGCCCGGCGAGTCGCGCCGTTCGGATGGCACGTGGAATTGCTCCTGCACGTGGACGAGTTTCCCGACCTCGAGCGCGACCTCGCGGATTTCCCGGTCGACGTGGTGTTCGGACACCTCGGCTACATGCGCGCCGGCAGCGGTGCCGCGACGCCGGGCTTCCGGGGGCTTCTCGGCCTGCTCAAGGCCGGCCGTGCTTGGGCGAAGCTCACGGGGCCCTACCGGATATCGCACACCGGGCTGCCCTACGCAGACGTCCTGCCGCTCGCCCACGCGCTGTTGGAGGCGGCCCCGCGGCAGGCGCTTTGGGGCAGCGACTGGCCGCACGTGATGCTCAAGGGCCCGATGCCGAACGACGGCGACCTGGCCGACCTGCTGCTCGACTGGATTCCCGACGAGGGCCTGCGGCAGCGCGTGCTGGTGGAGAATCCCGCCCGCCTGTACGGCTTCCCGCCCTGATTACAGCGGCTGGATGTCCGCCTGCTTCACGATCGCGCGGTAGGTGTCGATCTGCTGGCGGACGAAGCGCGCGAACTCCTCGGGCTTCATGGGCGAGGGCGTGATGCCGAGCTTGGCAAATTGCTCCCGCACTTCCGCGCCCTGCAGGATCGCGCCGATCTGCGCGTTGAGCTTCTGCACGATCGCGGGCGGCGTGCCGGCGGGCGCCCACACGCCGAACCAGAGCGAGATGTCGAAATCCTTGAGCCCCTGCTCGGCAAGCGTGGGCACGTCGGGCATCACGTCGGTGCGGCGCAAGGTGGAGACGCCCAGGGTCGCGAGCTTGCCGTCCTTCATCTGCCCCACGACGGTGTTGATCGGCGCCATGTAGAAGGACGAGCGCCCGGTCATCGCATCCTGGATGGCCTCCGGGGAGCCCTTGTACGGGACATGCAGCATCTTCACGCCGGCGACCTGGGCGAAGTATTCCGCGGCGAGGTGCGTCGAACTGCCCACGCCGGCGGAAGCGAACGGAATGGCACCGGGCTTCGCCTTGGCGGTATCGATGAGTTTCTTCAAGGTGGGGTATTCGCCGCCCTTGGCGGTGACCATGACGTAGGGCGTGATGCCCAAAATCGCCACGTCGACCAGGTCCTTGAGCGGGTCGTAGGACAGGGTCTTGTAGATCGCGGGGTTGGCGGCGTGCGAGGCGGACTGGACGAGCAGCGTATAGCCGTCCGGTTCGGCCTTCGTCACCGCCTGGGTCCCGATCTGGCCGCCGGCGCCCGGGCGGTTTTCAACGACGACGGGCTGCTTCCAGGCCTCGCTCAAGTGCCTGGCCACGATGCGGCCCGCGATGTCCGCGCCGGAGCCCGGCGTGAGCGGAACGATGATGCGGATGGGCTTCGCGGGGTAGTCCTGGGCGGTTGCCAGCGTCGCGGCTGCGGCCACGGCTGCAGCGGCAGCCAGTCTGATGAGCGGTTTCACGGTTTCTCCTCGGGGGTTGTTGGCGCAATCTTGCGGGACGGGTCAGGCAGGGGGCGGCAGCCCGTCGTCGACGCGATCGATGAACGCGCGCAGGGCGGCGTTGAACGCCTGCGGCTGCTCGATGTTGGAGAGGTGGGCGGCGTCCTCGATGATTCGCATCTCCGAACCGTCGATGACGCGATGCAGCACCGTCGCCTGGTCGACGGTGCAGGCGGGATCCTGGCGGCCCGTGAGGATGAGGGTCGGCGCCTTGATGGCGAGCAGCATCGTCGTCTGGGCCATGTCGCGTACGGCGCCCGCGCAGGCGATGTAGCCCTCCGCGCCGGTGCCGAGGATCATCCGGCGCACCGTGTCGATGTCCGCGGGGGCGCGGCGGATGAACGGCTCGGTGAACCAGCGCTTGATCGTGCTCTCGGCCAGGCCGGCGACGCCCTGGCTGCGCGCGATCGCGAGCCGCTCCTCCCACATGCTGCGCGGAGGCATCTCGCTCGCCGTGTCGCACAACGCGAGCGACAGCACCTTGCCCGGATAGCGGGCGCCGAGTTGCTGGCCGATCATGCCGCCCATCGACAGGCCGACGACGTGCGCCGCCCCGATGCCGAGCGCATCGAGCAGGCCCGCGGCGTCATCGGCGAGCATCGCGATCGAGTAAGGCCCGGACGGCGTCGAGGAGCGGCCGTGCCCGCGGGTGTCGTAGCGCAGCACGCGGTAGCGGTCCGCGAGGGCGGGCAGCGTCCAGTCCCACATGTCGTAGCTGGACATCAGGCTGTTGCTCATCAGGACCACGCGGCCGCCGGCGCGCCCGTCGAACCGGTAGGCGATCTCGGCGTCGTTCACTCGGACCGTGTCGTTCACGGGCAACTCCTCGCATTGGCGTTGGGGACGCGGGTCGGCACAACCGGCCCGGCGGCCACGAGCGGTGATCGGCGCCGGATCATCGGGAGGCCCTCCTCCTGGTAGATCCGCGGAGCTTACCGCAGCCGGTCCGCCTCAGCGTCCCCAGTCGGGGTGCTTCTCGTGCAGCTCCCGGTGCTGTTCCAGCAGGACCTGGTAGAACGAGAGGCGCTCGGGGGCGATGGCGCCGGCGGCGCTGGCGGCCACGATCGCGCACCCCGGTTCCGAGAGGTGGACGCAATCGTTGAACTTGCACCGGCCGAGGAAGGGCCTGAACTCGCGCATGGCCTCGGCGATCTGGCCTTCGGTGAGGTGGAAGAGGCCGAACGACTGGAACCCCGGCGTGTCGATGATGGCCGCGTCGCGGTCGAGCCGGAACATCCGCGAGAAGGTCGTCGTGTGGGTGCCGATGCCGAGCGAGGCCGAGATCTCGCCCACGCGCGCGACCTCGTTCATGACCAGCGCGTTGACGGTCCGCGACTTGCCCATGCCGCTCTGCCCCACCAGCAGCGTGATCTTCCCGTCCAGCAGGGGCAGGAGGGCGGACGTGTCGAACTTGGCGGACATCGAGATCACGGTGTAGCCGATGCGCTCCCAGCGCGCGAGCGACGCCCGCGACGGCCCGTGCTCCGCGAGGTCGGACTTGTTGAGCGCGATGATCGCGGGAATGCCGGCCGCCTCGCAGGCCAGCAGGCTCAGGTTCAGGAACGCCTCGCTGAAGGCGGGCCTGGGCGCCAGCAGGATCACCGCCTGGTCGACGTTGGCCGCGAGCGTCTTCTCCTTCCACTGGTCGGAGCGAAAGAGGATGTTGCGGCGCGTTCCCACGCGCTCGATGGAGCCCTGTGCGGCGCCGACCAGGCGGACCTGGACGAAGTCGCCGCACGCCGCGTCCTGCTTGCGCCCCTTGCGGCTGCAGACCACCTGGCGGCGGTCCGACAGCTCGACGAGGAATTCGCGGCCGAAATCCGCGATGACGCGCCCTTCCGCGACGACCTGCTGCTCCCGCTCGCGCCGCGTCGTCATGCGCCGGTCCGGGGGGCGCGTGCGGGGCCTCGCGCGCGGGCGATGCGCATCGTGCCGGCCTAGAGTTCGAAGAGCGCGTCGATCTTGGCCGCGCAGATGAAGTCGTTCTCCGAGAGCCCGCCGATGGCGTGCGTCCAGAAGGAGACCTTGCACTGGTTGTAGCCGACGGCGAGGTCCGGGTGGTGGTCCTCGCGGTGGGAGATCCACGCCGTGGCATTCACGAACGCCACGGTCTCGTGGTAATTCCGGAAGGCGTAGGTCTTCGCGATGCCCTTGCCTTCGCGCGACCAGCCCTGCAGGCCCTTGAGGAGGGGGGCGATCTGCTCCTCCGCGAGGGCGGCGACGCCTCCCTCGCAGGGCAGGCACTTCTTGCGGGCGAGTCCGTCCATGATGGGCGCTCCGGTTTGGGCGAGGCTAGGTGATGGCCGCTTGCGGCCGGGAAGCGAGCCGCCGCAGGCGCGCGATCCGCAGGGCGGCCGGCGGGTGCGAATCATACACGAGGGAATGCAGCGGGTCCGGCGTGAGGGTCGCGGCATTGTCGCGATAGAGCTTGCCGAGCGCGCTGACCAGGTCCTTCGCGCTCGCGTGCCCTGCGGCGAACGCGTCAGCCTCGAACTCCTGTTTCCGGGAGAGCAGGCTCGCCAGCGGCTGGAAGGGAAAGGTGAAGATCGGCGCGACGAGCATGAAGGCCGCAAGCAGAGCCCCCGTCGACGGCGGCGCCGGGAAGCCGAGCGCGGACGCGAATGCCGGCTCGCCCGCCGCCCAGCCCACGGCGGCGAGGAGCACGAACGCCGCGGCGAAGCGCACGGCGAGCATCCTCGGGATGTGCCCGCGCGCGAAGTGGCCCAGTTCGTGAGCCAGGACCGCCTCGATCTCGTCCGTGCTCAGGCGCTCCACGAGGGTGTCGAAGAAGACGATCCGCTTGTTCCGCCCGAAGCCGGTGAAGTAGGCGTTGCCGTGGCTGGAGCGGCGCGACCCGTCCATGACGAAGAGGCCCTCGGCGCGGAAGCCGCAGCGCGCCACCAGGGACTCGATGCGCGAGCGCAGGGCGCCTTCCTCGAGCGGCGTGAAGCGGTTGAAGAGGGGCGCGACGTAGCGCGGGTAGATCGCCACGAGCAGCATCGTGAAGGCCACCCACGCCGCCCAGGCCCAAACCCACCACCATGCGCCGGTCGCCCGCATGAACCCGTGCACCGCAAGAACGAGCGGCGAGCCCAGCACGACGGCGAGGACCACGCCCTTGGCGATGTCGCCGGCGAACGTGGTCGCCGTCGTCTTGTTGAAGCCGTGCCGCGCCTCGACTCCGAAGGTGCGCCAGACGTCGAAGGGGAGCGCCGCCAGCGCGCCCACCGCGAGGAACGCGAAGACGGTGGCCAGCTCGCGCAGCAGGCCCTCGCCCAGCAGGCTGCGGGAGGCGGCGTCCAGCCAGGCAAGCCCGCCGCCGACGCTCATGGCGATGAGCAGCATGCCCTCGAGCGCCACGGCCTCGGCTGCCGAGACGCGAACCCTGTCCCGCGTGTAGTCCGCGGCGCGAGCGTGCGCCTCGGGCGTCACGATGCCGGCGAAGTCCTCGGGCACGCGGTCGCGGTGCCGTGCCACGTGGCGCGCGTGCCGCCAGAGAAGCCAGAGGCGCCAGGCGACGGCGGCGAGGGTGAAGGCGACGATCGTTGCGGCGAGGGTGTTCAAGGGGTCAGGCGCAAGGCGCGGTAACATGGGCGGGTGCCGCCACGATCGGACGGGCGGCGAATCCCTGAAGGCTTGTTCATTCTATGGCACAGGAAAACGCGCCGCTCGTGTGGGTCGACATGGAAATGTCGGGACTCGTGCCCGAGGTGAACCGGATACTGGAAGTGGCGATCATCGTCACGGACGGGGAGCTCAACACCCTCGCCGAGGCGCCCGTGTGGGTGGTCCACCAGCCCGACGAGGTGCTCGAGGCCATGGACTCCTGGAACAAGGGCACGCACGGGCGATCCGGACTCATCGACAAGGTGCGGGCCTCGAAGTTCAGCGAAGCCGACGTCGAGGCGATGATCCTCGACTTCCTGAAGCCGCTGGTGCCGCCGGGCACGGCGCCGCTCGCCGGCAATACCGTGCACCAGGACCGCCGGTTCATGGCGCGCTACATGCCGTCCTTCGAGTCGTACCTGCACTACCGCATCGTGGACGTCTCGACCCTGAAGGAGCTTGCCCGCCGCTGGCGTCCCGATGTCCTCGCGGGCGTGGTCAAGGAAGGCAAGCACGAGGCGCTGGCGGACATCCGCGATTCGATCGCGGAACTGCGCCATTACCGGCGCACTTTCCTGAACATTCCGGCGCCCGCGGCCTGAGCCCGGATCGCTAGTCGACCGCCCAGTCCCGGGACCGTTCCACGGCCCTTCGCCACCCGGCCATGCGCGCCGCCGCGGCGTCGCCGGAGATGCGCGGCTCGAATACGCGGTCACGGGTCCAGAGGGCCGCGATTTCGGACTCGTCCTGCCAGAAGCCCACCGCCAGCCCGGCGAGGTAGGCCGCGCCCAGCGCCGTCGTCTCGGTGACGTGCGGCCGCACGACCGGCACCCCCAGGAGGTCCGCCTGTATTTGCATGAGGAGGTCGTTCGCGGTGGCGCCGCCGTCGACGCGGAGTTCGGTGAGGGCGATTCCCGAATCCGTTGCCATCGCCGCCAGCAACTCGGCGCTCTGGAACGCGATCGCCTCCAGCGTGGCGCGCGCGAGGTGCGCCTTCGTCGATCCGCGCGTGAGGCCCACGATCGTGCCGCGGGCGTGGGGATCCCAGTAGGGGGAGCCGAGGCCGGAGAGCGCCGGGACGAAGTAGACGCCGCCGGAATCGGGAACGCTCGCGGCGAGCGGGCCCACGTCCTCGGGGCGGGAGATGATGCCGAGGCCGTCGCGCAGCCACTGAACGGCCGCGCCGCCGATGAAGACGCTGCCCTCCAGGGCGTACCGGGCGGCCTCGTCGCGCCGCCAGGCGATGGTCGTGAGCAGGCGGTGCCGCGAGGGCGCGGGTTGCTCGCCGGTATTCATCAGCAGGAAGCAGCCCGTGCCGTAGGTGTTCTTGGCGAGCCCGGCCCGGTGGCAGGCCTGCCCGAACAGGGCCGCCTGCTGGTCGCCGGCCATCCCCGCGATCGGAATGCCCTCCGGCAGTCCGGCGCAGCGCGTCCGTCCGACCACTTCGCCGGAGGCGGCCACCCGCGGCAGGACGGGGCGGGGGATGTCCAGGAGATCGAGCAGGTCGTCATCCCAGTCGAGTTCGTGGATGTTGAACATCAGCGTGCGCGAGGCGTTGCTGGCGTCGGTGACGTGCGAATCGCCACCGGTCAGGTGCCACACCAGCCAGGAGTCGATGGTGCCGAAGGCGAGCTCGCCCTTTTCGGCACGGGCGCGGGCGCCCGGGACGCGGTCCAGCAGCCAAGCGAGCTTGGTGCCGGAGAAGTACGCGTCGAGCACGAGACCCGTGCGGGCGCGGAACACCTCGCCGTGCCCGGCCTCCCGCAGCGCGTCGCAGTGGCCGGCGGTGCGGCGGTCCTGCCAGACGATGGCGTTGGCCACGGGCTGGCCGGTGTCCCTTTCCCAGAGGACGGTCGTTTCGCGCTGGTTGGTGATGCCGACCGCGGCGACCTCGGCCGCCGAGAGCCCGGCCTGCGCCAGCGCCTGCGCGGCGACGTCACGCTGCGTGTCGAAGATCTCGACGGCATCGTGCTCGACCCAGCCGGGGTGCGGAAAGAACTGGCGGAACTCCCGCTGCGCGACCGCGACGGGCTTGCCGCGGCGGTCGAAGACGATCGCCCGGCAACTGGTCGTGCCCTGGTCGAGGGCCAGAACGGCTTTCATCGGCGTGGGGTATGCGCGAAGGGATGTTACGCTAAAATCCGCTCGCAGCCGTCGGGCGAGGGAGGGTCTTCGTGGGACTTCTGGACGATCTGAAGAGACAGGCGGAGGAGCTCAAGGCGCGCGACGTGGACCGTGCCGAGACCCTTCGCGCCAACGCGGAGGCGGTCGACAGGGCGCTGCGGCAGGCGTTCAAGTACCTGAACGAGATGAGCCAGCAGCTGAAGCTGGTCAAGCTGCCGTGCCCCTTCACCTACGAGCTGCCGAAGGCCGAAGCGATCTCGGGGCTGGTGTTCCAGGACTTTTCCGCGGACTACCGCTCGAAGCACTTCCGGGACAAGGACTACTTCGGCACCGTGATCCTCCTCGCGCGCGGCCACGCCGACCGGGTGCTTTCGATCAAGAAGAGCCCGGAGGAGATGGACCGGTTCCGGGACACGCTCTGGCAGTACAACCTGGTGCACACGAGCGAGCAGTACAGGGACGCGCGGCGCGCGGTGACCCACGAGATCTTCACCGTGAGCTGCGAGGTGCCGCTGCAGGCGAAGTTCGAGGGCGACCACGAGAGCGGACGGATCCAGGTGAGCGTCAAGAACGTCGGCGGATTCGCGATCGACGTGTTCCGGCTGACGGCGCAGGAACTGTCGGACCACGCGATCGAGGAATTCGCCAAGCACTTCATCGGCCGGCCCTCGGAGTGGGTGGCGATCGTGAAGGCGTCGTCGCTCGGCGCCCGCGCACGGGCGCCCGGGCAGCCGAGGCCGGCGCGCTAGGGCGCCCGGGCCCGCGCCGGGGAGGCCCTTGCCGACCGGGCATTGAATCGGAAGGGTTTTTGCGCCGCGTCACAAACCGCCGGGGCCCGTTCGCTCTGCCGGTGTACCATGGTCGCACCAAACGAAGAAGCGGCGGCGGGAGCCGCAGGACCGGCCCGGCGCTGTCGGCGATCAACGGCATTTCCTTTCAGGAGAGACGTGCAATGACCCGCAAAACCCTGCTGGCCGCCTTGGTCGCGGCCACTTTCACCGCTACCGGCGCGCAGGCCCAGACGGAGATCCACTGGTGGCATTCGATGGGCGGCGCCCTGGGTGACAAGCTCAACGAGTTGGCGAACAAGTTCAACGCGAGCCAGAACCAGTACAAGGTTGTCCCGAGCTACAAGGGCTCCTATCCGGACTCCCTGACCAACGCCATCGCCGCGTACCGCGCCGGGAACGCGCCGCACATCCTGCAGGTGTTCGAGGTGGGCACCGCCACGATGATGGCGGCCAAGGGCGCCGTGGTCCCGGTCTACAAGCTGATGAAGGACGCCGACGAGCCCTTCGACCCGAAGGTCTACCTGCCGACGGTGACGGGCTACTACTCCGACAGCAAGGGCAACATGCTGTCGTTCCCGTTCAACAGCTCGACCGTGGTTTTCTACATCAACAAGGATGCTTACCGGAAGGCCGGGCTCGATCCCAACAAGGCGCCGAAGACCTGGAAGGAGTTCATCGCCAACGCCGAGAAGCTCAAGGCCGCGGGCCAGTCGTGCGTCTACACCTCCGGGTGGCCGGCCTGGATGCACATCGAGAACTTCTCCGCCTGGCACAACGTGCCCATCGGAACGAAGGAAAACGGCATGGGCGGCCTCGACACCGAATTCCAGGTGAACTCGCCGCTGCACGTGCGCCACATCGCCATGCTGGGCGACATGGCGAAGAAGGGACTGTTCACCTACGCCGGGCGCACCAACCAGGCGGAGGCCAAGTTCTCTAGCGGCGAGTGCGCGATGCTCACCTCGTCGACCGGCGCGCAGGCCAACATCCGGCGCATGGCCAAGTTCGAGTGGTCGGTGAACTTCATCCCCTACCACGACGACGTGAAGGGCGCGCCGCAGAACTCGATCATCGGCGGGGCCTCGCTCTGGGTGATGGGCGGCAAGACCAACAACGCCTACAAGGGCGTGGCGAAGTTCTTCAGCTTCCTGTCGAAGCCCGAGATCCAGATGGAATGGCACACGGGCACCGGCTACGTGCCGATCACCATGGCTGCCTACGACATGACCCGCAAGTCCGGCTTCTACGACAAGAACCCCGGGGCGGACATCGCCGTGAAGCAACTCACCAACAAGGCGCCGACGGCCAATTCCAAGGGCCTTCGATTCGGCAACTACGTGCAGGGCCGCGAGGTGATCGAGGAGGAGATCGAGCAGGTGATCGCCGGCAAGAAGGACGCCAAGGCCGCCATGGACGATGCCGTCCGGCGCGGCAACGAGATCCTGCGCAAGTTCCAGGCCGCCAACAAGGGCTGACGCGCGCGGCATGAGACGGGGGCCGCAAGGCCCCCTTCCACATCCTGACCATGGAAAAGCGGGTCGTCTTCAAGTCGGCGTGGCTGCCCTACGCGCTGCTGCTCCCGCAGCTCGTGATCACGGCGATGTTCTTCTTCTGGCCCGCGATCCAGGCGGTGTACTACTCTTTCCTGCTGCAGGACGCGTTTGGGATGACCTCGCAGTTCGTCTGGTTCGAGAACTACGCTGCGCTCTTCCGGGACTCGCACTACCTGTCGTCGTTCAAGACGACCGCCTTCTTCGCGACGATGGTGGCAGGCTCCGGCATCCTCATCTCCCTGCTGCTCGCCACGATGGCCGACTCGGTGATCAAGGGCGCGCTCGTCTACAAGACGTTCCTGATCTGGCCGTACGCCGTTGCGCCGGCCATCGCCGGCGTGCTCTGGGCGTTCATCTTCGCTCCGTCCATCGGCATCGTGACCTACTACCTCAAGCTGCTGGGATTCGACTGGAACTGGATCATCGACCCGGAGCAGGCGATGGCGCTGGTGGTGATCGCCTCGGTGTGGAAGCAGATCAGCTACAACTTCCTGTTCTTCCTCGCGGGGCTGCAGTCGATTCCCAAGTCGCTCATCGAGGCCGCGGCCATCGACGGGGCGGGGCCCTTCCGCCGCTTCTGGACGATCGTCTTCCCGCTGCTCTCGCCCACCACGTTCTTCCTGCTGGTGATCAACATCATCTACTCGTTCTTCGACACCTTCGGCGTGATCGACGCGACCACGCAGGGCGGGCCCGGCGACGCGACGAAGGTGCTCGTCTACAAGGTCTACTACGACGGGGTGAAGGCCGCCGACCTGGGGGGGTCCTCGGCGCAGTCGGTGATCCTGATGTTCGTGGTCGTCATGCTGACCGTAGTGCAGTTCCGCTACGTCGAGCGCAGGGTGCAGTACTAGGGCCATGCACGGTCGGTCAGGCAGGTGCCCGCGATGGTAGAGAACAGGCCGGTCCGGGACTTCTTCGCGCACGCGGTGCTGCTCGCGGGCATCGTGATCGTGGCTTTCCCCCTCTGGGTCACCTTCGTCGCCTCGACCCTCACCTTCGACCAGATCGTCACCGTGCCCATGCCGCTGTGGCCCGGCGACCAGCTCGTGCACAACTACACGCAGGTGCTCACCGCCGGATCCGAGAAGGGGTCCTCGGCGCCGGTGAGCACGATGCTGGTGAACAGCCTCATCATGGCGCTGTCGATCGCCATCGGCAAGATCATCATCTCGATCCTTTCCGCCTTCGCGATCGTCTACTTCCGCTTTCCGCTGCGCCAGTTCTTCTTCTGGAGCGTGTTCGTGACGCTCATGCTGCCGGTGGAGGTGCGCATCATCCCCACCTTCAAGGTGGCCGCCGACCTGGGCATCCTCAACTCGCACGTGGGACTCGCGATGCCGCTGATCGCCTCGGCCACCGCGACCTTCCTGTTCAGGCAGTTCTTCATGACCATCCCGGACGAGCTGGCGGAGGCCGCCCGCATCGACGGGGCGGGCCCCATGCGGTTCTTCTTCGACGTGGTCCTGCCGCTGTCCAAGACGCACATCGCGGCGCTCTTCGTGATCCTCTTCATCTACGGCTGGAACCAGTACCTCTGGCCGCTGCTCATCACGGCCGACGAGTCCATGTACACGGTGGTGATCGGCATCAAGCGCATGATCGCCGGGGGGGACGCCTCCAACGAGTGGCACCTGATCATGGCCACCGCCATGCTCGCGCTGCTGCCGCCGGCGCTCGTCGTGGTGCTGATGCAGAAGTGGTTCGTGAAGGGCCTCGTGGAAACCGAAAAATAGGAATCAGGGACAGCGACCACCCATGGCGGAGATCGTCCTTCAAGGCGTCACCAAGAGCTTCGGCAAGACCGAGGTCATCCACCCGACCGACATCACCATCCACGACGGCGAGTTCGTCGTCATGGTAGGCCCGTCCGGGTGCGGCAAGTCGACGCTGCTGCGCATGATCGCGGGGCTCGAGACCACGACCGAGGGCGAGGTCCGCATCGCGGGAAAGCGCGTGAACGAGGTGGAGCCCAAGGACAGGAACATCGCGATGGTGTTCCAGAACTACGCGCTCTACCCGCACATGAGCGTGTACGACAACATGGCCTACGGCCTCAAGATCCGCAAGTTCCCGAAGGAGGACATCGAGAAGCGGGTGCAGCGCGCCGCCGGCATTCTCGAGCTGGGTCCCTACCTGCAGAGGAAGCCCCGCGAGCTTTCGGGCGGCCAGCGCCAGCGGGTCGCGATGGGGCGGGCGATCGTCCGCGAACCGGCCGCGTTCCTCTTCGACGAGCCGCTCTCCAACCTGGACGCCAAGCTGCGGGTGCAGATGCGCCTGGAGATCCAGAAGCTGCACCGGGAGCTTCGCACCACCAGCGTCTACGTGACGCACGACCAGGTGGAGGCGATGACGCTCGCCAACCGCATGATCGTCATCAACGCGGGCGTGGTCGAGCAGGTCGGCGCGCCGATCGAGGTCTACGACGATCCGGCCACCCTCTTCGTGGCGGGCTTCATCGGCTCGCCGTCGATGAATTTCATGCCCGGCAGGCGCTCGGGCGACGGTGTCGACGTGGGCGAGGGGATGATCGTGCCGCTGCCGCCCGAAGTCCGCGCGAAGGCCGGCGAGCAGGTCACCGTGGGGGTCCGCCCTGAGCATTTCGTGACGGGAGAGGGCGGCGGGCTTTCCTTCAAGCTGCACGTGGACACGGTCGAGGCCCTCGGGGCGGACTCGCTGCTGCACGCCGGATTCAACGACACGCTGCTGGTCGTGCGGATCGAGGGGCACGCAACGCCCCAGGCCGGCACGGCGCTCGACGTCGCCATCATGCCCGGGAAGGCCTATTTCTTCGACACGGCCACGGGCAAGCGCCTGAAGGCATGACGATCGACGCGCGGCGCCTCGAGGAGCTCACGCTCAACTCCTCGGCGCCGCCGGGGCAGCTCCTCTACGACGGCTGGCTGCTGCGCTTCTCGCCGGGCAAGGCGAAGCGCGCCCGCTCCGTGAACGCCCTCTACCCGTCGCGGTTTCCGCTCGAGGCGAAGGTGGAACATTGCGAACGGCTGTACGGCGCGCGCGGCCTGCCCGCCATCTTTCGGGTGTCCCCTTGCACCGAGCCCTCGGGCCTGGACGAGTGGCTGGAGCGGCGCGGCTACGAGCGCTTCGACCTGACCGAGGTGCAGCACGCGGGGATCGATCCGCGGAGGCTCGACGGACAGGAGGTGGACACCCCTCGCCTGGAGGAGTGGTTCGACATGGTCGGGGACCTGCGGGGTTCGCCCGTCGCGCATCGGAGCGCGCACCTCGCGCGGCTGGCGGCCCTGCCGCTCGAGATGCGTCCGGTGGCCGCGCTCCGGGACGGCGCGCCGATGGCGACCGGCCTTGCGATCCTCGAGGGCGATCACGTGGGACTCTTCGACGTGGTGACCCGGGAGGAGGCCCGCCGGCAGGGCTTTGCCCGCACGATCGTGGCTGCGCTGCTGCGATGGGGCCGGGAGCGCGGGGCGGCGCGCGCCTACCTGCAGGTGAATGCGACCAACGATCCGGCGATCGGGCTGTACCGTGGATTCGGTTTCGTGCCGGCCTACCGGTACTGGTACCGCGGCCGGCCGGAGGAGGCTTCGTGAGCGACTTGGACGACCTTTCCCGGCGCCTCGGTGAGGCGTGCATCGCGGCGCGCGTGTCGGTCGCCACGGCCGAATCGTGCACGGGCGGCGGGGTGGGGGAGGCGATCACGCGCACGGCGGGCAGCTCGGCCTGGTTCGACCGGGGGTTCGTCACCTATTCCAACGCGGCCAAGATCGACCTGCTGGGCGTGAAGCAGGAGACGATCGGGTCCTTCGGTGCGGTGTCGGAGACCGTTGCGCGCGAGATGGCCGTGGGAGCCCTCCACCAGAGCAACGCCGACGTGGCCGTGGCGGTGACGGGCGTTGCCGGGCCCGGCGGCGGCACGGCCGCCAAGCCCGTCGGGCTGGTCTGGTTTGCCTGGGCCGCGCTGGACGGCAGGATGCATTCGCGGTCCGAGGTCTTCGCCGGGGACCGGGAAGCGGTCCGGCGGCAGGCGGTCATTGCGGCCCTGGAGGGGTTGGTGGCGCTGGTCGGTCCGCCATCCGCTTGACAGCAGAACGATCGTTCGGTAACTTACCGAACAATCGTTCTGTCCACCGTTTGGCGGCCCATGGCGTTAAGGAACCAGCAACCCCTCGATCCGGCGTACCTCGAGAAGCTCCAGGACTACTACGCCGAGCACAAGGTCATCCCGTCCTACTCGGTGCTTGCCACCCTGTGGGGGATTTCCGCCAAGTCGTGGGTGTCGGAGTGCGTGCGCCGCTTCGAGGAGGCGGGCTACCTGGACTGGACCCCGGACCGGCAACTGAAGCCAGGCCCACGGTTCTTCGAACGGCGGCTCGCCCACGATCCGGTGCAGGCGGGCCTGCCCAACCCGGCGCTGGCCGACGGCTACGACCTGGTGACCATCGACGACTACCTCATCCGTGTGCCGTCGAAGACGAGCCTGGTGCGCGTGAAGGGCGAGTCGATGATCGACGCCGGCATCCACGACGGCGACCTCATCGTGGTCGAGCAGCAGCCGAACGCCAACGTCGGCGACATCGTCGTGGCGATCGTGGACAACGAATTCACCGTGAAGTACCTGGACCGAGAAAAAGGCGCCTTCGTCCTGAAGCCCGCGAACAAAGCCTTCCCGGTCATCCGCCCCCGTGGGCGCCTGGAAATTTTCGGTGTGATGGCGGGGCTCGTCCGGCGCGTGCGCTAAGGCGGCCCTGGGCGGAAAACAACCTTTCACATGGGATAATCCACATGCTCAAAGTCATCGCGAACCGCGAATCCAACGAAGCCCCCAAAATGGACGAGAACAAGGCCAAGGCCCTGCAGGCGGCGCTCACGCAGATCGAGCGTCAGTTCGGCAAGGGCTCCATCATGCGCATGGGCGACAAGGATGTCGAAAAGGGCATCGAAGTCGTCTCCACCGGCTCGCTGGGCCTCGACCTCGCCCTCGGCGTAGGCGGGCTGCCGCGCGGCCGCGTCGTCGAGATCTACGGCCCCGAGTCGTCGGGCAAGACGACGCTCACGCTCCAGGTCATCGCCAACATCCAGAAGCTGGGCGGCACGGCCGCGTTCATCGACGCGGAGCACGCGCTCGACCCGCAGTACGCGCAGCGCCTGGGCGTGGACACTTCCGAGCTCCTGCTCTCGCAGCCCGACAATGGCGAGCAGGCGCTCGAGATCGCCGACATGCTGGTGCGCTCGGCTTCCGTCGACTGCGTGGTGGTCGACTCGGTCGCCGCCCTCACGCCCAAGGCCGAAATCGAGGGGGAGATGGGGGAGCCGCAGATGGGCCTGCAGGCACGCCTCATGTCGCAGGCGCTGCGCAAGCTCACCGCCAACATCAAGCGCTCCAATACGCTCGTCATCTTCATCAACCAGATCCGCATGAAGATCGGCGTGATGTTCGGCAACCCCGAGACCACTACCGGCGGCAACGCGCTCAAGTTCTACGCCTCGGTCCGCATGGACATCCGCCGCATCGGCTCCATCAAGCGCGGCGAGGAGGTCATCGGCAACGAGACGCGCGTCAAGGTCGTGAAGAACAAGGTGGCGCCCCCCTTCAAGGTCGCGGACTTCGACATCCTCTACAACGAGGGCATCTCCCGCCACGGCGAGATCATCGAACTCGGCGTCCAGCACCGCATCATCGACAAGAGCGGCGCGTGGTACGCGTACAAGGGCGAGAAGATCGGCCAGGGCAAGGACAACACGCGGGAATTCCTCAAGGAAAACCCGGCGATGGCCAACGAGATCGAGGCGAAGATCCGCGAGGCCGTCGGCATTGCCGGCGGCATGCCGGTCGCGAGCGACGCGGCCGACGCCGCCGAGGCGGACTGACCGCCGCTGCGGCATGCGCTGCCCGGGACAGGGCATTTCCCTCGGATTCAGCGAGCCTTCGCCGGAGGTAGCTCTTCGCGCCCGCGCGCTGAGGCTGCTGGCCCGGCGGGAGCACTCCCGGGCCGAACTGCGGCGCAAGCTCGCACCGCACGTGGAGGAGGGCGTCGACCTCGAGGCCCTCCTCGACGATTTTGCGAAGCGCGGCTGGCTTTCCGAGGAGCGCTTCGTCGAGCAGACGGTCCGCGCCAAGGCGCGCAAGTACGGCCCTCTCAAGATCGCGCAGCATCTGCGGGAGAAGGGCATCGACGAGGCGGGTGTCGAATCGGGCCTGGCCCAGGTGCGGGCGGACGAGGGCGACGCCCTCGCTTCCGCCTGGCGTTCGCGCTTCGGACGCCTGCCGGCCGACGGCTCCGAAAGGGCGAAGCAGGTGCGCTTCCTGCAGCAGCGCGGCTTTCCCCTCGAATCCGTGCTGCGTTTCCTGAAGTCGCAGTTTCCCCACCGCTGAACGGCGCGGCGATGTGCCCCGGCGCTTGCCGGTGCCGGCGAGACCGGGATCTGCCAGGAGCGAATCGGGAGCGTCGCTTATAATTCCCTGCTTCGCCCGAGCCATCCGGCGCCGCCATGAAAACCAGCGAGATCCGCAAGAAATTCATCGACTTCTTCGCATCCCAGGGCCACCAGTCCGTGACGTCGAGCCCCTTGGTGCCGGGCAACGACCCGACGCTGCTCTTCACGAACGCGGGGATGGTCCAGTTCAAGGATGTCTTCCTCGGCACCGAGAAGCGCGCCTACAACCGGGCGGTCACGTCGCAGCGCTGCGTGCGGGCCGGCGGCAAGCACAACGACCTGGAGAATGTCGGCTACACGGCGCGCCATCACACCTTCTTCGAGATGCTGGGCAACTTCAGCTTCGGGGACTACTTCAAGCGCGACGCCATCCGCTTCGCCTGGGAACTGATCACCCAGGTCTACGGCCTGCCGAAGGAAAAGCTCTGGACCACCGTCTACCAGACGGACGACGAGGCCTACGACATCTGGACGAAGGAGATCGGGGTGCCGCCCGAGCGCTGCGTGCGCATCGGCGACAAGCCGGGCGGGAGGAAATACGAGAGCGACAACTTCTGGCAGATGGCCGATACCGGCCCCTGCGGCCCCTGCTCGGAGATCTTCTACGACCACGGCCCGGGGATCGCGGGAGGTCCCCCGGGCTCGCCCGATGCCGATGGCGACCGCTACATCGAGATCTGGAACCTCGTGTTCATGCAGTTCAACCGTGACGAGTCCGGGATCCTGCATCCGCTGCCGAAACCGTCGGTGGATACCGGCATGGGCCTCGAGCGCCTGACGGCGGTGCTGCAGCACGTCCACTCGAACTACGAGATCGACCTCTTCCAGACGCTGGTGAAGGCCGCTGCACGCGAGACGGGCTCGACGGACCTCCGGTCACCGAGCCTGCGCGTCATCGCCGACCACATCCGCGCCTGCGCGTTCCTGATCTGCGATGGCGTCATTCCCGGCAACGAGGGCCGTGGGTACGTGCTCCGCCGCATCGCCCGCCGCGCCATGCGGCACGGCTACAAGCTGGGCCGGAAGCAGCCCTTCTTCTACAAGCTCGTCGCGGACCTCGCCGCCGAGATGGGCGACGCCTACCCGGAACTCCGCGATGCCGAGGGCCGCGTGACCGCCACGCTGCGCCAGGAGGAGGAGCGCTTCGGGGAGACGCTCGAGAACGGCATGGCCATCCTCGACGCGGCGCTGGCGGGCGGCAAGAAGGAACTTGACGGCGAGACGGCGTTCAAGCTCTACGACACCTACGGGTTCCCCGTGGACCTCACCGCCGACATCGGTCGCGAGCGGGGCTTCACGGTGGACATGGGCGCGTTCGATGCCGCCATGGCGGCCCAGCAGGAGCGCTCGCGGGCGGCGAGCAAGTTCAAGGCCGGCGTGCAGCTTGAATATGCGGGCGCGAAGACCGCGTTCCGCGGCTACGAGACGCTGTCGGAGGAGGGCCGCGTGGTGGCCCTCTACCGCGACGGCAGCCCGGTGAAAAGCCTCGGGGCAGGCGAGGCCGGCGTGGTGGTCCTCGATCGGACGCCGTTCTACGCCGAGTCGGGCGGCCAGGTGGGGGATCGCGGCGAGCTCAGCAAGGGAGGCGTCTGCCTGACGCTTTTCGCCGTCGAGGACACGCAGAAGATCCAGCCCGACGTCTTCGGGCACCATGGCACCGTCAGGACGGGTGAGTTGTCGGTGGGCGACACGGTCGCCGCGCAGGTGGACCTCGACAAGCGCACGCGCACCATGCGCCACCATTCCGTCACGCACCTCATGCACAAGGCGCTGCGCGAGGTGCTCGGTCCCCATGTCGAGCAGAAGGGCTCGCTGGTGGACGAGGACAAGACGCGCTTCGACTTCAGCCACAACGCCCCGATGACGGCCGCCGAGATCCGGCGCGTCGAGGAACGCGTCAACGCCGAGATCCTCGCCAACGCCGCCACCCAGGCGCGCGTGATGCCGATCGAGGAGGCGCAGAAGGCCGGCGCCATGATGCTGTTCGGCGAGAAGTACGGTGACGTGGTCCGCGTGCTCGACATCGGCACCTCGCGCGAGCTCTGCGGCGGCACCCACGTGGCGCGCACGGGCGACATCGGCTACTTCCGCATCGTCTCGGAAGGCGGCGTTGCGGCGGGCATTCGGCGCGTCGAGGCCATCGCCGGCGGCGTCGCGCTCGCGCAGGCCCAGTCGGACCGGGACCGGCTGGCCCGAGCGGCCGATGCCCTGAAGGCCCAGCCCCAGGAGATCGACGCGAAGATCGCGCAGGTCATCGAGACCGTGAAGGCGCTCGAAAAGGAGGTGGCGCGGCTGAAGGGCCAGGTCACCCTCTTCAAGCTGGACGACCTCCTGGGCGCCGGCGTGCGCACGATCAACGGCGTCAAGACCATTGCCATGGTGCTCGACGGCGCCGACGCGGGCATGCTGCGCGACTCCCTCGACAAGGTGAAGGAGCGCATGGGCAGCGGCATCGCCATCCTGGCGTCCGTGGCGGACGGCAAGGTCTCCCTCATCGCCGGCGTGACCAAGGACCTCACCGGCAAGGTGAAGGCGGGTGATCTGGTGAATTTCGTCGCGCAGCAGGTGGGGGGCAAGGGCGGCGGTCGGCCCGACATGGCACAGGCCGGCGGCACCCATCCCGCGGGGCTCAAGGACGCGCTGCTTTCCGTCGAGGCGTGGCTGGCCGAGCGGCTCTGATCGTCACGATGCGCGCCCCCGGGCGCGGAGGGGAGGCGCGTGGGTGAAGGGATCCTGTTCTGGCTTGTCATCGGCGCCATCGTGTATTTCACCGTCGGGCAGGCTGTCGTCGCGAAATTCATGGAGCGGCGGCGGTTGCGGTCGGCGAAAGATCTGCACGCCAGGAACGAAACGCTCTTCCGCGCGATGTTTCCGGAGCTGCAGCCGCATTTCCATCCCGCGCGACTTGTCGAGTTCGTGAAGGCGCGATTGGATCGCGGGCCGGTTCCGGCCGTATCCCGATGGAAGGATCCGGCGGGCTTTCCCGCGGCGGCCATGGCCGAGAGTGCGCTGGGGGAGAAGGGGCGCGAGCGGGTAATCCTGAGGGGGCCATCCGGGGGCGGCGTGATCGGGGAGTTCCATTTCGAGAAGGTTCCCGAAGGTGGCGTCCTTCGCGTCGGCAAGGGCAAGCTCACCGTGAACCTTCGCGAGCCAAGCGATCCCCGCGTTCGCTACTGGCACCCGGATCGGGAGTTCAAGTGGTCGCAGGCGGGATGGGTGTTCACGACGCCCGTTGCCGACGCGCCTATCGAGTCGTCCTCCCACAATTCCAGCTTCTCGTCCAGCGACTCTTCCTCGGGAGCGTCCCGCGCGACGGCTGCGGCGGCAGGCATCGTGGGCCTTGGCGGCACTTTCGACGGCGGCGGCGCCTCGGCGGGCTGGGACGACGCCCGCCCGGATTCGGCGTCAAGCGCCGCGGCAGGCGTTTCATCGGGTGTCCTCGTGACAGGCGATTCGCCGGAATCCTCGAGCGATCATGCGGCGGAGTCCGCCAGCGACTCGTCCGGCGACGACCGTGGCGATTCCGGTGGGGGGTCGTCGGGCGATTCGTCGGGCGACTCGGGCAGCACTTCCTACTGATGGGCGTGCTTCCGCAACGGCTCATCGCCCGGACCGTGCCGGACGCGGTGCCCGCCGCGCCGCGGCAGGATGCGTTGCGCGTGATCGTCGCCTCGCTGGCGAGGGGTGGCGCCGAGCGCATCGTCATCGAATGGCTGGACGCGGAGGTTCGCCGCGGTCGGCCTGCGGAGCTCGCGATCCTCCATCGCCGGCGGCAGGAATACCCGCTGCCCTCCGGTATCACGCCGATCCGCCGCGGCAACGAAAGCGTCGAGGCCTTCGTCGACGCCCTTGGGGATAGATGGCGCGACGCGCCGTCGCCGGTTTCGGCGCACCTGGTGGCGGATGCGCTGCTGGCAAGGCTGTGGGCGCGCGGGCTGCGGGTGGTTCCCGTTCTCCACAACACCCGGGAAGGGTGGCGCAACGACCCGGCGTCGTGGCCGGCGAAGGCGGTGCCGTTCGCGGTTGCCTGCGCGGAGGCGGTGCGCGAGGAGGCTCAACGGGCGGGGTGCCGCGTGCCGGTGATTTCCCTGGCTCATCGGCCTGCGGTAGGGCCTGCCGCGTGTGATGTGGGTGAGCGGGAACGCATCCGTTCGGCGTGGCATATCCCTTCCGACGCATTTGTCGTGGGGGTCGTCGGCGCATTCAAGGCCCAGAAGGACCATGCCCGCGCCGTTTCGGTGCTGGCAGAACTGGTGAAGGAGCGAAAGGCATGCCTGGTCGTTCTCGGCGGCGTGCTGGACGCCTCGGGACTCGCGGAACTCGATCGCGTCGCGGACAGGGCTGCCGCCTCGGGCATCGCCGACGCGCTTCGACTGCCCGGTTTCGTCGAGCCGGTGGAGCCCTGGTACGCGGCCCTCGACGCACTTCTCAACGTGAGCCGCCATGAGGGTCTCTCGATGGCGACGCGGGAAGCGCTGGCGGCGGGACTTCCCGTCGTCGCGGTCGACGTGGGCGGCCAACGCGAGATCGCCCGTCCGGGCCTCCGGCTCCTGCCTCCATCCGCCACGCCGGCCGTCATCGCACGATGCCTGGCGGGGCTCCCGGTCCGGACGACGCTTGTTCCGGATCCGGTGCCGCGATTTCCGCGCGCCTGGTCGTTGACGACGTGCTGGCGCGAGCCGCGACGGCAGAAGCTCGATACGGTCTTCGTCACTGCCAACCTCAATGCCGGGGGGGCGCAGCGCTCGCTCGTCAACCTTGCCGCGCGGATCGCGGGGCGGCATCGCTTCGCGGTCGCGGTGTGCGGCGAGACGACGCACCCGGCCTTTCCGGCGCACCTCGCGTCGACGGGCGTCGCGTGCTTCCGCCCGGCGCCCACCGCCGATTCCTTTGACGCGGCGCAGGGCATCCTGGCGCGCGCCACCGCCGGCGACGCGCGCAGCATCTGCTTCTGGAACGCCGACCCGCGCGTGAAGCTCCTCGTGGCGAAGTTCGCTCCTTCCGGCCTGCGTCTCGTCGATGCAAGCCCCGGGGCATACGCCTACCATGAGCTCGACAACGAGGTGGATCTTGCCCAGGCGCTGGCGTTCGGGCCACCGGACTACTACCGGCGCCTCGATTGCCTGGTGACGAAGTACCGCGCGCGTTCGACGCCGGATTGCCGGCGGGTGGAGGTCATCGTCAATGGCGTGGCGCTGCGCGAACCGGCCGACAGCCTTCCCCCGGCGCCGCGCTTCCTCGTGAGCGGTCGCATCGCTCCCAGCAAGCGCCTCGAGACCGTCATCGCGGCGTTCCGCGAGGCGGTGGCAAGCGTTCCGAACGCAAGACTGGACATCGTGGGACAGGCAGAGCCGCGACATGGGGAATACCTGTCTTCACTTGTCTCGGCGTCGGCGGACCTGGGTGTGATCTTTCATGGAGCGTCGCCCGGGTTGGAGATCCTTGGCAAGCCCATCACGGCAGCGGTCGTCCTCGGCACGCACCAGGGGTGTCCGAACGCCGTTCTGGAGGCCATGGCGGCCGGCGTCGCGGTCATCGCCAACGACAGCGGCGGCACGCGCGAACTGGTGCGCCGGGCCGAGACGGGATGGCTGCTTTCGGAGGCGTGCCCGGTAGCGGAGCTGGTTGAGGCGTTCCTTGAGGCGTCGGCGGACGCCGGGCGGGCGCAACGGCTCGGCCACGCCGGAAGGGCCCTGGTTTCCCGCCACCACTCGCTCGAGGCCATGGCGGTGCGCTATCTTTCGGTTCTCGAATCCAACGCGGGTGATGCGCCCGCATTGCATGACAACTCCGATGGACTCCCACGGCTTTTCCCTGCCTGAGCACGAACTGCGGCGCTCGCTCAACGACGAGCTGCACGCGCGTCCGCCGGTGCGGCTTGCCGGCGCGCAAAAGGTCGTCTACCTCGCCCTGCACCACCGGCCCGACGAGAGGATGGCCCACCGCGATCTGCCAGTCCGGCTGGCTGCCCAGGCCGGCGTCGAGATCGTGCCGAGCGCGGACCACGTCGTCGTGACGCTGGCCCCCGGCCTGCGCTTCAAGTGGGAGGGCCACGCCGAGTTCTCCAGCCACACGTTCTTCGTCGAGGGTGCGCAGGGGCTTTCGCCCGCGGCCGTCCTCGAGCGCGCGGGATGGCCCGGGGTCGCGAAGTCGCTGACCGGCGAAGTGCTGGTGGCGGTTTCCCTCGACCTGGTGCCATACCAGGGGGATGCGCCTCCCAGGGATGCGTTCAAAGCGGCCGGGGAGGCCGTGGTGGGCGGTGCAATCGCGGACGGCCGTGCGTGGTCCTACACGGACTTTCGCATCCGCGAGGACGGGTTCACCCATTTTCTCGTGCTCAACCGCGAGATGGGGCTGGGGCAGGCGGGTCGCATGGTGCAGCGCCTTCTCGAAATCGAGACCTACCGCATGATGGCGCTGCTGGCATTTCCGGTCGCGCGCGCGGTCGCGCCGGATCTTGGCCGGATGGAGGCCGAGCTCGAGGCGATCGTGGAGCGCATCGCGGGCGCGACGCCCGAGGGCGAGGCGAAGCTGCTGGACGACCTCACGCGCCTCGCCGCCCGCGTGGGGCACTTGCAGAGCGAGACGAGCTTCCGCTTCGAGGCGGCCGAGGCCTACGATTCACTGGTCGGCCGCAGGCTCCGGGAACTGCGGGAGGTGCGGATACCGGGTCTTTCCACGCTCGAGGAATTCCTGCACCGGCGCCTCGTCCCGGCCATGGCCACCTGCCGGAGCGGCGCCCGGCGCCTGCGAAGCCTTGCGGAGCGGCTTGCCCGGGCCAGCGCGCTGCTGCGGACCCGCGTGGACATCGCGCGGGAGCAGCAGAACCAGGAGCTGCTCAAGGCCATGAACCGGCGCGGCCGCCTGCAGTTGCGCCTGCAGCAGGCGGTGGAGGGCCTCTCGGTCGTGGTCATCACTTACTACGGCGTCTCGTTGGTCGGCGTGCTGGCCAAGGCCGCCAGGGCGGCCGGGTTCGACGGGGATCCGGAACTGTTGATGGGCATCGCCGTGCCCGTCGTGGCCGTGGCGGTCTTCCTTGGCGTCCATCGGGTGCGATTGGCGTTCGGCAGCGGGGAAAGGGGCGGCAAATGAACGATGCCCCCACCGGCGGAGGCGATGGCGCGGCACGCATTGCCGGCTATCTCCGTTCGGCCGGCCTTGCCCAGGTCGAGGGCCACGAGGGCGAGGTCGCGCTTGCGATTGCGGACCTGCTCGAGGCGATGGGGGAGACGATCGCCATCGACGATTCGGGGTCGCTGTACACCTACCCCGTCCCGATGTTGAGCGATGACGGCACCTGCTCCGTTCTCGACGAGATGGCGCCGGTACCCTATGACCTGACCGGAATCCTCGGGGGCCGGTCGGAACAGGCGACCCGGCGCCTCGCGCTGCTCGAAAGGCTCGTCGAGCGCGCCCAGGAGACGACGGGTTCCGACTGGCTGGGCGTGTACCAGCGCCGGGTGAACGCGGCCAGTCTCCCGGTGCTGGTGAAGCTGGCCTACGTCGGCCGCCCCAGCCGGGCCGAGTTCCCGCTGACGCGGGCCTTTGCCGAGGGCAGCACCAACAGCACGGTGGGGCTCACGGGACGCGCGCTGGTGATCGACGACGTGAAGAAGCATGTCGAAGCCGGCGGGGGCTTCTATGTCTGCGACGACAGGATCCAGTCCGAAGCCTGCCTGCCGATCCTCGACTTCGACGGGGCGGTCGTGGGCATCGTGGATGCCGAGGCGAAGCCCGCGTCCTTCTATGGGCCGACCCGGCTCGCGGTCCTGGCTGGGCTGGCCATCGTCGCCGCTGCCGTGCTTCCCTGACGCGGCGTTCAGGGCGCGCCCGCCAGCAGGCGCGCGAGGCCCTGCATTTCCCGGTGCATCGCCAGGGCCCTTTCGGCCGAGGCGAAGCGCGCCGCGTAGAAGTGGCTCTGCCGGGTAGGCGTGCCGGCGAGTTCCGGAAACTTTCCCAGGAAGCGCCGCGCGTACGCCTCCCAGGAACCCGCGACGGAGCCGCGGGAGGCATGCGCCACGAGAACCTCGGACGCCACGGCCACGCGGGCCCCCGATCGGCTGGCCCGGTAGGTGAAATCCAGGTCGTAGCAGTGGAAACCGTCGTAGGTCCGGTCGTCGAAGCCCAAGGCGCGTGCGACCCCGGCCCGGCTGGCCAGAAGGCAGCCGTCCAGTCCCTGCATGCCTTCCACGGTCCCGTCCGTCCAGTTCAGCACGGAATAGTCGTAATGGCCTGCGGCGCTCGAGCCGTGCGCCAGTGCGCCGCGTGCCTCCTCCTGGCCGGACCAGCCCACCGTGGGTCCGGCGAGGCGGCACGTGCCGGCGACTCCGGCGACGTCGGCCACCGCCAACGCCCGGCCGAGGGCCTCGAACAAACCGGGGGACAGGACTTCGACGTCGTCGTGCATGAATAGAAGCGCTTCGCCGGTCGCCCGGGCGATGGCGCGGTTGTAGGCCTCGGCCAGGGAGCGGGCATCGCGGATCACGATCCACTCAACCGGCGTGGGGTCGCTCGCGACGATGCTGGCGCGCGCCCGCGCGAGCTTGGCCTCGTCGATGGAGCAGATGATCACGGTGAACGAGGGCGACGGCACCGGGGCAGGGCGGCTGCGCCAGCGCGCGAAGACCGCCCGCCCTGCGTCGACTTCCGCGGCGATCGCCCTGACCGTCATGTCCCGCGCCGGGAAGTCGGCCACGCGGGATGCGCCGCACGCCTCCAGTTCGCGCGCCGCCGCGCTCGCATTGCCTGCCGAGGCTTCGATGATGGCCAGAAGCAGGCTTGCCGGCGCATATCCGGGCAGACGTGCGCGCGCCAACGTGGCGTTCCCTCGGGCGGGGTCGGCGAGGCCGAGTCGCCACTGCGCGCGGGCAAGGGAAAAGCGGATCTCCCCGGCATCCGTCGCCACGCGAAGGGCGCGCTCGAGGTATCCGCAGGCCTCGTGCCATCGCCCCGCCTGCGCGGAAACCTCGCCGGCGAGATGCAGCGTCCTCGCATCTTCGCGGCCGGCGGCGAGAATTCCCTCGAGAATCCGCTGCGCCCGATCCGCGTCGCCCGAACGGTGGGCCGCCAGAGCCTCGCCGAGAGCGGGGTCCGCCATCGCGGCCTACTTCCTGGGCGGCATCATGTCCGTGATCGATCCCTCGGCGATCTCGGCGCCGAAGAAGACCGTCTCGGAGAGCGTCGGGTGCGGGTGGATGGTGAGCCCGATGTCCTCCGCATCCGCGCCCATCTCGAGGGCCAGCACGGTCTCCGCGATGAGCTCGCCCGCGCTGATGCCCACGATTCCGGCGCCGAGGATTCGCCTCGTGCCCTTTTCGAAGAGGATCTTCGTGAGGCCTTCCTCGCGGCCCATGCCGATGGCCCTGCCGCTGGCGGCCCAGGGAAACACGGCCTTCTCGTATTCGACGCCCTTCGCTTTCGCTTCCGGTTCCGAGAGCCCCATCCAGGCCACTTCCGGGTCGGTATAGGCGACGCTGGGAATGGTCCTGGCCTCCCAGGCATGGTGCGCGATCCCGGCGATGACCTCGGCCGCCAGCTTGCCCTCGTGCGTCGCCTTGTGGGCGAGCATCGGCTCGCCCACGATGTCGCCGATGGCGAAAATGTGCGGCACGTTGGTGCGCATCTGCGAATCGACCGGGATCCAGCCGCGGTCGTTCACCGTCACGCCGGCGTTCTCGGCGCCGATGTTCTTTCCGTTGGGGCGCCGCCCGACCGACAGCAGGACGCGATCGAAGATCTCGGGTGCCGGTGCCGCAGCGGCGCCGTCCGCGGATTCGAAGGTCGCGCGCAGCCCCTCCGGAAGCGCCTCGATGCCGGCAACCTTGGTCTTCAGCAGGATCTTCTCGTAGCGCTTCTCGACGCGGCGGGCGAGCGGCTTCACGATCTCGGGGTCGGCGCCGGGAATCAGTCGATCCATGAACTCCACCACCGTGACCTTCGAGCCGAGCGCGTCGTACACCGTCGCCATCTCGAGGCCGATGATCCCGCCGCCGATGATGAGCATGCGCTTCGGGATGTCCCTCAACGCGAGGGCACCGGTGGAGTCCATCAGGCGCGGGTCGTCGTAGGGCAGGCCCGGGATCCGGGCCGACTGCGAACCCGCCGCGATGATGCAGTGGTCGAAAGACACGACCTTCCGCCCCTCCTTCGTCTCCACCTCGAGCGTGTGCGGGGAGGCGAACTGCGCCCGGCCCTCGACCAGGGTCACCTTGCGCGCCTTGGCCAGCCCCGCGAGGCCCTTGGTGAGCTTCGCGACGACGCCTTCCTTGAACTTCCGGATGCCGTCCAGATCGATGGTCGGGGCGCCGAACGAGACGCCGTGGCGCGCCATGTCCTCGGCATCGGCAATCACCTTGGCCGCGTGCAGCAGGGCTTTCGAGGGGATGCAGCCCACGTTCAGGCAGACGCCGCCGAGCGTCGGGTAGCGTTCCACGAGGACGACCTTCTTCCCGAGGTCGGCCGCGCGGAAGGCGGCGGTGTAGCCGCCGGGTCCCGCACCGAGAACGAGGACTTCCGCGTGCAGGTCGGCGTCGAGGCTGGCCAGCGTCGTCGTGAGGGCCTCGCGGAGGGTCGGCACGGGCGCGGCTGTCTTCGCAGCTGGAACCGTGCCCGACTGGGCTGGCCCCGGTGCAGGCGCGGTTGCGGCGGCAGGGGACGCCGCCTGCGCCGTTTCCGAGGTTTCGAGCAGCAGGATCACGGTACCTTCCGAGACCTTGTCGCCGAGCTTCACCTTGAGCTCCCGCACGGTGCCCGCGTGGGTCGCGGGGACCTCCATCGTGGCCTTGTCGGACTCCAGCGTGACGAGCGACTGCTCCTTCGCCACGACGTCGCCGGGCTTCACGAGGAGCTCGATGACCGGCACGTCCTTGAAGTCGCCGATGTCGGGAACCTTGATGTCGAGAGTGGCCATGGCCGTCCTTGCCTAGAGCATGCTGCGCCGCAGGTCCGCGATCACCTGGGCGAGGTGGCTGGTGAAGCGGGCAGCCGCGGCCCCGTCGATGATCCGGTGATCGAAGGAAAGGGACAGCGGCATCATGAGCCTCGGCGCGAACTCCTTGCCGTTCCAAACGGGCTTCATAGAGGCCTTCGACACGCCGAGGATCGCCACCTCCGGAGCGTTGATGATGGGGGTGAATGCGGTTCCGCCGATTCCGCCCAGGGAGGAGATGGTGAACGTGCCGCCCTGCATTTCCGCGGGCCCCAGCTTGCCCTCCCTCGCCTTTGCGGCGAGTTCCGATGTCTCGGCGGCGATCGCCATCACGCCCTTGCGGTCGGCATCCCTGATGACGGGCACGACGAGCCCATTGGGCGTGTCGGCGGCGAACCCGATGTGCCAGTAGCGCTTGAGGATCAGGTTGTCGCCCTCGACCGAGGCATTGAACGCGGGGAACTTCTTCAGCGTCGCCACGCAGGCCTTGATGAGGAAGGCGAGCGGCGTCAGCTTTGCACCAGACTTCCTGTTCTCCTCGTTCACGCGCGCCCGGAACGCCTCGAGATCCGTGATGTCGGCCTCGTCGAACTGCGTGACGTGCGGGATCATCACCCAGTTGCGCGCGAGGGCGGGGCCGGAGATCTTCTTGATGCGCGAAAGCGGCTGCGCTTCGACGGGGCCGAACTTCGCGAAATCCACCACCGGCCAGGGGGGCAGGCCGAGGTCTGCCAGGCCGCCGCCGGCCGGTCGCGGCGCAGCGGCCTCGGCCAGCGCCGATTTCACGAATTTCTGCACGTCTTCCCGGAGGATTCGCCCTTTCGGTCCCGAACCCTTCACCCGGGCGAGGTCCGCGCCCAGTTCCCGGGCAAAGCGCCGGACGGCCGGGCTCGCATGCGGCGGCGTGCCGGGTCCCGGAGCCGGCTCCTCCACCACAGGCGCGGGCCTCGGCGCTGGGGGGGGCATTTCCGCCTGCACCACCGGCGTTGCCGATACGACCGCGGTTTCCTGTGCCGTCACCGGGCTCGGCGCCGCAGCGGGGGATTCCGGCGCCTGCGGCGGAGGCTTCGACGCGGCCCCTTCCGCGGCCTCGAGGATGAGCACCGGGCTGCCTTCGCTCACCTTGTCACCGATCTTCACCTTGAGCGCCTTCACGACGCCGGACACGGGCGACGGTACCTCCATCGTCGCCTTGTCGCTTTCCAGCGTGACGAGCGAATCTTCCTTCTTCACGGCGTCACCGGGCTTCACCAGAAGCTCGATGACCGGCACGTCCTTGAAGTCCCCGATGTCGGGGACCTTGACCTCGATGTCGGCCAAGGCTCTCTCCTCGCGTTGTCGTCGTTGTCGTGGCCTGGCGCTCAGACCGTCCAGGGTGCGGGCTTTTCCGCGTTGATGCCGTACTTGGCGATGGCTTCCGCCACCTGGGTCGCGGGGATCTCACCGTCCTCGGCGAGCGCCTTGAGGGCGGCCACCGCGACGTAGTGGCGGTCGACCTCGAAGAAGCGGCGCAGGTTCTCGCGCGAGTCGCTGCGGCCGAACCCGTCGGTGCCGAGGGTCTTGTAGCGGCGCGGGACGAATTCCCGGATCTGGTCGGCAAAGGCCCGCACGTAGTCGGTCGAGGCGATGACCGGGCCCTTTGTCCCGGCCAGGCACTGTTCGACGTGCGACAACCGGGGCTTTTCCGTGGGGTGCAGCAGGTTCCAGCGGGCGGCGGCGAGGCCGTCGCGGCGCAGTTCGGTGAAGCTCGGGCAACTCCAGAGGTCCGAGGCCACGCCCCAGTCCGCGGCGAGCAGCTCCGACGCCGCGATCACCTCGCGCAGGATCGTGCCGCTGCCCAGCAACTGGACTCTCGGCCCCTTGCCGGCGCCACCGCCCGGAAGCTTGTACATGCCCTTGAGGATCCCGTCCTGCGCGCCGTCCGGCAGGGCAGGGTGCGGGTAGTTCTCGTTCATGACGGTGATGTAGTAGAAGGCGTCCTCCTGGTCCTCCACCATGCGGCGCAGACCGTCCTGCACGATCACCACGACCTCGTAGGCGAAGGTCGGGTCGTACGAGCGGCAGTTCGGGATCATCGCGGAGAGGATGTGGCTGTGGCCGTCCTCGTGCTGGAGCCCCTCGCCGTTGAGGGTCGTGCGCCCCGCCGTTCCCCCGAGGAGGAAGCCGCGCGCGCGCATGTCGCCGGCCGCCCAGACCAAGTCGCCCACCCGCTGCAGGCCGAACATGGAGTAAAAAATGAAGAAGGGAACCATCGGCACGTTGTTCGTCGAGTACGACGTGGCGGCCGATACCCACGAGCACATGGCGCCGGCCTCGTTGATGCCTTCCTGGAGGATCTGGCCGTTCTTGTCCTCCTTGTAGAACATGAGCTGGTCGCTGTCCTCGGGCTCGTAGAGCTGGCCGACGGTCGAATAGATGCCCAGCTGCCGGAAGAGGCCCTCCATCCCGAAGGTGCGCGACTCGTCGGGCACGATGGGCACGATGTTGCGGCCGATGTTCTTGTCGCGCACGAGCGACGTGAGCATCCGGACGAAGGCCATGGTGGTGGAGTTCTCGCGGCCCTCGGCGGTGGCTTCCAGCAGGGGCCTGAACGCTTCCAGCTTCGGGGCGTCGAGGCTCACCGAGCGGCGACGGCGCTGGGGGATGGACCCCCCCAGCTTCGCGCGGATTTCGCGCAGGTACTTCATTTCCGGCGAGAGGTCGGCCGGCTTGAAGTAGGGGAGTTCGGCCAGGCGGTCGTCGCCGATGGGGATCGCGAAGCGGTCCCGGAACTGCTTCAGCACCTCCAGCGGCATCTTCTTTTGCTGGTGGGCGACGTTCTTGCCTTCCGCGACGGCGCCCATGCCATAGCCCTTCACGGTCTTGGCGAGAACGACGGTCGGCTGGCCCTTGTGGTTCAACGCCGCATGGTAGGCGGCATAGATCTTGTGGGGGTCGTGGCCGCCGCGGTTGAGGCGCCAGACGTCCTCGTCGGACATGTTCGCCACCATGGCCTTGAGCTCGGGATACTTGCCGAAGAAGTGTTCGCGGACGTAGGCGCCGTCGCGGCTCTTGAACTTCTGGTACTCGCCGTCGACCGCCTCTTCCATGCGTTGGAGGAGGATGCCCTTGGTGTCCTTGGCGAGCAGCGGATCCCAGTACGAGCCCCAGATGACCTTGAGGACGTTCCAGCCCGCTCCGCGGAAATTCGTCTCCAGCTCCTGGATGATCTTGCCGTTGCCGCGCACCGGTCCGTCCAGGCGCTGCAGGTTGCAGTTCACCACGAAGATCAGGTTGTCGAGCCCTTCGCGCGCCGCCATGCCGATGGCACCCATGGATTCCGGCTCGTCCATCTCGCCGTCGCCCATGAACGCCCAGACCTTCCGCCCGGCCGTCTTCGCGAGCCCGCGGTCCTCGAGGTAGCGCAGGAACCGCGCCTGATAGATGGCCTGGATGGGGCCCAGCCCCATCGATACTGTCGGGAACTGCCAGAAGTCCGGCATGAGCCAGGGGTGCGGGTAGGACGAGATGCCCTTGCCGTCCACCTCCTGCCGGAACATGTCGAGCTGCGCCTCGCCGATGCGACCCTCCAGGAATGCCCGCGCGTACACGCCGGGAGACGAGTGGCCCTGGATGTAGATGAGGTCGCCGCCGTGGCTTTCCGTCGGGGCGTGCCAGAAGTGGTTGAAGCCCACGTCATAGAGGGTTGCGGCCGACGCAAAGCTGGCGATATGCCCGCCCAGCTCGAGGTCCTTGCGGCCGGCCCGCAGCACCATGGCGACCGCGTTCCACCGCACGACGTTGCGCAGGCGATTCTCGATCTCCAAGTCGCCCGGCAAGGGCTGCTCGAGGTGGGGCGGGATCGTGTTGATGTAGGAGGTGGTGGCGCGGTAGGGGAGATTCACGCCCGAGCGCCGCGCCTTGTCGATCAGGTGCTCCAGCAGGTAGTGCGCGCGCTGGGGTCCCTCTTGGGCGAGTACCGCCTCCAGCGAGTCCACCCACTCACGGGTTTCCAACGGGTCGGTGTCGTGCAGGCGGTCCATGTCTCGGCCTCGGGCTGTGGGAGGTGGCGGGGAGGGGATTGTTCCGAAGGGGTCCATTAGACCCAATCGTATAATCGGTGGCAACCTTCGGCGGGCCTTCGTCGCAGAGGAACGCGAGCTTGGACACGTCGGACCGCGAGGGAACGGGGCGCACGGACAGCTCAATGAAATCAGGCACATCCGGCGGGATTTCAGGATCGTTTCTGAAAAAAGCTTTTTAAGTTATTATAAAAACGGGTATTTATGACTTCATTGGGGAGGCTGGACGGGAGTCCGGTCTAGGGTAGCCGCGCGGGCGGCGGGCACGAAGAACAAGACGAGAAGTCAATGGACCATCGAGCGCCCCGGCGCGGGGTGTGCGAAGCGCAAGCAGGACGCCGACCGGCACCGAGGAGGGCCGCTCGGCAATCGCGAACCCGGGGACGCAACCCTTGGTGAACCTCGCGCAAGCGTTGGCGACGGCAAGCCTCACCGACCCCGGCAAGATTCGGGGCCACAACGAGGACTGCGTCGAGTCGCGCCGCGACATCGGGCTATTTGTCCTCGCCGACGGCATGGGGGGGTATAACGCGGGTGAAGTGGCGAGCGGCATGGCCACGTCGCTCATCGCGGACGGCCTTGCCGAGCTTTGGAACCCGCGCGAGGTGGACAAGTTGCCCAGGGACGAGGCCATGGCCCTTGCGGACCGCCTCATCCGCGAGCAGATCGCTCGGGCGAACACCGCGATCTTCACGACGGCGCAGAACAATTCCGAGTGCTCGGGTATGGGCACGACGCTGGTGGTATGCCTCTTCTACGACAACTTCGTCACCGTGGCCCACATCGGTGATTCACGGCTGTACCGGCTCCGGGGCGAGGGCCTCGAGCTGATCACGCGCGATCACTCCCTGCTCCAGGAGCAACTTGATTCCGGCCTCATCACGCCAGAGGAGGCCAAGTTTTCGCAGAACAAGAACCTCGTCACGCGGGCCCTTGGGATCGACCCGTCCGTCGAGCCGGAACTGCACGTCTACGAGGCGCAGCCTGCCGATACGTATCTCCTCTGCTCCGACGGGCTGAACGACATGCTGGACGACGAGGAGATCCGGCTGACGCTGATCACGTTGCAGGCCAACCCGGAACTCACCGTCCGGCAACTGGTGCAGGCGGCGAACGACGCCGGCGGCCGCGACAACGTTTCCGCGATGCTCGTCCGTGTCGCCCAGCCCTATGGCGTCGAGCGCGGGTGGTTGGCGCGCTTCAAGGCATTATTCCGGTAATCGCAAGGAATCCGACTATGGCCAAGCTGATTTTGAGCGTCGACGGGCAGGTCCTCAGCGAGCACGTGCTCTCCAAGGAGCGCATCCTCATCGGCAGGAAGGCCCACAACGACATCCAGATCGACAACCTGGCGGTCAGCGGCGAGCACGCGGCGATCATCACGATCCTGAACGACTCCTTCATCGAGGACCTCGGCAGCACCAACGGCACCCTCGTCAACGGCAAGCCGATCAAGAAGCACTTCCTGCAGCCCAACGACGTCATCGAGATCGGCAAGCACAAGCTCAAGTACTTCAACGAAGGGCCGCCGCTGGCAGGGGCCGCCGATTTCGAGAAGACGATGATCATCCGGACCCCGGTCAAGCCCGCGGCTCCGGCGGGCGCGGACGAGACGATCAACCAGCACAAGCCGGTCGCGCCGCAGGTGGTCGCCGCCGCGACGCCCCCATCCGCACCACCCCATGCCTCAGGCTCCGCCGAGCATGCGCCGCTGCCGGCGGCGGCGATCCAGGTGCTTTCCGGAGCCGCGGCCGGGCGGACGCTCGACCTGACCAAGAACCTGACGACGGTGGGCAAGCCCGGCTTGCAGGTCGCGGTGATCACCAAGCGCCCGAACGGTTACTTCATCACCCACGTGGAGGGTGCCACCTTCCCGACCCTGAACGGCGTCGCCCTCGGTTCGCAGGCGCATCCGTTGTCGGATCACGACATGATCGAGATCGCCGGCGTGAAGATGGAGTTCTTTTTCAAGACCTGATGCCGGTGCCTCTCGTGCGGCGCACGGGCAGGCCGGAGTGTGATTCGGCGCACTATCCTCCGGCTTGCCTTGGAAGACAATGACCGGCAGGCGGGTCGACCCGAATTTTTCAGGTGCCGCCCCGCGCTTCCTGGCGGGTCCGGCCGAGGTGAGCACATGCGGGTAAGGGTTCTCGGGTGCAGCGGCGGCAGCTTGCGCACGACCGCGCTGCTCGTGGACGACGTCAACCAGGTGGATGCCCTGCATGGCGTTTCGGGAAGTGCGAGCCGGCGAGACGGTCGACCTCGGCGGAAGCCGCATCCCTGCGAACCATACCGTGCCTGCCGTCGGTTATATTCTCGACAGCGGGCAGGCGGCATTGGCATACTCCGGCGATACGGCGCCGAACGACGGCCTCTGGGATGCAGTGAACGCGGCGGAAAACCTGCGCGACTTGATCATCGAGACGGCTTTTTCGGACGGAGAACGCGATATTTCGAGAGCGTGCAGGTACCGTTGGCCCGGCACGCTGGCGAGCGAACTGGAGAAGATGCGCGCGTCGCGGGAGGTGTTCATCACCCACTTGAAGCCTGGAGAGGGTGTGCACACGATGCAGGAATTCTCGGAGGCCGCCCGGCGGCGGCGACCGCGGATGCTCGAGAATCACCAGGAGTTCACGATCTAGGCGGCACGCGAACGCCGGCGGAACCAGGCGAACCAGACATCGGCAGGTGAACACATGAGCGCACTCCTCGAACCCACGACGAATGCAGGGGGGCCTGGTGGCGGCGATGTCGCCATCCGCCTGGCCTTTTCGAAACGGCTGCAGACGGTCACGAACCGGATCCACTCCACGAACAACGTGGACGAGATCATCCTCGAGGTTTCCCGCGACATCTGCCAGTTGTTCGAGGCGGACCGGATGACGATCTACACCACGAGCGAGGACGGCCAGTCGATCGTCTCGCGGGTGAAGACGGGCCTCAATTCGTTCAAGGACATCAAGCTGCCCATCTCGGAATCCTCCCTGGCGGGCTTTTCGGCGCTGCACCGGCGCCACATGAACATCAAGGACGTCTACGACGACGCGGAGCTGAAGCAGTACTCGCCCAACCTGGCCTTCCTGAAGGCGGTCGACCAGCGCACCGGCTACCGCTCCCGGCAGATGCTGATTGCGCCCATCCTGGGCGGCGACTCGGGCACGGAGCTGATGGGGGTCATCCAGCTCATCAACAGCCTATCCGGCCAGCCGTTCAGCTCCCTGCACGACGAGGGCGTGATAGAGCTCGCCAAGACGCTCGCGATCGCCTTCCGCGTCCGCCAGCAGATGCCGGGGCAGATTGCCTCGAAGTTCGAGTACCTCGTGGTCGATGGCGTCATCCAGTCCGGCGAGCTGGACCTGGCGACCAAGGCGGCCCGGCGCAAGAACCGCAGCGTCGAGGACATCCTCATCGACGAGTTCCAGGTCAAGATTCCCGCCATCGGCGCGGCGCTGGCCAAGTTCTTCGGCGTGGAGTACGAGGCGCACAAGTCCGACCGCATCAAGCCCCTCGACCTCCTGAAGAACCTGAAGCGCGAGTACTGCGAGCAGAACCAGTGGGTTCCGCTGGAGGACTCGAAGCAGGGCATCCTCGTGGCCGCCATCGACCCGGAGCGGGTTCGCAACTCGCGCATGGTGGAGAACGTCTTCCCGCGCGCGAAGATCGTGTACAAGGTCACGACGGGGCGCGATTTCGGCCAGATGCTGAACCTGTATTTCGGGGCTGCTTCCGAAGCCGCCATGGGCATGGGCACCGAGTCGATCGGCGACCTGCTTTCCGGCCTGGACGAGGATGAAGACGCCGGCATGGCGGCCGCGGACGACATCTCCGCCGCGGCGGACAACGAGCTGGTGAAGCTGGTGAACCGCATCATCGCGGACGCCTACAACCAGGGGGCATCGGACATCCACGTCGAGCCCCTGCCGGGCAAGGCCAAGACGGGCGTGCGCTTCCGCAAGGACGGCTCGCTCTCGAACTACATCGAGGTGCCCGCCTCGTACCGGAACGCCCTCGTCACGCGCCTCAAGATCATGTGCGACCTGGACATCTCGGAGAAGCGCAAGCCGCAGGACGGCAAGATCAAGTTCAAGAAGTTCGGGCCCCTGGACATCGAATTGCGGGTTGCCACGATTCCCACCGCCGGCGGCGTCGAGGACGTGGTCATGCGCATCCTGGCGGCCGGGGAACCGCTGCCGCTGGACAAGCTCGGGATCCTTCCCATCAACATGGAGCGGCTGAAGTCCTGCGTCAACAAGCCCTACGGGCTGTTCTTCGTCTGCGGCCCGACCGGCTCCGGCAAGACGACGACGCTGCACTCGGTGCTGGCCACGCTGAACACGGTCGAGACGAAGATCTGGACGGCCGAAGACCCCGTCGAAATCACCCAGAAAGGCCTCCGCCAATGCCAGGTGAATCCCAAGGCCGGGTTCACCTTCGCCACGGCGATGCGGGCATTCCTGCGCGCCGATCCGGACATCATCATGGTGGGCGAAATGCGGGACAAGGAGACCACCGCCATCGGCATCGAGGCTTCCCTCACGGGCCACCTCGTCTTTGCGACGTTGCACACGAACTCCGCGCCGGAGTCCATCATCCGACTGCTGGACATGGGCATGGACCCGTTCAACTTCGCCGATGCGCTGCTCGGCGTGCTGGCGCAGCGCCTCACCAAGCGCCTGTGCAAGTGCAAGCAGCCGTACAAGCCGACGCCGGACGAGGTGAGGCACTTCGTCACCGAGTACTGCGACGAACTCAAGAACATCCCCGAGTTCAAGGCCGACCTCAACGCGGGCTACAAGAAGGTCTTCGACCGCCTGCAGAAGGACTACGGTTTGGGCAAGCCGGACTACGTCATGTACAAGCCCGCGGGCTGCGACGCGTGCGGCAACACCGGATACAAGGGCCGCGTAGGCCTGCACGAGATGCTGGTCGGCACGGATCCGATGAAGAAGCTCATCCAGGAGCACGCGCGCGTGGCCGAGATGCTCGCAACCGCCCTCGCCGAGGGCATGCTGACCCTGAAGATGGACGGGATGGAGAAGGTGCTGCAGGGCATCACCGACATGGCCCAGGTTCGCGCCGTCTGCATCAAGTGACCATGGCCGCAACCCTCGACACCACGGCGAAGATCACGCTGGAGAGCCACTCCAGCAGGCTGGAGTATCTCAACGCCATCGGCATCGCGCTCTCGCAGGAGCGCGATATCGACAGGCTGCTCGAGACGATCCTGGTGGCGGCGAAGAACCTCACGCGCGCCGACGGCGGAACGCTCTACCGGGTGGTGGACGAGAAGCTGAAGTTCGAGATCCTGCGCAACGATACCCTGCAGATCGCGATGGGCGGCACGTCGGGGAAGCCGGTTCCTTTCGAGCCCCTTCCGCTCCATGACAGCGAAGGCCGGCCCAACGAGGGCATGGTGGCCGCCTATGCGGCCCTGAAGTTCCGCACGGTGAACATTGCGGACGCCTACACGGCGGAAGGGTTCGATTTCTCGGGCACCCGCAAGTTCGACCAGCGCACCGGCTACCGCTCGACTTCCTTCCTCACGGTGCCGATGCGGGATCACGAGGGCGTTGTGATCGGCGTCCTGCAGCTGCTGAATGCCACCGAGCCCGCCACGCGCAAGGTCACGACCTTCAGTGAAGAGGACCAGCGGCTGGCCGAATCCCTGGCATCGCAGGCGGCCATTGCGCTGACCAACCGGCTGCTCATCCAGCAGCTCGAGGTTCTGTTCGAGTCGTTGATCGAGCTCATCAACACCGCCATCGACGACAAGAGCCCCTACACCGGCGGCCACTGCAACCGGGTGCCGATGCTCACCATGATGATCGCGGAGGCGGCGAACCAGGTCAGCGCCGGCCCGCTCGCCGGGTTCCACATGTCGGAGAAGGATCGCTACGAGCTGCGCATCGCGGGCATGCTGCACGACTGCGGGAAGATCACGACGCCCGTGCACGTGGTGGACAAGGCAACGAAGCTGGAGACGATCTTCGACCGCATTGCGGTCGTGGACACGCGGTTCGAGGCGCTGAAGCGGGAAGCGGAGATCGCCATGTTGCGTTCCATGATGGCGGCCCGGGACGTTGGGGATTCGGAGGCGGCGGATCGTGCGCGCGCTGAATTCGAAGCGAAGGTGTGGCAGTACGACGACGACCGCGAGTTCATCCGGCGTGCCAACATTGGCGGGGAGCGGATGCGGCCGGAGGACCAGGCGCGGGTGTCGCAGATCGCCCAGTACACCTGGACCGGTCCGAGCGGCAAGGTGGAGAAGTTCCTGAGCGACGACGAGGAGATGAACCTCAACATCCAATACGGCACGCTCAACGCGAAGGAGAGGGACATCGTCAACCACCACATCGTGGCGACGATCAAGATGCTGGAGGCCTTGCCGTGGCCGAGGCACCTGCTGAACGTTCCCGAATACGCGGGCGGCCACCACGAGCGGATGGACGGGAAGGGCTACCCGAAGGGTCTCAAGCGCGAGGAGATGAGCGTCCAGGCGAGGATCATGGCCATCGCGGACATCTTCGAGGCGTTGACGGCGGCGGATCGGCCCTACAAGTCGGCGAAGACCCTTTCTGAGTCCCTGAATATATTGGGGAAATTCAAGGAGGGCGGGCACATCGACCCGGACCTGTTCGACGTGTTCGTTCGGGAGGGGGTGTACCTTCGCTACGCGAAGGAGTTCCTGAAGCCGGAGCAGATTGACGAGGTGGATTTGGCGAAGGTGCCGGGGTATGCGGAGTAACCGACGGATGCATTGCGGTGCCCAGTTGCTATAGTGGTGCAACAGTGCAAACGGGACCGCAATGCGGGTCGACCGCAACCACTGTTCA
>Ga0114939_10000177_pt1 | contig 54389 bp, 42 predicted proteins | sample AshMeaCrysSpring_FD_87196 | JGI IMG/M metagenome (GOLD analysis project Ga0114939, IMG submission 87196) | Groundwater microbial communities from Big Spring, Nevada to study Microbial Dark Matter (Phase II) - Ash Meadows Crystal Spring | ecosystem: Environmental > Aquatic > Deep subsurface >...
ATCGAGCCGGCCGCGCGAAACGGCTCCCATCACGACGATCCCAGCGCCCAGCCGCCGGGCTTCGTCGAGGATCTCCCGGGCCGGATGACCCACGCGGACCCGGGCCCGCCCCGGCGGCAGACCGTGCGCGGCCCCGAGTTCGTGCAATGCGGCCGTCGCCGACTCCACCGTGGCCTCGAGCGGCGGCACCGCGGCAGCCGCGATGTACGCATCGCCAATCACCGTCACGGGAGCCGGGATCGAGAACACGTGCAGCGCGTGGATCTCGTCGCTCAGGGGCCCGGCCAGAACCTCAGCACTGCGGAGCAACTGACGGTCGAGCGCCGCCGGCTTGTCGTGGGCGTGCAGCGGATCCACGCAGACCAGCAACGACACGCCTTCCAGCATGGTCGGGTCCTTTACGAGCAGCAGCGGGGCCGGGCACTCGCGGATCAGGTGCCAGTCCGAGCCGGTGAACAGCGTCCGCTCGATCCGATTGTGATGCACGCTGTGCTTGACGAGGAGATCAGGCCGCGTCGCCGCGACGCGCGCGAGCACCACCTCGTGGAAGGGTGTGCCCCAGAGTGCCTCGCCGATCGCAGTGACGCCGAACTCGCGGGCCTGTCGCTCGTGCCGCGCGAGCACCTGGCGGTGCGCCGAGAGCACCGAGTCGTGGAACTCCTGCGCGCTCGCAGACGGGGTCGAGAAATAAGCCGGGTGCAGGTCCTGGTAGTCCACCATCAGCAGTTCGAGCCGTGCGTCGAACCGGCGGGCCAGCGTGAGGGCGGCATTGAAGCTGGGCTGCGCCTCGGCACCGGGCTCCATCAGGACAAGGATGTTGCGCAGGGCGTCCATCGGACCTCCTCGCAAGTTGCTGCGTCGTATCGGACAGTCGAAGGATACGCTGCGGAGCCTTTGCGGCGGCTGGCGGCAGCTCGCGACTTCTACCTAGAGCCTGCTGTCGCCCGGGGCGCCTCAGGCCATGCCACGGGCCTTCTGCCCCGCGTCCACGACGACCGTCGTGACGACGTCCGAGCCGACGTTGGTCATGGTGCGCGTCATGTCCAGGATGCGGTCGACGCCGAGGATGATGCCGATGCCTTCGGGAGGGATGCCGAAGGCCACGAGCAGCCCCGCGATCAGCGGCAGCGAGCCGCCCGGGATGGCCGCGACCGCCACCGCGCTCAGCACGGAGAGGAACACCAGCGTCGCCTGCTCGATGAGACCGAGGTGCACGCCGAACACCTGCGCGACGAACAGCACGACGCAACCTTCGTACAGCGCGGTGCCACTCATGTTCATGGTGGTTCCGAGCGGCAGCACGAAGCCCGCGGTCGAGGGCGCGATGCCGAGGCGCTCGCGCGCGGCCGCCATCGCCGCTGGCAGCGTCGCGCTGCTCGAGCTCGTCGAGAATGCGGTCACGAGCACGTCCTTGATCTCGCGGAAGAACTCCGCAGGACTGCGCTTCGCGAGGAACCTGAGCCACAGCGACATCGTGCCGAACAGGTGCAGCAGCAGCATCGCGACGCAGCCGACCACGAACAGCCCGAGCGCGAGCAGGATGTCGAGGCCTACCTTCACCACCACGCTGAAGATCATCGCCGGCACGGCGTAGGGCGCCAGGCGCAGCGCGAAGTGCACGATGCCGGTCATGAGCTCGTTGACGGTCTCGAGCCCGTCCTGCAGCCGCTGTCGTCGCTCACGCGGCAGCTTGAGCCCCGCAGCACCGATCAGGATCGCGAACACGATCAGCGGCAGCACCTCGCCCAGCATGTTGCGCTGGTTGCCGACGAACGCGCCGAACAGGTTGCGCGGCATGAACATGTCGACGACTGCGGAAGGCGTCATCCGGGGCCGCGCCTCGCTGGTCTCGACGTGTTTCGCCGCCTGGCTGCTGTACTCCTGGATGAGGCGCGCCGAGGTCTCGTCGTCGAGCCGGTTGCCCGGCTGCAGGATGTTCATCATGAGCAGACCGAGCGTCGCTGCAATCGCCATGTTCAGGAAGAACAGCGTGAAGGTGCGGCCGGCGAGCGGCCCGAGGTGCGATAGCTCGCCGAGCTGCAGCACGCCGTTGGCGAGCGAGGCGAACACCAGCGGGATCACGACGAAGAACAACATGCGCAGGAAGACCTGGCCGAGCGGGTCGCAGACGTTCGCGGCAAACCATTGCGCGCCGGTGAGGAGCGCGGGGGCCGCCGGCGCCAGCAGTTGCACGAGCGCGCCGGCCGCGGCACCGATCGCGAGACCGATCAGGATCCGGTTGGCCAGCTTGCTATCGAAGGATTCGGCCACAGCGGTTCCTGCACAGGGAGCCAGGCGGGCACTTTGGAGAAGGCTGGCGTGGGCTGCAAGCGCGCCGACTAGGTGCCCGTGCCCGACAGCGATACGGCGAGCGGCGCGTCCGTGGCGCTCGTCGTCACGGTGAGCTTGGCCGACTTCGACGCAACCGCGAGCGGTGTGAACGTCACTGAGATCGCGCAACTCGCCCCGGCCGGCAGGCTTGCCGGACAATCGTTCGTCTGCGCGAACCAGGCGGCGGACGTGCCGGTCACTGAGATGGCGTTTACCCTGATCGCCATGGCCCCACTGTTGCTCAACTTCACGGCGAGTGCCGCACTGGTGGTGGCGACGGGATGACTGCCGAACCTCAGGCTCGTCGGACTCACGCTCGCGGCCGGCGAGACGGTCAGCGTGCGGGACTTCTGCAGGTCGTTCGCCGTGCCCGTGATGCTCGCCGTGGTGCGGCTCAGGACTGCGTTGGTGGCGACCTCGAACGGCGCCGAGCGGATGCCCTGCGGCACGACGACGCTGGCGGCGACCGGGTTCGCGACGCCGGGCCGATTGCTCGCGAGATCCACGGTCACCGGGCCAGGTCCGGCCGGACATTCGAGCGTGGCCGTGCCGGCCGACGGCAGCGAACCGACCACCCGGGTCGGCCTGAGCGAGAGCGATGCCAGGCCCATCGGTCGCACGTCGAGCGGCTGGTTGACGACGAGGCCATCGACGCTGATGCCGACACTGCCACTCTCGCGAGCGAGTAGCGGCGAGGTCTTCACCACGAACCTCGCAGTGGTCGCCCCGGCGGGCACGGTGACCGAGGCCGGCGCGGTCGCCGAGACCAGCGTCTCGGTGATCGGGATCGTCGTGCCGCCCTCGGGTGCGGGAGCCGGCAACGTCACCGTGCCCGTCACGCTCTGGCAGCCGGCCACCACCGACTTGCTGAGCGCGAGCCTGGCGAGTGGTGTGGCGAGGATCAGGGCCTCGCTGTTGTTCGAGCCGGCGATCCCGGCCGTACGGCTCAGGAACAGCACCTGCCCCGAGTCGTTCAGCGACTGCTGCGACAGCGCCGCACCGCCGAGGAACGTGTACGTCAGCCCCGGCATGGTCACCACCTGGTCGCGAACGAGCACGTCCACGGGATTCGTTCCGGCGACCGTGCCCACGTGGACGCCGTTGCCCATGATGAAACTGCCTGACGATGACATGAACGCGACCTGGTCGAACTCGTTGATCGACGCGAGCCCGGAGAAATAGCTGAACTTGCCGCTGCTCGTGTCCGCGACCGTGCTGACGGCCCCGGGCCCGGCGAGGTCGACGGCAAGCACGCGCGCGGGCTGCGAGCCGGGGCTGCCGCCTTCGTTCGAGGTGAAGGCTACGATGCCCTTGTCGTTCATCGACGGCTGCGCCGGCCGGGGATAGACCTCGAACAGCGTGCCGAGCGTCAGCGACCGGAACTGCGATCCGGCGGGTGCGTTCGGGTCGTGGAAGGCCAGCTTTACCGGGTCGCCGGTGGCGCCCATGTCGCGGTAGAACAAGGCCACCTGGTTCAGGCCGTTGAGGGCCGCCGCATAACCCGTCAGCGCATTGATCGATCCGGACAGTGACGAAGAACTGAGAGCCCCGCCACCGTCGGCGGTGCCGAGCGTCACCGAGTTGCCGCCACCGAACCGGGCGAAGGCCGCCCGCCCCGCGGCGTTGATGTCGGGCCCGACGAGATAGCTGCCGCCCGGCACCGGGTTCGGGATCGTGCCCTGGATCCCCACGCCGGGACGACCGTAGGCCAGCACGCGACCGTTCGGCGTATTGAGGCCAAACGACACGAGCCCGTCGTCGCGCAGCCCGACGTTCGCCGGCTCGCTCAGCGGCTGGCTCGAGAGCCGGGCACAGTGCGGGGACGTCGGCTCGGTGTTGACCGCCGAATACACGAGCTGGGTGCTCGAGCCGTCGAACAGGCGCACCTCCACCTCCGACGGGCCGCCCGCCGCGCTGGCGGCGGTGCTGATCATGTAGGCGACCTGGCCGAGGTTGTTCAGCGCGAACGAGCACAGCCGGGTCGTGGCGAACTGGGCCGGCGTCACGTGGGCAATCAGCTGGTAGCCGTAGGCCGATGCGGCGGCCGTCGCCGGCACCGCCAGATAGATCGCACAGCTGCACAGCGCCTGTGCGAGCAGGCGGCTTGACGATCCGCGCTGCGCCGCGTTCGTCGGGGTGTCGGCGTTGTCCATGGTTCCCTGCTCCCTTGTGATGGTGGTGCCGGCCGCCGTCCGACTGCAGGTCTCATGTGGCCGGCGAGGTGGTCGGCGAAATCCCAGAGCATGCCGTCCGGCTCGCCGGTCGACGAACTCCCTCGGGCGGATCGGGTTGTCCCTGGCTGCGCACCGGCCCTGCGGTGGCAATCTTCTTGTCAGCGTTGTTGTGCCGGGATTTCAGCACGACGCGGCACGGCGGATCAATGGTCGCGGCCCGCGCGGCAGGTCGCGACGGATGGCCCGGTGCCGTGACTACCGGCTCGAGCGCCGGGCACGAGCGATCCGCGGATCAGAGGATCGTCTTGCTCGCGACGTTGGAGGACGCGCTCTCGACGTTCGAGGCGTTGTAGGCCTTCACCGCGAAGTACCACGTCGCTGGCGCGAGGTTCTCGACCACGGCGCTCGCGAGACCCGGGTTCGGCAGCTCGAGCACCGTACCGAGGTTCGCCGAACTCGTGCCGTAGTACACGCGGTAGCCGCGCAGGTCGGTGAGCGGCGAGCCGTCCTCGTTCATCGTCGGTGGCGTCCAGCGCAGCGTGGCCGAGCCCGCCTGCACGTCCGCGACCGTAATCGAGAACGCTGCCAGCGAGGCGCTGGCCTGGCCGTCCGTCACCGTGATCACGATGTTGCTGGTCTGGCCAACGTTGACGGCTCCGGGCGTGCCGCTCAGCTCGCCCGTGGTCACGTTGAAGCTCGCCCAGGCGGGACGATTCGTGATCGAGAACGTCAGTCTCTGTCCCTCCGGGTCGTTGGCCTGCGGACGGAACAGGTAGGCCGCTCCGGTCGTCACGGCCTGCGCTGGCGTGCCCGAGATTGTCGGCGGCTGGTTGCCGGCCGGCGGCGCCGAAGCGGCCGTCACCGTAAGTGCGAAGGCTGGCAGGCTGGCCGAGGCGAGGCCGTCGGTAACCGAGATCGTGATTCCGTTGTAGGTCCCGACGTGCTCGGCCGTGGGCGTTCCGGACAGGCGCCCCGTGACTGTGTCGAACTGGGCCCACGACGGACGGTTGGCAATGCTGAAGGTGAGCGCCTGCCCATCCGGATCGGATGCAGTCGGTGTGAACTGGAAGGCGTTGCCCGCGACGACCGCACTTGCGCTGGCGGTCGGCGCGCCCTGAATGACCGGCGGCCCGTTGACAGTCGGCGTGTTGACGATCGCTCCGCCGCCGGCGTCACGCTGGCTGGAGCCGCCGCCGCCACCGCAGGCAGCGAGCGCGCTGGCCATGACCAGGATGGAAAACCGGCGGAAGCGCAACGATGACTTCATGCCTGAGACTGCCCTCTCGCAGCCTCAGATCACGCGGAACGCTCGTGCTGGATGGGGGTTTTCCGGCGGGCCCACGTGTGTTCGTCCTGGGACTACACCTTCGGCCCGGTTCCGGCAACCCCGCTATCCTGGACTCGCGCCCTACGGACCGGAGGCTTTGCGTCGCTGCCTTGCGGCAGGTTTGCCCTGATCGAAAACCTGTTCGCCGCCATTCTGACAGGGCGCGGCAGCGGTGCAAGGCGCGGGTGTTCCATACCTGCGAGGACTGTGACGCGGTCGGAAGCCGGGTGGCCGATGCAAGCTTCGATCGACTGCACTTCGCTCGGCAACCGCGCCCCGCATCACCGCAGCAGCAAGCCATGGAGCCTCGCCCGTGCCGGCTTGACGCGATCCCGGATATCGATCGCAGTCCTGACAGTTTTGTGACACCGCTCAAGTTACGGTCGACGCAGATCACTACACACTCCGCGCATCGACTGGTCGCGCCGATTCCTCCGGGCGGCGCGGCCGGCAACGGATGCCGGAGACTACCGTGGCAGCGAAACCGATCGAACCCGCAAAGCACGATGCACCGCCCGGGCCCGCCCGCGGCGGACCGGTCACCTCGCACGTGCCGCGCGCGCTGTTCGTGGTGCTGACCCGCGCCGACGATCTGCTCGAGCAGATCGGACGGCTGCTGGACGAATCGAGCGAAGTACGTCACGCCGAGCACGAAGAGGAAGCACGGCGCTGCATGGACCCGCGGCACGCGACAGTGATGCTGCTCGATGCGCGCGAGCACGCCGATCCGGGCCCGGTCGTCGAACGCCTGCATTCCTCCGACGGCACCAACGTGATCGTGGTGTTCGCGCCCGCGAACGCAGTCGCCGACGTCGCCCGCGCCATCCGCGGTTCCGCTGCCTTCGCGGTACTTCCGATTCCCCTCGAGTCCGAGAAGACCGCTGCAGTTCTGCACGGCGCAGGCGAGGAAGCCCTGGCGCGACGCGCGCTGCTCACGCCGGCCGCGGAAGCGCCCGTGGCACGGGCTGCACCGAGCGCACCGCAACGCAGTCCCGAATCGGCGCCCGAGCGACCGGTGGTCGTGCTGAAACCGGTGGCAGTGGCGGACGATATTCCCTTTGCGTCCGTGTCCGTTGCAGCTCCCGCCGCCGGCGGTGAGCGACCGCGGGCCGGAGGCATTCCGCGCAGCGCTCTGCTCGCCGCCGCGGGCCTGCTGGTCGCTGCCGGTGCCGCCTGGTTCTACCTGCGTGATGACGCGAGCCCTGCGCCAGAGCCTGTGGCTGCGGTCGCGCCCGCGCCCAGCGTGACCGATGCGCAGCAGGCACCGGCCACCACCGAGGCGGCGAGCCTGCCGGAGCGTGAACTGTCGACCGAACCGAGGGAAGAACTGCTCGACCGCGCGCGGGTGGCCTTTCAGGAGCGGCGTTACACCGATCCGGAGGGCGACAACGCCCTCTACTACTACCGCTCCGTTCTCCTGCAGGACCCGGAGGATGGGGAGGCCCGCGAGGGTCTGCTGCGGATCGTTTCCGTGCTCGAGGACCGCCTCGAGGACGCGCTCGCCGCGCAGCGCACCGAGGATGCGGCGCGCACGCTCGCGCAACTGCGCTCGATCCGCCCGGACGATGCGGCGCTTGCGGCGACCGAGCTGCGGATCACCGAAGCGCGTATCGGTGCAGCCCTCGCGCGCGGCGAAAACACGCAGGCCGCGGCGCTCGTGCGCGAAGCGGAACTCTCGGGCGCCGCGCCGGAACAGCTTGCGCCCTTGCGGGAGCAGGTGGCGCGAGCCGACGCTGCCCAGCGCGGGGCGCAGCTCGCGCGCCTGGTGAGCGCCCGCATCCGTGACGGGAAGCTGGTGGCGCCGCCGGGCGACAACGCCAAGCACTATCTTGGGCAGCTGCAGAAACTGCCGAACGGCAAACGCCTCGGAGCCGAGGCATCGGACGAGCTCGCAGTTGCGTTCGCGGATCGCGCACGTCGCGCCGCAGCGCAAGGCCAGGCGGATGAAGCAGACCAGTGGCTGACGGAGGCCCGCGCGCTCGGCTACGAGCCTCAACGCGCGGCCGCCTCGACCGTGACGGCACCGACCGCATCGTCACCGGCCGCGATGGCACCACCGCCGCCGACCGAATCGCCCAGCAAGGCGCGACAGCCCTCCCCCGTCGCCGAGCCGCCAGGCAGAGAAGCGTCGCGGCCGGACGCCAGGATGGAGTTGCAGGCCAGCAACCAGGCGCCGCTGGCAGCGGAACCCGAAGTGTCGGCCGCCGACTTCAAGCGCACACGCTTCGTGCCGCCGGTCTATCCGCCCAAGGCTCTGTCGCGGGGACAAGAGGGCGAAGTACGCGTTCGCTTCACGGTGGACACCGCGGGCCGCGTCGCGGCCGCGCAGGTCGTCTCGGCGACACCGCCGGACGTATTCGACCAGGCCGCGGTCGACGCCGTGCGCAAGTGGCGCTTCGAGCCCGTCATGCGGGACGGTCGACCGATCGAGGCGAGTATCGCGACGACCATCCGCTTCCGGCCCGACGACGCACAGCGCTGATCCGTCGCGTCCGCGATCGAACTGCGAGGAAACGAAGAAATGCGACAAGTCCTCGACCGACTGCGTGGCAAAGCCGCGACGGCCGGATTCGTAGCACTGCTGGTGGCGTTCATCGGCACGGTGCTGGTGCCCTCCTACCGATTGGCGACCGAGCTGGCGGACAGCACTGCGGGGTTGCGACTCGTCGGCGCTCAGGCATCGCACGCAGAGTTGCTGCTGCGCTCCGTTGGCGCGGTCCGGGATCGACTCGAGGCCGGCGGTTACGTCGGCCAGCCCCTCAAGGAGCTTGGCGCGCGGGCAGTTGCCTTCGAGGCGGGGCTCGAGCAGTTGTCGGCGTCGCGCCTGCTGGAGCCTGCGGAGGACGCCGCAGTGCGCCGCACCTGGTCGGAGTACCGGGCCAGCCTGGTGGCCATCGAGCGGTTCGACGGCATCCCGTACGACGACACCGACACCGGCACCCAGCTCACCGCCGACGGGCGCAAGCTGCTGGAGGCGACGCGCGAGGCGCTGAGCCTCGGGCGCACGGCCACACCGAGTCTCACAGGTACGATGTCCACCGCCAGCGCTCGCCTCGAGCAGGGCGTGGTCGAAGGTGCGGCGCGGCTGCGGCAGCTGATGATGGTCGGCGTGGCGTTCGCCGTGCTGCTCGTGATGCTGGTGGCCTATTTCCAGTGGCTGCGCATGCTCGAGGAACGGCGTGCCCGAGCCGTCCGCGAGCAGATGGGCGACATCCTCGACACCGTCAAGGACGGGCTGTTCCTGCTCGACCAGGACTTGCGCGTCGGCGCCGTCCGCTCGCGTGCGCTCGGCGTGCTGCTGAGAAGGGACAATCTGGAGGGCGTCTACTTCGAGGATCTGCTGCGCGACCTCGTGCCAGCCAAGACGCTCGACACCGCGGTCAAGTACGTGAAACTGCTGTGGGGCGAGCGCGCCAACGAGAACCTGATCAGGAGCATCAATCCGCTGGCCGAAGTCGAGGTGAGCTTCGACAGGGGCAATGGCCTGCGCGATGTGCGCCACCTCGAGTTCGAGTTTCACCGCGTCAAGGGCGCGCAGGGCGTGCGGCAGGTGCTGGTGTCGATCAACGACGTGACCTCGCGCATCCTGCTGGCACGCGAGGCGGCCGATGCACAGGCCGGCGCCCAGGCCCAGACCGAGATGCTACTCGGAATCCTCAAGCTCGAGCCTGCGCAGCTCGGAGGATTCCTCTCGAACTGCAAGGCGACCCTCGCCCAGGTGAACTCGATCCTCAAGGTGCCGGCGCGTGAGACGGCCGCCTACCGCGACAAGGTCGAGCAGGTGTTCCGCGAAATGCACCGGCTGAAGGGCGAGGCGGCCACCATCGGAGTCACGACGGTGGAATCGCGCGTGCACGAGTTCGAGGACCTGCTGTCCGGCCTGCGCGGTCGCGAGAAGCTCGACGGTAACGACTTCCTGCCGCTGGTCGTGCGGCTCGACGACCTGCTGGCCCACGTCGCCTCGATCCGGGAACTTCTCGAGCGGCTCGGCGAGATGCGCACGGCCGCGCAGGCGAGCGTCACGCAGATGATGCCCACGCAGCACGTGCCGGACACGCCGCAGGACCTCGGCACGACGCTGGCAAATCTCGCGCACCGCATCGCCACCGACCAGGGCAAGCGGGTCCGCGTGCTGACCGAGGGCCTCGAACGCATACCCGCGCCGTACCGGCGTGCCGTGCAGGACACCGTCGTGCAGCTGCTGCGCAACGCCGTCGCCCACGGCATCGAGCTGCCGGAGCTGCGGCGCGAGGCGGGCAAGGACGAGGTCGGGCGCATCGTCGTGCGGTTCGAGGCCGTGACCGACGGCTACCAGTTGACGATGGAAGACGACGGCGCAGGCATCATCGCCGAGGACGTGCGCACGGCAGCCGTTCGCCGTGGTGTCCTGACCGAGGCCGAAGCTGCGGCACTCGACGTGAAGTCGGTGCTGTCGCTGATCTTCCGCTCGGGATTCTCGACGCGCGACAGCGCCGACCGGGATGCAGGCCGCGGCGTGGGACTCGACGTCGTGCGCCGCGGCGCCGAGGAGCTCGGCGGTCGCGTCGGCGTGGCCACCAGCCCGGGTCGGGCAACACGCTTCCGCGTGCTGCTGCCAGCGGAGTTGGCACGGCGCGACGCGGTCGCCTGAGCTGACGCAGAGGAGTGCCGTCCATGGTGGTCCGCGCTGCCGACCTGTCCACGCCGATCCGGATGATGGTCGTGGACGACTCGAACGTGATACGCAGGCGCATCGAGCGTTGCCAGCGCATCGATGGCCTCGAGATCGTCGGCACGGCGTCGAACGGCGTCGAGGCACTGGCGCGGTTCGTCGAGCTCGACCCGGACGTGGTCACGATGGACATCACCATGCCGGAGATGGACGGCATCGAGTGCGTCGAGCGCATGGTGAATCTCAAGCCTGGAGTGCTGATCCTGGTGATCTCGGCGCTGGCCGACAAGGCCACGGCGGTCGAAGCCATGGAGAGGGGTGCCAACGGTTTCCTGAACAAGCCGTTCAGCGAGCGCCAGCTCAACGACGCGCTGCTCGAACTGCTGGGCAGGATCTGAGGCATGCTCGACGAGCGCGAGGTCTCCAGCTTCGTCGCAGGCACGACCCGCTACTTCGAGGTCGCGGTAGGTCAGCCAGCTTCGGTCGGCTCCCCGTACCTGGTCACGCGGGGCGTGCCGGACCAGCACGAGTACAGCGGCGTGATCGAGGTGTCCGGCCGACGCAAGGGCGTCGTCTACTTCACGGCACCGCGCGGCATGCTGGTCGTGATGCTGATGAAGATGCAGGAGAGCAACGTCGCGCACGAGAACCTGTGCGACCTCGTGGGCGAGGTCGCCAACACCATCACCGGAAACGTGCGACGCGATTTCGGCCGCGAGTTCGGCATCTCGCCGCCGAACGTGGTCAGCGAAGGGCAGAGCCTGCCGCTGCCCACGGGATGCCACCCGATCGTGATCCCGATCAACTGGCGCAGCCACACGGCCAAAGTCGTGGTCTGCCTCAAGTAGGCGCCGTCCTGCCACCATGGCACGCACCTGCCGCGAGCAGGTGCTGCCGGAGTCGCGGCACTCTACAGATCGCACTGGCCTTCGGCCTGTCGGGCGGCGACTTGAGCAACGTCCAGCCGAGATTCCTCAACGATCCGTCCAGGCTTCTCGCGAGGATGCTGTTGCGGTCGTGAATCAGGCAACGGAGGACAGGGTCGCATCCGACGACTTCCCGCAGCTGCTGTAAGGTCCATGCCGCGCTCCGGTGCGCCACGGAGGACCAACAACCTCGTGAGCAACGCCGCGCAGGTTGCAAGCGCAGGGCGTGTGTCACACCGGCCCTTGTCAGCCAGCGACCCGGGAACGCGAGTCCGACGAACCGCCGGAGCTCGAGCTAGAGCATTTCGATTGCGCAGGCCATCGAAACGCCCCCGCCGCCGCACAGCGTAGCCAAGCCAAGAGTCTTGCCTCGGCGCCTCAGGGCATGGACCAAGGTGACGATCAGGCGGGCTCCGGTGGAACCCACGGGGTGACCCAGGCCGATACCGTTGCCGTTGACGTTGGTCTTCTCCCGGTTCAGTCCCAGTTCACGCTCGCAGGCGATGTACTGGGCGGCAAAGGCCTCGTTCACCTCGCTCAGCTCGAAGTCCGAGATCTTGAGCTTGCCGTCCCGCCGCAGCAGGTCCTTGACCGCAGGCACCGGGCTCAGGCCCATGATGGCGGGGTGGCAGCCGCCGCGGCCGATGGCGCGAATGCGGGCCAGCGGTCTGACGCCGAGTTCCTTGGCCTTGTCGGCGGACATGATGAGTAGCGCGCTCGCGCCGTCGTTGATGCCCGACGAATTCCCGGCCGTGACCTTGCCGTCCTTGGGCACAAAGGCCGCCGGGAGGCTCGCGAGTTCCTCCATCGTGATGCCGGGGCGGAAGTGCTCGTCCTTGTCGAAGATGACGGGGGGCTTGCCGCGCTTCTGTGCGATTTCCACCGGTACGATTTCCTCCTTGAAGTCGCCCTCCCTGGTTGCACGTTCGACGCTGCTGTGGCTGCGGAACGCCACCTCGTCCATTTCCTGCCGGCTGATGTTCAGCATCTGGGCGAGGAATTCGGCGGTATGTCCCATGATGTAGGGCTTGCCCCGGAAGGATTCACCAGGCATGCCCTTCTCCACCGGGCTGCCCTCCGTTCCGGGAATCAGACGCGAGCCGGCGTAGAGCGCGTGGATCATCTGATCGATGAACTCGGTGTCCTGCAGCCGGCAACCCCAACGCGCGCTCAGCACCGCGTAGGGCACTCCTGACATGTGCTCCTGTCCGCCGGCCAGGATCACGTCCGCCATGCCGGCCTGGATCATCGCCATCCCGGAAATGGCGGCCTCCATGCCGGAAATGCACACTCGGTTGATCGTGACCGCCGGAACGGTGTCGGGAATGCCCGCCATGATTGCAGACACCCGCGCCACGTTGAGGGCGTCCGGATGCTCCATGCAGGAGCCCATGCGCACGTCGTCGATCACTGCTGGATCGATGCCCGCCCGCTTGACCGCTTCCTTCATGACCACGCTGCCAAGCACGGCGGAATTCACGTCGCGGAGCGACCCACCGAAAGTGCCTATCGCGGTTCGGCAGGCGGAGACGATGACAACATCTTTCATAGGAAACCTCTCCAGCATGGGGTTGTCTTGTCGAGAAACGGGCGGCCGTCCGGCCCGCGCCCACCGGGTCCACTTTCCGTGGATAGTACTTTCAAACGCCCCTGATTGCCGCTGCCGGATGGTGCCTGGCGGCCGGAGGCCTGAAGCGGACAGGCTGCTCGTCTGGCAGAATCGACGAACGACGCCCGCCCAAGCCGGTGCGGGCGGTCACCGACTCGCGCTGCTCGCCGGCTTTGAGCGTAAAGTATCGCGGGCCAGCCGACCGCACCGGCGTCATGAAGCCACGCCATGCAAGACCGCGCCTCCAGGAATCCAGCACGGGAATCAACACTGACAGGCGCTGCCGGTGTCGAGGACGGCTCGCTTGCGCAGCGTCGACCTGCGGACGAATTGGCGAGTCTGGTCGATGCATCACTGTTCAACCGCGGGCGGGACAAGGACCACGACCAGGAGAGCGACCCAGACGATACCGCACGGGTACCGAACGTCGTCCGGATGCCGGACGGATATGAAGTCGTCGAGCAGAGAGTGGGGCGGGCCGTCGGTCAATGGGTGCTGCAGGTGCGTTGTCAGTGCGGGCGGCGTTGGTTTGAACTCGAAGCGATCGACGCGACCTACTGCCCGCGCTGTGGCTTGCTGGTCTACCTGGACGTCGTGGCGCGAAGCAGGTGAACTCCAGCGTCGGCTGATGAGCATCGCGATCCCCAACGGCAGCGCGATCAGCCTCGGATCGCCATCTGGGCGACGGACGCGCAAGGCTGCGCTAGGAGCCTGTCCCCGACAGCAACAGGCTATTCAGGGTGGCGTCACGCCTTGCCGTTCGAGAAAGCGGAAGATCGTCTCGTAGAGGTGCGTGCTCACCTGCGGGCCCGAGATCCGGTGCGTGAATCCCGGGTACAGCATCATCTCGAACGGCACTGCCTCGCCCTGCAACTTTGCAATGATCGCGCTCGAGTGCTCGAATACGACGTTATCGTCGGCCAGGCCGTGAATGATCAGGAGCGGGTCGACGATCTTGGTGGAGTCGGACAGCGCGTTGGACTTCGCATAGACCTCGGGTTCGGTCCTGGGATCACCGAGGTAGCGCTCGGTGTAATGGGTGTCATAGAGCTCCCACTTGGTCACGGGCGCCACGGCGATGCCGGCGGCGTAGGCGCCGGGGTTCGCCTGCAGCATCTTGATCGTCATGTAGCCGCCATAGGACCAGCCGAAGGTCGCCACCTTGGCCGGATCGACGAAGGGCAAGGTCTTGAGGTAGTTCGCTCCCGCGAGCTGGTCCGCGACCTCGACCGAGCCCATCGCCCGGTAGAGGGTCGACGCGAAGGCCACCCCGCGATTTTCGGAACCGCGGTTGTCGAGCTGGAAATAGATGTAGCCCTTGTCGACGATCGCCTGCGGCAACGCGCCCTTCCAGGCGCGGGTCACCACCTGCGCGGCCGGCCCCCCATAGTGCTGGAAGAACACCGGGTAGCGCTTCCCCGGCTCGAGCGGCGGAGTGATCATCATCCAGTGCAACGGCGTTCCGTCCACCGCCGGAATCGTGCCGAAAGTCGTCTCGCGGTGACTGGCCAGGAACGGTCCGTAGGCGTGCGAAGCGTCGAGGCGGTTCTCCTCGATCCAGGCGATGCGCCTGCCGGCGCCGTCCGCAATGTAGGTCTGTTGCGGATGATCGGGCGCGGAGCGCGTGACGACCAGGGTCTTGCCTGACTCGTCCATGGCCGCCGTGCACGACCAGCCGGGTTCGGTGAGCCGCTCGATCCTTCCGGGCGTCTTCAGGTCCAGCGCATACACCTGCGCGGCAAGGACGTCGTCCCTGGTGCCGGTGAAGTAGACGCGACCACTGTCCTCGTCCACTCCTGCGAGTCCCGTCACCACCCACGCCCCGCTGGTCAGCTGTCGCCACTTCCCGCGGCTGTAGTGGTAGAGGTGACCGTAACCGTCGCGCTCCGACCACCAGATGAGGCTGCCGTTCTTCAGGAACCTGTAGTTGTCCGAGAGATTGATCCAGCTTCGCTGCGCAGCGCGTTCCTCGAACAACACCCTGGACTTACCGGTCGCGGGATCGACCGCGAGCATATCGAGCCGGGTCTGGGCGGGGTTCTGCCGCTGCACGTAAAGCGTCCTGCCATCGGGCGCCCAGTCGACGCGCGCGAGGTAGATGTCCTGGTCAGCACCAAGATCGACTTCCACGCGGTCGGAGCCGTCCGGGTTCATCACGAAGAGCTGGACCACCGCATTGGGCGTGCCGGCCGCGGGATAACGCTGTTCGTAGGTCCGGGTGTCCTCCGAGCCGATCGCCGTGCGCGTGACGACGCCGACTGGCGCCTCATCGAAACGCTCGACTGCAATCCGGGCGTCGTCGGGCGACCACCAGAAGCCGGTCATGCGTCCCATTTCTTCCTGCGCGACGAACTCCGCCTCACCCCAGTGCACGGTGTCGGACGCGTCCGCGGGCGTGACCGGTTCCGCCTGTGCGCCGCCCGCGGCGCCGGTCCACAGCCGCTTGTCGCGCACGAAGGACACGTAGCCGCCCTTCGGCGACAGCACCGGGTTCAGTTCGTCCCCGGCGGTTTCCGTCAGCCGGGTGACTTTGCCGTCGAGCCCGGCAAGGTAGAGGTCGCCCTCCAGTGGCACGAGGATCGAGCGGCTGTCGTCCGACCAGTCGTAGGCGACGATGCCCTTCAGGTCGCCGATGCGCTGGCGCTCGCGCTGCATCTTCTCGGCCTCCGACAGTTCGCGACCCGACTCGAACTTCGAGGAGTCGACCAGCAGGGTCCACTGCCCGCCCTGCCGGTCGTAGCCCCAGAGGTCGTACCGCTCGCGGTCTTCGGGCCGATTCCGCAGCACGGTGATCCAGCGCCCATCCGGCGAGATCTTCACATGGCGCGGCGTCGGGCCGGAGAGGCTGGGGCTCGCGAAGGCACGTTCGAAGGTGAGCGCTTCAGTGGGCGTCTGCGCATCGTTCGCAGGGTCCTGAGCGCCCGACGCCGGAGCGGTCAGGGTGATGGCGAGCACCGTCGGGGCAAGAAGACGCATCGACGCCATGAGCGTCGATCGCTGTGTTGCAGGGCAGGAACGGATCGGCACCTGGGACCCCTGATCGTGAAAGCAGGCGGCAATGCTCGCACACTCATGCGCCGGAATGCGGCGCGAACAAGCGCGCTATGGGCTTTCGTGATCTACCCCCACGGCTACGCCCGCGCCCCGAAAGCAGCAAGAACCCGGAGAGTCTTGGAAGTTACGATTCATGTATCCACAGGGACCGCGACGGTGTTCGGCGCTGACGCGGCCAGCGGCCCGGCTTCACCCGCCCGGCCGCCATCACTTCTGGAACGGGGTGACCGTCCGGTTCAGTCGAAGGGCTGAGTGACCAGGCGCTGGCCCGAAGCAAAGGCCGCGCTGACCAGTTGCAGCGGCGCAATATCGATCGCCGAAGCTCCGGCAGCGATCAGCGCGGCGAAGCGCCGGTAGAGGGTCGGGTATTCGTCATTGCCATGCGCCATCCGTTCGGTGCCGTCGATGAGCAGCCGCTTGCCGCCGTCTTCGAGCACGAGGTTGCCGCCATCGGTGGCCACGGTGATGCGCCAGCATTCGCCCGCTGTTTCGCGCCAGTCGAAACGGGCGTCCATCGACCCGGCCCAGCCATCGGCGCCCAGCGTGAGCTGCGCCGCAATCGGCATGGCGCGGTTGGCAGGCACCTCCAGCCGGGCAGAAACCATCCGCAGCGCGAAAGGCAGGATGTGGGTGGTAATCGAGAGGCCATTGATGCCGGGGTCGAACACGCCAAAGCCGCCTTCGTCCCAGATCCACTGCTGACCGGGGTGCCATTTGCGCACGTCTTCGCGCCAGTCGAGCGAGACGTGACGAATGACCTTGTCGCCGAGCCAATGCCGCGCCGCCGCGACCGCCGCGTTGGCCTGGCTGTGCCAGCCGGTCATCAGCGTCGTGCCGGGGCGCTGCGCCGCAGCGATGGCGTCCCAGTCGGCGAGTGTCGGCGCAGGCGGCTTTTCGACCAGCGTGTGTTTTCCGGCGGCCAGCGATTGCGTCGCGCCCGCGCGACGCGCGGTCGGGGTGTTGCAATGGCTGACGGCATCGACACCGGGACCTGCGGTCAAGAGCGCAGCCAGTTCGGCAAAAACGGGGACGCCTTCCGGTCCTGCGCCGCGCGCGCTGACCACCGCGACCAGGTCAAAATCGCGGTTGGCGCGGATCGCCGGAATATGGCTCTCAGCGGCGATCTTGCCGTAACCGACGAGCGCGATGCGGATGGGATGGACGGGCATGGCACTGGTGCCAATCGCGGGGCGAAACTCTGTGGCAACGCCGTACGGCGTGGTGGAAGAGGTTTGGCAAAGGGAGCCACTGATGCACGGGGGGCTTTTAGGATAATACTTTCATGCGCGCCCGATTGCCGCTGCGAGTTGCTGCCTGGAGGGCGGACGCCTGGAGCGGATGCGCTGCGCGGCAGCTATAGCTCGAGCCCGAGGCGTCGCACCTCGTCCCTGAAGAGTTCGCGCGGCGGCTCTGCGAACCCGAGCTTCATCTGTTCCGGCAGCCCGCCCGCGTTGTGGTGGATTCTGGTAACGTACGCCTTGCCTTCCTCGTGCCCGCCGACTCGATCACGTCGGAGCAAGTCGTGCTCTTCGCGAGCCACCTCTCGCCTTGGCGAGGCTGCTGCTTCGTCTCCATCACAAGGGGGTTGATGTGAAAATCGTCCATAGCTGCGTCTTCATCGCCGCCACGGCATGGGGCGCCCATGCCTCCGCACAGATGAGTCCGAACGATGTAGCGGCGTTCGAGCAGAGCAGCGGAACCTATTCCGTGGACTGCGGCAAGGCAGACGCCGCGCGAGTGACCGTCGCCGTCGACTCGATCACCATCGAGGTCGGCACGAAACGCCTCAGCGGCAAGCCGACGATGGCTACGGCTACCACCTTCGGCAGGGGCCCGCCGCCCCCGGAATACGCGGACTTCCAGGTCGAGTTGATGACCAGCATCACCAGCCTCTACGTGATGGAAGGCAAGGAAGGAGTGTATCTGGTGTTTGCAGAACTTCAGTACGCAACCCACCTCGAGAAGCAATTCGGTAAGGACACCCTCTCGGGCCGTTTCAAGCGCTGCTCCTGAGACACCTTCATCGGCCACCGTCGAGCGGTGTTGTGCTGCTACATCACGGGGCCGGCACTGCCCGACGAGCGGGTGACGACTTTCACCGCCGGCCGGTGGTGCCGGGTCAGTTCCGCGATCCACGCCCGCTCGTCGGCCGCGGGCAGGTTGACCTGCCGGACGCGCTCGACGGCAGCACTGTGGAGTCTCCTGAGCCCCACGTCGTCGCCATTGGCGGCACTACTCGGTTCGCAATCGCGAGTCGGGGTGATCTTCCAACGCTTCTTATCGCTGACTTCTTCCGAGCCGCACCGATTCTGCTTGGATCAACTCATCGTGCGTCGTCCGCTCAGGCCGAGACCCGCCAGACCGAGGCCGAGCAGGACAAGTGTCCCAGGCTCGGGGGCGCCCCGCGGGAAGAACAGCAATGTATCCCAGCCGACGCCGCCCGAATCGGTGATGTCGTAGATCCTGAATGCTGTCAGATTGCGGACGGTGGAAAGATCGATGAGGAGGGGATCGAATCCTTCTGCGTTGCCGATGACGTCGTGCGTGAAGCCAAAAGCGCCGCCAACAAACACGTCCACTCGAGCGATCAAACCGGCGCTGTCAATTCCAACAGCGTCGAATCTGAGACCATGAACACCCGATGCAAACGTGACGATGGTTTCCTCGACGCAGTTGATACCAGAGCCGGCTGGACCGCTGCACAGTACGTTTGGCGGCGTGCTGTTGGAGGCGGGCTGCGCAGTCACATAATTCACGTTACCCGGCGTCGATGAAAATACGACACCGGGATACTGGTCGGTGACGACGGTTCCGTCCGAGAAGCCGTCGAACGTGATCGCTATCCCTAGCGCGAACGCTGCCGACGGCCCCACCAGCAGCCCTGTAGCGGCCAGTCCCGCCATCCCCCTTTTCATTCGACGTCCCCAGGTACTGCGCATCTCAGTTACTCGTGGCACCTTCTGCCCAGGCCGAGACCAGCGAGCCCTAGTCCGAGCAGCGCGACCTTGTCCACGTTGTCTCCGCCCATCGTAAACGTTGTGTCGTCATAGGAAAGCGCCACGAGGCCGGACACTTCCTGCTTCGGCGGTGGAGGGCTGCCAAGAATATTCGGCCGGAACTCCGAAACAGTGAAATCAATAGTGACGATTGTTGCGCCATATGTCAGCGTTGGACCGATCCATGTCGCAAAGGCCAGCAGTCCCGCGATATTCCCTTTCATCCCTCGTCCCTCGTTCTTGGCCTGTTACACGCCAATCCTGTCGGCGTTCATTTGTGCCACGCACATTCCGCGCCGCCCGCCCCCTGCAGCGAGACGCTCGCCGTCCTCGCCGTCGCGTTGGTCGCGATGCTCAACTTCGCCGACCCACTTGGCGAGACGGTAGCCGACCCAGCACCAGTGTCAACGGCTCCATTGCAGCCCGGTAGGTATACTGCCAGGCCTTCCAGATGCGCTGCACATCTCTTATTTCGCTCGTTCTGCTCGTCGCGCTTGGCGCGCATGCGGCAGATCCACGGCCCGTCGATCTCGACGCCGCGGCCCGGCAGTTCGCGATCGCCTCCTTTCCGGAGTTCTACGCACTCCTGAGCCTGCCCAACGACGCGCACTTCCCGGGCGACATCGAGAAGAATGTGGCGTTCTGCGAAGCCGCTTTCGGCAAGCGTGGATTCTCGACCCGGCGACTCGCCACACCGGGCGCACCGCTGCTGCTGGCCGAGAAGACTTTCCCCCGCGGAGCAAAGACCGTGCTGGTCTACCTCCAGATCGACGGGCAGCCGGTGGAGCCGAAAGCCTGGGACCAGGCAAGCCCTTGGACGCCGGTGCTGAAGGAGCGGGATGACAGCGGAGCCTGGAGGATCATCCCGTCCGAGCGCCTGCAGGGCAGTTCACTGAATCCCGACTGGCGCATCTTCGCCCGCGCCACCTCCGACGCGAAGGGTCCTGCAGTCGCCTTCCTCGCTGCGCTCGATGCCGCAAGCGCGCTCGAGCTCACCCCGGACTTCAACGTCAAGGTGATCATGGACTTCGAGGAGGAACTCGGGTCCCCCAACCTGCCGTCCGCAGTCGAGCGGTTCCGAGCCGAACTCGCCGCGGATCGGCTCGTCATCTTCGACGGACCTCGCCACATCTCCAATCAGCCGACGCTCACCTACGGTGCGCGTGGCATCGCCGACGTGACGCTCGTCGTCTACGGTCCACGCACTCCCGTACACAGCGGCAACTACGGCAACTACACGCCGAACCCGGCGATGCGTCTCGCTCAGCTGCTGGCGTCCATGAAGGACGATAGTGGCCGCGTCACTATTCCCGGGTTCTACGACGGCGTCACCCTGACGCAGGCCGAGAAGGAGACCCTTCGCGAGGTGCCCGACGACGAGGAACAGATCCGCAGGTTCCTCGGCATCGCCGCACCCGATGCGATCGGCGGGAACTTCCAGGAGTCACTGCAGTATCCGACGCTCAACATCCGGGGACTCGACGCGCTGCACGTCGGCGCACAGGCGCGTACGCTGATTCCCGACCAGGCGGTTGCCGAGATCGACATCCGCCTCGTGCCGTCGAGCGACGCCCGGCGGCTCATCGCGCTCGTGACGGAGCACGTCGCGGGCAAGGGGTATCTCGTGCTCGATCGCGCCCCCACCGAGGAGGAGCGGTTGAAGCATCCGCGCATCGCATCGATCGTGAGCAGCGTGTCCTACGGTCCGTTCCAGACGCCGTTCGACTCGCCGATCGGCGACTGGCTGCGTGCCGCGATGACCCGCGCGTTCGGCAAGCCGCCGATCCAGATCCGCATGATGGGTGGATCGATTCCGATCGCGCCATTCGTGACGACGCTCGGCATTCCAGCCGTGGGCGTGCCAACCGTGAACCCGGACAACAACCAGCACGCGGAGAACGAGAACATCCGCGTGGGCAACTACGTCGACGCGGTAAAGACCTTCCTGGCGATCCTGTCCGAGCCGATCGACTGAGTTGCGGATCAGCCCCGGTCGCAATGGTTCCGGTCGACACCAGACTCTGGTGTCATGCGGATGCCGCGCGACCACGACGCCCCGTCATGTGGCGATGATCTCGGCGCGGCGGACAGATGGAATCGCACCAACAAGAGCTTCGGCGCGTGGCCGGGATCGTCGTGCTGCTAGCAGCGGACGCTCTGAGCTTGCGTCGGCTATCCAGCTCGGCCCGCTTGATCGGCACGGTTCCGACGCCGATTCCAATGGCTTACTGAACTCCCGACCGCAAACAGAACGCCGAACACAATCGCAATCCCTACAATAGCGAGCCACAGTCCCAGCAGCTGCCCCGACAGCCTCAAGATCGAGTCCATGCGACAGCCCTCCATGTGACTCGCGGGAATGTACACGGCGTGGCGACTCGGATCACGCAGTGCGCCTGCCCACCGCTACGCTCACGGCATGATCGACCTCGGCTCCATCGCCGGACCACATGCCCACGACCACCAGCGCACAGGCCTTACATAGACCCCGTCGGGGCACTCCGTGTCAGATGGGGCGTCATAGGGAATGTGGTGGTGAGGGGGAGAATCGAACTCCCGACCTAGGGGTTATGAATCCCTCGCTCTAACCGTCTGAGCTACCTCACCACGAGGCCGGCCTGCGGGCGGATCCGGATTCTAGCGGGACCGCCGGGGGGCGCGAATTGTCCGGGCGCAGCCGCGGGCCGTCAACCGGGCCCGTCCGGGCCGGTGAGCAGCCGCCCCGCCTGCCGCGGCTCCGTCACACGTTGAACCGGAAGTGCATCACGTCGCCCTCGCGGACGGCGTACTCCTTGCCCTCGAGCCGCATCTTGCCGGCCTCCTTGGCGCCCTGCTCGCCCTTGCAGGCGATGAAGTCGTCGTAGCCGATCACCTCGGCGCGGATGAATCCCTTCTCGAAGTCGGTGTGGATCTCGCCCGCGGCCTGCGGCGCGAGCGCGCCACGGTGCGTGGTCCAGGCGCGGACTTCCTTGGGGCCCGCCGTGAAGAACGTCAGCAACCCGAGCAGGTGGTAGGCGGCACGGATCACCCGGTCGAGGCCAGGCTCGTGCAGCCCGAGCTCCTCGAGGAAGGCCTGGCGATCTTCCGCATCGAGCTGCGCGATCTCCGACTCGATCGCCGCGCATACCGGCACGACGTCCGCGCCCTCCGCGTCGGCGCGCTCGAGCACCGCGTCGAGGTAGGGATTGTCCTTGAAGCCGTTCTCGGCGACGTTCGCGACGTACATGAGCGGCTTCTCGGTGATGAGGTGCAGCTCCCGCAGCAGCGGCCGCTCGGCGGCGTCCATCTCGAGCGTGCGCACCGGCCGGCCCGAGTCGAGCTGCTCGCGCACGCGCTTCAGGAGATCACGCAGCCGGATCGCGTCCTTGTCGCCGGCCTTCGAGGCCTTCTCCGCGCGCTGCAGACCGCGCTCCACGGTCTCGAGGTCGGCGAGCGCGAGCTCGGTGTTGATCACCTCGATGTCGGAGAGCGGGTCGATGCGCCCGGCGACGTGCACGATGTCGTCGTTGACGAAGCAGCGCACCACCTGGGCGATCGCGTCCGTCTCGCGGATGTGCGCGAGGAACTTGTTGCCGAGGCCTTCGCCCTTGGACGCGCCCGCGACGAGGCCGGCGATGTCCACGAACTCCACCGTGGTCGGCAGGACCTTCTCGGGCCTCACGATCGCGGCGATCGCCTGCAGGCGCAGGTCCGGCACGGGCACCACGCCCACGTTCGGGTCGATGGTGCAGAACGGATAGTTCGCAGCAGCGGCGTTCTGCGCCTGCGTCACCGCGTTGAATAGCGTGGACTTGCCGACGTTCGGAAGTCCCACGATGCCGCACTTGATTCCCACTGTCCCTCACCTGGCCACGAGGCCGTGCCCGTCCGCATCGCGGGCGGTCATGTATGTTGCACGCGACGGCTACGCCGCCGGCTTCGCGCTGTGAAGCGCATGCATCGCCTTCTCCGATCCGTCGCGCACGAACACTGGGAGCGCCTGCAGCGCAGCGTCGATCGCACCGAGCAACGCCTCTTCATCGGTCGGCCGCGCGCGCTGTAACACGTAGTCGATGACCTCAGCGCGGTCGCCCGGGTGACCGATGCCGAGGCGCAGTCGCCAGAAATCCGCGCCGCAGTGTGTGATCGTGTCGCGCAACCCGTTATGACCGCCGTGGCCGCCGCCGAGCTTGAAGCGCGCGACACCTGGCGGCAGGTCGAGTTCGTCGTGCACCACGAGCAACTCCCCGACCGGGGCCTTCAGGTAGTCGAGCAGGGCACGCACCGCCAGCCCGCTGCGGTTCATGTACGTGTGCGGCTTCAGAAGTACGACGTCACGACCGGCGAGCGGCACACGGCATATCTCACCGTGGTAGCGGGCGTGCGAGCGGAACTCGCTACCCACCGCGCGAGCCAGGGCGTCCACGTACCAATAGCCCGCGTTGTGGCGCGTAAAGCGATGCTCGGGCCCCGGATTGCCGAGGCCTGCGATGATCGCGAGCGGCGTGCCAGCCATGTCGGTGTCCGTCAAAAGACGAGGCCGCCCGCGAGGGCGGCCTCGATCGCACCGTGAAGCGGATTACTTCTTCGCGTCCTTGGCCTTGGCCTCGGCCGCGGGCTTCGCACCCGCGGCGGGCTTGGCCGCCGCCGCAGCCGCGGGCGCAGCCGTCGGCGCTGCTGCAACCGTCGCCGCCGCCTCGGCCGCCGGCGCCTCGAGCTCCTCGGCGCGTGCATGGTGGACCGACACCACCGGCGAATTACGCCCGTGCCTGAGCTCGGGGATCTCGACACCCTCCGGCATCTTGAGATCGGCAAGGTAGAGCATCTGGTTCATGTCGAGGCCCGACAGGTCCACGTCCACGTACTCGGGCAGGTCCTTCGGCAGGCAGAGGACCTCGACCTCGTTGCGAAGGTGCGAGACCACGCCGCCCTGCTTCACGCCAGGCGCGGCCGCCTCGCCCTTGAAGTGCAGCGGTATCGCGATGCGGATCTTCTCGTTCTCGAGCACGCGCTGAAGATCCACGTGCAGCACAATGTTCTTCGCGGGATGGCGCTGCAGGTCTTTCAGCACCGCGGCCTGCGACACGTCGCCGACCTTGATGTTGATGATGGTCGAGAAGAAGCGCTCATTGTCGAGCATCACCATCAGTTTCGTGTGGTCGAGCGCCAGCGCGCGCGGCTCACGATGGCCACCATAGAGGATGGCGGGTACCTTGTTCGCGCGACGCAGGCGGCGGCTCGCACCTTTGCCCTCGGCATCGCGGAACTCGGCAGCGAGTTCGAAAGAGGTCTTCATTATCGTCTCCAGTTGTCTTCGGAAAATGCCACCCGGTCCGCGACCAGATCCGGGCAGCGCCAGTCAAGCATCGCGTCAGTCGATGTACAGCGAACTGACGCTTTCCTCATCGCGGATCCGGCGCATGGTTTCCGCGAGCAGGCCCGCCACGGTGAGCTGGCGGATCTTGCGGCAGGCGCGCGCGTTGTCACGCAGCGGAATCGTGTCGGTCACCACCAGCTCGTCGAGCTCCGAGGTCGCGATCCGCTCGATCGCGGGACCCGAAAGCACCGGGTGCGTGATGTAAGCCACCACACGTTTGGCGCCCACGTCCTTGAGTGCCTGCGCCGCCTGACACAGCGTGCCCGCAGTGTCCACGAGGTCGTCCACGAGCACGCAGCTCTTGCCCTCGACCTCGCCGATGATGTTCATCACCTCGGACTCGTTGGCTCGCGGACGGCGCTTGTCGATGATCGCGAGGTCCGCGTCGTCGAGGCGCTTCGCGATTGCCCGGGCCCGCACCACACCGCCCACGTCCGGCGAGACCACCACGAGGTCGTCGTACTTCTGACGCCACACGTCGCCCAGCAGTACCGGTGACGCATATACGTTGTCCACGGGGATGTCGAAGAACCCCTGGATCTGATCGGCATGCACATCGACCGTCAACACCCGGTGGACGCCTGCCCCCGCGAGCATGTTGGCCACCAGCTTCGCCGTGATCGCGACGCGCGTGGCGCGCGGACGGCGGTCCTGGCGCGAGTAGCCGAAGTACGGCATCACCGCGGTGATGCGTCCGGCGGAAGCTCGACGGCAGGCGTCGACCATCACCAGCAGCTGCATCAGGTGGTCGTTCGCGGGCGGGCTCGTCGACTGCACGACGAACACGTCGCGTCCGCGCACGTTCTCCATGATCTCGACGGTCACCTCGCCGTCGCTGAAGCATCCGACGTGGGCGCGGCCGAGCGGCACCTGCAGATAGCGCACGATGTCGTGCGCGAGCTGCGGATTGGCACTGCCGCTGAACACCGCGATCGTCGGGCTGTCCATCAGGGGACATTCCTCTGTTTCCGTCGGAGTCTAGGGGATCGTCCCCTATTTCCGGCTCAGCCACCATGGCTGGGGTGGAAGGATTCGAACCTCCGAATGGCGGGATCAAAACCCGCTGCCTTACCGCTTGGCGACACCCCAACGAATTCGTCAGCGGCCCCGACCTGTGCGGTCCTGCTCGAGCCGTCGCCTTGCGACCAGCGGCGAGCGGTTGAGGCCATGTACCACCCAACCCGTCCAGCGACCCGGCAATCGCCCGAGCGTCGCGCGCGCGGTCTCCTCGTCGGGCATCGCCGCAAATACGCAGCTACCCGTGCCGGTAAGCCGGGCCGGCGCGAACCGCGCGAGCCAGTCGAGCGCCTCGGCCACCGCGGGAGCGCGCCGCCGCACGGCCGGCTCGCAGTCGTTCCGCCCACCCGACATCAGGAAATCGCGAATTTTGATGGCGGGGGTATCCCTTGTCAAATCAGGGGCCTGGAACACCTCTGCCGTACTGACGACGGCGTCCGGTCGCACGACCACGTAGACGGGCTCGGGCAGGTCCAGCGGCGTCAGGCGCTCACCGATCCCCTCGGCCCAGGCGGCCTGCCCGTGCACGAAAACGGGGACGTCGGCGCCCAGGGAGACCCCGAGATCTGCGAGCTCACCCTCCGCGACACCGAGGCCCCAGAGCTCGTTCAGCGCCACGAGCGCCGTGGCCGCGTCGGAGCTACCGCCACCGAGGCCGGCCTGCATCGGAATGCTCTTCCTCACCTCGATGGCGACTCCGCCGGCGCCCGGATGACGCGCCGCGAGCAGCCGTGCGGCGCGCAAGGTCAGGTCGTGCTCGGATGCCACGCCGGGCACCTCGCTCAAGCGCTCCACCACGCCGGCCGGTCGGCGGAAGAATCGCAGTTCGTCGCAGAGGTCCACGAACTGAAACGCCGTCTGGAGCAGGTGGTAACCGTCCGCGCGACGCCCGACGACGTGCAGGAACAGGTTGAGCTTCGCGGGCGCCGGCCAGGGCTCCGGACCGCCGAGCGGCGCACCCGGCGCGTTCACGGTCGCGCCTCGACCGGCGGCAAGGTCCAGGAGTCCACGATCACCTTGACACGCACCCCCTCGCGCGCCGCCGTAAAGCGCTGGGGCAGCACGGCGCCCGGAACGGACATATAGGCGTCGTAGTCGATCCGCCATCCGGCCTGCTCGATCACACGCAGCGCCCCGGCCTCGGCGTCGACCACGGCGGCAGCAGAACCCGGCGCCGGCACCCCGAGCATCCAGTAGGAAAGATCGTCCCAGGGCAGGTCCGCGCCAAGTCGGGCCCGCAGCGAGCTGCGGGCCGCTTCGGTGTCGACCTTGCGCCCGGAACCGTCGGTGAGGGCGAGCCCGTCGGGACCTGCGACGACCTGCAGCGCGCCCGCCCCGAGTGGTCCCCGCAGCTCGAGGTAGCTGGTGCGACCATCCTGGCGCCAGACGAAGGACCCGCTCCCACCCTGCTCGCCAGCCGCCAGCGCAAGCCGGCCGCTCGCGGTCCACCGCTGCAGGACGGCCGGGTCGGGCGGCAAGGTCGGAGCCGGAGAAGGCGCCTGCGTCGCACACCCGGCGAGCCCGCCGAGCAGCAGCAGCGCGGAGGCGACTCGGATCACTGACCGGCTCGCTCGAGGCGCTCCTTGAGTTCTTCGTTGTCCGGCTGACGCTCCAGCGCCTGCCGCCAGGTGGTGCGGGCCGCATCCCGGTCACCCATCGCCCACTGCACCTCGCCGAGGTGCAGGTCGATCTCGGTCTCCTCGCCAAGATCGCTTGCGCGCTGCAGGTACTTCAGCGCCTCCGGCAACCGGCCCTGACGAAACAGCAGCCACCCCATGCTGTCGAGGACCGCGGCGCTGTCGGGCATCTGCGTGAGCGCGGCGCCGACCAGTCGCTGCGCTTCATCGAGGTGGCGATCCTGGTCGGCCAGCGTGTAGCCGAGCGCGTTCTCGAGCACGGCATCGCCGGGACGCTCGGCAAGCATCCGGCGCAGTTCCTTGATTGCCGCGTCGTGCCGTCCCAGGCGCTCGTACGCGAACACGCGCGCCATGCCCAGGTCAACCACGTCGGGATACCGGGCGATGCCCTCGTCGAGGATCGCGATCGCGCGTTTCTCGTCCCCGAGGCTGGAAGCCAGCCCGGCGCGCGCCGCCACGACTTCGGGTCCGCGCTGCGGGTGACTGCGCGCGAACTCGTCGAGTTGCGCCAGGCCTGCATCGAGACCGGACTGCTGCGCCTTGATGCGTGCCACGCGTCCCTGCGCCGACAGTGCAAAGTCGCCGCCGACCACGCGCGAGTAATACCGCAGGGCGCGCTCCGGATCCTTGCGACGGTCGGCGATCGAGCCGAGGAAGAACAAGGCGTCGTAGGACATCGCGCCGGTGCCGAGCAGGTCCTCGAAGCGTTTCGTTGCCGCGTCGAGGTCACGCTGCTGCAGGTCGAGCATGCCGAGTCCGCGCAGGGCCGCCGGCACCACGCGCTCGCCCGTTGCATACGGCGTGAGCAGCGCGCGCGCTTCTTCTTCCCGGCCGACGCTGGCGAGCATCAGCGCGTACTCGAGATGCGTGGAAATGTCGGCGTCGGGCGCGATAGCCAGCTCGCGCGCGATGTTGAGCCCGGCCTCCTCCTGTCCGGAGGCCACCAGCGAGCGCGCCAGGAGGAGCTTGGCCGGCGTCCAGTACGGCGCGATCTCGGTGGCGCGCCGCGCGTGCTCGACCGCAAGCGCGAAGTTCTCGCCGCGCAGCGCCGCGGCCGCCAGCACGTAGTGGCCCTCACCGACGTCCGGATGGCGTGTCAGCAGGCGCCGGAAGAGTTCCGTCGTGTCGGGACCGGTCCCATGGTCCGCGAGCACCGGCAGCAGCGACAGGTAGCCGGCCGCCGGGCTCAGGAAGGCCGTTTCGAGCAGCGCCGCGAACTGCGACTCGGCTTCGTCGAGCTCGTGCAGCTCAAGAGCCGCAACGCCCGCGTAGCGACGCGCATCTTCGATGGTCGGGTTGATTGCGAGCCAGCGCTGCGCCGAGCGCAGTGTCTCCCGGAACTGCGCGTTGTCGAACGCAAGCTCCGTCGCCTGTTCCGCGATCGCCTCGTCGTCGGACGCCTCCGCGGCACGCCGGTAGGCGAGCGCCGCGTGCGGCAGGTCGCCGCGCTGCAGCGCTGCATCGCCATCGGCAATCAGCGCCTGGGGGTCAGCCGGCGACGCCGCGGCCCCTGCGCCGGCGTTCTTCGCCGCCTCGCCTTCGGAAGCGCCGGGCGCCGCCGCGCAGGCGGAAAGCAGCAGCAGGGCCGCGACCACGGTGGCGCGGACGGTGACGGAGCGGGACATCAGCATGGGCGGCACTATAGCGGATGACCGTCTGTGCTTGTGTTGCTCCCGGCCGTCCCGGAGAATTCTGCGATTTCCTCGCCCGGTAACCGGATGTCACTCGTCGTCGTCGGCATCAACCACCGCACCGCGCCCGTCGAAGTGCGCGAGCGCGTGGTGTTCGAGCCGTCACGCATGCAGAACGCGCTGCGCGAACTCGTCACGCTCGACGCCGTCGAGGAAGCGGTGATCGTCTCGACCTGCAACCGGACCGAGCTTTACTGCGTGAGCCCGTCGGGCGAGGCCCAACTCGCCGATTGGCTGCAGAGGTACCACCAGCTCGGCAGCAGCATCCATCACTGCCTGTACCACCACGACGACCTCAAAGCGGTCGCGCACGCCTTCGCGGTGGCCTCGGGGCTCGACTCGATGGTGCTCGGCGAGCCCCAGATCCTCGGGCAGTTGAAGGACGCCTACCGGGCGGCCCAGGAGGCCGGCACGACCGGACCGACCTTGAACCGCCTGTTCCAGGCCGCCTTCTCGGTCGCGAAGCGCGTCCGCACGGAGACGGAGATCGGTGCGAACGCCGTATCGGTGGCCTCGGCCGCAGTCGCCATGGCAAAGACGGTGTTCGCGAGCTTCGAGAATCGCACGGCGCTCATGGTCGGCGCTGGTGAGACGATCGCGCTCGCCGCGCGCCACCTTCACGCCGACGGACTGCGTCGCATGATCGTCGCGAACCGCAGCGTCGACCGCGCGCGCGAGCTCGCCGCCGAGTTCACGGGCTTCGCGATCGGCCTCGACGACATCCCGACGCACCTGCGCGAAGCCGACATCGTGGTCGCCTCCACGGCGAGTCCCAACCCGATCATCACTCGCGACATGGCTGCGCAGGCGCTGCGCGCCCGCAAGCGCCGTCCCATTTTCATGGTGGACATCGCCGTGCCGCGCGACATCGAGCCGGAGGTGGCCCAGCTCGAGGACGTGTACCTCTTCACCGTCGACGACCTGCAGTCCGTGGTGAACGAGAACATGGAGAGCCGCCGCCAGGCGGCGCGCCAGGCCGACCGCCTGATCGCCACCGAAGTCGATCGATTCGAACTCCAGCTGCGGACCCGCAGCGCCGCGCCCACGATCAGGCGCCTGCGCGACGAGGCCGAGCGCACGCGTCGCCAGACGCTCGAGCAGGCACGCCGCATGCTGCTGGCCGGCCGCAGTCCGGAGGAGGCGCTGGAGTTCCTCTCCGCCACCCTCACCAACCGCCTGATCCATCCGCCCAGCCAGCGCCTGCGCGACGCCGCCGAGAGCGGTGACGCCGAGATCATCGGCACCATCGCCGACATCTACCGCCTCGACCACGACTGATGAAGGACTCCATCCGGAGACGCCTCGAGCGAACCGTCGAGCGCTTCGAGGAAGTGGGCGCGCTGCTCGCTGATCCCGCGGTGATCGGCAACAACGACCGTTTCCGGGAGCTCTCGATGGAGTACGCGCGCCTCGAGCCCGTTGCCACACGCTTCCGCGCGTTCCGGGCAATCGAGGAAGAGCGCCGGGCCGCCGAGGAGATGGCGCGCAGCGGTGACGCCGAGATGCAAGCGCTCGCCGAGGAAGAGCTGCACGCGCTCGAGCTGCGGCTCGGGATCGAGGCGCTCGAGCTCACCAGACAGCTCATCCCGAAGGACGCCCACGACGAGGGCAACCTGTTCCTCGAGATTCGCGCGGGCACCGGCGGCGACGAGGCCGCGATCTTTGCGGGGGACCTGTTCCGCATGTACGCGCGCTATGCGGAACGACAGGGCTGGAAGGTCGAGGTGATGCGCGAGAATCCCGGCGAGCACGGCGGCTACCGGGAGATCATCAGCCGTGTCGTGGGACGAGGCGCTTACTCGCGCCTCAAGTTCGAGTCGGGCACGCACCGCGTCCAGCGCGTCCCCGCCACCGAGGCCCAGGGCCGCATCCACACCTCGGCCTGCACCGTGGCGATCCTTCCGGAACTCGACGAGGTCGAGGATGTGGCGCTCAACCCCGCGGATCTGCGCATCGATACCTTCCGTGCCTCCGGTGCAGGCGGCCAGCACGTCAACAAGACCGACTCGGCGATCCGCATCACCCACCTCGCGACCGGCATCGTGGTGGAGTGCCAGGACGAACGCTCGCAGCACAAGAACCGGTCACGCGCGATGTCACTGCTACGCGCCAAGCTGCTCGCGACGGAGCAGCAGAAGCAGGCGGCCGCACAGGCGCAGGAACGCAAGCTGCAGGTCGGCTCGGGCGACCGCTCCGAGCGCATCCGCACCTACAACTACCCGCAGGGCCGCGTCACCGACCATCGCATCAACCTCACGCTCTACCAGCTGCCGGCGATCGTGGACGGCGCGCTCGACGAAGTGATCGGGCCCCTGCAGCAGGAGTGGCAGGCCGAGCAGCTCGCAGCACTCGACTGAGCGACGATCCACGGACATGGTCACCGAGGTCCGGTCACTGCTCGAGGAAGGCGCCCAGCGACTCGTACGCGTCGCCGACGATGCGCACCGGGAAGCGGAAGTGCTGCTGGGCGCTGCGCTCCGGCGCCCGCGCGCATGGCTGCTCGCGCATGCCGACGAGCGCATCCTCGACTGCGATGCCACCGATCGGTACGAGGCACTCGTCACGCGGCGCGCGAAGGGCGAACCGGTCGCCTACCTGCTCGGCGAGAAGGAATTCTGGTCGCTGCCCCTGGCGGTCGCACCCGGCGTGCTGATCCCTCGCCCCGAGACCGAGCTGCTGGTGGAGCGCGCACTGGCGCACCTGCCCGTCGACCGCGATTGCGAGGCGCTCGACCTCGCCTGCGGCAGCGGCGCCGTGGCGCTCGCGCTCGCGAGTGAGCGGCCGCGCTGCCGCGTGGTGGCCACGGACGCCTCGGCGGCGGCGACCGAGACGACACGGGCGAATGCGGCCCGACTCGGCCTCGCCGACCGGATCGAGGTGCTCGAGGGCCCGTGGTTCGCGCCGATCGGTGGCCGGCGTTTCACCGTGATCGCAAGCAATCCTCCCTACATTGCGAATGACGACCCACGCGTGGAGGCGGCGGTGCGTCGCTGGGAACCGACGGACGCCCTGTTCGCAGGGCCAACCGGGCTCGAGGCTCTCGAGGTCATTGTGGCGGAGGCGCCGCGGTATCTCATACCGGGCGGGTGGCTGGCGCTCGAGCACGGCGACACGCAGGGCGAGCCGGTACGCCGGATGCTCGATGCGGCGGGCTTCGATGAAGTCCAGACACATCGCGATCTCGCCGGACGCGAGCGCTGCAGCGAGGGAAGGCTCACGGTCGCGTGACGCCGCGGAGTCGAATCCGAGCGCAGGCCGCAAGCTCACGGCCGGTCTTTGCCGGGCGCCGCCTCGGACAGTCGCCTGCGCTGCAGCTTCCCCAGCGAGTTTCGCGGCAGCTCCGTCACGAAACGAAACTCGCGCGGCTGCTTGAATCCAGCCAGCCTCTCGCGGCAGTGAAGTCGCAGCGACTCGAGATCCGGCGCCGCGCCGGTCGCGGAGACGATCCACGCCACCACTCGCGAACCGAGGTCCGGGTCGGGTACTCCGGCGACGCCAGCCTCCGAGACCGCGGAATGCTCGAGCAGCACGCCTTCGACCTCGGCGGGGTAGACGTTCTCCCCGCCCGAGACGATGAGGTCGTCGCGCCGGTCGAGCACGCGCAATCCGCCGTCCGCGTCCATCAGGCCGATATCGCCCGTGTGCAGCCAGCCGTCGCGCAGGACTCGCGCGGTGTCGTCGGGTCGGTGCAGGTAACCGTGCATCACGGTCGGTCCGCACACCAGTATCTCGCCGGGCATGCCGCGCGCGGCCTCGTGGCCCTCGCATGCGATCCGCACTTCGGTCGCGGCCAGCGGCAACATCGGCATCGGGAGCGTCGCCCCCCGCTTCGGCGGCGCGGCGCTCGCGACCTGCGAGGTCGCTTCCGTGAGGCCGTACGTGGGGCAGACCGGATAGCCGAGCGCCAGGGCGCGCGCGAGCAGTCCGCGTGACGCCGCGGCTCCGCCGAGCAGCAGCACCCGCAGTCCTGGTGGCGCCGTGCGACCCGCACGCTCCTCGAGCAGCCGCGAGAGCATCGTGGGCACGAGAGAGATGCCTTCGATGGTGCCCGTATCGAGTGCTTCGCTGACCTCGCGCGCGTCGAATCGCGGCAGCAACCGGACCGCCGCGCCGAACTCCAGGCTGCGCCAGAGTATGGACAGTCCGCCCACGTGAAACAGCGGCATGCATGAGAGCCAGCGTCCTTCCACGGCGGGACCGAGGCGATCGCGTGTGGCCGCAGCACTCGCGGCGAAATTGCCGCGCGTGAGGCAGGCGCCTTTGGCACGGCCGGTCGTGCCCGATGTGAAGAGGACGGCGAGCACCGCATCGGGTTCGGCGCGCTCGCCTGGCAACGGCTGCGTGCAGGCCGGCAGTGACTCGACTGCTGGCACGGCGTGAGCATGCAGCCCGGGCACGACACCCTCGAGCGTCGCGAGCCGCGCATCCCCGGTACCACCGAGCAGGCACGTCACACGCGCATCCTCAAGCTGGCGAGCGATCTCGGGCGCCGTGAGACGCAGGTTGAGCGGCAGCACGCTGCGGCCGGCAAGGGCGACGGCATGGAACCACGCGGCGAAGTCCGCGCTACCCTCGAGCAGCAGTGCTATCGGAGAGCTGTCACCCGGCGACTGCGACCGCACGTAGCGGGCGCCGCGGCGCGCCCGGTCAGCGAGCTCGCCGAAGGTCCAGGCGCCACGCGCGGTCTCGATGGCCGGTGCAGCCGGACTCAGCGCCGCGCGCCAGAGCAGCGGGTGCTGATCGGGCGGACGGGTGCGACCATCCTCACTCACAGCCCGATCCCGAGGCCGGGCTGTTCGGAAATCGCGACGTAGCCCGCTTCTGCCGCGACTGGTTGCGCGATATCCCGCTCGAAGAGTCCGTCGGTCACGAGACCGTGTGGAGTCGCGTCGTCGCCCCAAGCTGCCGCGCAATGCAGCGCGTGACGCGCGCCCACCGCCGACTCGAACGCGTGCGTGAAGACGACGCCGATGCCGGCGCTGTGAGCTCGCGCAGCAATGTCGAGCGCTCGCGACGATCCACCGAGCATCGCGGGCTTGAGCACCACGACGTCCACCAGCGCGCCATCGATCAGGCGCAGCGCGCCCTGCTCCGTCGCAACCGACTCGTCTGCGGCAATCCGTACCGGCGTCCGCCCTCGCAGCTGCGCGAAGGCATCGAGGTCGCCTGCGGCGACCGGTTGCTCGACAAAGTCCAGCCCCAACCGCGCACAAGCCTCGAGCGCCGCGAGCGCCTCGTCCAATGACCAGGCACCATTGGCGTCGCCACGCAGCGCGACGTGCGGACCGAGACCCGCACGCGCGGCACGCAGTCGCTCGAGATCATGTGCGAGGGATCCCGTGCCGAGCTTGAGCTTGGCCGCGCGATAGCCCGCAGCGCGCACGCGTGCCGCTTCCTCTTCGATGGCATCCGGCGCCTGCCCGAACAGCAGCGCACTCACCGGCACCCGCGCAAGGACTGTGCCGGCGGCAGGACACAGGCTGCTCGCCGCCAGTTCGTCCCGCACTGGTCGCCCCTGGCGGCGCGCGGCGAGATCCAGCAGCGCGCCGTCCACCGCGGCGCGCGCGGCCGGGCAATCATGTAACAAGCTCGCATCGCGACGGTCCGGATCGCCCGGATCGAGCTGCGCACCGGTCCAGCGGTACGCCACTTCCTGCAGCACCGCGAGCGAGTCCGCCGGCGTTTCCGTGCCGAACCCCGGCCAGGGCGCGGCCTCGCCCCAGCCACCGACGCCGTCGGAATCACGTAGTTCCAAGTGCACGACCTCCCGTTCGCGAAACTCGCCGAGTGCGGTATGCATCGGCCGCGTAAATCGCAGCCGCACGGGACGGACGTTCGCCATTGCGATCTTCATCGAGCGGCGTTCACTGCGCGGGCGCGACGAGACCAGGCGCGACACGTCACTCTCGCGACCTGTCGCAGGCTGCGTGGCTTCACAACGCGAGCCCGATCGCGAACAGCAGACCGAACACGACCTCGAGTCGCGCCGTCCGCACGAGGCACCCGTTCAACGCGAGTCCGCGCTCGTGACGCATGCGACTGGCAAGCCTGAGCGCCAGCGGCAGCGACAGCCACGGGAGCATCACCCACGCCTGCGCGAGTCCGCGCCACCACAGGAATGCCGGCACGAGGTAGGCAATCGCAAGCAGCAGCAGGTAGTAGCTGCGCGTCATGCCGTCGCCCAGGCGCACGGCGAGCGTGTGCTTGCCCGCGCGGGCATCGGTCTCGATGTCGCGCAGGTTGTTCACGACCAGGATCGCGGTGGCGAGCGCACCGATCGGGATCGCTGCGAGCCACGCCAGCGTCGAGACCGAATGCGCCTGCACGTAGTAGGTGCCGGCGACCGCGCCAAACCCGAAGAACACGAACACCGCGAGGTCGCCGAGCCCGAGGTAACCATAGGGTTTCGGTCCGCCCGTGTAGAGGTAGGCCGCCGCGATCGACGCGAGTCCCAGTGCCATCACCGGCCAGCCCGCCACGGCGGTGAGGTAGATGCCCGTGAGCAGCGCAGCGCCGAAGGTGAGCCACATCGCGCGCTTCATCTGCTCCGCACTGATCCATCCCTGCTGGGTGGCGCGCTGCGGGCCGAGGCGGTCGTGCGTGTCCGCGCCGCGCTCGAAGTCGAACACGTCGTTCGCGAAGTTCGCGCCGATCTGCAGCAGCGAGGCCCCGATCAGCGCCGCGATCGCGGGCCACAACGAGAACCTTCCGTCAGCCCAGGCGGCCCCCGTGCCCACCAGCACCGGCGCCGCCGACGCGGTCAGTGTCGCCGGCCGCATCGCGAGCCACCATGCGGAGCGTGCGCTTACGGTCGCCATGGAAAGCGCGAGAAGTCGGGCGGACGCTTCTCGTTGTAGGCATCGCGTCCTTCCTGCGCCTCCTCGGTCATGTAGAAGAGCTGCGTCGCATGGCCCGCGAGTTCCTGGATGCCGGCCTGCCCGTCGAGCTCGGCGTTGAACGCGGCCTTGAGGCAGCGGATCGCGAGCGGGCTGTGCGTGAGGATGCGCCGGCCCCAGGCGACGGCAGTCGCCTCGAGTTCCGCAACCGGCACGACCTTGTTGACGAGGCCCATGGCGAGCGCCTCCGGTGCGTCATACTGCTCGCACAGGTACCAGATCTCGCGCGCCTTCTTCTGGCCCACGATGCGCGCGAGGTACGAAGAGCCGAACCCGCCGTCGAAGGAGCCCACGCGCGGACCGGTCTGGCCGAAGCGCGCGTTGTCGGCGGCGATGGTCAGATCGCAGACCACGTGCAGCACGTGTCCGCCGCCGATCGCGTAGCCCGCCACCGCGGCAATCACCACTTTGGGCATTGAGCGGATCAGACGCTGCAGATCCAGCACGTTGAGGCGCGGTACGCCGTCGTCACCGACGTAACCTTCGTTGCCGCGGATGCGCTGGTCACCGCCCGAGCAGAAGGCGAGTTCGCCTTCGCCGGTAAAGATGATCACGCCGATGCTGTTGTCCTCGCGCGCACGCGAGAACGCGTCGATAAGCTCGAACAGCGTCTTCGGCCGGAAGGCGTTGCGCACCTCGGGACGGCAGATCGTGATCTTCGCGAGGCCGCCGTCGCGTTCGTAGCGGATGTCCTCGTAGCTGCGCACGGTCTGCCAGCAGACGGGCGCGGCCGGCTTGATGCAGGTATCGGTCATGAGGCGGTCTCCCGGACCTGAGGCAAGGAAACGGAGTGCGTCGGACGCTCGGCCCGACGCAGGAATTCGGCGACCACGCGCTGGAAGCGCTCCGGCTGCTCGACGTGCGCCGCGTGGCCGGCATCGGGAATGATCACCAGCTCGGCGCGTGGCAGCCGCCCCGCAAGATCGCGGGCGGTCTCGACGAAACACGGGTCGTGCTCGCCCGCGACCAGCAGCACGGGCACGTCGAGGCGCGGGAGTTCCGCGAACAGCGGCGGCTGCCTCCCGGGGCCCAGCATGCGCAGGCTCGTCGCGAGCCCCTGCGCATCGTTCTCGAGTCTTGCGCAACGCTCCCCGGCCACGACCGCAGGCCCGAGGCGCGCGAGCGTCGCGAACAGCGGCTGGGCGAGCCACTCGTCCACGAACGCTGCAACCCCGATCGACTCGATGCGCGCCGCGAGCGCCTCGTCGGCGGCACGCCGCGCCGCGCGCTCCGCCGGGTCCTCGATGCCCGCACGACCTGCGAGCAGCACAAGCGAAACGACACTTTCCGGGTGACGCAGGGCCACCGCCAGTGCGAGCCGCGCACCCATCGAGTATCCGAGCCAGTGCGCGCGCCGGTGGCCCGTGGCTTCGAGCGTCGCGACGAGATCGGCCAGGCATGCATCGAATCCTCGCGAGGCCGCGGACACGGAGCGCCCGTGCCCGGGCAGGTCCGGTGCAATCGTGTCGAACTGGTGCTCGAAGGCGCGCGCGAGTGGAGCCATGGCCGCGCCCCGGCCGGTGTAGCCGTGCAGGAGCATGAGCGCCGGCCCGTGGCCGCGCCGCCCGGCGTGCAGCACCTGCGCGCTCATGCGAGTTCCCTGCGCAACCGCGCGCACACTGCTGCATGCAGCGCACCGTGCAGCGCGGTGTTCTCGGCGCGGTCCATCGGCACCTCGATCACGTGACGCCCGCCACGCAAGGCGAGCGCCAGGGCAGACTCGAAGGTCGCAGCCGACTCGACACGCTGTGAACTCCATCCGAGGCCAGCGGCGAGCGCACTCAGGTCGAGCCCGTGCGGCAAGGCGAACATCGGCTCGAACACCGTGCGAGGCAGGGACTGCGCGACCGGCAGGTACTCGAAAATGCCGCCGCCGTCGTCGTTGGTCACGACGATGGTGAGGTTGGCCGATTGCAGACGACCCGCGAGCAGTCCTGACAGGTCGTGCAGGAACGCGAGATCGCCGCACCAGAGCAGCGTAGGCCGGGCGAGCGCCGCAGCGGCACCGAGCGCGCACGACACCTGGCCGTCGATGCCGTTCACGCCCCGGTTGGCGAGCACGACGAGCGGCTCCTCGCGCGGGCCAGCGAAGGCATCGAGCTCGCGGATCGGCATGCTGTTGGCGACATACAGCACCGCTTCGGCCGGCAGCGCGCTCCACAGCGACCGCGCGAGCTGCGGCGCAAGCAGGTGCGGATTCTTCGCCAGCGCGGCGTCGATCGCGGCGAGGGCCGTTCGCCCGGCGTGCATCCAGCGTTGGCGCCAGGCGCGGGTCGCGGCCGAGGGCGGCGCCAGACCGTCCAGCAGCGCGGCAAGTTGCGACGCGTCGCCGCGCAGCACGCAAGTGGCGCGATGCTGCGGATCGCGATGCGCGCCCGCCGGATCGACGAGCCAGTAGTCCGCCTTCGGATGGGCAGCCAGCCAGGTCGCGATCGCCTTGCTCGTCGGCAGGCCTCCGAAGCGCAGCACGAACTGTGGCTCGAGAGCCGCAGCGATCGCCGGCTCGCGCAGCAGCAGGTCCGCGCCGTGCACGAGCCCGCTGAGTCTGCCACCGGAGCGCAGTCCCGATGCGGGGTCGGCAAGCACGGGCCATCCGAGTGCAAGCGCGAGACTCGCCGCGCCCGCGACGTGCATCTCGTCGCAGGCGCCCGGACCGAAGATCAGCACGCCGCGCTCCACGGCTCGCAGCCGCTGCACCAGCTCGCCCGTCGGGTCACTCAGCGAGACGACGGGCCGGACCACAGCAACGCGTGCCGCCGCAGGCCGCGGCACGACCTCGACCTTGGCGGGCACCAGCGGCTCGCGAAACGGCAGGTTCAGGTGCACGGGACCCGGCGCGGGGCCCGTAGCCTCCGCGACGGCGCGACGTGCGAGCGCTCGTGCGTACGATTCATTTCCGCCCGCTTCCGACGGGCACGGCGATTCCTCGATCCATCTCGCGAAGCCCGCGTACAGCGAGCGTTGCTCCATGGTCTGGGCCGCGCCCCAGGCGCGCAGCTCGGGCGGGCGGTCGGCCGTGAGCACGACCAGCGGCACCCGCGAGTGGCTCGCCTCGACGACCGCGGGCAGGAAGTTCGCGCCGGCCGTGCCGGAGGTGCACACGAGCGCCACGGGGCGGCCGCTTGCCTTCGCGTGCCCGAGGGCGTGGAAGGCCGCGTTGCGCTCGTCGAGGTGCATCGAGTGCCGAATGCCCTGCTGGCCCGCGATTGCCAGCGCGAGCGGCGTGGAGCGAGACCCGGGGCAGACCACCACGGTCTCGATGCCGGCGGCCTGCAGCTCCTGGAACAGGGCGCATGCAAAGGCGAGGTTGTCGGCGCCGGGCTCGCGCGGAACGTCGGAGTGGTTCATCAGGGCGCTCCCCAGAGCAGCGGCCCCAGCACGGTGCGCAGCTTGAGCTCGGTCTCGGTGAACTCGGCATGGGGGTCGGAGCGCGCAACGATGCCGGCACCCGCCCAGGCCGTGGCGCTGCGTCCGCGGACCAGCGCCGAGCGCAAGGCTACAACAAACTCCCCGTCCCCGTTCGACTGCAGATATCCCACGGGACCCGCAAACCAGCCGCGCTCCACGTCCTCGTGGCGCGCGAGCCAGTCGAGCGCCGCCTCGCGCGGGGCGCCGCCCACTGCGGGCGTCGGATGCAGTCGCTCGACGAGCTCGAGCAGCGATATGGGCGATGCAGCGCGGCGCCTCGCGCGCAGCTCGGTGCAGAGGTGCTGCACGGTCCGGGTCCTGAGCAGCCGCGGTTCGGCATCGACCATGACCTCGTCGCAGCACTCGGCGAGTGCCTTTGCCAGGTGTTGCACGACGATGCCGTGTTCGTCGCCGTTCTTCCGGCTGTCGCACAGAGCGACCCCGAGCGCCCGGTCGGAGGCCTGTGACGCGCCACGAGGCGCAGTGCCCGCGAGTGCAGCAGTCTCGACCAGCTCGCCGGCGACCCGTACCAGGCGCTCGGGAGTTGCACCCAGGAACACGGAATCACCCTCGCCCATCGCGAACAGCGTGCAGGTGGGGAATCGCTCTCGCAGCGCCACGAGCCAGGCGACCGGGTCGATGGCCGAACGGGTCGTAACGTGCACCGCGCGGGTGAGCACGACCTTCTGCAGCGCTCCCGCGCGAATCTCGGTGAGGGCCTGCTCGACATGCGCTGCGTAGGCCTCGGGACCGCCGTTGCCGATTTCCGCGGCGCCGCGCACCGGGTGGCCAAGCGGCAATTGCGGTGGCTGGAGACTCGCCCAGCGACTCGCGCTCGCAACATCGCGGACGTAACTGTCCCCTTCGCGCCAGTAGCAGAGCTCCGGCAGTCGCAGCTCGCCCGCGGGGAAGCCCCGCCACAATCCGTCGACGGAGGGAACCGCCGAGAACGCGAAACCGCCGAGCAGCTGCGCGATCTGCGGCCCGCCGCCTTCCCATTCCAGGCTGGCAAATCGCGCGCACGCTGCAGCCCCGGCCTCCCGGAACCGCCCGTCCCCGCTCGTGGTAATCCGCGCGGCACGCCCGATCCCGACCCGGAATCGCTGCGCTGCGGGCTGCTCCAGGTAGAAGCGCGGCGCCCCGCCCGCGGCGGCGAATGCCTGCAACGGATCGAGCGGCTCGCAGAACTCCGAGCGCAGTCGCAGCGCCGCGCCGTTCATGCGTGCCAGGCCGCCGTGCCGCAGCGCCCGGCGATCGCGCAGACGCCGGCGATGGCGGCAGGGCCGGCAGAGAATTTCGGACAAACGCGTCGCACCGTACCGATCCGCTCCCTCGTGCGGGCGCCTTTGGACCCGCGACAACCCGGCACGTTAACGGCTCGGATGCCCATCGCGTCAAGTCGCGTACGCTCCCCTCCCCCGGCGCCGCCCGGCGGCGACGGTCCGCTGCGGAGCGTGACATCGCCGCCGCGCCCGTTCACTATTTCGCCCCTGCTATCGACCATCCCCGGACCCGCACCATGATCCGATTCGAGACCACGCTTGGCAGCTTCACCGTCGAACTGTTCGACAAGGATGCCCCGATCAGCGCGAAGAACTTCCTCGACTACGCGGAGGCTGGTCATTTCGACGGCACTGTATTCCACCGCGTCATCCCCGGATTCGTGGTGCAGGGAGGCGGTCTCACCGCCGACATGAAGCAGAAGCCGACGCGCGCGCCGATCCGCAACGAGGCTGACAACGGTCTGAAGAACCGTCGCGGCACCCTTTCCATGGCGCGCACCAACGACCCGCACAGCGCCACTTCGCAGTTCTTCATCAACCTCGTGGACAATGCCTTCCTCGACCCGGGTCGCGGCGGAGCAGGCTACGCGGTGTTCGGGCACGTGGTCGAGGGCATGGACGTGGTGGACAAGATGGCCACGATGAAGACCGGTGGCAAGGCGGGCCACCAGGACGTTCCGGTCACTCCCATCGAGGTCAGGACCGCGCGGCGGGTGACCCCCGGCTCCTGAGGCTTCGGCTCCAGAGGCGCTGTGCGTGGCGAGGCGTCGCGGGAGTCGGTTCGCGCGGATCACGCGCGGGCTGGTCCTGGCACTCGCCGCCTGGGTGGCTGTCACGGCATGCGCGATCGTGGCCATGCGCTGGGTCGATCCGCCCACCACTGCCTTCATGCTGCGCGACCGCGCCGGCGCCCTGCTGACGCGTGCCAATGGATACGAGTTCCGCCACGAGTGGCGCGACTGGGACCAGATCTCGAAGTACGCGCCGCTGGCCGCGGTCGCCGCCGAGGACCAGCGATTCCCGCAGCATCGCGGCTTCGACTTCAAGCAGATCGACAAGGCGCTTGCCGACCGCGAACGTGGCCGGCGCGTGCGCGGCGCGAGCACCATCAGCCAGCAGGTCGCCAAGAACCTGTTCCTCTGGCCGGGGCAGAGCTGGTTCCGCAAAGGGCTCGAGGCCGGTATCACCGTGCTGATCGAACTCGCATGGCCCAAGCAGCGCATCCTCGAGGTGTACCTGAACATCGCGGAGTTCGGCCGTGGCACCTGGGGCGTGCAGGCCGCGAGCCAACGCTTCTTCCGCAAGGATGCCGCGAAGCTGACGCGCGCCGAAGCCGCGCTCCTCGCTGCAGTGCTGCCATCGCCGAGGCGCTATAGCGTCAAGGCACCCGGCCCCTACGTACGCAAGCGCCAGGCGTGGATTGAGCGGCAGATGGTCGCGCTCGGCGGGCCGGCGTACATTTCCGGATTACGTTGATCCAGCGTTGACCGGCACTGCGCAATCATGACAACGACTTCCACCCGCATCGCGATCATCGGCGCCGGCCACTCCGGCCTCTGCATGGGCATGCAGCTCAAGCGCGCCGGGATCCACGACTTCGTGATTCTCGAGAAGTCCGCCACGCTCGGCGGCACCTGGCGCGACAACACCTACCCGGGCGCCTCCTGCGACGCGCCGTCGTTCCTCTACAGCTTCTCCTTCGCGCAGAAGACCGACTGGAGCCGGCGCTTCGCGTGGCAGGCGGAGCTGCTGGGCTACTCGGTGGAGTGCGCCGTGAAGCACGGCCTGCTGCCGCATCTCCGCTTCCATGCGGAAGTGTCGGCCGCGCGGTTCGACGAGGCGCGCAACCTGTGGCGGGTCGAGCTCGCCGGCGGCGACGTGGTCGAGGCGCACTTCCTCGTGACGGGGATGGGACAGCTGCACCACCCGGCCACGCCGGCGATCCCCGGACGCGAGGACTTCCGCGGCGAGCAGTTCCACTCGGCGCGCTGGGACCATTCGGTGGACCTCGCGACGAAACGCGTCGCGGTGATCGGCAACGCCGCGAGCGCCGTGCAGTTCGTGCCGCAGATCGCGCCGCTCGCCTCGCAGCTCACGATCTTCCAACGCTCGGCCAACTGGCTGCTGCCGCGCAAGGACCGCCTCTACTCGCCGCGGCTGCAGCGGCGCATGACCCGCTGGCCGTGGCTCGCGAAGCTGCGCCACGACGCCCAGTGGTTCTTCTTCGGCGAGCTGCAGCTCACGCCGCTCATGAAGCAGGTGCGCTTCGTGCAGTGGTTCGCCACGCGCAAGGCGCTGGCGCACCTGCGCCGGCAGGTGCGCGACCCCGCGCTGCGCGCCAGGCTCGTCCCCGACTTCCCGATCGGCGCCAAGCGCGTGCTGTTCAACGACGACTACTACCCGACGCTCAATCGCGACAACGTCCGGCTGGTCACCGAGGGCGTCGAGCGCATCGAGCGGGATGGCGTGCGCACGAAGTCAGGAGAGCTCGTCGAGGCCGACGTGATCGTCTACGCGACCGGCTTCCACGCCACCGATTTCCTCGCGCCGCTCGCGATCACGGGCGCGGGCGGCCGCAAGCTCAGCGAGGAGTGGAAGGGCGGCGCGCACGCCTACCTCGGCGTCGCGGTGAGCGGGTTCCCCAACCTCTTCATGCTCTACGGCCCGAATACCAACCTCGGACACAACAGCATCCTGGTGATGATCGAGGCGCAGGTGGGCTACGTCATCGACGCGATCCGCCAGCTCGACGCGCGCGGCCTGAAGCGTCTCGACGTCCGACGCCCGGTGATGGACGAGTACAACGCGTGGCTGAAGCGCGACCTTGCGAAATCGGTGTGGGCCGCCGACAAGCAGAGCTGGTACAAGCTCGCCGACGGCACCATCACCAACAACTGGCCGCACAGCACGATGCGCTACCGGCGCTTGCTGCGGGCGGCGGACCTCGGCGTCTACGAGACGGTCTGAACCGGGTCGGCCGCCGCGAGGCGCCGCGGCTCAGCCCTCATGCCAGATCACCGAACGCCGCTCGACCACCCAGCGCTCGTAGTTCGGCGAGTACACGTCCTCGACCCGGTTGCGCCGCACCTTGAACGTCGGCGTGATGAGCCCGCTCTCGACCGTCCACGGCTGGGTGACGACCACGAGGCAGTCGAGGCGCTCGTGGGGATCGAGCATCGCGTTGATGGACTTGAGGTGCGAGACGAGTGAGTCCTCCAGCGCCCTGCGGCCGTCCGCGGCCGCGGCACGCTGCACGGCCTCCACGTTCAGCATCACCAGCGCGAGCGGCTGACCGAGGTTGGCGCCGGTGACGCAGCAGGCCTCGACCGCCGTGTGCATCACGAGTTTGTCCTCGATGGGCGCGGGCGCGACGTACTTGCCCTTGCCGGTCTTGAAGATGTCCTTGACGCGGCCCGTGATCTTGAGCCCGCCCTCCTCGTCGAGCGCACCTTTGTCGCCAGTGCGCAGCCAGCCGTCGGGCGTGAGGGCATTGCGCGTCTGCTCGGGCTCCTTGTAGTAGCCGAGCATCGTGCCCGGACTGCGCACCTGGATCTCGCCGGTCTCGGGGTCGAGCCGGCTCTCGACGCCGTCGTACGGGTAGCCAACGGTGCCGGGACGCGGCTTGCCCTGCAAGGTGCAGTGCGACACCCCGCAGTTCTCGGTCATGCCGTAGACCTCGATCACGTCGAGACCGAGCCGCGCGTACCAGCGAAGCAGGTCGGGCGGCATGGGTGCTGCGCCGCCGGCGGCGACCGCGCACTGGTCGAGCCCCAATGCGCCCAGCACCTTCTTGCGCACGAAGTGCTTCACCACGGGGATCGACAGCATGCGATCGAGCTTCTCGGCCGGCATCTTGGCGAGCACGCCCTGCTGGAACTTGACCCACAGCCGTGGCACCGAGAAAAACTGTGTCGGGCGCGCGCGCTGCAAGTCGGCGGCGAAGGTCTCGAGGCTCTCGGCGAAGTACACGTGCAGTCCACTCGACAGCAGGCCGTGCTCTACGAGCGTGCGCTCCGCCACATGCGACAGCGGCAGGTAGCTCAGGATGCGCGCGTCCTCGCCCGCCGGGAGCCGCTTGCGTGCGGCCTGCACCGACCACGCGAAGGTGGCGAAGCTGTGCATCACGCCCTTCGGCATGCCGGTCGTGCCCGAGGTGTACATGATCGTGGCGAGCTCGTCCCCATCGCGCACGGGTTCACCGGTGAGCGGCGGCGTGCCGGCGACGATCTGCTCCCAGGCTTCGCCCTCCGTTGCGGGCGACAGGGGCAGCCGGATGATCGGCAGTGCCGCTGGCACGCCGGGCTTCATTTCGTCCCAGCCGTCGAGCTTGCCGACGAACAGCAACTTCGCCTCGCTGTGCTCGAGGATCTGGCGCACCGTGCCGGCGGCGAGCGTGGGATAGAGCGGCACAGAGACGTAGCCCGCCATCCAGATTGCGAAGTCCGCGATCAGCCAGTGCGCCGTGTTCTTGGCGAGGATGCCGATGCGCGAGCCCGGCTCAAGGCCGAGTCCCTTGAGGTGCGCGGCCATGCGCCGCGTCTCGTCCATCAGCTGGCGCCAGGTGTAGTCCTTCACCTGCCCGCCGCCGATCGGCTGGGTGAGCACGACGCGGTCGGGCGCAGTGCGCTCCCAGTGATACAGGCGCTGCAGTGCCAGCGCGTCGTCGGCGACGGCCTTTGCCATGTCACTCCCCCCGGAGTTCCTGTTTCTCGTGCGCTTCTAACTACGATGCTGGCGCAGGCGCGTCAAGCACCGCAGAGCCCGGGGCGGGATTCCATCCCGACGGGCGGCGTTATCAGCACCGCCACGACCAGCTACGCCGCGCGCTCCGTGGCCTCGTAGCCCACGACCGGCGCGAGCCAGCGCTCGACCTCGGCAACGGACAGGCCCTTGCGACGGGCGTAGTCGGCGACCTGGTCGGCGTCGATGCGGCCGACCTGGAAGTACTTCGCTTCCGGGTGAGAGAAATACCAGCCGCTCACCGCAGCGGTCGGATACATCGCGTAGCTCTCCGTAAGCCGGATACCGGTGTTCTTCTCTGCGTCGAGCATGCGCCACAACGTCGCCTTCTCGGTGTGGTCCGGGCAGGCCGGGTAGCCCGGCGCCGGACGGATGCCCCGATACGCTTCCTTCACGAGCTGGTCGTTGATGAAACGCTCCTCGGGCACGTAGCCCCAGAACTCGCGGCGCACGCGCTCGTGCATGCGCTCGGCCAGCGCCTCGGCGAGCCGGTCGGCGAGCGCCTTTGCCATGATGCTGGCGTAGTCGTCGTGACGCGCCTCGAACTCGCGGATCTTGTCGTCGAGACCGAGGCCCGCGGTGACGGCGAACGCCCCGATCCAGTCGGCCACGCCCGACTCGCGCGGCGCCACGAAGTCCGCGAGCGAGTAGTGGGGCTGACCGGCGGGCTTGGGCTTCTGCTGGCGCAGGTGGTGCAGGCGGTGGATCACCTGCGCGCGCGATTCGTCCGCGTAGACATCGATGTCGTCGCCCACGGAGCTGGCCGGGAAGAAGCCGATCACCGCGCTCGCCCGCGTCCAGCGGCCCGCGATCAGGTCCTTGAGCATGCGCCGCGCGTCGGCGTAGAGATTGCTCGCCGCCTCGCCGACCACCGGGTCGGTGAGGATGTCGGGGAAGCGTCCCGCGAACTCCCAGGCGTTGAAGAACGGCATCCAGTCGATGTAACGCACCAGTTCCTCGAGCGGGACATCCTCGAACACGCGGATGCCCGACATGCGCGGTACCGGCGGCCGGTATTCCGACCAGTTGCATCGGAAGCGGTTGGCACGCGCCTCGGCGAGCGTGAAGGCCGGTGCCTTGGCCTTGCGGCCCTTGTGCTGCTCGCGCTTCTCGGCGTGCTCGGCCTTGAGTCGCCGCGTCGCCTCGGCGCGGTGTTCGGGCGTGACCAGCGACTGGCACACGCCCACGGCCCGCGAGGCGTCCTTGACGTAGGCGACGGCGCCGTCGTACTCGGGATCGATCTTGACAGCGGTGTGTGCGGGTGAAGTCGTCGCCCCTCCGATCAGCAGCGGCACCTGGAAACCCAGGCGCTTCATCTCGCGGGCCACGTGAACCATCTCGTCGAGGGAGGGGGTGATGAGGCCCGACAGCCCGATCATGCTGGCACCCTCGCGACGCGCCGTCTCGAGGACGCGCTCCGTGGGCACCATCACGCCGAGGTCGATCACCTCGAAGTTGTTGCACTGGAGCACGACGCCGACGATGTTCTTGCCGATGTCGTGCACGTCGCCCTTCACGGTCGCGAGCACGACCTTGCCGTTGCTGCGGCTCGAGCCGTCCTGCGCCTTCTCAAGGTACGGCACGAGGTGCGCGACCGCCTTCTTCATGACGCGTGCCGACTTCACCACCTGGGGCAGGAACATCTTGCCCGCGCCGAACAGGTCGCCCACGACGTTCATGCCTTCCATGAGCGGACCCTCGATCACCGAGAGCGGGCTGCCGGACTCGATTCGCGCGGCCTCGGTGTCCTCGACCACGAACTCGTCCATGCCCTTCACCAGCGCGTGCTCGAGGCGCTTCGCCACCGGCCAGGTCCGCCACGCCGCGTCCTCGATGCGCTTCTGCCCGGCTTCGCCCTTGTAACGGCCGGCGATCTCGAGCAGCCGCTCGGTGGCGTCGCTGCGCCGCGCGAGGATCACGTCCTCGACCCGCTCGCGCAGTTCTGGCGCGATGTCCTCGAAGATCGCGAGCTGGCCCGCGTTCACGATGCCCATGCTCATGCCCGCGCGGATCGCGTGGTAGAGAAACACCGAGTGCATCGCCTCGCGCACCGGGTCGTTGCCGCGGAAAGAGAACGAAACGTTGCTCACCCCACCGCTCACCAGCGCGTGCGGGCAGGCCGCGCGGATCCGCGCCGTGGCCTCGATGAAATCGAGCGCGTAGCGGTCGTGCTGCTCGATGCCGGTGGCGACCGCGAAGATGTTCGGGTCGAAGATGATGTCCGTGGGCGGCAATGCCACCGTCTCCGTGAGCAGCCGGTAGGAGCGCCGGCAGATCTCGACCTTGCGCTCGACGGTGTCGGCCTGCCCCTGCTCGTCGAAGGCCATGACGACCACGGCCGCGCCGTAGGCACGCACCAGTCGCGCCTGCTCGAGGAAAGGACGCTCGCCCTCCTTCAGGCTGATCGAGTTCACGATGCCCTTGCCCTGCAGGCACTTGAGCCCCGCCTCGATCACCGACCACTTGGAGGAGTCGATCATCACCGGCACGCGCGCCACGTCGGGTTCGGCCGCGACGAGATTGAGGAAGCGGACCATGGCGGCTTCCGAGTCGAGCATGCCTTCGTCCATGTTGATGTCGATGACCTGCGCACCGCTTGCGACCTGCTGGCGTGCCACATCGAGCGCTCCCGAGTAATCCTCGGCCTCGATGAGCCGACGGAATTTCGCCGATCCCGTGACGTTGGTGCGCTCGCCCACGTTCACGAACAGGCTGTCGGGGCCGATGTTCAAGGGCTCGAGTCCCGACAGTCGGCAGCGCGGCTCGAGCACCGGCGGAAGCCGCGGCGGCAGGCCCTCGACCTCGTGGGCGATGTGCGCGATGTGCTCGGCCGTGGTGCCGCAGCAACCGCCGACGATGTTGACGAAGCCACTGGTCGCGAACTCCTTGACCAGCGCCGCGGTCTCGCACGCCGCCTCGTCGTACTCGCCGAAGGCATTCGGCAGGCCCGCGTTCGGATAAGCGCAGACCCAGACATCGGCGATGCGCGAGAGTTCCTCGATATATGGCCGCAACTGCTTCGCGCCGAGCGCGCAGTTGAGTCCGATCACCTCGGGCCGCGCGTGTCGCACCGAGTTCCAGAACGCCTCGACCGTCTGGCCCGACAGCGTGCGCCCGGACGCGTCGGTGATCGTGCCCGAGATCATCACCGGGAGATCGAGCCCGAGTTCGTCGAGCACCCGGCGCACGGCGAACAGCGCGGCCTTGGCGTTCAAAGTGTCGAAGATGGTCTCGACGAGGATCAGGTCCACGCCGCCTTCCACCAGCGCGCGGGTAGCCTCGTCGTAGGTGGCGACGAGCCCATCGAACGTGACGTTGCGGAAGCCCGGGTCGTTGACGTCGGGCGAGAGCGAAGCCGTACGGTTGGTGGGGCCGAGCGCGCCGGCGACGAAGCGCGGCCGGCCGGTCTTCGCCGCGACCTCATCGGCAGCGCGGCGCGCGATCTGCGCGGCGGCGAGGTTCAATTCGCGCACCAGCGCCTCGGCGCCGTAGTCGGCCTGCGAGGTGGCGTTCGAATTGAAGGTATTGGTCTCGACGATGTCGGCGCCGGCCTCGAGGTAGCGGCGGTGGATCTCGCCGATCACGTCCGGGCGCGTGAGCACCAGCAGGTCGTTGTTGCCCTTGAGGTCCCTCGGCCAGTCGCGGAATCGCTCGCCGCGGTAGTCGGCCTCGCCGAGCTTGTACGACTGGATGACGGTGCCCATCGCCCCGTCGAGTACCAGCACGCGCTCACCCAGCAGGCGGCGGAATTCACGGACGCGTTCGGGTCGCAGCATGGTCAGGCCTCCGCCGCGGCGCGGGCGGTTGGCGCGCGCACGCCGAGTGCGTGGCAGATCGCGTAGGTGAGCTCGGCGCGGTTGAGCGTGTAGAAGTGGAAGTCCTGCACGCCCTCGCGCTGCAGCCTGCGAACCTGGTCGATGGCGACGCTCGCGGCGATCATGCGGCGCGTCTCGGGATCGTCGTCGAGGCCGTCGAAGCGGTGCGCAAGCCAGTCAGGAACGCTCGCGCCGCAGCGCTGCGCGAAGCGCAGCATCTGCGGGAAGCGCGTGATCGGCAGGATACCCGGGACGATCTGCGCTGCGATGCCCGCGGCAGCGCATCGGTCGCGGAAGCGCAGGTAGCGGTCGGTGTCGAAGAAGAACTGCGTGATCGCGCGGCTCGCGCCGGCGTCGAGCTTCGCGCGCAGGTGCTCGAGGTCGGCGTCCGCGCTCGAGGCTTCCGGGTGCACCTCCGGGTAGGCGGCCACGGAGACGTCGAAGTCGCCGACGGACTTCAGGCCGCGGACCAGATCCACCGCATAAGCGAACCCCTCGGGGTGCGGCACGTAGCCCGCCTGGCCCGCAGCCGGATCACCGCGCAGCGCCACGATGTGACGCACGCCGGCGTCCCAGTAGGCCCGCGCGATGTCGAGGATCTCGCCACGCGGGGCGCCCACGCAGGTCAGGTGTGGCGCCGGCGTGAGCGGCGTCTCCCGCAGGATGCGCGTCACGACGTTGTGCGTACGCTCGCGCGTCGAGCCGTCGGCGCCGTAGGTGACCGACACGAAGCGCGGCGCGAGCGGCGAAAGTCGCTGGATGGACGACCAGAGCGTCTGCTCCATCGCCGCGTCATTGGGCGGGAAGAATTCAAACGAGACGGTGACGGGCTGCATGAACGGGCTCTCTATCTCTGATCTGTTGAGTGTGTGACCGGAAGTGCCGCTCAGGCGGCCGCGGCCTCCGGTTCCAGAACGGCTGCGGCGAGCAACAGGTGCGCGCCGCTCACGTCGAACGGGCGCAGGCGATCGCAGGCGAGCCCGGCATCGGCCAGCCAGTCCCGCAACAGCGCCAGTGGATTTGCAGCAGGCGTGCGCCGCTCCAGTGCCTCGAATTCCTCGATGAGGATGAGCCGCCCCCCCGGCCGCAGGACGCGGGCCGCTTCGCGCAGACCCGCTCCCGGCCGCCCGGCAGCGGCCAGCACACGATCGACCAGTACGACATCGAAGCTGCGCGACTGCTGGGGTAAGGCCGCAAGTTCGCCCTGTTGCAGCACGCAGTGACTGAGCCGTGCGGAGTGCAGCACCGCCCGGGCCCGCTGCACCAGGTGCCGCGAAGGATTCATGCCCACCACTCGACGCGCCCGCGAGCCGATGCCCGCCAGGATTTCGTCCGGCGCACGGCCGAAATAGAGCAATGCCTCGATGCCACGCTCGCCGAGTTCGGTTGCCAGCAGCGGCGCGAGTTCTTCGGCGGACGCTGCGACGGCGGGACCGACGTGCGCCGCATCGGTCCCGCCGCGGGCCGCGAGCACGCGACGTACGCGCTCGAGGTCGCCGGCGAGCGCCGGGTCGTTTGCATCGAGTTGCCCGAGCAGCAGGCGGGCCAGCCGGCCGCCCTCGGTGTTGCCGGCGACGCGGTAATAGATCCAATGCTGCTCGCGGAATCGCTCCAGCAGGGCGACGTCATCGAGCAGCTTGAGATGACGGGAAACCCGCGGCTGGCTCTGGCCGAGGATCTCGGTGAGTTCGGAGACCGAGAACTCGCCGCGTTCGAGTATGGCGAGCAGGCGCAGCCGGGAGGGCTCCGCGATGGCGCGCAGACGCGGCAACAGCGTGTCGAAGGACTCGGGCATAGATCGCAAATATAAGGATGTCTTTATTTTTTGTCGAGTCCTGGTTTCAACATGGGTCGGCGGGTCATCGGTCCAGCCGGCTCTGCACGGCGTTCGCGCCCTTGCGCACGTGCTGCCGGCGCCAGGCGCCCGACCACGGGTCGCGCGACGGACGCCTCGCGGGAACACGTACTGCAAACCCCACTCGAGGTGCGCATTCGGATACTTGCGCACGAGCGCGTTGGGCAGCTCGACGCCGGCAGGACCGCCGCGGATCGCGAACTCGTGACGCGCCCGCACCGTGACCAGGTGATGCTGCAACGGCGCGATCAGCGCCTCCGGCAGGGCGTTGACCGGTCCTTGCCGCCCTTGCCGCTGCGCACGACGAGCTGATGGCGCTCGAGCTAAACGGGGTTCTACCCCATTTCCACGGACGGTTGAGTTTAGGCTGTGGACTTCCCCCGAAACGGATGACAGCTCCGGGCTAGTATTGGCCTGCGCGGCCCATGCCGTTGCGGGTGCCTCACCCGGAACGCTGGGCGTCTCCAAGGGACGCGTCATGAAGGTACTGAATGTTCACGAACGCGAGCTGCAAGCGGGGCCGGATCGAGCCGGAGACGTTGTCGACTCTCTGGCATCTCGAGACGATGCGCTCTGGCCGAGGCACGCGTGGCCCCGGATCGAGTTCGACCGCCCGATTAGCGTCGGCGCACGCGGCGGACACGGTCCGATCAGGTATTTCGTAGAGGCGTACGCACCCGGGCAGTCCATCAAGTTCAGGTTCACCGGACCGATGGGGTTCGATGGCTTTCACGGCTACGAACGGATGAAGACGATTGCCGACGCGGTCGTGCTCCGCCACACGCTGGAGATGACGACTCACGGTCTCGCCGTGCTGTCCTGGCCCGTGGTCTATCAGCCCATGCATGACGCGCTGAGCGAAGACTCCCTCGCTACTGCCGAAGCATCACTGGGACAAGCGCCTCGAATCCAACCCCGGTGGTTGTGGGTGCGTGTTCTTCGCTGGGTCGCGTCACGCGGCACAGCGCGCGCACAGGTGACGCCCAACCAGCGCTTGCAGGGGACGCCCGCAAGCGGCGCCCCTGAAGCGCGGCGTTCTGCTTGCGACCAAGCGGCGATGAGCACCGACTGTCGGCCGAACACGGCTGCGCGACGAGGAGACGCATGAGCGAGCACGGTTGGCGCGAGTTTCTGACGGCCGAAGGCCTGGATCACTGGGCCGTGTTGCACGGCGGCGCGACGGCCGTCTTTCGCGTCCAATCGCTTGGCGAGGCGGCACGCCTGGCCGATTCAATCGCGAACGCGCCCGGGATTTCGGGCGCGGGTGTGCTGCTGACTCTCGCTGATGAGCGCGTCACCATCCGGTTGACGCGTGACCTCTGGGCTCTCGAATCCAGCCACGTTGAGCTGGCCCGCGCGATTTCGGCCACCGCGCGCGAACATGGCGCCGTCCCTGATCGTGCGGCCATTCAGGAAGTGCAGCTGGCCATCGCTGCCAGGCCTGCCGCAGTCAACGTTGGCTTTTGGCGCGCGGTACTCGGCTATGTCCCGATGGCGGACGACAACGCAGTCGACCCTCTTGGGCACGGATCAACGGTGTGGATGCAGGAACTCGGCGAGGGAAAGTCGTTGCGGCACGCTATGCATGTCGATGTTTCGGTCCCCCGTGAGCTTGTCGAGGCGCGACTGAACGCAGCCATTGCTGCTGGCGGGCGCATCGTTGACGAGTCACACGCCCCGTCGCACTGGACGCTCTCCGACCAAGCCGGTAACCGCGTATGCATCTGTGCTTGGCCCGACGGGTCGACCGAGGATCGCTAGTTGCGTGCATTGCGCAGAATGCTCCGCAGAGCAACCGGTTGCTGCACACGGCCCGCTGCGCGGCCCGCCGCTGCAGCGGCAGTCGTCCGACGTACAACCGCGCGCTGCAGCGCACGCGCCGCAGTCGGCGCGCCGCTGAGCTTTCTCGTCGCAGCGCTCATCCCGCCATGTCCTCGACAAGAGCTCATGCCTTAAGAGTGGCAGTCGGGACTGCCGCAATTGCCGCACCAACTCTTCACTCCTTCACCGACGCGATGGAGTGGTATCAGGGCGGGTTCTCGACCGCCCAGCTCTGGCTGAACTATGTTGCCTTCCTGCCGATGCCCTGGCTTCTGCTTGGCATTTGTGCGGTCCGGGCCGAGGCGCTCGGCGCTTGTGCGTTGGTCGGCGCGGTCCTGTATGGTTTCGCGTTCACCTACTTCGCACACACCACACTGTATGCGATGGCTGTCGGTGCGCCGAACTACGAATCGCTCTGGCAGCAACTCGGACCGACCTACACCGCGCACGGCGCCCTCATGGTCATCGGAGGACTTCTCTTCGCGGGTGCGGCGCTCAGATCGAAGAGCCTGCCCGCGATTGCCGTCTGGCTCTTCAGTGTCGGCCTGTTCGTGAACCTCGTGCTGGCTCTCGCGCCCGCACCGGACATCATGCAGACGGTCGGCACCGCCATTCGAAATGCCGGATTGGTGGGCATGGGCTACGCATTGCTTCCTGGAAAACACGAGAATTCGCTCTGGCCAGTGGTTCAGGCAGGTCTGCTCGCGGGATTGTCCGCATGCGGCACCGTCATGAGAAAGAGGCGAAGGCACTCGAGAGTTCCACTCCCACGGCGCGCAGGCATGCTGCCCGGACCGGGCAAGGGCTCCCTCGAGCCCGGCCAGCTGGCCGGCATGGTCGTCCTCTCCGATAATCCGCGAACCGAAGCGTTCGCGGCATTGGAGTCCGTGGCCCTGCCGGATCTCGAGTCAAGGAGCAAGGAGTCAAAGAGGATGAATGCCTTTCGCGCTTTCCTGGTGGCTGTGTTCCTCGTCATTGCAGGGTACACGCTCGTGGTCGTCGCCAATCATGGGCTGAATCTGCTTCCGGTCTTCTTTGGTGACATGACCAGGATGCAGTGGCCGGGGCAGTTCAATCTGGACTTCATGTGCATGCTGTTGCTCGCGGGTCTCTGGGTCAGCTGGCGTCACCGGTTCTCAGCAGCGGGTGTGGCTCTCGGCTTGGCCGCGGTGTTCGGAGGCGCGCTGTTCCTGAGCGCCTATCTGCTCATCGAGAGCTTTCGCACGAGCGGTGATATACGAAAGCTCCTGATGGGTGTCGGGCGCGTCACCTGAGGAACGAAGCCGCGTACGAGCCGCCGCCTGACGAGGGCTTCAAAGGGAGCGCCGAACAGCGAGCGAGGCTATGCCGTTCATCTCTCGTCGCAGCGCCGGCGCGCGGCCGCACGCGGCGTCTTGCCTCACGAGCCACTCTTCCCCCAGAGGCCATTCGATGCCCAGGAACCCCGAGCCCGAAATGCAGCAAGGTCTTGTCGTCTTCGCACGGAACAAGAAGCGCGTCTCGGCCTTCTATTCACAGGCCCTGAAGCTGCGCGTCGTAGAGTCCTCGCGGTCTCACGATCTGCTGCGAGGCCAAGGCTACGAGGTGGTCGTTCATGCCATCCCGAGGAAGTACGCCGCGGCAACCAAAGTCGCTCGCCCTCCCCTGCCAAGGGAAGACACACCGTTCAAGCCGACCTTCATCGTGGCCAGTCTGGATGCGGTACGCCGGGTGGCCGCGGCGACGGGCGGCTGTCTCAAGCCAGCAGAGGCGGCATGGAACTTCCGCGGCTGCACCATCCTCGATGGGTGGGACCCCGAAGG
>Ga0114939_10000178_pt1 | contig 54331 bp, 52 predicted proteins | sample AshMeaCrysSpring_FD_87196 | JGI IMG/M metagenome (GOLD analysis project Ga0114939, IMG submission 87196) | Groundwater microbial communities from Big Spring, Nevada to study Microbial Dark Matter (Phase II) - Ash Meadows Crystal Spring | ecosystem: Environmental > Aquatic > Deep subsurface >...
TGACCAACTCGTCTCGACTCCGTTTGCTCATCTTCTGTTGCCTCGTTTCCATGTTGTCACGGTAACATTTTTATTGAAGCAACGATAAGTCCTTCAGTAACATTTATTTTGAGTCAATGCGAGCCCTTGACCCGCCCCCCATGCTTCGGTATGATTTCGTCCACAAACGCACAGGTAAACGAGCAAAGCGAGCAGGAGGGCGAAGATGAGGCTGAATCTCCGATCAGACTGGTTCGTGGGCGCGGCGGCACTGGCCATCGTTGTGGTGGGCTTCCTGCTGGGTTACCGGCAAACCGTCGCCGGACCCGACGCCAACATCAACCGCAAGATCAGCGGGACGATGCAAGACGATGGTGACAGCGAAGGCGCGTACGAGTTCAGTCCCAACGGCCAGTTCGTGGTCTTCATGGCCGACGCGCTGACCGATGGGATGAACGAGTTGTTCAGCGCCCCGGCCATCGGCGAAGGCAATCGCATCCGCCTGAACGGTACCCTGCCGGCGGATGGCGACGTCATAGACTTCGAAATATCGCCCGACAGCCAGCGCGTCGTCTATATCCAGCCGCGTAACACGGCCGGCCTCAACGAGCTGTTCGTCGTCAACATCACCGGCGGAGCGCGAACGTCGCTGAGCGGCCTGATGACCAGCAATGGGTCGGTCAACTCCTTCACCATCAGCCCCGACGGCAAGCAGGTGGTCTTCCTGGCCGATAAGGACACCAATGAGGTCTACGAACTCTACAGCGTGCCCATCACCGGCGGTACGCCCGAGAAGCTGAATCAAACCCTGGCGAGCGGCGGCGACGTCTTTTCGAACTTCCTGATCAGCTCCGACAGCGCCCGCGTCGTCTTCCGCGCCGACGGCAAAGCCGATAGCGTGTTCGAGCTCTACAGCGTGCCCATCGCCGGCGGCACGGTCGTCACGCTGAACGACACACTGCCGCCCGACGGTGACGTATCCACATTTCGCATTACTCCCGATAGCAAGCGCGTTCTCTTTACCGCCGATCCGGACACGGACAGCGCACTCGAACTCTTCAGCGTGCCCATCAATGCCAGCCAGGATCCGATTAAGCTCAACGGACCGATGACGGCCGAAGGCGACGTCGGGTTATTTACATCCACGCCCGACAGCACGCGGGTCATCTACAGCGCCGACCAGGAGGTCAATTTCCGCACCGAGCTTTATTCCGTGTCCGCCACCGGCGGCACCGTGACGAAGCTGAACGGGATGCTGCCGAACGGGGGCAACGTGCAGCAATTCGAGCTCAGTTCCAACGGCGCTCGTGTCGTCTATATCGCCGACCAGGACACTATCGATGTCGATGAGGTGTTCAGCGTGCCCGCCACCGGCGGGACGGCGGTGAAACTGCATTCGAATTTCCTGTCCTTCATGGACGCCATCGAAATCCAGATCACTCCCGACAGCAACCGCGTCCTCTACCACGCCGACCAGAAGACCGACAACAGGTACGAGCTCTACAGTGTGCCCATTGCCGGGGGAACGCCCCAGCGGTTGAACTTAGAGCTACAGGACGGCAGCGTCCTCTCCGGCTTCGTCATCGCGCCGAATTCGCAAAAAGTGGTCTTCATTGCGGCCCAGCAGGTGGCAGGGAAATACGAGATCTATCGCACGCCCGTCACCGGCGGCGCGATGGAGAAGCTGAACCCGGCACTCGTCGCCAGCGGCGATATCTTCGGCCAGATCAGGATCAGCGCCGACAGCGCGTTCGTCCTTTACCGGGCCGACCAGGAAGTGGATGAAAAGTACGAGCTGTTCACGACTTTTGACGAGAAATTATTGGCCACGCCCACAGCCTCAGCGACAGTTACGCCGACCAAAACTCCAACCATTACGCCCTCAGCCACGCCTACAGTCACCGCCACGACTACGGCAACCGCCACCCAAGGTCTCTCGCCCACGCCGAGCAATACACCAACGCCCACAGCGACCTCCACCCAAGGTCCCTCACCCACGTCGACAGCCACAGGTACAGCCACGGCGACCATTGATCCATTGGTAACTCCCTCGCCCACGGCGACCGTCGACCCCAATGCGACACCCACAGAGACACCGACGGCGACGGCGACGGTGGAAGTGCCAACGCCCGCCGGCTCGCCGGTCTACGTACCGGCCATATTTGACATAACTGAATAATGGGATCTGCTCCGGCAACTAGGCTGATCATTGCATGCTCCCCGCCCTTCTCGAACACCTCCGTCTCAACCGCGACTTCACCGCCAATGTCGTCGCCTGGGAGAAGCTGCCCGCCCGCCCGGCGCGGACCGTCCCTCTGCCGGAGACGCTCGATCCAGAATCCTGAGATGATTGGAATCGTCACCTGAGGTATAATCTGAAGACTCAGTTCTAGGATTATTGGCTATGTTAAAATCAGTCGAAGCAATTTATGATGGTGAGGTGTTTCGTCCAGCCGAAGCGGTTGAACTGGCGGCCAATAAACGCGTGCGCCTGATTTTTGAGACTGCCCTGCTCGACATCGTAGAAGGTGAGTCTTTCCTCGATCTGGCTTCCCGGCTTGAACTGGACGGGCCTGAAGACTGGTCATTAAGGCTGGACGAGTATCTTTACGCGCTCCCGGACTTGGATGGCCGATAGAGTCTTTCTGGACACAGCCTATGCCATCGCCTTGTCCTCTTCAAAGGACATGTACCATGAACGGGCGGTCAAATTAGCCGGCGAACTTCGCGCGAACAAATCACGGTTAATCACCACTCGGGCGGTGTTGCTTGAAATTGGGAATGCCCTTTCCAAGCAACGCTATCGTGCCGCAGCTGTCCGTTTGCTAATTGCCCTGGAGTCCGATCCGACTGTTGAGATCATACCCCTTGCCGAGCAGCTGTATATTCGTGCCTTGCAACTCTATCGAGAGCGTGATGACAAGGATTGGGGTTTAACCGATTGTATATCGTTCGTCGTGATGGGCGACGAAGGGATTACTGATGCTCTGACCACTGATATTCATTTTCGCCAAGCAGGTTTCACCGCTCTGTTACTAGAGAATTAGCGCGTACTAAGAACCCTGAAATTCAGTATTCCAGTGTGTTTGGCACTTCTCAATACCCGACAAGGTTCTATAACGGTATGCTACCTCCTCTCCTCGATCACCTCCGCCTCAACCGCGACTTCGTGGCCAACGTCGTCGCCTGGGAGAAGCTGCCTGCCCGCCCGGCGCGGACCGTCCCTCTGCCGGAGACGCTCGACCCGCGATTGGCGACGGCGTTGCGGGCACGGGGCATCGATCAACTTTACACCCACCAGGCCGCGGCTGTCGACGCCGCCGGGCGGGGTGAGAACGTCGTCGTCGCCACGGCCACCGCCAGCGGCAAGTCGCTCTGTTATACCCTGCCAGTCGTCGAGCGGCTGCTGGCCCGACCCGACGCCCGCGCGCTCTATCTCTTCCCGACCAAAGCCCTGGCCCACGATCAGGAAGCGGAGACGGCCGGGTTGCTCCATGCCGCCCGGCTGCCCGTGCAGGTACACACCTATGACGGCGACACCCCCCGCGGCAAGCGCGGCGCCATTCGCCAGGCGTCGGGTATCCTCGTCACCAACCCCGACATGCTCCATGCCGGTATTCTGCCCTACCATACTTCATGGCGAACATTGTTCAGCCGCCTGGAATTCGTCGTCGTTGACGAGATTCACATCTACCGTGGCGTCTTCGGCAGTCATGTGGCCAACGTCCTGCGCCGCCTGCAGCGCCTTTGCCGCTTCTACGGCAGCGATCCGCGGTTCATCTGCGCCTCGGCGACGATCGCCAATCCGCGCGAACACGCTGAACGATTGATCGAACGGCCGTTCACTCTAGTTGACGAATCCGCCAACGGCGCGCCGCAGGGCCGGAAGGATTTCATCCTCTACAACCCGCCCATCATCGACGAGGAGTTGGGCTTGCGAGCCAGTACAGTGCTCTCGGCCAAGGATGCCGCCGTCACCTTCCTAGCCCAGGACATCCAGACCATCGTCTTCGCCCGCGCCCGCCAGACGGTCGAACTGCTACTTGGCTACCTGCGCGACGAGTTAGCCTACGCCGGTCATCCGGAGACGGCCGTGGCCGGTTACCGTGGCGGCTACCTGCCTCTGGAGCGGCGCGAGATCGAGGCCGGGCTGCGCAGTGGCACAGTGCGCGGGGTCGTAGCGACCAACGCCCTCGAACTGGGCATCGACATCGGCGAGTTGGACGCGGCCGTGCTGACCGGCTATCCGGGCACCGTGGCCAGCACCTGGCAGCAGGCGGGCCGGGCCGGGCGGCGAGCGGCGCAGTCGGTCGCTATCCTCATCGCCGGTAACGGTGCGCTGGACCAGTATCTTTGCCTGCACCCGCGCTACCTGTTCGGCCGCTCGCCGGAACACGCCCTAACCAACCCCGACAATCTGCCCATTCTGGCCCGCCATCTGCTCTGCGCCGCCTATGAGCTGCCCTTTGGCGCGACGGAAGCCTACGGAGGCTTCGACCCGGTCGGGCCGGTGCTGGAGGAATTGGCCCGCGAGGGGGATCTGCACGCCACGCGCGATCGGTATCACTACATCGGCGATGGCGCGCCGGCCACGGCCGTTTCTTTGCGCACCAGTGGTGACGACACCGTGGTCATCCAAGATGTCAGCGGGCCGCAGCCACAGGTCATCGGCGAAGTGGATCTGGGCAGCGTGGCGTTGCTGGCCTATGAGGGGGCTATTTACATGCATCAGGCCCAGACCTACCTGGTCGAGCGGCTGGATTGGGACGGGCGCATTGCCGAGGTGCGGCCGGTCGAAGTCGATTATTACACCCGGACAGCGATCGGCAGCGCCATCCGCCGGCTGGAGGCGGTGGAGGAACGAACTGGGGGTGGCCTGCTCGTTGCCCACGGCGAAGTGACCGTCGTGACCCAAGCCACCGGCTACCGCAAGGTGCGCCGTTATACCCACGAGACCCTCGGCTACGGCGCGATCGATCTGCCGGCCATGACGCTGGAGACGACCGGCTACTGGCTGGTTTTTAGTGAGGCCCTGACCGACCGGCTTCAGGAGCTGGGCATCCTGCTGCGGCCCAACGACTACGGCCCCAACTGGAGCGCGCAACGCAAGCAGGCCCTGGAGCGCGACGGCTACCGCTGCCGGACCTGTGGCGCGACGGCCGACGAATTCCTGCTGCACATCCACCACGTGCGGCCGTTCCGCGAGTACGGCTATATCCCCGGGCAGAACGAGTACTACCAGCAAGCCAACCGGCTTGAAAACCTGGTGACGCTCTGCGCCAGCTGCCACCGCCGCGCCGAAGCCGGGCAGCAGACGCGCTCGGCGTTGGCCGGGCTGGGCTACGTGCTGCGCAACCTGGCTCCGTTGTTCCTGATGTGCGACCCGGAGGACATCAGCGTCTCGGCCGAACAACTCAGCCCGCTAACGCGCGCGCCGACGCTGGTCATCTACGAGCGTGTACCGGCCGGAGTAGGCTTCAGCGAGCGGCTGTATGAGCTTCATGATGAGCTGCTCCTGGCCGCGCGGGAACTGGTGAGCGATTGCCGCTGCCGCTCCGGCTGCCCGGCCTGCGTCGGGCCGCCGGGCGAAATCGGCCCGGACACAAAGGAAGCCACCCGGCAGTTATTGGTAATCTTAGGGCAACCTGGGGGCGGATAGATCGAGACCAGGCGTTGGCTGCCTGCTTCGCGAGTTCTGGCAGGGGCTGGATACGGCCGCCTATCTGAATGAGGAACGCGCGGCCCACTTCCCCAACCTGGCGTCAGAGATAATTTTCAATCGGGCTGATTTCATTTCTTGATACCTGTACAGCAGTACACTGTAACCGAAATAATCGAAACCCGTTCGTAGTGGGCAATTCATTGCCACCTCTGAAGAAGGCGATTGAAATCGCTACTACGAACATGATTTCTTTTTGTTACGGTGTAGCAGGTTGGTGATTGAGAATAAAAGATATTTATTCCAACCGCCGAAACGACCGCTGCTACACGATCGTCTGCTCCGGCAGGCATTGGACGAAATTGAAGGCGGGCATGGCGTCGTGGTCGGCGCGGATCATCACCCTAGCGGTCTGGTGATCAGGCAAATTCGTATAACTCCATTTCAACAACCCCAATGGCCTGCCCTTCACCATGAACGATTCGTCGTACCCTCTCAACAGTTTCCGCGCTGAATGACATTTCGCCGCATTGCGCGCACACCTGAACGGGAATGTTTTCGACCAGTATCCGGCGGCCGTCGATTTCAAATACTTCCGACAAGGTTTCTTGACGACTTTCTGAACTTCCACAGATATCACATCTGAACATGCTACTACCTCCGGACAGTAAAGCTCTCTTCCCACTCAAGCGGGTCAGGCTCATAGATAGTAATAATTCTAGTCGTATCTGACGGGATACGCGAGACCTGTATATGAAGCGGCCTTTTTGAACGAGAAAATCCCAGAAGCAAGCAACTCGGTGAATATTTGTCCGTTGGATAATCCTCGATCATCACAGCCGATGTGCCCGCTTCCCGAATCTCTAATTGACTGATATTTCGTTCCACGATCCGGCGAAAAGCGTGACGTGATAGTGTGTAGTTGCCACGAGCTAATTGCTGGCGAATTTCCGTCAATGATTTCATGACAACTTCGAGTCAAAATAAACTGGGGATTAACTTGGAAACCCTATTCCAACCGCCGGAACGTCCGCTGCTGCACGATCGTCTGCTCCGGCAGGCACTGGACGAAATTGAAGGCGGGCATGGCGTCGTGGTCGGCGCGGATCATCGGTTCGTTCGGCCAGGTGGTGAACCCGGCAAAGGCGGAACCAACGGCGCAATAGAGAATGCCGTCGCAGAAACTCTGCATGGAGTTATGAATGTGGCCGTAGAAGACGCCGCGCAGCCGCCCGCGTGCCGTCAGCAGCGCCCGGTGCATCTCCGCCCCGTTGAGAAGGGGCATATTGGCGTCCATCCATGGCGAGTTGATGCGCAGCGCCGGGTAGTGGATGAAGACGGTCAGCGGCGGGCCGTCGGGTGTTGTCGCGCGGCGCAAGACGTCAAGTTGCTGGTCCGTCAGCAGGCCGTGGGGGTCGATATCGTCCGGCCCGCGCCCGTCGAGGACGAGGAAGCGATTGCCGCGCACCTCGAAGGTGTAGGAGAGGATTTCCACTCCAGGCTGGCAGTCGGTCTTAGGTCCCATTGGCAGGAAGCGGTGGATGTCGGCCGAGATGTCATGATTGCCGGTAGCGTAATAGACGGGCACTTCCAGCGCGGCGAAGACCTCGGCCGCCAGCCGGTAGGCGTCGTCGTTGGGATGGGTGACAACGTCACCGGTGTGGATGACGAAATCGGGCCGGGTGGGCAGAGAATTTATGATCTCGACCAGCTTGCGCGCATAGGGATAGGACCGGTACCCTTGCCGGGCATAATCGACCGTCGGCCCGAAGTGGGTGTCGCTGATGTGGACGAAGTATACGGGGTCCATAGTTCGAAAGACGAGATACGAAATACGAGATACGAATGAAGAGCGTCGCCCTCAAGTTCGTATCTCGTAACTCGTATCTCGTATCTTCCTGTTAGGGGGCCAACGCCAGCACCGCGTTGCTGATATTGGCCACGAGTTCGTTGACGGTGCTGTCCATCAACAGGAAGTAGGCCGCCGGGGCGATGCCGATCCAGAAGATGAACACCAGAAAGGACAGCATGAGCGCCAATTCGCCGCGGTTGATATCGCGCAGGCTCTTGACCTTTTCAGTCACCGCCGGACCCATAAACACCTTTTGGAACATCCACAACAAGTAGACGGCAGCCAGGATGACGCCGGTGGTGGCGAAGGCGGTGTATATCCACGGCCGGGGCGACAGCGATTCCGCGCCCATCGAGCCGAGCAGGATGGTGAACTCGCCAACGAAGCCGTTCAGGCCCGGCAAACCCATACTCGACAGGACGATGATGAGCGACAGGACGCTGAAGACCGGCATGATCTTCCACACGCCGCCGTAGGCGGCCATATCGCGGGTGTGGGTCTGCTCGTAGAGGATGCCGACCAGGAGAAACAGCGCGCCCGTGCTCAGGCCGTGGTTCACGCCTTGCAGGATCGCGCCCTGGATGCCGGCGTTGTTGAGGGCGAAGATGCCCAGCGTCACAAAACCCAGGTGGCTGATGCTGGAGTAGGCCACCAGCTTCTTGACGTCCTTCTGGGCGAAGGAGACGATGGCCCCGTAGATGATGCCGATGATCGCCAGGACGGCGATGAACGGGGCGTAATTATACGATGCCTCCGGGAAGAGCGGCAGATTAAAGCGGATGAGGCCATAAGTACCCATCTTCAGCAAGACGCCGGCCAGGATGATCGAGCCGGCCGTCGGCGCTTCGGTGTGGGCGTCGGGCAACCAGGAGTGGAACGGGAAAACCGGCACCTTGATGGCAAAGGCGATGAAGAAGCCGATGAACAACAGGTTCTGTGCCCCCGCGAAGGCCGACCGTCCGGCGATCAGGTCCGGCAGGGAGAAGGTGTCGTTGGTGATACCCATGTACAGAATGGCCAGCAGCATCAGCAGCGAGCCGGCCATCGTATAGAGGAAGAACTTGATCGACGCGTAGACCCGGCGCTGGCCGCCCCAGATGCCGATCAGGAAATACATCGGCACCAGGGTGAATTCCCAGAAGATGTAGAACAGGAACAGGTCCTGGGCCAGGAAGACACCCATCATGCCCATCGTCAGCAGCAACATGAAGATGTAATACTGCTTGAGCTGGGTCTCGATGGCGTTCCAGGAAGAGGCCACGGCCAGCATTGAGATGAACGATGTCAGCAGCACCATGAGGATGCTCAGGCCGTCCACCCCCAGGAAGTACTGGATACCCCAGGAGGGAATCCAGTTGACGCGATCCACCAGCTGCAAGCCCGGATCAGACGGGTCGAAGCGGAAGAGGATCAGCAGCGTCCCGAGGAAGGTGGCAACCGATGTAACCAAGGCGACCTGTTTGATGAGGTTGTTTGATCCGCGCTTGGGCGGGTCGATCAGCAGGATCGCCAGTACCCCAACGAGCGGGAGGAAGGTGACAATTGTCAGTAACCAGTTCATTGTTTCCCCCAATCTCCTAATTTACCATGACCAGAAAATAGATCAGCAAGCCGACCGCCCCCAGCAGCACGGCCAGGGCGTAGGTTCGGGTATAGCCGGTTTGGGTCAGCCGCAACGCCCCCGCCAGCCGCTTCGTGACGGAGCCGGCACCGTTGACCAGTCCATCGACGCCCTGGGCGTCAAGCACGTTGGCCGTAAAGTCGGCACCGGTGACGAAGATGTCGCGAATAATCCGATCGTGGACGAAGTCATGCCAGAATGCCCAGTCAACCTTCTCGGCCAACCAGACAGAAAACCGATTGAACAGCGGGACGAGGCCCTTCATATAAAACGTATTGAGCGGCAACACCGCCCACCACCAGATGGGTGTGCGCGATAGCCGGTCCGGCTCGCTGGAGGTTTTGGGCCGGCCGCGATAGACCAGCCAGGCCAGCGTCAGGCCGCCAACCGCCAGCAGCATCGACAAGCCGGCGACCACCGGCGAAAAGACAACTGGCGTTTTGGGCAACTGTAGAATTTTTTCCGCGGTTAGCTCATACGCTTCGATCGAATGCTCCGCCCATGACTCCAGGACCAGCCAGAACCCGTGCGGGTGCATATCGTAACGTTCGGCCTCGGCCGCCGAGAGGTAAGGCGTGTTGAGGAAGCCACCCACGATGGTCAGGATGGCCAGGATGATCAGCGGGACGGTGATGAGCGGCGGACTTTCGGCAGCGTGTTCGGCTGCTGCGTGACGCGGCCGGCCAAAGAACATCATGATCAGTTGCCGGCCGACATAGAAGGCCGTGCCCAAAGCCGCCAGGGCCAGGATGGTGAAAAACAACAGAGCGTGGGTCTGGCCGTGGAGCAAGATCTCGTCCTTCGACCAGAAACCGGCCAGCGGGAAGATGCCGGCCAGTGCCAGCGCGCCGATGAGATAAACCGCGAAGGTCGTTTTCATCCGGTGGCGCAGCCCGCCCATGTAGCGCATATCCTGCGGGTCAAACTCTTCATCGTGCGCCGAGTGCCCGGCGTCATGTTCAGCATGTGCGTCGGCCTCTGTACTCGTCGCTCGTAACTCGTCACTCGTCGCTCCGTGGTTATGTCCGTGGGCATGAACATGGTGGTGGCCGTGCTCCATGCCGTGGATGACCGAGCCGGAGCCGAGGAACAACAATGCCTTGAAAAAAGCGTGGGTAACGAGGTGGAAGATGGCGGCGACATAGGCGCCCATGCCCGCCGCGGCGACCATGAAGCCAAGCTGGCTGACGGTCGAATAGGCCAAGACTTTCTTGACGTCATTCTGGCTGAAGGCGATTAGACCGGCGAAGAAAGCCGTCAGCACCCCGACCCAGGCCACCAGATTGGGTGTCGAGATCAGGCCGAACAACAAATCGCTGCTGGCGCGAACAATCTCGTAGAGCACATTGCTGCGTACCAGCAGGTAGACGCCGGCGGTCACCATCGTAGCGGCATGGATGAGGGCCGAGACGGGTGTCGGGCCGGCCATGGCGTCGGGTAGCCAGACATAGAGCGGAATCTGGGCCGACTTCCCGGCTACGCCCAGCAAGAGCAGGGCGGTGACGGCCGTCAGCACGGTCGTGATCGGCAGGCTCATCCCGCCGAACTGGACGATGTGGTTGGTCTCGAAGAACTCGACGGCGTTCTCGAAAATCGGCGCGTAGTCGAGCGTGCCGAATGTCCAGAACAGGATGGTCATGGCCAGGATGACGCCGAAATCGCCGATACGGTTGACAACCATCGCCTTGCGTCCGGCATTGGCGTTAGCCGGCACGCCGTCTTTGTCCAGGCGGTCCCACCAGAAACTGATCAACAGGTAAGAACACAACCCTACGCCTTCCCAGCCGACGAACATCACCAGATAGCTGCTGCCGCTGACCAGGATGAGCATGAAGAAGATGAACAGGTTGAAGTAGGCGAAGAAGCGGGAAAAGTTCGGGTCCCGATGCATGTAGCCAATGGCATAGATATGGATCAAGGAGCCGACGCCGGTAACGACCAGCATCATCGTCACCGACAGGGTGTCGATCTGCATGGCCCAGTTGACCAGAAAACCGGCGGCGGGGATATCGATCCAGGTCCACAACGGAACGATCTCGGCGTGGTAGTCGTTGGCGATCAGGCTCAGCAACAGCGTCACCGAGACGATGAACGCGCCGATAGCCATCAGACTGCCGAACCAGCCGGTGATGCGTTCGCCGTTCTTCGGATTGGCCTCGACAAAGCGACGGCCGAGCAAGCCGTTAAACAGCACGCCGATGGCCGGCAAGATGAGAATGAGTGGAGCCAGGGCAAATGTGTTCATAGCCCTCCTTAGCCCTTAAGCAAGTTGATCTCGTCGATGTTGATGCTGCGCTTGGTGCGAAAGATGGCCACGATCAGCGCCAGCCCGACGGCGACCTCGGCCGCGGCGACGGTGATCACGAAGAACACCAGCACCTGCCCGTCCAGGTTTCCCAGGTGGCGAGCGAAGGCGACAAACAATAGATTGGCGCTGTTGAGCATCAGCTCGACGGACATGAACAAAATGATCGCATTGCGGCGCAGCAGCACGCCGGCCGCGCCGATGGCGAACAGGATGCCGCTCAGGGCGATGTACCAATTGATCGTAACCGCGTTAGGCATTGCTCCCACCTCGCTTTTTGGTTTGCCCGAAAATGACGACGCCGATGATGGCGGCCAGCAACAGGACGCCGGTCACGATAAACGGGAAAACGTAGTCTTCGAACAGCTTCAAGCCCAGGGCTTGCGGGCTGGCATCCATAACGGCGCTCGCGCTAGTGCCGCCGGTGGCATTGCCGAGCAGCAGATAGGCGAAGACACCGATCAATGCCAGTGCCAGCACGACGGCCGCGTAGCGGTGGAATCGTTCCGGCCCACGTACCTGGTCGGCCGCGCCGCGCAACTTTTCGGCGCCCAGGAGCATGATCACGAAAAGGAACAGGACGACGATAGCCCCGGCGTAGACGGTGATTTGAACCATAGCGATGAAGGGCGCATTCAGTACCAGATAAAAGACCGCCACGGTCATGAAGTTCAGCACCAGGTAGAGGGCGCTGTGCACCGCGTTGCGACTCAGCAACATGCCGAGCGCCGCCGCCACGGCGATGGCCGCGAGGATGATGAACGGTATCGGATGGATCATAAAGTCGCCTCAGTTCAATCAGGAATCACGAATTAGGCAGCCGTCGCTTGTCATTCGTCAGAGGTCATTCGTCATTCTTAAATTCGCAATTCTATATACGTCAATCGTAATTATTTCGGATTTTCCATGTCCGGTATGGAGCGATCATACGTGCCCGGCCGGGTGAATTGTGGTGTTGGCAATCCTTGCGGCGGCACGGGCGACAGCAGCATCTCCTTGGTATAGATGGCGCTGGCCCGGTCATAGAAACTCAGCTCGTAATTGTTCTCCAGGACAATCGCTTCGGTCGGGCAAGCATCTTCGCAGAACCCGCAAAAGATGCAGCGCATCATATTGATCTCATACACCCGAGCGTAGCGCTCGCCGGGGGAGTAGCGTTCCTCATTGGTGTTTTCGGCCGCCTCGACGAATATGGCGTCGGCCGGACAGGCCGCGGCGCACAGCGAACAGCCGATACACTTCTCCAGGCCGTTGTCATAGCGCTTCAGTTCGTGGCGGCCCTTGAACCGGTAGCGCACCGGTCGTTCAACCTCCGGATATTGAATCGTGACCGGCGGTTGGAACAGGTGCTTGAGGGTTGTCCCCATCCCCTTGATAATCTCTCCAATCATGCACCGTCTCCTCTATGGATGAGATAACTCATGCTCGACTCTCTAAAGCATTAACCACTGAAAAAGAAATTCTGAACCGCATCGATGATTGGCGTCAGTGTGCCTTCTTCGGCCATGACGATCAGCACGGCAGTGACGATGAAGTTCAACACGGCGATCGGTAACAAGACCTTCCAGCCGAAGCCCATTAACTGGTCATAACGGAACCGCGGCAGCGATGCCCGGATCCAGATCATCAGGAACAGGCTGACGATGATCTTGAGAGTGATATAAACGAAGCCAAGCGCCGGGAATTGGTCGACAAACGGCCCATCGTAGCCACCCAGGAAGAAGGCGGCGAAGATGGCGCTGAGCGAGATCATCTTCATGTATTCGGCCATGAAGAACATACCGAAGCGCATGCCGCCATATTCGACATTGTACCCGGCTGACAGCTCCTGCTCGGCTTCCAGCAGGTCAAACGGTGCGCGCTGCAGCTCGGCCAGGGCAGCGATGTAAAAAACCAGGGCTGCCAGTGGCTGGATAAAGATGTACCAGACCGGTTGCTGCGCCTTGACAATGTCGCCCAAATTCATCGAGTTGGCCATCATAATGGGGATCAGCACAATGATCCCCAGGGCCAGTTCATAGCTGATCATTTGGGCCGAGGCGCGAATGCCGCCCAGGACGGCGTACTTGCTGTTCGAGGCCCAACCGGCCAGGACAACACCGTAAACACCGATGGAGGTAATGGCCAGGATGAATAACACGCCGACGTTGATGCCGGGAGCGACGGCAAAGTACGGTGTGAACTCCCACGGACCGATCTTCATCGCCGGTGCCCAGGGAATGACGGCCAGGATGAGGATGGCCGGAATGACGGCCAGCATGGGGGCCAGGTTGTAGATCACCCGCTCGACCTTGGCCGGCGTTGGGTCTTCCTTGAAGAAGAGCTTGACCGCATCGGCCGCCGGCTGCATGAAACCGCCCAGAAAACGCTTCTCTCCACCCCGCCACGGGATCGGGATGTAGCCCGCCCGGTTAGGACCGACGCGCGCCTGCAAGCGAGCCAGTACCTTGCGTTCCAGCAAGGTGGTATAGGCGAAGCCGGTGATGACGGCAAAGCTGATAATAAAGCCGACGATCAGTGCGCGAATCGCTATTTGACCTGGAGTCATCGATCACTCCTCTCCAATAATTTTCCGCTCCGGCAAGGTCAGGTCTACAACCCGGCCACCAACCGGTTTTCCAATCGATCCTTTATACCGCCATTTCCGCCATCGGGCGGGTAGTGACTGTCGCCGGGAAAATACCGGCGGTATGCGGGCCGGAGACACCGCGCAGCAGCCCCAACCCGGCCGGCGCGTCATCGCTGACGACAGCGGTCACGGCAAGCGCCTCACTGCCCAGGTGCAGATCGAGCGCTTCGCCGTCGCTGACCATTAACAACATGGCGTCGGCTGTGTTCAGAACCAGTGTCGGTTGGGCCAGCCGCTCTCCCAGGAGGGCGGTATGGTTGATCAGCGTGCCCGGCGTGTAGAGCGCCGGAATGCCCATGACATTCAGCGCGCCAAAGCGCGACGCCGGGGCGGCTCTAACCTCAGCCGGTAATTCAAAGCTCTCAACCGGACCTGTTTCGGCCGCGGTGGCCCATTGCCGGCCCAGACCTTGTTTGTTCTCGTAGGCCGTGCCGCCGTAGTAGAGATCGCTGCGACCAATGATTGGCCATTGGTCTTCGACCTGCCCCAGGGAGCGGTAATCCATGTCCTTATATTGCGGGACAACTTTTGCTATTTCTTTGAAGGCCAGGGCGGCGGCAAACGGCGGTTTGCCCAGGCCGACTCGCTCGCCGATCTGCGCCATGATTTGCCAGTCGGGCCGCGCTTCGCCCATGGCCGGAATGGCCGGATAATACCGCTGGACGCGACGCTCGCCGCTGCTAAAGGTGCCTTCGCGTTCCGCCCAGCTTTGGGCGGGCAGGACGACATCGGCGACCTCGGCCGTCTTGGTCAGGAACAACTCCTGGACGATCAGTGTCGCCAGTTCGCCGCGCCCGGCCATCAGGCCGTCGCCAATCGGATCGGCACCAACCACATAGAGCGCCCGCAGCCGGCCTTCCTCGGCCGCCGAACAGATGGCGGCCGCGTCGAGTCCCGGCTCCGGCAGTGGCGCGTAACCCGGTCCCAACGCCGGGTGAATGCCCATGTCCCACGCGCCTTGAGTGTTGGCGTGTTGCCAGACGGGGATCAAGCCGTTGTTGACGCGCCCGGCATGGGCTGTTGCTTCGTCGCCCTCGCCGTGCTTCAACAGCAGCAGGTTGGCCAGCATGCGGGCCAGATCATCCGTCTCGTCATAGCTCAGGCCCTCAGCGCCATAGAAGATGACCAGGTTGTCGGCCTCCATCAATGTCGCGGCCATCGCCGGATCGCCGGCCAAATCGCCGGTGTCGACATGGGCATAGGTCAGCAAGTCGCGCACGGCGGCCAGCGCGCCGCCGGGTTCATACTGCTTGGTGTGGCGGGCGAACTTGTCGAGACGAGTCGACCGGGCGTTGAGGACGATCACGGTCACGCCCCGTTCGGCCGCCTGTTTGACGCGCAGCCACCACACCGGGGCTTCCTCATGCAGATCGGTGGCAACCACCAGGATGGCGTCATCCTTATCCAGGTCCTTCAGGTTGCTGCCGCTGCTGAGACCGACCTTGGCGACCACGTCGCCGCCGGCCAGTCGCTTCCCGGTCAGGTCGATGTTTTTGGCACCCAGCCCCTGTCGGATCAGGCGTTGGAAGAAGAAATAATCTTCGTTGCTGAGCCGGCCACCGGCCATCCCGGCCAGCGAATCTTTGTAAAGCTGTAATTTCCCGGCGACGACATCCAGCGCCTCATCCCAGGTCGCCGGCTGCAACACGCCTTCGCGGCGAACAAGGGGTTGGGTCAGACGGTCAGGAGCATCGGCGTGGTGGTGCACAAACCGGCCCTTGTCGCAGATCCAGATCTCGTTCACCGACTCATTCTGACGCGGCATGATGCGCTTGATGACATTGCGCCCGCCGGAGGCTGCCTCGCGCCGGGTACTCATCGTCGTGTTGCAGCCGACGGGACACTGGGCGCAGATACCGGCCACCGGCGTCAGCTCCCACGGCCGCGCGCCAAAGCGGAAATCGGCCGTGGTCAGCGCGCCGACCGGGCAGATGTCGGTCGTGTTGCCGCTCCAGTAGCTGTCGAAACCCGGCTCGGAGAAGGTGACGATCTCCAGCCTGCGGCCGCGATTGTGGAACTGGATGACCGGGTCATCGACAATCTCGGCCTGGAAGCGGGTGCAGCGGGCGCACTGGATGCAGCGCTCGCGATCTAGGTAGATCAACTCGCCCAGCGGCACGTGCTTGTCCAGCTTCAGCTTGTCCTCGAAGACCATGCGGCTGGAGTCGCGGCCGTGGGCCATCGTCAGGTTCTGCAGCGGGCACTCGCCGCCCTTATCACAGATGGGGCAGTCGAGCGGGTGGCTGGTCAGGATGAATTCGACGATATCCTCACGGGCGTCCTGAACGGCCGTGGTTTGCGTGCGCACGACCATCCCCGGGCTGACGACGACCGTACACCCCGTTTGCAGGCCCTTGCCGAAATTGAGCTTGACGGAGCCATCATCGTTAAGCGCCGGCTGGCCGGTCGCCCGGTCGATCACCGGTACGCCGATCTCCACCAGGCACATACGACACATACCGACCGGAGCCATCTTGGGGTGGTAGCAGAAGACGGGAATGTCGTTACCGATCTTCTTGGCCGCGTCGACCACGACCGTTCCCTTGGGAACCGTCACTTCAATGCCGTCAATGGTCAGGGTTACCGTGTCACTCATGTGGTCACTCTGTAATTACTCGTTTGAGACTTCTCCCGCCGGCAGGTCGTCGGAAGAGGCGACTTCGTTCATCAAATCCGCCATCTTGAAGCGCAAGCCGGGAAAAACATGCGGTGTGAATTCGTCCGTGGCGGAAACGGTCTGGCTCACCAGGTAGCCCTCGGCAGTGTGGCGATCCTCGGTGATGATGAGGCTGTCGCTCTCGACCAGCCAGTACCAGGGCACACCGGCGCGGTGGTAGGCGCGTAGCTTTTGCGCACGGTCGCGGGCGGCTGTTGAGGGCGAAACGATTTCGACGACCAGATCGGGTGGTCCCTCGATGGCCACATCATCGACGAACCGTGCCAGGTTTTCGTTCAGCAAGAAACTAATGTCAGGGATGTAGGTTCGGGTTGATGTCAGATCGACCGCTACCTCAGGCCAGAAATCGCCGATTGGGTTGCCGGACAGGTGCCCATCTAAAACAACATTTAGTTTTCGTAATATCTTTTGGTGTCCACCAAGCGGCCGGACCATCTCGATCAGTTCCCCCTCTTCCAATTCGTAATAATGCGGACCTTCCGGCAGCCGCCGATACTCTGCCTGCGTCCAGCGTCGCTCGATCATCGTACTGGTGGGGGTTGCCGGTAAGGTTGCCACGTTGTTCTGGGTCCTCGCGATCGATCTTCAGGCCATCAATCCGCCGCCGCGGCGGCCACGGCGCGCTGGGCTACGCGGCCGTTGCTTCCCGCGGCCACTTTGGCCTTGTACTCCGGCAGAAAGTGGCGGATAGACGACAGCACCGGGCTGGTGGCGAACTCGCCCAACGCGCACAGGCACTTGCCGGTCATGTTGTCGGCCACCGATTCCAGCAGCTTGATATCGGCCTCGGTGCCGTGACCGTGATAGATACGGTGCAGAACGCGCTCCATCCAGAACGTGCCTTCACGGCAGGGGGTACACTTGCCGCAGGACTCGTGCCGGAAGAAGTGAATCATTTTCAAGGCCGCCCAGACCATATCGATCGTCTCGTCCATGACAATGACCGAGGCCGAGCCCATGACTGAGCGGAACGGCGTCAGGCCGTCATAGCTGCAAGCCGCGTCGAGGGCTTCCTCGGTGATGATCGGCCCGGAGCCGCCGCTCGGCAGGATGGCCTTGAATTTCTTGCCGCCACGGATGCCGCCGGCCATATCGACCAGCTGGCGGTAAGTCGTGCCCAGGGGCACCTCGTAGTTGCCCGGCTTTTCCACGTGACCGCTGATGCAGACGATCTTCATACCCGGGCTGTCAGGCGTGCCCATCATCTTGAACCAGTCGGGGCCGTTGACCAGAATGCCGGGCACGTTGGCCAGTGTCTCGGTGTTATTGACGACCGTCGGCTTCTTGTAGAGACCTTCGACGGCCGGGAAAGGCGGCTTGGACCACGGCTGGCCCAGGTTGCCGGCCAGCGACTCGATGAGCGCCGTCTCCTCGCCGCAGATGTAGGCCCCCGCGCCGTAGTGGGTGTAGAACTCGACGCTGAAATCGGAGCCCATGATGTTCTTACCAACAATGCCCGCGGTGCGGCACTCGCGCAGCGCTTCCTCGAAGGCGTAGGAGGCGTCCATGTATTCGCCGCGAATATAATTGAATACCAGGTGGGAGTTGACGGCGTAGGCGGCGATGAGCGCGCCCTCGATGATCTGGTGTGGGTTGCGCTCCATCAGCTCGCGGTCCTTGAATGTGCCCGTTTCCGATTCGTCGGTGTTGATCAGGACATACGTCTCCGGCGCGCCCTTGGGGATGAAGCTCCACTTCAGACCGGTGGGGAAGCCGGCCCCGCCACGGCCGCGCAGGTTCGACGCCTTGACGACATCGATCACCTCGGCCGGCGTCATGGACAGCGCCTTTTTCAGACCCTCATAACCCCCGTTGGCGAGGTAGACTTCCAGCTTGTGCAGGTCGGGAATATCCCGGTGGCGGAATAGTATGTGAGCCATATCGTTATGATCCCTTGCGTTTCCGGGGGGCTTTCTTGGCCGAGGCCGGCGCGGCCGATTCAGGAACGGTTGCATAGCCGATGATACGTTCTACGACCGAAGGCTCGGCGTTGCCCGCCTCAACCGCTCTGACTCGTAGCTCGCCAATCAAAGCCTCGAACTTAGCCTCATCCAGATTTTCATAGAACTTCAGGTTACATTGCAACATCGGCGCGCGGTCGCAGCCCCCCAGGCACATGACGGTCTTGAGGGTGAACATGCCGTCGTTGGTCGTGCCCTCGACGGGGATATCGAGCTTGCGCGAGGCCATCTCGACGAACTCGTCCGCGCCACGGAGGGCGCAAGCCAGGTCGTTGCAAATCTCCAGCACGTAGCGGCCGGTCGGCTCCTCGTAAAAGAGCGAGTAAAAGCCGGCCAGCGACAGCACGTGAGTTGGGTCAAGGTCGACGATATCGGCCACTTCGCGCATGGCCGCTTCGCTCATATAGCCGTACTCATTCTGGGCCAGGTGCATAAGATGCAGCACGGCCGATTTCTTGTGCGGGAATCGGGCCAGAAGGGCGTCGATTTCGTTGGCGTATTTTTCCCTTAACACAATTTCCTCCGAACAGTTAGCGGTCGATCTCGCCCAGAACGATGTCGATCGAGCCGATGACGGCCACCAGGTCGGCGACGAAACGCCCCTGGCCCATCTGCGGCAACGCAGCCAGGTTAACATAAGATGGCGCGCGGAAATGAACCCGCGCCGGCTTGGGCGTATTGTTACCCCTCAAATAGCAGCCTATCTCACCGCGCGGCGACTCGATCACCTGGTAGACATAGCCCTCCGGCGCGCTGAAACCCTCGGTCCACAGCTTGAAGTGGTGGATGACGGCCTCCATGCTGCGCCCCAATTCAGCCCGCGGCGGCGGCACGATCTTGTGGTCGTCGACGTTGACCGGGCCTTTGGGCAGCTTGTCGAGGGCCTGGCGAAGGATACGCAGGCTTTCGCGGAACTCACGCATGCGGCAGCGGTAGCGAGCGTAGACATCGCCTTCCTGCTCCACCGGCACGTCGAACTCAAACTGCTCATAGCCACCGTAGGGTTGGTCGCGGCGATTGTCCCAATCGACACCCGAACCGCGCAGACTCGGCCCGGAAAGCCCCCAGGCGATGGCGTTCTCAGCGGAGATCGCGCCGATACCTTTTGTCCGCGCCAGGAATATGGGGTTTTTATCCAGCAAGGCTTCGTAATCGGCCAGTTTGGCCGGGAAGAAGTCGAGGAAGTGGCGCACTGCCGGCTCGAACTCCTCCGGCACATCGCGCCACAGGCCGCCTGGACGGAAGTAGCTGACCATCATCCGCTGCCCGGCGACCATCTCGTAAATATCGAGGATATATTCGCGCTCGCGGAAGCAGTAGAGAAAGACCGACATGGCCGCCAGGTCCAGGGCATGGGTTCCCAGCCAGACCAGGTGGCTGCTGATGCGCGACAGTTCGGCCAGGATGATGCGGATGATCTGGGCGCGCGGCGTGATCTCGATGCCCAACAGCTTCTCGATGGCCATGATGTAGCACATATTGTTGGTCATCGGCGACAGGTAGTCCATCCGGTCGGTCATGACCAGCGCCTTGGTAAAGGTCTTGGCCTCCATGTTTTTCTCGATGCCGGTGTGAAGAAAGCCGATATCGGGCGCCAGATTGACCACAGTCTCGCCATCGAGTTCCAGCAACAGGCGTAGCACGCCGTGGGTGCTGGGGTGTTGCGGCCCCATGCTCAGCAGCATGTGTTCCTCGGCGTCGGCGATGGTCATCCCCGTGCCGAATTTGGCGCGCAGTTCCTCGACGGATAATTCCTGAACGGAATCGCTCACGTTAGGTAGTAATAAGCCCATTTGAACTCCGAGATAAGAAATACGAGTGACGAATTACGAGTGACAACCGCCCGCCGTCTATGGTCCGCCGTCCGCCATCTGTCACTTGCGACTTGCCACCTGCCACGTTAATCTTTGGCATACGGCTTCTTGGCATCGATCTCCTGCCAGTTGAAGGAGAACTGCACTTCCTCGTAGCCGAGCGGATAGTTTTTCCGCAGTGGGTGTCCCTGCCAATCCTCCGGCAAAAAGAGGCGGCGCAGGCTGCCGTTGCCGGTAAAACGCACGCCCATCAGATCCCAAACTTCCATCTCCAGCCACGTGGCGATAGGCCAAACATCGGCCATCGTCTCCGGTCCCTCGTCCGGGTCCTCGACCCATGTCCGCAGGCGCAGGCGATGTTTGTTGGCTATGGACAGGAGGTGGTAATTGACGACAAACCGCGGGTAATCGGGCAGGTAGTCGTCGGCGACGATATCCGACAGGTAATTGTAACGCAGGCCGGGATCGTCGCGCAGCAGCAGGCAAACGGCCTTCAGCCGGTCTTTACGGACGACAATGGTCGGTTCGCCGCGAAATTCAGAGCTCTCTTCGACGGCTTCGGGAAAGGCTGCCTTGATTTTGTTCAGCACCAGTTCATCCAGTTTCATGTGCTTTTTCCTGGTCTCGAGCGGTTACATACCACCTGCTACGCCCAATCAGCCAGTTTCTCGCCGCGCACTTTCTCGTGCAGTGTCATGATACCGTCGATGAGCGCTTCTGGTCGGGGCGGGCAGCCGGCGACGTAGACATCGACCGGGATGATCTCGTCGACGCCCTGAACGATGGCGTAGTTGTTGAAGATACCGCCACACGAGGCACAGTCGCCCATGGCGATGACCCACTTGGGATAAGGCATCTGGTCATAAAGGCGGCGCACGACCGGGGCCATCTTGCGCGAGACGCGCCCGGCGACGATCATCAGGTCTGATTGGCGCGGCGACGGCCGGTTGAGTTCCATACCGAAGCGCGAGGCGTCATAATGCGCGGCCTGAGTCGACATCATCTCGATGGCGCAGCAGGCCAACCCGAACAACAATGGCCACATCGCATTGGTGCGGCCCCAATTGACGACATCTTCCAGTCGATAGGTAACGACGCCGAGATTGCCCAGTTTTTGCTCTATTCCCATTCAAGCACTCCTTTCTTCCAAACCCACAGGTCGCCGACGATGAAGAGAACCATGAAGATCAGCATAGCGGCCAGTCCAAAATAGCCGAGGTCGCGGAAGGTGACCGCCCACGGCACGAGGAGGATGATATCGACATCGAACAGAATGAAGAGGACGGCGATACGGTAAAACTTGACCGGGAAGCGCTTCTGCGCCTCGCCGACGGCTGTCATACCCGCCTCATAAGGGGCCAGCGAACGCCCGGACAGGCGTTTGGGTCCCAGGCTCAGCGAGAGAACCGGCAGGAGAATGGCAAAGAAGATACCGATGCCGAGCAGGACACCGATCGGGAGGAATTCGACAAGGGTTTGGTCCATAATCGCGCTCTGTCGTCTTCAGTCTGGTAGCGGCCGGGGGCACCGGGTCACGCAGATTCACCACCAGACCCGATCATAGCCGACTAGCCGCGTTGCGCCAGTATAAACAGAGGGAGAAACTCAATAAGTCTCTCCCATGATGTGAATTCTATCACAATGTCGGAGGATACCAAAATGGGTGCCCGGTAGCGGCACTCTGCCACTCTAGCCTTGTTTTTGATTGAACCACCTCTCGACGGCGACGCGCGGCAACGGCCCGCCGTGACCGACATGCAGCCGCTGCGCCCCGGCCTCCAGCACCCGCCGGATGCTGTCATGTAGTTGGTCCTTATCATCGAGATCATAAAGAAAATAGGGGTAACTTGGCCGCCCGCTGAGAACCATCCCGCCCATGAATCCGCCGCGCAGGATATCGCCGACGATGGCCTGGCCGCCCGGCAGTAACAGCGAGACCGAGCCGGGGCTGTGACCGGGTGTGTGCAACAGGCGGCCGTCGATGCCATAGTCGCTGAAATCAGTCTGCTCGTCGACCAGGAGGTCGGCCGCCAGACCGGGGAACGGCTTGTCTACAAAACGGCGGCTCATCCTCGCCTCCAAGCCAACGGGGATGAACGCGCCGTTATCCCCGCGCCGCAACATCGCGGCATCGGCGGCGTGAATAGCCACCGGCGCGCCCAGCGTCGCCCGCAACTCAGCCGCGCTGCCGGCGTGGTCGCTGTGGGCGTGGGTCAGCAGAATCAGACTAACGTCTTGTTTGGTGACGCCGCGCTGCTCCAGAGCGCGCAGAATGCGTGGCGCGCTTCCCGGCGCGCCGCTGTCGATAAGAATGGCCCTCGCTCCCTGAACGAGGTAGGCCTTGGCGATAGTCAGGTTGATGGCGGTGATCGCTGGTATCATGTCGTCTTCCCTTGCACACTTCCTTGTTTTGAACTATATTGACACTGTCAATATAGAGTGTAACAGGAATATGGACAATGTCAACATCTGATCATGAGAAAAAACGGACCTCCTACCATCACGGCGATCTACGTAATGCGCTGGTCAATGCCGGCGTGGATATGCTGGCTGAGGAAGGGGTCGAGTTACTCAGCCTGCGCGGGCTGGCCCGCCGGGCGGGTGTCAGCCACAACGCGCCTTACCAGCACTTTGCCGATAAGGACGCCCTTCTGGCCGCCATCGCCGAACAGGGTTTCCGGTTGCTGGCGGGCTACATCGATGACAGTCAGGCAGTCGCCGGTCGGGCCGCGATCGCGGAACGCTTGGTTGCCGCCGGCCAAAGCTATGTCCGATTTGCCGTCGAGCACCCGCATCATTTTCAACTAATGTTCGGCCCGCGTGCCCATGCCGATTATCCAAGCCTGTCGGTCGCCGCGCGAGCCGCATTCGACCGGCTGGCAGAGATCGCGGCCGAAGGCCAGCGACAGGGCGCACTGCGGGGCGAGGATCCGCGCCAGCCGGCGATGGTACTCTGGCTGGCCGTCCACGGCCTCAGCACCGTGCTTATCGCCGAAAAGATACCGCCCGACATCGTCGCCGGGCGTAAGCCGCAAGAGATGGCGGCACGGTATATCGGGCTGGTCTGCGAAGGTTTGCTGGTTTAGGATGCTGCTTGAAAACCTTGCTCGCCTTGTTGTCTTAATAAACCCCTACCATACCGTCGCCACCGCGTAACCCGGTATATTGCGATCGGCGGTGAGAATCGTAAGCCCCTCGCAGAGAGCCTGGGCGACGAGCAGGCGGTCGAACGGGTCCTGATGAACCGGGGGCAACTCCACGATACGGCGGCAGTGGGTTTGTTCGATTGGCAACCAGCGAATGCCATTAGCGGCGATCTCGGTGTCGAATTGCCGCGACCAATCGCCGGCCAAAACCAGCTTGCCGATGCTGATCTTGACGCAGATCTCCCAATAACTGGCCGCACTAAGGAAAAGAGTGTTTTCCGGATCGAGAAAGGCCTGCCGCGCTACATCGCTGAGCGGCCCGCCGTCCATCGCCCATAAAAATGCGTGAGTATCCAGGAGTAGGTTCATGCCATGTATTCATCGAATTGGGCCAGAGGTTCGCCAAAGTCGTCGGCCATGAATTCGATGATTCCTCGTGCCGCGCCGATGCGCCGTGTTGGCCGGGCTTCGGGCAAGGCTATCAACTTGACGAGCGGCCGCTGCCCTTTGGCGATGATGACCTCTTCCCCGGCCAGAGCTTGCCGGATCAGCTTTGAGAAGTGCGTTTTGGCTTCATGTATCGTGAATTGGGTCATATGACAATTTTAGCTAAGTCATCGGACTAAGTCAACAATCACAGGCACCTGTAATTGATTGGTCATCGAATGGGTTGACTCGCGATGATCAGTGGCCGGTTGAAACATACCGCCAATGACAAGCGTTCCCAAAGTGCCTGGACCGCTGGTTCCACATCGGCGAGGTCGGCGTCCTTCGTCCGTCCTTGATCCATCCTCCTAGCCCATTTCATCGTCCCTTGCTACTATTCGCTCACTGGCAGCTATCTCATGGCCGAGCACATCCACCGCCTCCACGATCTCCTGGCTGCCTGGCGACAAGCCGTCGCCGGGACGGGACATCCCCAGCCGCCGCCCTATGACGGGCCGGATATCGCCCTGACCGGCTTCACGGAGAAGACGGCCGAGGCCGCGCCGGGTGTGGCGTTTGTCGCCCGCGTCCGCACCGGCAGCGATGGCCACCCCTACATCCCGGAGGCCATCGCTCGCGGCGCGAGCCTCATCCTGGCCCAACGTCCGCCGGCAGCAACCGGTGTGGCCGACCCCGCGCCCGCCGTTTACTGGCAGGTGCCCGACACGGCCGAGACACTGGCCTGGCTGGCGGCGGCCTGGGAAGGATTCCCCAGCCGGCAACTGGTCATGATCGGCATCACCGGAACAGACGGCAAAACCACGACGGCTAACCTGCTGTTCGGTATCCTCCGAGCCGCCGGGCTGCCGGCCGGCTTGCTCAGCACGATCAAAGCTGTCATCGGCGACGAGGAAGAGTCGCTGGCCCTCCACGTCACCACTCCGGAGGCGCCGGTCGTTCAACGCTATCTGCGGCGCATGGTTGATGCCGGGTTGACCCACTGCATCCTGGAGTCAACTTCACACGCGCTAGCCCAACATCGCGTCGGCGCGGTCGATTTCGATCTGGCAGTCGTGACCAACATCACCCACGAGCATCTCGACTATCACGGCAGTTTCGAGGCTTACTTCACCGCCAAGCGCCGTCTGTTTGATTACTTGCTGATCGAACCGGTGCGGGTGGAAACAAGCAATAACGACAAGCGACAGATGCGGCGAACGGCCGTCCTTAACCGTGACGACAACTCCTACGCCCCACTGTCCGCTTTTCTGGCCGGGCGGGCGATCGATGTCCGGAGCTATGGCCTGGAATCGGGCAACCAGGCGACAGCGACCAGCATCACCTACGGTCCGCAGGTCACCCATTTCAACCTCCACCTGACCGGCGAGACAGTGACGCAACCGATTCGCTCGGCGCTGGCCGGCGAGTTCAATATCCACAACATGTTGGCCGCCGCCGCGGCGGCGGCGGGGCTGGGTGTCGCGCCGGAAGCGATCCGGGCCGGGCTGGAAAGCGTGGCCGAACTCAGCGGCCGGATGGAACGGGTCGATGTAGGCCAACCGTTCCTGGTCATCGTCGATTTCGCCCACACCCCCAATGCCCTCGAGCGGGCGATCGGCGCAGCGCGGCGAATGACCGCGCCGGGCGGCCGGGTCATCGCCGTCTTCGGCAGTGCCGGCAAGCGCGATGTTGAGAAGCGGCGATTGATGGCTGGTATTTCGGCTCGCCGGGCCGACCTGATAGTGCTGACGGCCGAAGATCCGCGCACCGAGTCGCTGGACGGCATCCTGACGACGATGGCCGCGGCCGCCGCAGCGGAAGGCGGCGTAGAAGGCGAGACGTTCTGGCGCGTGCCAGATCGCGGCCGGGCGATCTATTTCGCCCTCTCGTTGGCCCAGCCGGGCGATGTGGTTCTCGTCTGCGGCAAGGGCCACGAGCAGTCGATGTGCTTTGGCGCTACCGAGTTTCCCTGGGACGACCGCGACGCGACCCGAGCCGCACTGGAAGCCTGGCTGTCCGGGCTGCCAATGGTCGATCTGGGCTTGCCGACTTTTCAAACGACCTGACCTAGCATGGCTACTTCGCCATGCAGCTATTGACAAACCAAAGCGGTGGTATATAATACATATAGATAAATATCTATATGTATTCATGAACGATCCCATTGATTTTGCCAAGGCGTTCGCCGACGAGACCCGGCAGCGGATTATGAACTTGCTGTGCTGCCGCTGGCTGTGCGTCGGCGACATCGTCGATCGACTGGACGAGGTCAGCCAGCCAACAGTCTCCCACCATCTGGCGGTGTTGCGCGAGGCCAACCTCGTCCATACCCGCCGCGAGGGTAAACAGGTCTACTACACCCTGAATCAGGATGAAGTCGTCGCCTGTTGCGGCTTGCTGCTACGCAACTTCGCACCCGATCGCGGGGTTTCCGGCGGCTAACAAACTGGACAGGACCAAAAATTTTTTAGATAGACAGATAGACGAACATCAATATGAGGAGTTTGAAAAATGGTACCTGATGAGCAGACGATCCGCGAGGCGGTCCGGAGCCGCTACAGCCGGCTGGCCAACCAGGCCACCAACGACGGCTGTTGCGATTCCGGCGATGGCTGTTGTGGCGAAGCAACGATCGATGTCGCCCTCGATGCGCTTTACGGCGATCTGTACGCGGCCGACACAGGTTGGCTACCGGCTGACGTAACCGGCTTGTCGCTGGGCTGTGGCGATCCCATCACCCTGGCCGAGTTGAAGCCGGGCCAGGTGGTAGTCGATCTCGGATCGGGTGGCGGGATCGATTGCTTTATGGCTGCCCGGCAGGTCGGCCCCACCGGCAAGGTCATCGGCGTGGACATGACGCCGGAGATGCTGGCCAAGGCCGAAAGCAATAAGGCGAAGATCGGCCTGGAGAATGTCGAGTTTCGGGCGGGGTTTATCGAGGCGCTGCCGGTGGCCGATGATTCGGTTGATGTCATTATCTCCAACTGCGTCATTAACCTCAGTCCCGACAAACCGGCTGTGTTCCGCGAGGCATTTCGCGTCTTACGACCGGGTGGCCGGTTGGCCGTCTCCGACATGATGACCATCGGGCGCTTTTCGTCCGAAGATCGGGCCGATATGTCGGCCTGGGCTGGTTGTATCTCCGGCGCGGAGGACGTTTCGGTCTATGTTGAGGCGATGCGCGCTGCTGGTTTCAGGGATATTTCAATTGTCGATAAGGCGACACCGGCGGTGGAATTATCAGGCCTGCCGGCCAATGCCGGACAAGCGCGCCTGTTCAGCGCGCGGGTGACGGCCGTCAAGCGCTAGACGAGCTTCGGGGAAGCGGGAAGAGCGGCGAAGCGACTATGAGAACAGTCGCTTCGCCGCTTTCGTGTCTGCCTGTAAGGTCAAGACCTAGAAGGGGATATCGTCTTCCTCTTGCGCGGCCGGCTTGCCGCCTTGGAATTCGTCGTCGCCGTAGGCGGCACCACCTCCTGTTTCCCCGCGACTACTCAAAAACCGAACGTTTTCCGCCGTAACCTCAAACGAGGATCCCATTGTCCCATCCTGTCTGGTATATACTCGCGGGCTGCCGGTCTGCGGGTCTGGGCGTAGGTGTCCCTCAACGAGAACCATGCTACCCTTGCTAAGATATTGGTTTGTCGATTCTGCTTGGCGTCCCCAGACACTGACGCGAAACCAAGTCGTTTCTTGAACGGGCTGACCGGTATTCTTATCTGTCCATCGACGATCAGTCGCCACATTCATGCTTGTCACAGCTGTCCCGTCCGGCATATACCGCATTTCAGGATCCCGACCTAGACGCCCTACGATTGTGATTTTTTGATACATGTGAGATTCTCCTTGAGTGTCTGCTGGCGTGTCGGCCGTTATCCCTCCGCGCCGCTGATTTGAATAGTAACACGTTTTTGACCAAGCTTCCACGCTTTATGTTTATGCCTTGATAATAGCACACTTGTTCTAATTACGCAAATTTTGTTTGTCGTGGCAAGTGACCGTGGCATTGTCATTTCGAGCCGTCCGCGGTGCGAAATCTGTTTCTTGCCGAACCATCAGATGCTTCGGCGAAGCGCCTCAGCATGACATTAGACCCAACGTTAAGCAAAACGGTCTTGTCACGCCGCTGCCTCGCCCTGTGCCTCCGGTCAGGGTCAGGCAACCGGGAGACAGCACTGCATGTTTCCGACCAATACCACTCCCGCTTGCCTCAGCCGTACGCCCGCGTCATCCCTTTTTGTTTACAGATCTAAAAGCTGAAATGCCCAGATTTGGAATCGCGTTTGCTTGAAGACCGCTCGCTGGGGTGTTATAAATGGTGAATGGAGTCTACGACTTTGCCCCACACGGATCTCGCGTCTTTCCTGGAACATCACCTGACTACCTATCTGGACCTGCTGCGCCACATGGTATCGCTCAACAGTTTCACGCTGAATTACGCCGGCGTGAACCGGCTGGGCAACGACACGGCCGATCGTTTTGGCGAGCTGGAATTCACGAGCGAATTCGTCCCCTCGGACGATTTTCGCTATGGTCGCCATGTCATCCTGACCCACCCGGGCCGGCCGTCGATCGACGGCCGGCCGGCGCCGACGATTGGCCTCATCTCCCATCTGGACACTGTCTACCCCACCATTGAGGAAGAGACGAACCAGTTTCACTGGCGGATCGAGGGCGACCGCATCTACGGTCCCGGCACCGTGGATATCAAAGGCGGCACGGTCATGATCTACATAGTCCTCGACGGGCTGCGCCATTTTCACCCGGACGTCTTCCATGGTGTCACCTGGCAGATACTGCTGAATGCCGCCGAGGAAGTCCTCGCGCCTGACTTCGGGCAATTGTGCCGCGACCGCCTGACGGCCGACACCCTGGCGGCGTTGGTCTTCGAGGGGGGCGATGTCGCCGACGGTCGTTACAAGCTGGTGACCGCCCGCAAGGGGATGGCCCGCTATCGCATCACCGTGACGGGGCGCGGCGCCCACGCCGGCGCATTCCACCAGAAAGGAGCCAACGCCATCGTCCAGTTAGCCGACGTGGTCCGCGAGATCGCCGGATTCACCGACTACGACCGCGATCTGACTTTCAACGTCGGCACGGTCATGGGCGGCACGGTTCTGAACCGCGTGCCCCACCAGGCGGCGGCCAGCGTCGAGATGCGCGCTTACGATGCGGCGGTCTTCGAGACCGGCGTGGCGCGGATGATGGCTCTCAATGATTTTTGCAGCGTGCGTAGCCCCGACGACGGCTACCCTTGCCAGGTAACGGTCGAGTTGGAAGGGCGGTGGCCGCCCTGGCCGGAGAACGAGGCGACGAACCGCCTGGCCGCTGTCTGGAATGAAGCGGCGGCCGAACAAGGACTGGCGGCTGTCAGCCACCAGGCTCGCGGCGGCCTCAGCGACGGTAACTGGTTGTGGGATCACCTGCCCACCCTCGACGGCCTCGGTCCCCAGGGAGACAACGCTCATTCGTCGGAGCGCAGCGTCGACGGTAGCAAGGACCAGGAGTATGTGCTTGCCTCTTCGTTTGTGCCGAAGGCGATGCTCAACATCGCCGCTATCGTCAAGCTGTATGAACAAGCGGGCAGTCGATAGCCCACGAGAGGCGAGGCGAGATGATTCAATGGGATGACATCCTGGCCGGCTGCGTGGATTTCACCCAGCGGCTCATTCAGACGCCCAGCATGCCGGGCGACGAGTTGTCCATCGGCTATTTGGTGGCCGATGAATTGCGGCGGCTGGGTTATGATGAAGTCTGGCATGACGCCATCGGCAATGTCTTCGGCCGGATCTTTGGTCGCGACCGGCACTTGCCATCGCTGGTGCTCAACAGCCACCTGGACCATGTCGATCCCGGCGATCACGCGCTCTGGCCGGCGCCGCCTTTTGCCGGCGAGATTCGCGATGGTCGCATCCTGGGTCGTGGCGCGTGCGACATCAAAGGTCCGCTGGCTGTGCAAGTCTATGGCGGCGCGGCGCTCCTGGCGGCGGGAGAACGACCACCGCGTGACCTGGTTTTTTGCGGCGTCGTTCAGGAGGAGATCGGCGGCGCCGGAGCGCGTTACTGGGTGGAGCATCTCGATTACCCGGTCGAACTGGTGATCCTGGGCGAGCCAACGGGCAATAGCCTGGCTCTCGGTCATCGGGGAATCATGCAACTGTGGCTGACATTTCACGGGCGCTCGGTCCATGCCAGCGCGCCGGAGCGGGGCGAAAATCCTAATTATGCCCTGGCCGCTTTTCTCGTCCAGCTGGAAGGCGCGCAGACCGAGCTGGGCGTCCACCCCCTGCTGGGGCCAACCTCCATCGCTCCAACAATTGTCCAGGTCGACACGACCAGCGGGAACGTGACCCCCGCGTGGACGCGTGTCCTGCTGGACATCCGTACCGCGACGGAGAGCGTCAACAGTCTCCGCGCCTTCATCGACCGCTTGGCAGCCGCGACACCCCACTCCATCGTCTATGCCGATGGCTTCGCCCCGCAGGAGGCGACCAGCGAGCCGATCGTCGGTTTTTACACCGCGCCGGACAACGCGGCCGTACAACGGCTTCAAGCGCTGATCCGCCAGGGTACGGCGCGCGCGCCGGAGCTGGCTCGCTATCGATTCGCCACGGATGGACGCCATTTCGCCGCCCACGGCCTGACTGTGGTCGGCTATGCGCCGGGTGAAGAGGAATTGGCCCACACTGTGCGCGAGAGTATCGCCATCGATCAGATGGCGGAGAGTTTGCATGGTCATTTCGCGGTTTTACGGGAGTTTTAGGTGGCAGGCGGTCGACAGGGCGAGCGGCATAGGGCAAGACATTTGCTTCCTATCGGACCAGCAGATGCTTCGGCGAAGCGCCTCAGCATGACCAATGACTTTGAATTAACCCTGGATCCGGCGCTTGACGGGCAGCCGGCGACCCGGTACCCTATCAAGATATAAGAACGGGGTGATCATGCCGGAAATCGACGCACTCGACAGGGGTCAATCCCAACAGCGCGATAGTCTCAGCCACCAGGCCATCGAGGATTATATCAAAACGATCTATACCCTGGCCCAGGAGGAAAGCCCGGTGTCGACTTCGCGCGTCGCCCAGGCGCGTGGCGTCAAGCCCGCCTCGGCCACCAGCATGCTCCAGCGGCTGGCCAAGCTCAACCTGGTGAACTACGAAAAGCATTACGGCGCGACACTGACGGCGGCGGGGGAGAAACTGGCGCTGGAGGTTATCCGCCACCACCGGTTGTTGGAGCTTTACTTGATGGAGGCGCTCGGTTTCAGTTGGGATGAGGTTCACGAACAAGCCGATATTCTGGAGCATGTCATCAGCGAGAAGCTCGAGGAGCGCATCGCCGCCGCCCTGAATTACCCCGAGTTCGATCCCCACGGCGACCCGATCCCGGCCAAGGATGGCACGATGGCCGCCCAGACCACCCGGACCCTGGCCGACACAATCGCCGGGCAGTCCGTCCGGGTCGTGCGGATTCCCGACGATACCAACAGCGAGATCTTGCGCTATCTGGCCGAGCTGGGACTGGTTCCCGGCGCGGTGGTGGCCGTCATTGAGGTAGCGCCATTCGACGGGCCGTTGACGGTGCGGGTTGCGCCGGCGGTCGGTGAAGAGGCCGGCACGCGGGTGATCGGCCACAACATGGCCCAGCGGATTTTGATCGAACTGGTGACTGGTTAGCCAGCTTCGATCCGGTCTGCCGCTATCCGGCAGCGTGATGCCAACAACTCCAATCACACAAAAATCACAAAGATTCGGGCAGCCAATGATATCCGCATAGAGTATTTAGCGGGCGGTATACGCTGAAGCCGCGGTGGACCACTGCCAACTCTACACACAGTCTCTTTGATTTTATCCTGTAAATGAAACTGGTTTTACAAGTCCATACAAAAGACTATTGGATCTTTTGTAGACATTGAATTCTAATTTTCTAAGGGATATAATTATTTCCATGATTACGACTGTTGCCAAGAATAACATGGTTACCATACCGGCCGAGGTCGGGCGGGCGTTCGGTATCAAACCGGGCTGGCGGCTCGAATGGACGCCCATCGAGGGGAGCGAAGAGATTTTGGTCAGGGTTATTCCGGACCGAGGAGAACTGGCTCGTCGCCTGTTGGGTAGCGGCAAGCGTTACAGTCCGGCCCGTGATAGCGTGGCCGAACTCGTGGTCGAGCGCGAAACTGAGGGCTAGGATGGCGCGCTATATGCTCGACACCTCGGCCCTTCTGGCCCACTATCGCCAGGAACAGGGTTGGGAGACTGTGCAGGCTCTTTTTGAGCAGTCTGAAGCGGAAATTCTGATCGCCAGCCCCACGCTAACCGAGTTTGGCCGGCGCCTGGTCGCCTTGGGAGCAGGCGAAGATGACATTCGCGAGAGCCTCCACACCTACTCGCTCCTCATGACCAGCATACCGGCAATCGATCAAAAAACGGCCCTGACGGCTTACACGCTCGGCCGCCAGACACCGGAAAGAATCCCCCTCATCGACACCCTGATCGCCGCCGCGGCGGTCGAGAACAGCGCAATTCTCGTCCATCGAGACCCGCACATGACTCACATTCCCGCGAGTTTGTTGTCGCAACAATCACTGGCCCCGTAGAAACACATCTTGCCCCGGACGGCCCGGCCAAGACACCATTGCCCACCGGCGACCTTCCTTGCTAGAATCCTCGGCATGACTTTCTGGTCTGAAGCGACCCTGATGCGGCTATTGGCCGCTTTCGTTGTTTTTTTGGCCGGCCTTGTCTATGTGCGCGGATGGCGGCGCTTGCAGCGCTTCCGGTTCGACCAGACGGGCTTGCGCTCGCCGGCCTCGACCCGGTCGCTGGTCTTCTTCCTGGCCGGGCTGGCCCTATTGGCCGGCGCGCTCATCTCGCCGCTTGGCTACCTGTCAACCCAATATTTCAGCGCCCGCATCGTCCAGCACATGCTCATCGTGGCCTCCATTCCCAGCCTGTTGATGCTACCCAATCCCGTGCCGGCGCTCATTCACGGCCTGCCGGCGCGATGGCGACAGGCCAGCCTGGCGGCGATCCAGCCTTCGCTGCCACCTGTCGCCGGCAATCCCGGAACGATACGCCGGTTTGTTCATTGGGCGACGGCACCCGGTGTGACCCTCCTGGCCTTTTTGTCGATCTGCTGGTTTTGGTATGACCCGGCCATCCACCAGGCGACCCTGGAATATACCTGGGTCCATGCCATCGAACTGACCAGCCTGTTCGCCGTCGGACTGCTCAACTGGTGGCACATCACCGGCGCATGGCCGCAACTGCACGGCCACATGCACCCCGTCGTGCGCATCCTCTACGCGTTTGTCAGCATTTGGCCGGTCAAGCTGATCGGGCTTATACTCCTGTTCATCACCGAGCCCTTTTACCAATACCCGGCGACCTTCCAGTTTAGCGGTCTGGATATCAATGATTACACCTTTGGCGCGATGATCGCCTGGATCGTCAGTGGTCTGGCTTATGCCGTGGCCGTGGTCGTGTTGTTCCGCGAGTGGTTGGGCGAGGAAGAGACCAAACCGACTCTACCGGAATCGGCCTGGGCGACAGACGAGGCTATGATCGCGCCGGGCATCAAACGCTAAACGGCCGGCGACATGAACATGAGCGAACGCCACCAACCCCAAATCCCGGCCAGCGCCTGGATCGCCGAAACGGCCACCGTGCGCGGTGATGTCACCCTGGGCGAAGACGTCAGCATCTGGTTCGCCGCCGTCCTGCGCGGCGACGAAGCGCCCATCACCGTCGGGGACCGGACCAATATCCAGGATGGCGTGGTGGTCCATGTCTCGACGGGATTCCCCTGCCGGATCGGCTCGGAGGTGACCGTCGGCCATGGCGCGGTCGTTCACGGCTGCACGGTCGAGGACGGCGCGCTGATCGGCATTCGCGCGACGGTGCTCGACGGCGCGGTGGTCGGCGCGGGGGCGGTAGTTGGCGCGGGGGCGGTGGTACCGCCGGGCATGCACATCCCGCCTGGAATGCTGGCCCTGGGCGTACCGGCAAAAATCGTCGGCCCGCTGAGCGAAACCCAGGCCTACGCCGGGCGACACGCGGTCGGCAAGTACATGATTCGCAAAGAAGCCTATCGCCGCGAAGAATATTAACCCGCTACAAACAAGACCCTTTTTCTCGCGGCGCATTGATGTCATGCCTCTGCAAATCACCAGTCCCCAGAATCCACGCGTCAAGCGCGTTATCCGCTTGAACGACCGGCGAAACCGGGATGAGGCGCGCCAGACGATCGTCGAGGGCGTGCGGGAGGTGAGCCTGGCTCTGCGCGGCGGCATTATGCCCGCCGAGGCGTACATCTGCCCGGAATTGATCACCGGGGCTGAGGCTGAACGAGCGGCTGAACAACTCGTGGCTATCAGCACCAGCGGCATGAGCGAACTCTTCTATGTCGCTCCCGATGCCTTTGCCAAGATGGCCTATCGCGGCCAGAGCGGCGGCCTTTTACTGATCATACCCTACCCGCGGCGAACGCTCGACAATCTCAGCTTTCGCGCCGCGCCGTTTCTGGTCATCGTAGAAGCGGCCGAGAAGCCGGGCAATCTGGGGGCCATCCTGCGGACGGCCGACGCCGCCAGCGTCGACGCCGTCCTCGTCCCCCAGGTAGCCGGGACCACGGGCACAGACCTCAATAACCCCAACGTGATCCGGGCCAGTCTGGGAGCCTACTTCACCGTGCCGGTCGTCGCCGCGCCCCTGCCCGACATGTTGAATTGGCTGGCGCGCGAAGGTATAACCATCATCGCCGCCACGCCCGCGGCCGGCCAGCTTTATACCGCGACCGACCTGCGCGGCCCGGTGGCTGTGGCGGTGGGCAGTGAGGCGTGGGGCTTAAGCGAAGCCCTGCTGGCCGCGGCCGGCCGGCGGGTCCGCATTCCCATGGCCGGCCAGGTCGATAGCCTGAACCTGGCCACGGCGACGGCCCTTCTCATCTATGAAGTGGTGCGACAGCGCGGCATCGCGGCCGGCTGACGCGGCCGGAGATCATCATAAAGGATAAAAAACGATGAAACTAGGCGTTTGCTATTACCCGGAGCAGTGGCCTGAAGAACGCTGGCCGATCGACGCGGGTATGATGGTAGGGGCGGGTCTGGAGATGGTGCGCATCGCCGAGTTCGCCTGGGCCAAGATGGAGCCATCACCCGGCGTCTATGACTGGGACTGGCTGGATCGGGCCATCGACATCCTGTCCGGGGCGGGGTTGCAGGTCATTCTAGGCACCCCGACGGTCACGCCGCCCGCCTGGCTGACCCAGGCTCACCCCGACAGCCTGCGCGTGGATGCCAATGGTCGCCGCCGCCGCCACGGCTCGCGCCGCCAGGCATGCATCAATCATCCAGCCTACCGCGATCATAGCGCCCACATCGTCCGGGCCATGGGCGAGCGCTATGGCGGCGATCCCCGCATCATCGGCTGGCAAATCGACAACGAATTCGGCGGCGGCAAGACCGGCCGCTGTTATTGCGATGTCTGTGCCGCCGGCTTTCGTCGCTGGCTGCAGGCGCGTTACGGCACGCTGGAAGCCCTGAACGCGGCCTGGGGCGCGATTTTCTGGTCGCAAACCTACTTTGAATGGGACCAGATCCAATTGCCCGACGAGGCCATCGACAAACCCAATGTCAGCCAGGCATTAGACTATTATCGCTTCGCCTCGGATAGCTACGTCGACTTCCAGCAAATCCAGATCGACATCCTGCGGGAACTGACGTCCGGCTTCATCACCCACAATTTCATGGGCCTCTACCGCGACCTGGATCAATTCGACCTCGCCCGGCCGCTCGATTTCGTCACCTGGGATAATTACCCGACCGGCAACCCCGACCGCTGGCGAGCGATCCTCTACCCGCCTGAGCGAGACGCCGGGCGAAATGACCCGGTCTATGCCGGGGACGCCGGCGACCCGATCATCACCGGCATGGCCCACGCCCTGACCCGCGGCTTGAAAGGCGCGCCGTTCTGGATCATGGAACAGCAGTGCGGGCTGATTAACTGGGGCGACATCAACCCCGGCATCCGGTCGGGCACGACCCGCCTGTGGACGTGGCACGCGCTGGCCGAGGGGGCCGAGGCCTGCCTCTATTTTCGCTGGCGGCCGACGCTCTTCGCCCAGGAACAATATCACAGCGGGCTGCTACGCCACGACGCCGAACCGGCTCAGGGGCTGATCGATGTCCAATCTCTGGCCGGCGAGCGGGCGCTGATGGCCGCCGTGGCCGCCGAGCCGTGGCGGGCGGAGGTGGCCATCCTGTTCGATTACGACGACCTGTGGGCAATTGAGTTGCACCCGCAGCGACGCGGTTTCCACTATCTGCGCCATCTGTTCTCTTACTATGAGGCACTGCAGAAGATGGGCGTGCCGGTCGATCTGCTGCCCCATTCGGCCGATCTGAGCGCTTACAGGCTGGTCCTGGCTCCGACACTACACTTGCCGGATGAGGCGTTGGCTGAGCGGCTGGCGACCTATGTCGCCGGCGGCGGGACGCTGCTGTTGGGCGTCCGGTCCGGCTTTAAGACACCGACTAACCTTGTGACCGACCAGCCGTTGCCGGGCGTCTTGCGCGGTCTGGCCGGGCTGACCGTGACCACATGGCAGTCCTTGCCGGTCGGTGCGCAGGTAGGTCTGGCGGCGGCGGTCCCCGGCCTGAAGGGCAGCGCGTCTGTCTGGTACGAGACCCTCCAGCCGGAAAGCGCGACGGTGCTGGGCCATTACGAGACGGGCGAGGCGGCGCTGTGCCGCCGCGATTTAGGTGCGGGCCGCGTTTACACCCTGGGCTGGTATCCCACGCCGTCACAAGCTACGGCTCTTTCCCGCTACTTGCTGAACGAGGTCGGGACAAAACCGATCGCCGCGCTACCGCCCGGCTGCCTAGTCTACCGCCGCGGGCCTTACATGATTCTGCTAAATTTCAGCGACCTGACGCAGGGTACGGAGATCGACGGAACGGCCTATGAGTTGCCGCCGCGTGGGGTTGTGGTGGTGGCGGTCTAAGCCCGATCGCCGGATATGAGCGCGGTGGGCCAGCGGGGGCGTTTGGCTGTCATGCAAATTGCCATTTATCACACCCTCGGTTAACATCTTCAACAATCCTATGAAATCATCAGCTTCAACCGCGACGGCCCTGATCCTGATCATGCTCTTGCTGGTGGTCGCCGCCGGCTTTGTTTTCCTGTTTCAAGCTGAACTGCGTTTTCGCGACCAGCTGCGCGACCTCTCGGCCGAGAATGACGAGTTGGTGGCCGCCCAAGCTGCCGGCGAGCTGGAACTGACCAGTTCCCAGGCCACCCGCGACGCGACCATCGATGCTCTGGCCACGGCCGAATCGAATGTTTTCTTATTGGAAGGCCAGCTGGTCGAGAGCCAGCAAGCCAACGACGAACTGGCCACCCAGGTTGATGAATTGGCGGGCGCTATGGCGACGGCCGAAGCCGAAGTTCAGACCAGCCCGCCGGTCGCGCGGATCGTCACGCCCACCGACAAAGCGCTCCTGCCTCTGGGCCAGCCGGTGCAGGTGGTTCTGGTGGCCAGCGATGACCAGGGTCTGAGCAACCTGGTCTTCCGTATCGATGGCCAGCGCTTCGCCAGCTACGCCATCGACGGCGACAAGCTCTATGCCCGCACGTTGAACTGGAACCCGCCCGCGACCGAGGGCGACCACACCCTGTCGGTTTCGGCCACGAACATCAACGACGTGACCAGTGCCGAACACAGCGTCACCGTCACCGTACGCGATACTGAAGCCCGCAACGCCGATATCCGCGCCGAGGTTGAGGCCAACGTCAGCGAACTGCGCGGCCTGGAACCGCTGGCGTCTATCACGCCGGTGGTGTTAACCCGCGACGAGTTGCGCGACCGCTTCCAGGCGGAGTTCTTCACCGATTACTCGCCCGAAGAAGCCCGCCGGGACGTACTGGCCTTCAGTGCGTTTGACTTCATGCCCCGAGATTATGATCTGTTCCAGGCTCAACTGGACCTGCACAGCGAGGGTGTCCTGGGTTTCTACGATCCGGAAACAGCCGAGTTCGTCGTCGTCAGCGACGGAGCCCTGCTGGACCCGGCCGCGCAGTGGACCCACGCCCACGAGTTTGTCCATGCCCTCCAGGACCAGCACTATAATCTGGACGCGCTTTCTGACGAGTCGCTGGATTCCGAGCGACGCGCCGCCATCCGCGCCCTGGCCGAGGGTGAGGCGGAGCTGGTGCAATATCTTTACCTGTTTGAGGGCGATTACTTTTCGCAGCAGGAAATCGCCGCCATCGTCAACGCGCAGGGTGGGGCCGACCGTGAATTCCTGGAAAGTTTCCCGCCCATCCTGATCAAGGACCTGTCCTTTCCCTATAGCAGCGGCGTCGATTACGTCCTGGAACTGTTTCAGGAGGGTGGTTTCGAGGCTATCGATGCCGCCTGGCGCAACCCGCCGCTGACTACCGAACAGATCCTGCATCCCGACCGCTACTCGAGCGGCGACGAGCCGCAGATCGTAGCCTTGGCTCCGCTGACGGATACGCTGGGCGCCGGATGGGCGCTCATCGACGAGGATATTTTGGGCGAGTTCTATCTGCGTGAATACCTCGACCAGCAATTGACCGCCGCTGCTGCCACCCGCGTGTCGACTGGTTGGGGCGGAGATCGCTATGCCGTTTACTGGAATGAGGCCGAAGAAGCGTTATTCATGGTCCTGCGCCTGGCATGGGACACGGCCGAGGACGCGGCCGAGTTCGCCGCCGCCTATCCGGATTATGCCGGGTCATTATTCGACGTAGATGCGCCGGCTGCGCCGGGCGACGGCAGCCAATGCTGGTCGGGTGAGGATGTGATCTGCCTGTTTGCCGAGGAAATGGAGTCGTTTGTCGTCCGCGCGCCGGATGTAGCGACCGCCACACGCGTGATGGCCGCCGTGCGCGGTTCGGTCCCCTGAGTTAGCCGGGACCCAATTGAATAGGTCTCATCGCCGCTGCCGCAGGGGAGCCGGAGCGGAGACTCCCGGGGTTGCCTGGCGCCGGCGAGACCGCCGGTTCGGATCGTCAACCGCCTGCCGCACGAGATAGTAAAGCGATACCAGGAAATCATCGTCGAAGCAACGATGGCCGCAGACATCACACAGATAAGCCGGGGCGTCGGGCATGACCAGCATGCGTTGGCCCATCTTCATCAGGTAAGGCGACTTGATCGACCGGTAGCGGCCGACCCCACATTCTTCGCATTTGAGCGATTCTGTCATGCGCTTATCCTTTCCCCGCCTCTTGAACGATACGAACGCCGGCGCTGGAGCCGATGCGGCTTGCCCCGGCGGCGATCATGGCTTGCGCGTCGGCGTAGGTGCGAATGCCGCCAGCGGCTTTCACGCCCACGGCCGGTCCCACGGTTCGTCGCATGAGCGCGACATCGGCCACAGTCGCCCCGCCGGTGCTGAACCCGGTCGAGGTCTTGACGAAATCGACTCCGGCGGCCACGGACAACACGCAGGCCGCGACTTTTTCTTCGTCGGTTAGCAAGCAGGTCTCGATGATCACCTTGACGATGGCCCCTGATGGGCGCGCCGCCGCGACAACGGCATAGACATCATCGTAAACAGCCTGGTAGTCGGCATTTTTTAGCGCGCCGATATTGAGGACCATGTCGATTTCGCTCGCGCCGTGGTCGATGGAGCGGCGCGTTTCGAAGGCTTTCACTTCCGGCGGCGTCGCGCCCAGAGGAAAGCCGGCGACCGTGCAGACCGGCACGCCGCTGCCGGCCAAAATGCCGGCCACCAGATCGACATAGCCGGGATTGATGCATACCGAGGCGAAGCCATAGCTCTGGGCCTCTTCGCACAGCACACGAACCTGGTCGGCGGTCGCTTCGGGTTTCAGCAAGGTGTGGTCGATGATGGCCGCGATGTTGCCCGGCGATGGGGTCGCCAGGTCTCTTCGCCGCTCGGGTTGCGGCCGGACATCGAGACCCGCCATCACCCGCCGAGAAGTTTCGGCGATCAACTGATCGACAGTAAGCGTTTCGTTTATCATCTTTTGATTGTTTGGGAACCGGGCTTGAGCCACAGTGCCGCAGTCAGGCCGATCATAACACAACCGCGACGGCTGGCCAGATCAATTCATCTTCGAGCGACAAACGCCCGGCTTAGCGCGTAGAGACCGATGGCGATCCAGAAGACATTGGCGGCGACCGACGGCATTGCCCCGCGGCGGAAGGAGTTGATTAGAACCAAGGCGCCGCCGATCAGGTTAAACATCTGGTAGGGATTGCTATCGCCCGCCCATGAATGAAAAAGCCGGTTGTCTTACCCTCCGATCAAATCTCATACCGGTAATGAACGAGATAGCTCAGGTAGTACGCCCCCCGCCAGCGGTCGATGCCGATGACCCACGTACCCCAGTCAAACTCCGGATCGGCCGGCGCGGCGCGGTGGGCGCTGAAGAAGCGCAACGGTTCGTAACCTTCGGGTAAAACGACCGCGCCGGCCGTTGGCCCGTGGACAATCTCGTCGCAAGTCCACACCGTCGCGCCGAGCAGGTCCTGTTGAAGGGCCGGCAGCATCACCTCGTTAAAGGACCCTTCGATCGGCAGCCCGCTGCCATCGGCGATGCCCCATTCGAAGCTGGGTTGACCGGTAAAGAGCGTGCGCGTTTCCCGGCCGGACAGGAAGCTCTCCTCGTTCCACCAATTGACGCGCAATCGCAAGCCGCGCTCCGGGTGGACCAGACTCTGCAGTTGCGCGCCGTCCTGGGCGGCGATGGCCGCCCGCAGCCGGGCCAACAACTCGGCCACCGCCGGGTCGGCGCAAAAGTCGTCGCGATTGACCGACTCGGTCAGGAAACGGCTGTTGACCCAACCTTCACCCGCAGCGGTCAAAACCGGCACCCAGGTGGAACCGCCCAGCAACGTCTGGCCGTCGCCGGCGATGGCGATCCCGCCGGCATCCGGCGGCAGCTGAACCACGGTTGGATAGTCGACGCCGGGACCGGCGCGCACGTTGAGCGTGTCGTTGGAGGCGACAAAAGCCACCTGGTAGCTGGTATCAGATTCCGCCGGCGGTGTGGGCGCGACCGGCGTGACCGTTGGAGCCGCGACCGAGGTCGCCGTCGCCGGGGGAAGTTGGGTAACGGTCGGTGGCTGGGTGGTTGGGGCCGGCGGCAGGGTGACGGTTGGTGGTGGCTCGGTTGACGGCAACGGTTCGACGGTCGCCGTCGCGACGGACGCCGTCGCGGCAACTGCCGTCGCGGCGATAGTCGGCAACACCAGGGGCGGTTCGGCCGGTGCTTCACAGGCGGTCAGCATAACCAACGCTGCGGCCAGAGCCAAGAGCCGAATGGGCTGCGCCCCGAAATATCGGAAACGATTTACGCTCATCAGATGATTCCCTTTCGGCCTGAAAGCCCGCGGACCGGCCGGATGATCGCCCGGTCCGTCTCCAGACCTACTTGAAAGACGCCGGATCAGCGCCGGATGTTCCCCCGCGGCTATAGATTGAACTTGATGTTGATGACGTCGCCGTCATGGACATGATAGGTTTTGCCTTCCTGGCGTAATTTGCCTACGGCGCGGGCCTGGGCCAGCCCACCCAACGCGACCAGGTCATCGTAACTGACGACTTCGGCGCGGATGAAACCCTTGGCCAGGTCGGTGTGGATGGTTCCGGCGGCGTCGACGGCCGTCGCGCCGCGCTTCACTTCCCAGGCCCGGACCTCGTCCTCGCCGACGGTGAAGAACGACTGCAAGCCCATCAGGTCATAACTCAGGTGGATGACCCGGTCAAGGCTGAGTTCCGTGACGCCATACTCGGTCATGAACATCGCCAGCGTTTCCTCATCACCGGCGGCGCTCAGCTGGGCCAGTTCCATCTCCAGCCGGCCGCGGATGTGGGCCAGGACAGTGCGCGGCGCGTCATAGACAAGGGGAACTTCGCCCTGGTCGTCGCCAATATTGATGAGCACGACCTTGGGCTTTAGCGTGAGCAGTCCATAGCCGCGCAAACCCTTCAACTGCTCCTCGTTAAGATATAAGGCGCGAAGCGGCTTCTCGGCCGAGAGTGCTGCGTTGAGTTCCTCGAACAGGCTCAGTTCGGTCTGGGCGGCGATCCTGTCCTTCGACGCGCCCTTCTTCAAGCCTTCCTGGATGCGTTCGATCCGCCGCTCGACCGTGCCCAGGTCGGTCAGCAGAAATTCCGTATCCAGCGCCGCCAGGTCGCGCGCGGCGTCGACGCGCCCATCGCGGTGGGGTACGCTGGCGTTTTCGAAGGCACGCACGACATGGACGAAACCGTCCAGACCGGCAAGATGGTTGAGCAGTTGCGGGCTGATGCCGCTGCCCGGCGCTTCGTTTTCAGCGGCTTGCAGGCCGGCGACATCGGTGTAGGTAATGCGCGCGTAGGTCGTCTTCTTGGGATTAAACATGCGGCTTAGCACGTCGACGCGCGGGTCGCGCACATCGACGACGGCGGTCAACACGTCAAAACGGCCGCCCATGCTCTGGCCGGTCGGGGCGTTGCCCATGGTCAGGGCATTAAAAATGGTGGTCTTGCCTGAACTGGGCAGGCCGATGATTCCTAGTTTCATACCCCGAAGTATAGCAGGAATCGCGAAATCGGGTTTTTAATCGTCAACGGGTAGCGCCGGGAAAAACGGCTAAGTGTCGAAAAAAGAATAGCACGCATGTTCTAATTTCGTTTACAATAGGCGTTAATAAGTCGAGAGAACGGTCCATAGAAGACCGGGGAGAAGATAGGTATGACAGAAGACGAAAGGGATCAAAAGGAAAGGCTCGAACACTTGCTGGATATCGGCATTGACTCACGCCTGCCGCCCGAAAAACGCTTGCTGGCGGCGGTTTTGGTGCGAGCCACGCTCGACTACTTTGAAATTAACCCGGCCGACCGGCGCGGGGTGGCCGAGTATTTTCTCGGATCGAGTTTATATCGCCGAACATTGGAGCTGTTTGGGTTACCGCCGGATTACCTGCCGGAACGGGTTACGGTTGCCGGTCTGATCGAGAGGAGAAGTCAGATGAATGAACCAATTGATCCGGAAACATTGCGGATGAAGACGCTTGTCACCCAATTATCGGGGAGCCAGTTAAAGGTTATCTTGATGATGGGGATGTTGTCGCTGCCGGCAACAGCCGGCACCATCGCCACTTGTTTGCCGGTTGAGCCGGTCGGCCGTTTTTGCGGCGCCGCTTCAGCTGGAGGACCAAGGCTTGGCCGTGAGCCAGGATCGCGGAACGCGCCAATATTGGACCCTGCTGCCGGTGGTGGCCGCGCTGCTGAACGAGGCGTTCCGGTCGTAGACGGTTATGCCTGGGCTTCGTGCCAGGCGACCGTTTGCGGTTCGGGCAGCGCCGCCACGAGGATCAGCAGGATGGCCGTCATGATGACCGCCGACGACAGGCACCACAGACAGGTTGCCCCGATGACGAAAGGTTCCAGGAAGGTCAGGTAGATCGAGAAGATCGCGCCGCCGAGGGCCATACCCATCAAGGCGACAGCCGCCACGGGGCGTCCCGACCGCGGCCCCCACAAATTGGCCGCCCAGGCCAAGGCCATGGCCAGGTATCCGGCGATGCCCAGCACGCCGACCGGCAGAAAGCCGAAGAGCGTGGCGTAGTCACTCTGTTGTACCGTATTGCAATCCCCCACCGGCCCGCAGACCGCGGTCGTTTCTGTCGTTTCCACGAAGGCCAGATACACCGCGACGCCCAGCCCGGCCAGGAATAAGACCAATAATGCCCACTGGGGCCAGCCGTCCAGCCGCAAACCCCTTACCGGACCGCGCCGCAGCAACCGCGCCACGCTATAGACCAGCACGGCCGCCATCCCGATCAGGACCAAGATCGACAGCATGTTGCCGGCCAGATCGCGCATCAGCCGGTCCCGAACCGTGTCCGCGTCTGTTTCCTGCCCGGCGGCCTGATCTTCATAGAGAGCCAGCACGCCGTCGGCGGGCGGGTCGGCCGGGACGGCGGCGATGGCTTCAGTTTCAGCCGGCGCTGCGGTGGCTGGCGGGTCGGTCGGTGGCGCGGTAGGCGCGACCGTGGCCGCCGGGAGCGTTGGGTTGGCCACGGCCGCCGCCGGGCCGGCGGCGGGTTCGGCCGTGGGATCAACCGCCGCTTCCTCCTGGGCCTGAACCGTGGCGAGGACAGCCTCCATACCCGGAAAGTCCGGCCAGCCGATGCCGCCGGTGGCCAGCCCGTCTTCGATCAGGCCGGGGAAACGCTCCGGGATATCCAGCGATCCCACCAGAACGGTCTCACCGACGATGAGCGTCGGCACGCCGAACTGTTCTTCGGGGATGTTCAGGTGGTCGATGGCCGCCTGATAGAGGGCCTGCCCTTCGGTATCGGAGATTTCGATGCCGAGAATCTGGAGCTGGTCGCCATATTGTTCGAAGAGTGGCGGAAAGACTTCGGTGATGACGTAATGACAATGACCGCAACTGTTGCTGTAAAACAGCACAGCATGGATCGCCGGGGTTTCGGCCGATGCTACGGGCGTTAACAGGCTCAAGTAACCGCTAAGGATCAGGCTGATGGCAATGAATTGTGATTGAAACTGCCTCATAAAACAACCCTGCGAGCTATCGTTTGGGTAGATCGTAATACTATAGTGTTGTCTTGTCAACAAAAATAGGAAAAACTTGATGAGCCTTCATTTCATCATGGTTGCGCTAGCGTCGTGGTGATTTGGCCGAATCGCCCCACCTGCCAAAATATGGTGGTTCGTGTACGGGACTTTCCCCATCATCTCGCCCGTACCATGAAGCGAGAATCCCTGCCACAGCGAGTGATCCCCGCCTTCGATCAGAAGATTAGAGCCGCCAAAAATCCGCGATAAAGGACCAAAGTTCTATTGCCTGTTCCGGTGGACTATGCTACTATCTGCGTACCCTGCTGTGTGCGAGAATGTATCTAGCGTTGAGCCACTTTAGATTCCTTGGGAATTGGGATACGACAGAGGGGATGTAGTAGCCGCAAGGCCAGGCAGCGACCTCGAGACAAAATTCCCACCTGCGACCGCAGGTTCAAACAATAGAGCATTCACGGCATGGCGGGGGAGCACTTATCACCAGAGTAGAGACCCCGTATCACTTAATTGGCAGACGTTTCACAACCCTGACCGGACCGGCAGGGTGAAGTGAAACGCTGTCCCCTTGCCGGGCGCGCTTTCCACCCGAATTTGTCCGCCGTGGGCCAGGACAAGCGCCCGGCAGATGGCCAGCCCCAGTCCGGACCCGCCTTCCGTCCGGTTGCGCGATGGATCGCCGCGCCAGAAACGGTCGAATACATGCGCCTGGGCTTCGCTCAATAAACCCGGCCCATTGTCGCTAACGCTGAAGCGCACCATCTCCCCCTCCAATGCGGTCGCCAGCCGGACCAGCGGCGGACGGCCCTCGGCTTTAGCCGCATAGCGCAGGGCATTGGCCAGGAGATTACCCAGCACCTGTTGCAGGCGCTCGCCGTCCGCCCACACAGCGGGCAGATCCGGCGCGACGTCCGTCAGCAGTCCGACCGCTTCCGCCTCGAACAGCGGCCCGAAGGCCATCGCCGCCCGATCGACGGCTTCCTTCGGATCGGTAGCCCGGCAAGCCAGGGTCAACTGGCCCGTTTCGGCCAGCGACAGGGTGCGCAGATCGTCGACCAAGCGGCCGAGCAACAGGGTTTCTTCGTGAGCCACGGCCAGATTTTCCGCAGTAAAAGGAAAAACGCCGTCTAGCATGGCTTCCAGCTGGCCGCGCAACACGCTCAATGGTGTGCGCAATTCGTGGGCCACATCGGCGAACAACTGGCGGCGTTGCTGCTCGGCTTCGGCCAGGCTATCCGCCATCTGATTGAAGCTGTCCGCCAGTTCGCCCAACTCGCCCCGGTCATCGATAACGATGGTCTGTGACAGGCGACCGGCGGCCATTTCCTGGGTGGCTTGTGTCAGCTGGCTCAATGGCCTGGTCAGCCGGTAGGCCAGCCACGCACCCAGAGCCAGGGCCAATAAAACCGCCGCCAACCCGCCCAGCCAGATCGCCCGGTTCACTTCGGCCAGAAAGGCCTCGGCGGCACGGCCACCTCCCAAACCCGGACTATTGATGATCAAGGTTGCCACCGTTTGTCCGTTCGCGTCAATAGGCAATCGCAATGAGTTGGCTGATTGCCCCGCTCCCTGACCTTGACCGCGGCGGGCCGAGGAAGTGGCGATAAGATTATTCCGGACATCGACCAGGGTCAGGGTAGTATTCCCTTGTCCTCGCCCAGAGCCAACCGCGTCTTCCAGCAACGCCGCCGCGTTGTTCCAATGACCCTGTCGCTGATAGAGATCCTCCAGTTCCGCTTGCAGCCCGGTCCAGGCGGCCCCCGCCCCGGCGTCTAAAAAGCGCCGGAAACCGGTCGTAGTCGCCCGGTTGGTCAGCAGGGCGACGATGACTACACCGACCAGGGCTACCAGCAAAAAGGCTGTTGTCAGCCGGAACAGCAGGCGGTGGGTGAGTTTCATGCTTCGTTCGGGTCAAACCGATAACCGACGCCGAAGACGGTCAAAACAAATCGCGGGCGAGCCGGATCGGTCTCGATCTTCTTGCGCAGATTTTTGATATGGACATCGATGGTACGCTCGTAACCATCATAGGCGTAGCCCTGGGTACGCTCCAGCAGTTCCAACCGGCTGAAGGCCCGTCCGGGGTAGCGCATGAGCACAACCAGCAAGTCAAACTCCATCGGCGTCAATTCGACCGTCCGCCCGGCCAGCTTCACCGCGTGTGCTTGCAGGTCGACAACCAGATCACCGGCGCGCAACTGGTCGGCGACCGGGGTGTCGGCCGGTTGTACCCGGCGCAGCACGGCCCGCACGCGGGCCATCAATTCGCGCGGGCTGAACGGTTTGGCCAGATAATCATCGGCTCCCATCTCCAGTCCGGCGATGCGATCGCTCTCCTCGACCCGTGCCGTCAGCATGATCACCGGCGTATTGTGTTCGCGGCGCAATTGGCTCATGAAAGCCCAGCCGTCCATTTCCGGCATCATGAGATCGAGGATGATCAGGTCCGGCTTAAACTCGCGGGCCACCAGCAAGCCCTCGCGGCCGTTGGCGGCTGTCGCCACTTCATATTGTTCCTGCTCCAGATAACCCCGGACCAGGTGAACCAACCGGGCTTCATCGTCGACTACCAGGATTCGTCTGGCCATGGTTCATTCCCTCGGCATGATAAAAGCGCCCCGAGCGACAAGGCCCGGCGCACTTTATATTGTACTCCCAATTCCCGGAGGTGGTTTATCCGCCGCGACCGCCGCGGTGGTAGCTGTCGCCTTGGCCCTGACCGCCACGTCGTTGACCTTGGCCTTGGCCGTTCGGCTGGCCTTGACCGGAGCCGCGGCCGCCGCAGTTGTCACAGATGCCATCGCCATCGGCATCGACGAAGTTATCGCACACCCCGTCACCGTCGGCATCGATGAAGTTAGGCCGCACGGCGCCCCTGTTGCCCGGTCCGACGCCATTGCCGCCGCAGTTATCACAAACGCCGTCGCCATCGGCATCGGCGAAATTGTCACAAACTCCATCGCCATCGGCATCGACGAAGTTGGGCTGCGCCACCCCGCCATTGCCCTGACCACGCGGACCTTGAGGAGTACCTCCGCCGCAGTTGTCGCAGACGCCGTCGCCATCCTCATCGACGAAGTTTAACTGGGGAGCCGTGGCGTTGCGGGGACCTTGGGGGACACCCGCGCCACAGTTGTCGCAAACGCCGTCATTGTCGGTATCAACAAAGCCGGCCTGTGCGCCGGGCGCGGCCACGTCGTTGCCGCGCGGTCCCTGGGCGATGGCAATGGATGCCCCGGCGATCAGGATGACGCCAACGATCAGACTCAGGAATAAAACTCGCTTCATGATTTTCCTCCGAATGGTACGGCCACTCATTCTCCGGCCGCGATTTTCCAATTGATTTCTACCCTCAGCTTACCGCGGAGGTGTGAAGAACTTATGAAGCGGATATGGAGACCGGCTGAAGATCAACGGGATCAGGGGGTCAGCAGAGTGACTTTGCCGGGCAAAACGCGGTAGGCGACGGCTTCGGCCGATTCGGTGAAAATCTCGCCGTCGCTGTGCAGCGGCGTGCCCGGCCGGCTGGTGAGATCGATGGCCGTGACGCGCCGGAATGTCACCGCCGGGTGGTGGATGTGCTCGCCGCGCATCAGCTTAAGCAAGATATTGACGACCGATCCCTTGGGTACCTGTGGCGCGAAGACCATATCGAGCAGACCGTCATCGAGGACAGCGCCGGGGGCCATCATGAAGCCGCCCGTGCGCGGGCTGTTGCAGACTGAGAGCAGATAGGCCGGACCTTCGTAGCCGCCGCCGTCCCAGGTCAATGCCATTTGCCACGGCTTCAGCCGGGCCAGGGCGCGCATGAGAGCCACGATATACCGGATTTCACCCGACAGGCGGGTCATCTTGATGTTTTCCAGTGTCACCATCGGTTCCATCGCCGCGGCGCTGTTGTTGATGAAGAAGCGCTCGTTCACACGCCCGGCGTCGATCCGGCGCGTGTGCCCGGCGGCGATCACGGCCACGCTCTCGGCAATCGTCCCGGGCAGCCCGGCCATGAGGTTGAAGTCGTTGGCCGTGCCCAGGGGAATGATGCCAAAAGGCTTCGCCGGGCCGTCGCCGGCGGCGCGCAACACACCGTTAATCACCTCGTTGATCGTGCCGTCACCGCCCGCGGCGATGATCGCGTCATACGGGCCGCGCGCGGCGGCTTCCGCCATGCCAATCCCCTCGCCGGCCGTGCCGGTGATCACCAGGTCGCAGTCAACACCGGCCTCATGAAAGGCGGCCTCGGTGGCCGGGGCCTGGGCTTTGGCGCCCCACCGGTTGGCATAGGGATTGAGAATAACTTTGACGCGCATGGTTTTTACACCCTTCACCATTCAGAATGGACCTGCTGCCTGGCGGATGAGCGCCGGCCTGTTGGTGATGATTCCCTGAACACCCAGCCGGGCCAAACGTTGCGCCTCGGCCGGATCGTCGACAGTCCAGACGTTAACCCGCAGCTCCTGGCGGCGTGCCCAGTCCATCAAGGACGCATCGACCAGGTCATGGGAAGGGTGATCGGCCTGGGCGCGGACGAGTACGTGTCCCGTTCGCAACCAGTCGTGCTCGCGGAGCAGGCCGACCGGTATGGAATCCGGCAGGACGCGTCGCGCCTGCCGCAGGACAAAGGGGCTGAAGCAAGAAACCAGTACCCGGTCGCCGACGCCGTGGGCCGCGATGCATCTGGCCACAGCCGCAGCCAACCCATCGTCCTGGAACCCCAGCGCTTTCAACTCTACGTTGTAGAGGGTCGACCGGCCGAACTGCCGGAAGATGTCAGCGAGTGTCGGGATGGGGTGCGCGCCATCAATGGACAGCCGGCGCAAATCATCCAGAGTCAGATCGGCGACCCGACCGCGGCCGTTGCAGGTCCGATCAACCGTATCATCGTGCATGATCACCGGCTCCCCATCGGCGCAGAGTTGCACATCGAATTCGATCCCGTCCGCCCCCTGCGCCAGAGCCAGGTCGAAGGCGGCCAGCGTATTCTCCGGCGCGTCGGCGCTGGCGCCGCGATGGCCGATGATCAAGGGACGACTCGCTGTCAACCAGTCCATTTTTCACTCGCCCCGAGCAGGCGTTAGCGGCGCGCTAAACCGTGTGGACCTTGATGAGGTTGGTCTGGCCGGATGAGCCGAAGGGCACGCCGGCGGTGATGACGACGCGGTCACCGGGCTGGAAACCTTGCTCGCGCAAGACCGCGGCCGTCTTGGTCAGCATCGTGTCGGTGTCGGGAAATTGCGGTACCAGGACACAATTCACGCCCCACACCAGGGCCAGCCGGCGCTGGGTATGAGCCGAGGGCGAGACGGCCAGGACGGGGGCTTTCGGCCGGTAACGGGCGATTTGTTGGGCGGTCCAGCCGCTGAGGGTCGTGCTGACGATCGCCGACGCCCCGATCTCTTCGGCCACGCTACAACTGGAGGCGCTGATGGCTTCAGTCACGCTGAAGGCCTCGTGCGGCGCCAGGCGGCGGTCGCGCCACTGATCATAGGGGAATTCGCGCTCGATGATCTCGGCGATCTGCTTCATCATCAAGACCGACTCGACCGGGTAACTGCCGGTCGCCGTCTCGCCGGAGAGCATGACCGCATCGGTGCCGTCCAGGATGGCGTTAGCGACATCGCTGGCCTCGGCCCGCGTCGGGCGCGGATGCTCGACCATGGACTGGAGCATTTGCGTGGCCGTGATGACCGGCTTGCCGACTTCGTTACAGATGCGGATGATGTTCTTCTGCAGCAGCGGCAGCTCCTGGGGCGGCATTTCGATGCCTAGGTCGCCCCGCGCCACCATTAGCCCATCGGCCGCGTCCCGGATCGATATGAGATTATCGATGGCTTCGCTCTTCTCGATCTTGGCGATGATCGGAATCTGGCGCGGCTTGTTTTTCATCAGATCGCGCAATTCCTGAACATCATAGGCGGCGCGAACGAACGACAGGGCGATGAAGTCGAAATCGAGAGCGATGATCAGTTCCAGATCAGCGCGGTCTTTGTCCGACAGACACGAAATCGGCAGGTCGGTGCCGGGAGCGTTAACGCCTTTGCGCGATTCCAGCAGGCCGGCAACCGTAACCAGACAGCGCAGGGTGTCGCCGCGTTTTTCGGCTACGGTAAACTCCACCTCGCCGTCGCCGATGACGAGGCGGCTGCCGGGCTGGACGGCGGCGATGAGATCGGGATGGGGCAGATGGATCATGGCCGGCTGGCCGGGAAAGGGAGTCAGGACGACTTCGTCACCCAGCGAGAGCATCATGCCGCCGGCCTTGACCGTCCCCAGGCGCATCTTGGGGCCCTGCAGGTCGCCCAGGACGGCCAGAATATGGCCCTCGGCAGCGGCGACTTCGCGCAGCATATTGACGGTCTTGGTGTGAGCGGCGTGATCGCCGTGGGAAAAGTTGATGCGGGCGACCGTCATCCCGGCGTCCAGCATGCGCCGGATGGTTTCGGGTTTGGCCGAACCGGGTCCGATGGTGGCTACAATCTTGGTGCGCGCCATATGGTGTAGATTTGTATCGTCGGGAGGGTTAAATCACCGGCTCCAGCGTGACGCGAATCTCATCGCCATCCAGCCGTCGGGCGGTGACGCGCAGCGAGTCGCCAGGATTGAAGTTTTCCTCCAGCCAGTCATGGACCTGCGGACCGAGGACCAGGCGGGCCTGATCATCCGGTTGCAAGCGCCAAACGCTGCTGTGACGATCCTGGCGGCCGCCGAAGACCACTGTCACCTGGCGCGTTTCCGAGCGTGTGCTGGTGGCGAAGAAGGGCCAGTGAGCCGGTGTCAGGTTCACAAATCCACGCCGGATGTGCAGGGGCATCAATTCGGCCACATAGGTGAAGCCATCGGCCATCGCTTTGACGCTGGCGGTGATGGCCTGTTCACCCGGTTCTTCTTCCAGCTCGACATCCCGGCGGGCCGCCTTGCTTTTGGTGGCCGATTTGGCGGCGCGGGGTTTCTTGCTCTTGCGGCCGGTGAACAGTTCCAGCACCGGCGCGAGCGCGGTCACCAGATCGACCGAGACCGGCAAGACGGAAGACCCCATCGCCGCCACCCGCTCGGACGGCATCCGCAGGCTTAGATAGACGGGCGTCACCCATTTTTCTTCTTCGTTGAGGTAAGCGGCGCGCTGGAAGATCTCGCGGGCCTGCTCTTCCGAGAAATTACCGACGCTGTCCTTAAAAAGGTCCAGGTGATGGGCGCGTTCGCCCGTCTCGGCGTCGATTTGCATCTGCTGGATCCGCAGTGACCAGTTCGGGTCAAGCTGGGTGATGGTATGATGGGCGGCGGCGGGGTTTTTATTGATAGCCGCCAGTCCTTTGGATAGGGCTGTCTTGCCTACGATCCCCAACAGCACCTCCAGGCTCATCGGCCGGGCGTTGAAGGCGATATAGGCTTCGCTTTCAAAGGCGTCGCCGGTGGCCAGAAAGGCGTTCTGGTTTTCGCGACTCAAGCCGTGGGTGGGGAATTCATCCCGAATTTGGGGCGGCAATCGCAAATAAAGGGCATCTACATACTGCTGCATTTGCGACAGGGCGAATTTGAGAGCGTTTTCTTCTCCGGCCCAGCCAAACGCGGCAAAGACGGGCATCGTCAGGCCAGAAAAATCGGTTTGTGCTTGCATAGCTATCTCAGACGCTTGGAGGCTTGTCAGACCCAATCAGGTGCCGAAGCGGCGGGGATGACTCGGGTGTGAGCAATCTTTAAGTATAGTCTTATAGTAGCCCAGGCAGGCTAATTGTCAAGGTTATTTGATCCGATAGCCACCATCTTCATTATTGAAAATCCAGGCCACAACCGCGCCGATCTCGATCGTTTCCGGCAAATAGGTCTTCATCGTCACCGACGACGTGCCGCGGGTGTGGAGCATATGCTTGGTGCGCTGCATACGATCGAAGCGATCCTGCCATAGCCGGAAGTTCGCCGGCCGCAGGTCGACCCAGCCCTTGGCTGCCCAGGCGTCGAGACGCGCCGGGTCGACGTCCACCTCGCGGTAGATGCTCTCCGGGATGTTGATGCGTGGTCCGCGGATCAGGCGACCGCCGTCCGGCGTCAGGATGGGTAAGCCGATGGAAGTAATCGTCGTGCGCAAATTCTCCTCGCTCAGGATGCAATCGAAGAGGGTCTCGGCGATGTCGGTGGCCGGTGTCTCGGCCACCCGATCCAGTGTGCCATAATTCAGCTTGAGCAGATGGGCCTCATAGAGCAATTTGGACAGTTCGGGTGGTCCCAGTTGCCCCAGGGCCACGCTGTGGCTGTGGGTCTCCTCTTCGATGCGCGCCAGCTTGTCCAGCGCCGTCTGGCGCAGCACCCCGGCCCGATAGCTGGGAGTCAGGATGCTGCTGTCGATCCCGGCGATGATGTCGTAGCCCGTGTTGCTGCCCTTGATCTCCAGCACCGCTTGTTGGGCGATCTCTTCCGGTGTGATGAACTCCATCTGGTTGAGATGGGTAATCGTCTCGAACTCGCCGCGGGCAAAGAAGCCGTTTTCGCCGGTGTCGACACCGGCCATGTGGAGTTTATCCAGCCGGGCGTACTGGTTCTCGTCGCCGCGCAGCAGCAGGCGGCCATTGAGCGGTTGTTCCTGGCTCTGATAGCGAAACTGCGGCCGGCCGCGCAACTTGACCGTCTTAAAGGCGATGCGCCGGTAGCCGATCATCGCCGCCGGTTTGAGCTCTTTGACCAACGGGCCGCCCGGCGTGCGGGCCATGAGGAACATCAGGCCGGTATGGGCGAAGGCCACCGCCGTTTTGCTCATCAGCTTGGAGCTGGGGCGGTCCTCACTGTGGGTGTAGGGGATGTTGAGGCCCATGCCGCCCGTGCCGGTGGTGCCGATCTTCAGGTAGAGTCGGGTGTGGCATTCCGACATCGCCCTGTGCAGTAGTTGAACGTGGCGGATGAGTTGCGGCAGCGATTGAGAGATAAGCAGGATGCTGACGTTCTGTTCCAGGTCTTGGCCCAAACCGGATAGAGCGGTCAGGTCCTGATGATCGACGATCTGGCTTAGCTGGTCGAGGAGATCGTGGGTCTGCTTGCTGAGGCTCTCGATGTCCTGGTAGCTGATGGCTGTGGCCGTGTTGATGCAATCGACGATGACATCGGGTTTGTATTGCTGAATGAGCTGGACGAGGCCGGATCGGCTGTAGGCGTCGTCGAGACCACCGAATAAGTCCTGGTAGAGAGTGTCCCGCCGCGGGCGGCTCTGCATCAACCGGCGGCGGTTCTCCAGCATGAACTCATCGCGGACGAAGACATCGCCCCAGGCTCCGGCGAAGTCGATGTTGGGGAACTCGCGGCGCATGTCGTGGAGAAATTCGCGGACTTCGCCTCGGAAAAGGCTGGCGACGATGATCCGCTCCGGTTCCATCTCGCGGGCGATCTCGCGGACAACCTGAGCACCGACCAGACCCGCGCCGCCGAGCACAAGGATGCAGCGGTCGGCTCTCATTCGTCACCTCCAACCGTCGGGGATAGGCGAAGGGGCTTGGTGGGCATAGGTCACTCTCCGATTGGGAAACGTGGTTCGATGACAGATTGTCCCTCGAATCCGGCCGGCGGGCAAGGTTGTCGCATTGACTCAAAATAAATGTTACTGAAGGACTTATCGTTGCTTCAATAAAAATGTTACCGTGACAACATGGAAACGAGGCAACAGAAGATGAGCAAACGGAGTCGAGACGAGTTGGTCAA
>Ga0114939_10000180_pt1 | contig 54177 bp, 34 predicted proteins | sample AshMeaCrysSpring_FD_87196 | JGI IMG/M metagenome (GOLD analysis project Ga0114939, IMG submission 87196) | Groundwater microbial communities from Big Spring, Nevada to study Microbial Dark Matter (Phase II) - Ash Meadows Crystal Spring | ecosystem: Environmental > Aquatic > Deep subsurface >...
CAGGATTGAATGGCACCGGGCCATTTAACTGAAGCTCCGGCATTTTCAACTCCTGACCGGCACACCAGTTGGCAAGCGCTTCTTTAAATGCCAAAAACAGGTCTGCGGCATGTTCTCCGTCGAGCCAGAAGAAAAGCAGATTGGTAGCCTTCTGCTCTATTTGATAGTGCGAAGCCTGGGGCACATGCATGAGCATGACACGCCTGATCCAATCGGGGAAAACCAGCGCCGCGCCGCCATCCAGCCGCTCAAAAACCAGCATGTCATCAGCCCTGCCTTCAATTTTTTCTATACACAAAAACGGGCTGCCGCATGAGCAAGGTTCCTTGCGCAAATGCACTACATCGTTTAGGGTGTAGTTAACCATCGGCTGCACCCTACGGGTAAAATCGGTCACCACCGGAAAAAAACGGCGCTTGTCTGCATCGAGCCATTGCGGCTCTATCGTGAGCAGGTCTTCGTGAAAATGCAGGTTGCCTGCACAGCACGAAGAAGCCAGGAAACCTTCGGTACATTGGTACACTTCGCTTAGCTGCAAAGAAAAAACTGTTTCTACCAGGTGCTTTACTTCGGGTTCCAGCACCTCGGCAACCGAAATAATCTTTGATGGCTTGATACTGATGCGCCGCTGCTGCACGGCCAAAGCCAACTGCATGAGCACCGATGGTTGTGCCACCACAATGTTGGGCTGCAAATCTGCAATGCGTTCCAGTAAAGGATCAAATGACCCGAGCAAGTCGAAGTAATGAAAACTGAGCAACCTGCTGCGCACCGACTGGTACAGTTTGTTGTTTGCCCGCAAAAAGAAAGCCACTTTTCGCGGCTTCCAGCTCCAGCCCAGCAGTTTGGCAAGCACAGCAGCCACCCACAGGGCACGTTCGCGGCGGCTTACCGCAAATAAGCCCCTGTTGCCCGAAGTGCCCGACGACAAACCAACGGAAACGTCTCCGGGAAGGGCATCAACAAACTGCCTTGATTCTTCTTCGGCCAGGGCTACCTTCATGGCGTTTTCCAATTTCAAGTGTCGTGTGTTCAGATCGTCGAATGCCCGCATCATCGCTTCCTTGTTCATGGGCGGCAGTTCTGCTGGCATGGCATTTTTCAAGGAAAGTGCTTGATAAAATGGAGAATGCGTTTTGAGAAACTTCCAATGCCTGTTCCATTGCTTGTGTTGCCATTGCAGCAATTGTTTTCTGCCAGCAAAACGACGAAGCCTGAACCTGATAAAGTAATACAGTATGGAAAGCTTAAACCACATGCAAGGGGCGTTGAAACTGGTTGAAAGCCCGCATGCAGTGGGTTGGGATCAAGGCTGCTTCAGGATCTTGTTGTTTCCATGCATTCAGGTTGCGCAGCGTTTTTAGGTACGCCTGCTTATCATGTATCACCAAGTTGCCGGGAAATGGCGGCATGGTTAAGGTTTCAATTTCCACGGTATTCCAGGCAGCATCGGCAGCAAGCAAAATGGTTTGCCCTTCAAAAGTGAAAAGCGCCCCCACTTGCCCACGCGCATGCCCGTTCAGCGAAACCACCTCGATGCTGCCGTCGCCAAACATGTCCCAGCAATAACCAAAAATCGCATGTGAATGTGCATTGGCAGATTCGAAGACCTCTGCCCGCTCTTTCCAACCTGTCTCCATTAAAGCAGGAACCACCCCTTGCTTCACGGCCGCCCATCCTTCCAATTCCAATACATTTTCAAAGGCATGCCTATGCAGCCAAAGGGTGGAATTTTTAAAATCAGCCACTCCAGCCACATGATCTGTGTGTACATGGCTCAGCAGTACATGCCTGATACTGGCAATGTCGATGCCGGCAGCCATCAGTTGCGCCGAGGCAGTTTCGTGTGGCTGCACGTATACTTTTGTGGCATAGCGCATCAGGCGGTATGGCCAGCGCCGGGTTTCTTCAAAAAAACGGGGGTGATAGCCTGTATCAAATAGTATCCAACCTCTGGTTGCATGGTGCATCAGGCCCACAGCAGCCGGGAAACGCACCCTTTGCCAGGCCCCATCCCTGCGGGCAAAGCGGTCGTACATGGTGCAATACCCAGCCTCGAACCAAAAGAATGCGTCAATCATAGGTTTTGTTTTTCCTCTTCTGATAGCGTCAGCCACCAATCGGCAAATTCTTTGAGTGCTTCCTGTGTAGTCTGAAGCGGTTCATAACCCAGTTTTTCCCTGGCTTTATCAATATTCAGGCTCATGCTTTGAGCCAAAATTCCTACGCTGTACCGGGTGAGCACAGGTTCCTTGCCTGTTAATAGCCCTATCCATTCCATGATGGTGGCAGCCGCAATGGCCACCGCCAACGGCACCCTGCCTTTTACAGGTTCAAGCCCCAGGTGATCCAATACTTCGTCAATGGCTTGCCATAGGTTCACCGGCCCCCCTGCACTTATATTATATGCCTGCCCCTGCGCATCTTTTGGCGCCTGCAGCGCACATGCCACGGCATGCACCACATTGCGCACGGGGGTAAGGTCGGCCACATTTTGGCCATTGCCAATACGCTTAAGCCTGCCAGCATGGTAAGCTTTCAGCAGGCGCGGCATAATCACCCGGTCGCCACGGCCAATAATCGCCCTTGGCCTGAGGGCAATGGTTTGAAGCGGGCTTGCCAGTACCAGTTTTTCGGCCTCGTACTTAGTGCGGGCATAGGCATTGATCATTGGGTTGGGCAGGGCATCATCCTCCCGTATGTTCAGCCTGTTTTTATAATTGAAATAGATGCTTGGCGTGGAAATAAACACGAAGCGCTTCACCCCGGCTTCTGCCGCTGCAGCCAGCAAGTAGCGGGTGGCCAGGATGTTGGCCTTCACAAAATCTTCTTCTCTACCCCATGGCGATGAAAGTGCAGCAGCATGCACCACGGCAGCACAGCCCCGCACCAACAGTTTGGCTTGCGAGGGTTCGGTAAGGTCGGCGCTCACCATATCAACCGATCCGCCAGCAATGGCATTACCAGTGTGCCACTTGCGTCCGGTAGCCACCACTTCTACGCCTTGCTCTACAAGCCATTCTGCCAACCTGCCACCCAAAAAACCGGTGGCGCCCGTGACCAGTATTTTACGATAAGGTAACATGTGGCTTCCCAGGTTTCAATGTGCTCAGCAAGCGATTTCCAAAAATTGAATACGTAGCAAAACATACACCAAGCGACAAGGCCAACGCAAGCATAAATTTCACAAACAAGGGTATTGACATTGGCAAAAGCAAAATCTGGAAAAGCATGACCAAGGGCATGTGCGTAAGGTACACCCAGTAAGAAGATGAAACGAGCCAGCGCTCTGTTTTACCGGGCGCCGATGGCTTGTGCACAAAACCCGTAACCGCGGCCAAAGCAAAGAGAGTTAGCAATGCCTCTGCGGATGTAGCCAGCAAATGCGTAGCCTGCCATTGCCAGGGGCTTACGGTAACTTTCATTGTTTGAAGCCAGGGTGCTACAAGGCCCAACACCACCCACCCTGCCAAAAGCCACCATCGGTATTGACGGGCAAGCAGGAAAAAAAAATCGTTTGCCTTGAGGGAACAAAATGCGCCCAGTGCGAAGAATAGCAAATAGTACCACCACGATGCCCATTCTAAGGTGGTGGTAAGCGGGTTTTTGATTGTCCAATCGGCATGCCATTGATAGCACAGCACCACAGCTAACCACATAGCCAACAGCAACAGACCTGCCGCCTTCCCTCTTATTTGTTTATGAAGTCCGGGTAGCAGCCATTTTGCCACAAACCAAAACAACGACAGGTAAAAAGACAGGTAGAAGAGAAACCACAGGTGTGCAAGCGGATAAAAGTTGTCAGCTATGAGCCCGGCTGCATCATGCATCCATATTTGCCCATTCCACGAAACATTGCCCAATTCCCAAGCGGCACCCCATGGAAAAAGAAATATGATAAAGGGTACAAGTACGGCCAGGCCAATGGCAAATGGAATACCCACCCGCATTAGGCGTTCGATCACAAAATAGCGCGGGCCATATTTCAGGTATTGTTTAACTGCCAGAAAACCCGTCAGGAAGAAAAATGCCTCCATAATAAAGGCATGGATATTGAATACCATAACATCGGGAAACAGCACACTGTTGTTTTGCTCCTTAAAGGGCCACATTCCGGTACGGGTAACCATGTAGGGTATACTCGCATGCAGCACGCATCGCAGCAGCGCCGAAACTACCCGGAGCCTGTCGAGCGTATAGATTCTGTCGTTAGCCATACTAGCCTGGTTGCCGCGTTTTCCGTAAGAACGAAACTATGGGAAAATGTTTTGTAACCCAGCCGGCATCCCCTACCGGTTAAACACCCATAAACCTTAGCAGCCATCAATGGTTGATATTTGCTCCATGGCATACGCTTCACTTGAACAGGCATTGCTCGATCTGGAAAGGCACGGGCATCTGGTACGCATTCGCGAAGAGGTAGACCCCAACCTGGAAATGGCAGCTATTCACTTGCGGGTACACGAGGCAGGGGGGCCGGCCTTGCTCTTCGAAAATGTGAAGGGCAGCAAATACCGGGCAGCATCCAATATTTTCGGCACGCTGGAGCGCAGCAAGTTCATTTTTCGCGATACCCTGGCGCTGGTGCAGCAAATGGTGGCTTTAAAAAATGATCCGGTAAGAGCCATCAAGTCGCCGCTAAAGAACTTTAAAGCAGGCATGGCAGCCATCAAAGCTTTGCCGCTCAAAAACCCGTTGAGCAAACCGGTATTGGCTAATGAAATACGCATTACCGACCTGCCGCTCATAAAGCACTGGCCCAGGGATGGCGGCGCTTTTGTAACCCTGCCACAGGTATATACCGAGGATGTGGAACAGCCGGGTATTATGAAGTCCAACCTGGGCATGTATCGCATTCAGCTTACCGGCAATGAGTATGAACTGAACAAGGAGATAGGCCTGCACTATCAACTGCACCGGGGCATTGGTGTACATCAAACCAAGGCCAACAAGCGTGGCCTCCCGCTCAAAGTGAGCTGCTTTGCAGGCGGGCCTCCTTCGCACACCGTGGCTGCGGTGATGCCCCTGCCCGAAGGACTGAGCGAGATGACCTTTGCCGGCGTGCTTGGCGGGCGCAGATTTCGCTACTGCTATCGCGATGGATTTGGCATAAGCACCGATGCCGACTTTGTGATAACCGGGGAAGTGTACCCGGGCGAAAACAAACCGGAAGGCCCCTTTGGAGACCATCTTGGTTATTACAGCCTGCAGCATTTGTTTCCGCTGATGAGGGTGCATAAAGTTTATGCCAAAAAGTATGCGATATGGCCCTTTACGGTAGTAGGCCGCCCGCCGCAGGAAGACACAAGTTTTGGCGCGCTGATACACGAAATGACGGGGGATGCAATACCACAGGAAATACCCGGCGTAAAGGAAGTCCACGCCGTTGATGCCTCTGGTGTGCACCCTTTGCTGCTGGCCATTGGCAGCGAACGCTACACGCCTTATATGCCTGCCAAGCAGCCTGCCGAACTGCTAACGATTGCCAACCACATACTGGGCACGGGGCAGCTTAGCCTGGCTAAATTCCTGTTCATTACAGCCGATGATACCAACCAATTGCACACGCACCACATTGAAGCCTATTTTAAGTACATACTGGAACGAATTGATCTTCAACGCGATGTGCATTTTTATACCAACACCACAATTGACACCCTAGACTACAGTGGTACTGGCCTAAACAGCGGCAGTAAGGTGGTGTTTGCCGCGTACGGCGACAAGCTGCGCGAACTGGCAAGCGAGGTTCCGCAATGCCTGAAGGACTTACAGGGTTTCGAAAACCCACAGATTTGCATGCCGGGCGTGATTGCCCTGCAAACGAAAGCTTTTGCTGATTATGAAACAGCCACCAAAGAAATGGAAGCTCTGAACCAACAACTTACTCCCCAATTGGCACCTGGCAACGGTCAATTGTCAACGGCTCCGTTGATTATTTTGTGCGATGATTCAAGTTTTGCCGCAGCAAAACTGAACAACTGGCTTTGGGTGTCATTCACCCGATGCAACCCCAGCCACGACATTCATGGCATTGGCGCATTTGTAAAACACAAGCATTGGGGCTGCAAGGGCCCCCTGGTAATTGATGCCCGCAAAAAGCCTCACCACGCGCCTGTACTGGAAATAGACCCAGCCATTGAAAAAAAGATTGACCGCCTGTTTGCCTCAGGAGGAAGCCTTGCGGGAATGAAATAAATTTATACGTAAAGATTTTTTTTGCTTGTCGTAAGAATTGTAATTTTGTTGCGAAGGAGGTAGTTATGGATGCAAAAATTACACTAAGCTTTGATGCTTCCGTTATAGAGAAAGCCAAAGAATTTGCCGACGACCTGGGCATCAGTCTCAGCCGTTTTACCGAGATCATGTACCGAAAAGTGCTTGACAGCGGCATCAGGGGCATTGAAGATTTGCCTATATCTGCCTGGGTACACCAGGTAGCTGAAGAGCAGGCAGAATACAATACCCGCAAAAAAACCAGGGATCAGCTCAAGAAAGAATTCTTTGAAAGCATGAAATGAACAAGGTATTTGCCGATGCCAATATTTTAGTGGCAGTACTAAACAAAGAGTACCCATTGTTTAGCTCAGCCGCCCGGCTGCTCAGCCTTGCTGAACGACCCAACTTCACCGTTTACACCTCGCCGGTATGCCTGGCAATCGCATTTTATTTTGCCCAAAAAAAATGCGGCGAGAGGAAGGCTCTGGAAAAGATTAGAGTTTTGAGTACCAAGGTGGAAATAACTTCCTGTGGAAGCAAGGAGGTGATATCAGCAGCCTCCAACCCGCGCATCAGCGATTTTGAGGATGGCTTGGAGTATTATGCCGCATTACACGCCGGCTGCGAGGCCATCATAACCGAAGACCTCGACGATTTCCACTTTTCTGATTTACCTGTGTTGCGATGCGAAGACTATCTACGCAATCATGTTATCAAACAGATCGCGTAGCAGCAGAATTGCCGACTTCGTCCGCTATTAGTTTACCACAACCAGGTAATAGTTTTTTTTGCCACGCTGCACCAGCAGGTATTTGTCATTGAGCAATTGACTGCTAATTACCTGGCTATCAATGCCTTCCACTTTTTGCTTGTTGATGGCAACGCCCCCGCCCTGTACCGTTTTGCGGGCCTCGCCCTTGCTGGGAAAGATGCCGCTTTCGGCGAGGAAACTCACCACATCCACGCCCGATTCAAGTTGGCTTTTCGCATAATTGAGCGTAGGCACCCCCTCAATTACCTGAAGCAATTGCGCTTCGGTAAGGCTTTGAAGCACCTCGGTGGTGGCATTGCCAAAAAGAATTTCTGAAGCCTTGACCGCAAACTCATAATCAGCACGGCTGTGTACCAGGCAGGTCAGTTCTTCGGCAAGGCGCTTTTGCAGCAGGCGCAAGTGCGGCGAAGCTTCGTGTTCCAGAGTTAGCTGGTCAATTTCATCTTTGGGCAAAAAAGTGAATATCTTGATCCACTTTTTGGCGTCCTCATCGCTGGCATTAAGCCAAAACTGGTAAAACTGGTAAGGGCTGGTTCGGTTAGCATCGAGCCATACGTTTCCCTTTTCGGTTTTGCCAAACTTACCGCCATCGGCTTTGGTTATCAGGGGGCAGGTAAATGCAAAGGCCTCTCCTTCGCCGCCAGTCATACGCCGTATAAGCTCGGTGCCTGTAGTGATGTTGCCCCATTGATCGCTGCCGCCAAACTGCAACTTGCAATCCATGTGCTTGTAAAGCCAGTAAAAGTCGTACCCCTGCATGAGTTGGTAGGCAAACTCGGTGTAGCTAATGCCTGTTTCGCCATCTATCCGCTTGCGCACGCTGTCTTTGGCCATCATATAATTTACCGTAATGTGCTTGCCCACATCGCGCAGGAATCCGATGAATGAAAAAGCCCTGAACCAGTCATAATTATTAACCAATTGAGCGGCGTTGGGGTTGGCCGTGTTAAAATCGAGAAACCTGGCGAGTTGTTTTTTGATACCCTCCACATTGCGGTTAAGGGTAGCTTCGTCCAGCAGGTTGCGCTCTTCACTTTTGCCGCTTGGGTCGCCCACCATGCCGGTGGCGCCGCCCACTAAGGCTATTGGCTTGTGGCCGGCCCGCTGCATATGCACAAGCAGCAAAATGGGTACCAGGCTGCCTATATGGAGGCTGTCGGCGGTGGGATCGAAGCCGACATAGCCGGTGGTTGGCTCTTTCAGGAGTAGTTCTTCTGTTCCAGGCTTAATATCGGCCAGCATTCCACGCCAGCGGAGTTCTTCTATGAGGTTCATCGTATGCAGGTGTATTCCCTTATTTGTAAGGCGGGCAAAAATAGCTTAACAGCAGCATCTGCCTCACCGGTTTATTGCAGGCAATTTTTGAAATTGTGCTGTCCTCAGATACAAGAGGTTAAAATTCGTGCAACACAGCATGCAGCAAATACCTTTGCCGCTCTATCTTACGCAATGATATGATGCGGATAATACCTCTTTTGTTTCTTTCCCTCAGTTTCGCCCCGGCCGAAGCCCAACCGCTGCGCAACGAATGGATAGACCATAGCAAGACCTACTACCGCATTCCGGTGCGCAACGAGGGGCTATACCGAATACCCAAGAACACGCTGGATGCTGCCGGCCTTGGCACCGTTCCGGCGGAACAGTTTCAGCTATGGCGCAATGGGGAAGAAGTGCCTTTGTACACTACCCAGCTGGAAGGCCCACTCGCAACAGGAGGATTTATTGAATTTTACGGCAAGCCCAACGATGGCGAAACCGACAAGGAACTTTATCTGAATCCAGACTTCCACGTGCAAAAGCTGGTGAGCCTTTTTACCGATACGGCGATCCACTACCTGACGGTAAACCCGGCCGGCAATAATAAGCGGCTCACCGATGCGCCAAACGGGGTAAACAGCACCAACCTGCCGGCTGATTCGTTCTTCATGCATTCCATTGTTGGTAACCCTTGGCAGGTTTTCCTCAATGGCGTGGGACGTGGGGTTCAAACGGAACCAACCGGTCAACTGTTTACCAACCTTTACTCTTCGGCCTGGGATATGGGGGAAGGCATGGCATCGTCGGGCTTCCGGCTCGATTATCCGTACAATATCAACCTCAATGGGCTAAGGGTTTTTGCCGGCGGACCTTCCATGTCGCTTTCTTATGCTGTAAGCGGCGGCTATCATATGACCCGCAATGTGATTGTGCGCATGAACGATTCACTTTTGAATCAGGACCCGCTTTCTGATTTTAACCTTGCCACCAGGCAAGTGGTGAATATACCCCTGAGCCGTGTAACCAACGATGCCACCCGGCTTACTTTCACCTCTGAAACAGATTACTGGCAGGAGGCATCTTACCTGCATGCTTACCAACTGACTTACCCACGCCGCTTCGATCAAATTAATTCCCGCTTTTTCCGCATGCGGCTTGCAGCCAGTGCACAGGGCAACCACCTGCGCATTCAGCGGTTCCTATTCGACAATCAACCCGCCCTGGTGTACGACCTTACCAACCTGAGGCGTTATACTTCGGTTAGCAAAGGCGATAGCACTTTGATACTGCTGGAGCCTTCAGCCACGGAGCGTACGATGCTATTGCTCAACCAAAGCGTTACGCAGGTTCGTACAGTGTCGGCACTGCCACAAGTAGTTTTCCGCAATTTCAAAAACACTGCGGAACAAGCTGATTACATTATTATCAGCAATAGGCGTATAGCCATGGCTAATGGTGTGGACCAGATAGAGGAGTATCGTAAATACCGCAGTTCGTATGATGGAGGTGGCTATAATGCCAAAGTGTATGAAGTGGATGAACTGGCCGAGCAATTTGCATACGGCATGCGACGCAACCCGTTGGCCATACGCAACTTTCTGCGCCTTGCCATCGACAGTTTTGCCACAAAACCCAAACATGTGCTGCTGCTGGGCCATGCCAGCGAATACATCAACTATAGATATAGCCTGGGGCAGGCTAGTGCCGAAATATTGAACGCCGTGCCCACATGGGGCAACCCCGGCAGCGACAATTTGTTTGTTTCGGCCAGCTATATGAATCCCGTGCCACGTGTTCCCATTGGGCGTGTTTCGGCAATGAATGGTACAGAAATAAAAAATTATCTCGACAAGGTAAAGATGTATGACAGCCTGAAGCGTTCGGCTTCGCCAATTGTTGGAGGGAAGGAATGGCAGAAGCAGGCTATTCACCTGGTAGGTGGCGATGATCCTTTTCTTTCTCTTGTTGCCAATAATTTCGTTACCCACTATACACAAATTATTAGCGACACACCGGTAAAAGCAACAGTAATTCAAAGCATCAGGCTCAATAATCCAAGGTTTGCTTATGATGTAGCCGCCATAAAACAACGGATAGACTCAGGCGTTGGGTTGCTTACTTATTTTGGACACAGTTCCATCAGCAGTATTGACTTTAACCTGAGTTCACCCAAAGGCTACACCAATAAGGATGGAAAGTTTCCCGTGTTTTTAGCCAATGGATGCCTTGCCGGCAATATTTTTCGCCACGATGGCAACCGGTTCAACACAACTAACGTAAGCATTTCAGAGAATTTTGTTCTAAGCCCAAATTCAGGTTCTATTGCATTTATATCTAATTCATACCTGGGTGTAATAAACTACCTGGACCTGATAACGCGCAACTGGTATCAGGCTGCCGTAAAAACGCTGTATGGTAAAACACTTGGAGAAATACAGCAAGAAGGTCTGCGCGCAGCCTTTGCCGTTACCGGCCCTGCTGATCTGTGGAATAAATGGATGAATGAGCAAAATGTGCTGCACGGCGACCCTGCCATCGTTCCTTTTCCAAATCAGGTGCCCGACTTTGCTACCGACAACAATCAACTCATCCTGGCGCCTCGACGCCCGGGTATTGACCTCGATAGTTTGCGGGTAAAGCTGCTATTTTACAATCTCGGTGCTTCGCGAAACGATTCGATTCGTATTGAAGTGCGGCGCGAACTGCCCAGCGGTGGCTACCAGCCTATAGCACAAGTGATTGGCAGAAATGTGAACAATGTGGACAGCCTGTGGTTTTCAGTGCCGTTGAAGGGTATGTTTGAAACCGGCACCAGTGCTATTGTAGCAACCCTTGACCCCTGGAATGAACAAGATGAATTGAATGAAGGAAATAATACCGCCCGGCTGGAGTTTGACCTGGCCAGCCTGGAAATACGCCCTGTATATCCTTACAATTTTGCCATTGTAAAAAGTGCGCCAACTCGTTTTACAGGCTCTACTATATATGCAGCCGATGATTTACACAGGTATGTATTTCAAATTGACACAACCGAGCGGTTTAACTCCCCATTGCTGCAAACGATAGAAACAGAAAGCCTGGGCGGTGCTGTTGACTTTTTTCCAACTGCATCGTGGACATCCGGCAGGGTATACTACTGGCGCGTAAGCCCCTTAGTTGGTGGCGCACCACTGCTTTGGCGCAGTGCTTCTTTTATTTTTATGCCCGGCAACGAAACCGGGTACAATCAATCGCACTACTACCAGCACCGCTACTCCCTTACTTCTCAATCATCACTTGATAGCATTACCCGAGAGTTTGGTTTTGGCAACAATCTTCAAAACTTATATATAAACCACGGCATATACTCATCAAGCGGCCAGGAAGACAGCCATTTCAGCTTAAGTGTTAACGGGCTTATGAGCATACGCAGTGCCTGCCTGGGCCGCTCCATTATATTCAATGTATTCGACCCAATTACCTTTAAACCATGGGTAAACGACCCAGGCGGCTTGTATGGTAGTGCAATGAATAACTGCAATTGGTACAGGCAAAAAAACTTTGAGTTTGGCTACTACCCTGCCAGCAATCGAAAGAAAATCATGGACTTTTTGGATGTAATACCTAAAGGGCACATTGTAGTGGCCCGCTTGGTAGTAGACCCGCCATACGATTCGCTGAAAGTGGAATATTGGAAACGCGACACCGCCTTATACGGATCAGGCAACAGCCTCTATCATTACCTGGTAAAACAGGGATTCAAAAACCTGGATTCGCTCAACCGCATCCGCACATTCGGCTTTATTTTCCGCAAGGATGACACATTGTCGTATAAACCCATTTATCAACTAAGCGACGGTGTTTACGACCGGGTGTCTCTTTCGGAAAACCTGGCCACCATTGACACCGCAGGACAGATAGAATCTCCCCCACTGGGGCCGGCAAGTCAATGGAAACAATTGCTGTGGCTGGGCGACAACTACAACAATGATCCTGTGGGCAAAACCATGAAACTGGAGTTGTGGGGCATTAATAATGCGGGCCAGGGTTCGATGCTGCGCATGTATAATCATGGCCAGTTTAGCAACGATGTGAGTAACATTTCAGCACATCAATATCCCTACCTGCAACTTCGACTCAATAGCACCGACCCTGCTACTGCTAAGGCATACCAGCTCGATTACTGGAGACTTTATTACCAGCCTGTGGCTGATGGCGCACTTTCGGCCCGCGACCATTTTGTTTTTGAAGATACTGTGAACGCCCTTTCCGGTACCGTTCGCTTTGAAATAGCTTTTCGCAATGTAAGTGACCAACTGCTTGAAAGCGTACTGGCACGCATTATTTTGGGCGATGAGTTTGGAAATGAAATCGTGTACCCGCTTGGCAAACTGAAAAGTCTGATTCCCGGCGACACGGCTATCCTACGCCTGTTAAGGCCTGCCCTGGGCCTTGGCGGACGTTATTACCTAAAAGTGGAAACCAACTACGACAAAGCGGTGCCAGAACAAGAATGGTTTAACAACAGCGTTATAATTCCTCTTTATGTTGGTACGCCTTCGCTTCCAGTTACTTTGGTAGATTTTACTGCCACAAAACAAAGCAAGCAGGCATTATTAAATTGGATTACCAAAAGCGAACAAGGCATTGAACAATATACCGTTGAGCACAGTATAAATGGCAGGCAATGGAAAGTCATTGGCATTGTGGCCGCACGCAACAACATACAGGAAAACAACAATTACCAACTGATCCATGCATCGCCCGATAGTGGCACCAATTACTATCGTTTGCGGATAAATGAAGTGAGCGGACAAACAACGTGGTCGGCTATCCGCAAATTGCAATTCGATTTGCCAGGATTATCTGTTTATCCTAATCCATTTGCCAACATAGTAAATATTGCTGCAAACGGCACCTGGAAAGCCGAATTGTATGACGCAGCAGGTAGGCTAATACTGAGGCATACCGGCAACGGGCAAGGTCGCATGGAAACCCGGCACCTGAAAACGGGCAATTACCTCATAAGACTTACCAATGAAAACGGGGATGCCACTATCATGAAACTGCAAAAACAATAAAAGGGCTTAGGCAGTGTTCAGGCACTCAATTATTTTTATAATGACCAGCACACACACAATTGCTTTTGAAGGAATAAAAACGCAAAAAGGCTTAAGTGATTTCTTCGCCTACAAAGCATTCGTTACACTAGCATTATGGTTGCTGCTTTTCTCTAACTTGCACAGCCAACCCTTTGGCAATGAGTGGATAGATTACAACAAAACATATTATGCTTTTAGTGTTGCTCCGATAAGCCCGCCCCCTTCCAATGCAAACAATCATTTTGATCCGGGTGATTACCAGGCACTTCACCGTATTTCCTATTCCACCTTACTTGCCAGCGGCCTTGCGGGCATACCTGCCGAACATTTTCAACTTTGGCGAAATGGCAGGGAGGTAGCCATTTATACAAACCCGGCTACCGGCCCTATTGGCCCGGGTGGCTTTATCGAGTTTTGGGCGCAGCCTAATGATGGCTTGCCCGACACTGCCATGTACCGCGCCAAAAATCATCAACAAAGCCGGCGCTGGAATATGTTTAGCGATACAGCTAAATATTTTCTTACAACAAATGCTTCAGGTACCAATGAACGATACCTGGATGTACCTAACCCGGGTAGTACATCGGGGGTAGTAGTGCCCGATTCATTTTTTATGCACCGCATCAGCATCAATTTCAGGGCATCGCGCCTGCTAGGGTATGCTGTAAATGTGGCTGGCAAAGAAGTGCGCTCAAGCACCTGGGATGCGGGTGAAGGATGGGGCGACAACCGCAGCGGCACCGCTATTATTTCGGTAAACCTGAAAGACCTGAAACTTTTTGCCGGCGGTGATAGCATGAGGCTTCAGTTTAGCGCTGCCGGTTCGGGCGCCCCCAATCGAATCATAAGAGCCAGTATTAATGGCGATTCGGCCACCCAAAAGTTCGTAAGCCAGTACAATTGCGACTCCATATTTTCTAACGGGTTGCCCTTGACGATGGTAAAAGGCGACAGCGCCCTGCTTCGCTTTCAACGAAGTGTGAGCAGCAGTTCCGACCGATTTTCGCTGGCAAAGGCTGAACTAATTTATCCTCGCAGCTATATATTTGGCCCTGGCACACGCAGGTTTCGCTTTACTCTACCCGCGCATGCCCAGGCTAAACTGCTTAAAATAGTAGGCTTTGATACGGCAGATGCTTCAGCAATTCTGCTTGATTTAAGCAAACAACGCAGGTATGTGGGCGAAAGAATAGCTGATACACTTTACTTTTTATTGCCAACTGCGGCTGCAGAATACCAATTGGCTTTAAGCAGTTTGAATGTCGGGCAAGCACCGGTGATAGAAGTAAATAACCTTCTTCAAAAAGTATTTCTTAATGTGAGTGATACAGCCAATCAAGGCAATTACTTGATACTAACACATAAAAATATTCGTGAAATTTATGCAGGTACCGACCAGGCAATGGCCTACATGGCGCATCGCCGGTCGGCAGCTGGAGGCAATTTTAATGCCCGTGTGTACGATATTGACGAAATAACAGACCAGTTTGCATATGGCATAAGTCGCAACCCTTTGGCTGTGCGTAATTTCATAAATTATGCCAGCAGCCAATTTACCCAAAAACCAAAATACGCATTGCTCCTGGGCAGAGGAGCCATGTATATTCAGCCGGCCAATAACCCCAACCAGCCAATTTTAAACCTCATACCAACCTGGGGCCATCCTGCCAGCGACAACCTGCTGGCTGCTTCAAACAACTCTTCCCCTGAGCCTTTAATACCTATTGGCAGAGTAGCAGTTATTAATGGAGCCGAAGTAAAAGACTACCTGGATAAGGTAAAAGCGTTCGAAGGCATTCAGCAATCGGCAGACTCCATAAAAACATGGCAAAAAAATGTGCAGCATCTGGTAGGTGGCAGCGATAACAGCCTCGTTTCTATACTGAACAATTACCTGAACAACTACAAGAAAGTTATACAAGATACTTTGGTGGGCGCTGAGGTAAGCACTTATATGCGCAACAACGATCCAAAGACCGCCGTAACGCAATTAAAGATTAAAAAACAAATTCGGAATGGTGTAAGCCTCATTACCTATTTTGGCCATTCATCTGCCTCAAGCCTCGATTTCAGCCTAAATAATCCTGATGAAATTGATTGCCTGCCCGGCAGGCTACCCGTATTTATTGCAAACGGATGCAATGCGGCCGAATTTTTTGACTTGAACGCCTCAAGGCCAGGTAAAAACCAAATGGCGCTGAGCGAAAAATTTGTACTGGAGCCCGAAAAAGGAAGTATTGCATTTTTGTCGAGCACCAGCTATGGAGTGCTTTCGTACCTGGACTTATTTACCACAAACTGGTACCAGGCTTTGTGCCGCACTCACTACGGCGCGGGCTTGGGCGACTTGCATAAGCGAGCCATTGCAGCAACGCAATTGGGTTATGCCGATGATTTTTACAACCGGCTTACCTGCGAGCAATACCACCTGCATGGCGACCCGGCTATCAGGCTTTATACGGCACAGCAGCCCGATTATGTGGCAGATAGCACCACCTTTTCCTTTATGCCAACTGCTCCTACTATTGCCTCCGATAGCTTGCGTATTTCATTTACCATAGGCAATCAGGGTAAGGCTACATCCGATTCGGTTACCATTAAATTGCTGCAACAAAAACCAAGCGGTTTGGCACTGGAGGTATATGCCAGAAAAGTGGCCCCTATACGTGCTCGATTTACTTGTGAGCTTACCGTGCCTTTGCTTGGCCCGCTCGATACGGGCACACACATTTTTACCATTGCTGCCGATCCGGCAAACAACATGAGCGAGAGCATCGAGACCAATAATACAGCCACCAGGCATTTACATGTAACTGGTGGGGGCATGCGCCCCATTTATCCGGCCAACTTTGCCATTGAAGGTTTATGGCCCCCTACCCTATATGCTGCTACTAATAACCAAACTGCCGCTGCAACCACGTACAGACTGGAATGCGACACCACCATGCTTTTTAACTCGCCATTACTGTACAGGCTGGATACCACCATGTCAGGCGGTGCAATACAATATGTACCCAGTATGCCCGCAATAGCCGGCAAGGCTTATTACTGGCGAACCACACAACTGAATGGCAGCACGCCGCCATTATGGCAAAGCCAAAGTTTCACCTATATGCCGGGGAAGGGCACCGGTTTTCAGCAAGGACATCATTACCAGTTTTTACAGTCGCAGTTTAACCAGATTAGTATAGATACCGGTTCCAGAAAGTTCGGTTTTGATAGCACGCTTAATAACCTGTACATTACTCATGGCATTTATCCTACAAGTGGCACCGAAGACCTGCACTTTAGCGTAACGCCCAACGGTGCCTCCACCATTTACAGCGCTTGTGTAGGGCGTTCTATCATTTTCAACGTTTTCGATTCGCTCAATTTTAAGCCATGGAAAAATGTGCCGGGGGGCGCCTATGGCAGTGGTGGCTATTGCGCCCCCGGCAGAGAATACAATTTTGAATTCCCCTACTTCCCGGCCTCCAACCGAAAGCTGATGATGGATTTCCTTGATAGCATACCTCAGGGGCATTTTGTTGTGGCAAGGCTGGTAGTAGACCCCCCTTACGATAGTGTTGATTACCGGATTTGGATGCGCGACACAACTTTATACGGGAGTGGCAAATCGCTTTATCACTCGCTGGTGAGGCAAGGCTTTGCAGGGCTAGACCAACTTACCTCTACACGTACATTTATTTTTGTATTCAAAAAAAATGATTCCCTTAGCTACAAACCAGTTTGGAACTTAAGTGAGGGCCTGTTCGACCGACCGGTACTTTCGGCCGATCTGCCCATGCCCGACACTACCGGTGCAGTTTTTTCACCCTGGTTTGGACCCGCAAAAGAATGGAAAGATTTTAAATACGCAGGCAAGCTTGTAACAGAACCTACCGATACCTATGCCGACAGCCTCACCATTTGGATTTTGGGCAAAACCCCTGCAGGCAAAACAGATACGCTTTACAAGCTTCCAAAAAACACCCTGCAGGTAAGCTTTGACACGCTGCCTGGTGTAAATGCTACCTCCTACCCATACCTGCAATGCGCTATTAAAATGAGCGACTGGGCAAATGGAACACCGCCACAGCCCGATTATTGGAGATTTGGCTACGATCCACTGCCTGAAGGCATTCCTGCGCCTAACCTGTATTATAAGCTGAATCCGCACCCAAATACAGGCCTTAATAGCGATACCATATACGCCTACAATGATAGCTTGCATCTTTCGCTGGCGTTCAAGAATATTTCTGCAGCAGCATTTTCAGATAGTGTTTCTGCCGCTGTGTGGCTGCTGGACAGCGTGGGGAAACAGGTACAGCATTGGCAATACAAACTGCGACCAATACCTGCGGGCGACACCGCAATTCTTGCTTTCAGGCACAATATAGATACACTGGCACCGGGCTCTTATGCAGTCAAAATTGACTTCAACCACAATCCCGGTGCCCAACCTGAGTACGATGGTGGCAACAATATCTTATACCAAAAGGTTTTACTTGCCTCCAAGCCATCTTACAAAATATTTACCGGAAGCGGACTGTGGAGCAACCCGGAACGGTGGCTACCCTACGGCGTGCCGGCCTGCACCGACAAGGTGTTGATTATGGGTCATTGCCAGGTAGACAACAGCATGGCTGTAGCTGATACTTTGATTGTTGAAAAAGGATTCAGCCTTGGCCTGACTGCTCCTAATGCCGGCCTCAGGTTGGGCTGCGATGCGGGTGGCGGCAACAAATTGCTGCTGCTGCGCGGCTCAATGGTGGTTGATACGGGAATAATTACCATTAATGGGGGCCTGCATTTTGCTTCGGGATCAACTTTTGTGCAAAACGGAGGTTTAATTGTATTGGACGCAAACCAGGGAGACACCGCTCAATCGCTATTTGTACACGATACCTCATCCGTTCAGGGAGGCCCGGCAGGTATATTGAGTATAGGCGGTAGTAATACTTCAGACTCATCAGACTTCTATGCTTTTTCAGCAGGCAGAGTACAAGCTACCGGCGGAAAATTGGTGGTTGTGGATCCTCCGTTAGCTGCTGGCCGCACCACCCTGTTCATACACGCTGCAAATGATACCCTGGTTGTGTTGGGGCCGGGCCATACTCTTGTGTTTGGCGATGACATATATTCAACAGCGCACCCCTCTGAAACCGGCTTTGTGATAGTGGCACAAGACACCGAAAAGCAGGCAAAGGCAGGTTCGGTGGAGATAACCGGAAAGGGACCCGGAAACCGCACCGTACGAATAGCTGGCAAAACAGGGCAGGTATTTACTGCTACCGGCAAATGGCAGGTAAACGATACTGCCATTTGCGAGATAGCTCCGGGCATATTGCTGTTGATAAACAAATCGAACTAACCCAGAGCATCATTCTTTGAACAATACCACCACCTAATTGAACGTTACATGGCAGTTGTGGCCAAAGTATCTATTTTGCAGGCTATAATTTTTGAAACAGAGGCATGAAGGCCTACCAAACTAACTTAAAACTCGTGGCAATTGCCTGCGCCATCGCGTTGCTGACGCATGGTGCATTTGGGCAATTTCGCAAATACAGCAACGAATTTCTGAACATAGGTGCCGGCGCCCGCGCTTTGGGTATGGGCGGCGCAAGCGTTACCTCGGTAAAAGGCCCCGAGGCCGGCTATTGGAACCCAAGCGCCCTGACCACTGTTACAACCAACCCGTCGTTTTCGGCCATGCACGCAGAATACTTTGGCGGTATTGGCAAGTACGACTATGGCAGTGTTGCCTTTCCGGTAAAGGACCACAAACGCACCCTGGCGTTTACCCTGCTGCGCTTTGCTATTGATGATATACCCAACACATTGTTTTTGGTAGATGCCGACGGTACGCCTAATTACAACAATATCGAGTCGTTTTCTTCGGCGGATTACGCCGGGCTTTTTTCGCTGGGGCAAGTGCTTAAAGAAAGCGAGGAAGATGGCTACAAACTTTCGGTGGGCGGTACCGTAAAAATCATTCACCGCAATGTGGGCAGTTTTGCCAAAGCATGGGGTTTTGGGCTGGATGCAAGCGCCAATTTCATTAAAGACAATTGGCGCCTGGGAGCAGTATTGCGCGATGCCACCAGCACATTTAATACCTGGTCGTTCGATTTCAGTGAACGCGAAAAGGAAGTGCTGTACCTTACCCGCAACGAAATACCGGTAAACTCAACCGAGATGACAGCCCCACGGCTAATGCTGGGCGGATCGTACGATTTTATTTTTGGCGAAAAAGCTACCCTTACTGCCGAGGCAATGTTGGAAACCACTTTTGACGGAAAGCGCAATACGCTCATAAAAACCAGCTTTATGAGCATCGATCCGCGACTCGGCCTGGAATTCAATCTCAAACAGGCATTTTTCCTTCGTGCTGGTGTTGGAAATTTTCAGCAGGCCTTAAAAGATGGAGATACAACCAATACCCAAAAAGTGTGGATTTACCAGCCCAGCCTGGGTGCAGGTTTTAAAATAAAGAACGTGGGAATAGACTACGCTTTTTCCAACCTGGCCAACCAGTCGTCGCCACTGTACACCCACGTGGTTTCGCTGTTTGTTGACCTGCGCAAAAATGAAGAATAGACCTTTCGGTATATACCTATGCGTAAACTCATTTTGATATGATTCCTTTCGTTTGGCGCACTTGCATTACAGGCGCAGTTCAACAACGAATGGATCGATTACAACAAGACTTATTATCGCTTTTATGTGGCAGCCAACGGCGTGTACCGCATCAGCAAGCAAACGCTTGATGCTGCCGGTATAGGATCCGCACAAGCCCAACATTTTCAATTGTGGCGCAACGGCCGCGAAGTAGCCCTTTTTACCAGCGTAGCCGGCGGATTATTGGGTGCAAACGACTTTATTGAGTTTTACGGCGAAAAGAACGATGGCGCCATCGACAGAAATTTGTACCGCATACCTGCCCATCATTTAACCAATAAAGTGAGCCTTTTTACCGACTCGGCGGCTTACTTCCTTACCATCAATACGGTTGGAAGCAACCTGCGGTACAACACGCTTGCAAACAATGCCGCAGGCAGTCCACTTACACCGGCGCCTTATGTTTGGAACCTGGTTCGGCACGATTATTTGGGTAGCATTTTTGGGGTAACCAGACCTTATGTAAACAAAGGGATAGCGGCAAATTATGGCGAGTATGTTTATTCTTCTGCCTACGATCAGGGCGAAATGATGTCTTCTGGCGATATTTTTCCTAACCAGAACAACCAGGACTTTTCTAATCGGGCGGCAAGTTTTCAAAATCTGCTACCTTACACAGCGGGCGGCGTAAACGGGCGATTGCGCATATCGCTTGCAGGTTCTGCACCCAATTCGCGCAGTGTTCGCATTCAATTAAACAACAATACGGTATTCGACCGTTCGCTGCTGGGGTTCGAGGCAAGGGTTGACTCTACAACTACGCTATCGCCAGCTTTGCTTCAAGACAATACAACCACGGTGGTGGTGCGTAACCTGAGTACCAACCTGAATGACCGCGTGGTAACAGGTTTTGTGGAAATTGAATACCCGCGCCTGCCCAACGCCGGTGGCGCCAACCAAATGCATTTCAGCCTCAATGCGTCTGCTTCGCCGGTGCTTGTTTCTATCAGCAATTTTAATCACAACAATGTGGCGCCCGTGCTTTTGGCAACTGGTAGTAATACCCGAATGGTAGGTATATTGGCGGGCAATGGCAATGTCAGTTTTTTGCTACCCTCTGTAGCCGCCGGCGAGCAATATGTGCTATACGTACCGGCAGCCACGCTTACCAGTATGCCCCTTACCGCACGCAATTTTGTCAACTACAGCACCAGTGCCAACCAGGCTGATTATATTATCATTACCAATCAACTGTTGCTCGCCGGGGGCGCCAATAATCCGGTGGAGCAATACCGTCAGTACCGTTCAAGCACTACCGGTGGTACATATAACGCTAGAATTTTTACTGTAGACCAGTTGGTAGATCAGTTTGCCTATGGGGTAAAAATGCACCCCCTCTCAATTAAGTACTTCCTGCGTTTTGCCCGGCAGCGATTTTCAGTAACGCCCAAGTTTTGTTTCCTTATAGGTAAAGGGGTAACTTATGATGAATATCGTTCGTTCGAAAACCACCCGCTGGCCAACAGCCTCAACCTGGTACCCACCTTTGGCTACCCGGCCTCGGACAACCTGATGGCCAGCGACGACCTTACTGCATTGGTAGCTACACAAATTGGCAGGCTTAATGTGGTAAAACCTTCCGAAGTGACTATTTACCTGGACAAGGTAAAAGAATACGAACAGGCGCAGGCCAACCCATCGCAAACCCAAAACGATAAGGCATGGATGAAAAACATTGTACATGTGTTAGGCGCCAACGATGCCGCTACAGAAACCCTCATCAGGCCCTATATGGATCAATACGAACGGATTATAAAAGACACCCTGTTTGGTGCATCTGTATTTACGTTCAACAAGTTTAACAGTACGACGGCCACTACTATCGAAAACGAGTTTTTGTCGAGGCTTTTTGAGCGGGGTTTCAGCCTGCTTACCTATTATGGCCACAGTAGCGCTACTGCACTCGATTATAACCTTGATGACCCGAGCCAGTACAACAACCCGGGTAAATACCCTATGTTTTTGCTCAACGGGTGCAATGCAGGCAACTTCTTCACTTTTGATACAGCAAGGCTTAATACCATATCCACCATTTCGGAAAAATACCTGCTGGCCCAAAGCCGCGGCGCGATAGGCATGATTGCCAGCACCCATTTTGGCATTGTAAACGGACTTGGCGTTTATTCGCAAGGATTTTACCGCTCGGTAAGCAGTCAAAGCTACAACCGCAATGTGGGCCTCAACATACGTGATGCCATACAGTACATGTACCAGGTATGGGGATCTAACGACTTTTCGGCTCGCATACACACCGAACAGCAAACCCTGCACGGCGATCCCGCCATCCGCATCAATAGTTTTGCCAAACCAGACTATTCCATTGAGCAACCCAATGTAATTATAAACCCCTCTTTTATTTCCATTGCCGAAACCAGTTTTAAGGCCAGAATTAACTATCTGAATATTGGTAAGGCTACAAACGATTCAATTGTCTTGGAGGTAAAACGCACCTACCCTGCCAGCAGTTTCTATCCAAGCGGGTTTACCGAAACAGTTTTGCGGAAAAAAGTGCTTGCTCCCAAAAACTTCGATTCGCTTGAACTTACACTACCCATTTTTCCTGACCGCGATAAGGGTACCAATAAACTGCAAATAAGCCTTGATACAGAGAACCGGGTGGATGAACTAAGCGAACTGAACAACAGCATTAGCGTGGATGTGGTAATTTTTGAAGACGACCTTCGCCCGGCCTGGCCATACAACTTTGCTATTGTAAATAAGCAGAATATTAAACTAACGGCTACAACATCCAATCCCTTTAGCACCAGCAAGGGCTACCGAATGGAAATGGATACCGCAGAGTTATTTAATTCACCCTTTAAAATAACCCGTAATATTACCAGCACAGGGGGTGTTATAGAGTTTGACCCCGGCATTACCTTCCGCGACAGTACGGTATATTATTGGCGGGTAGGCGTGGTACCTGCTTCGGGCACCCCAGACAAATGGAATACATCATCATTTGTATACCTGTTAGGCACCCAGGTTGGTTTTAACCAAAGCCACCTATACCAGCACACCAAAAGCCTGCCGCTGAGGTTGCGTATTGACAGTGCATCGCGCAACTGGCGATTTAATACCGTGCTCAACAACCTCTTTATCCAGCACAGTATTTACCCTACCAGCGGCGATCAGGATATCCACTTCAGCATTTCGGCCAACAATACAATTATGACTGCAAGTGCCTGCATAGGGCATTCACTTATTTTCAATGTATTTGACCCCATTACTTTTAAGCCAATGCGCAACTACCCGGGTGGTGCATTTGGCAGCGGCCTCAACACCTGTGTTACTAACCTGACGAGGCAGTACAATTTTGAGTGGGACGACCGCGACACCGTCAACCGCCGCAAAATGGCTGAGTTTATGGACGCCATACCCAACGGCGCGTATGTGGTAGTGCGCAAAATACTTGACCAACCTTACGACCAGGAAGCGTACGCACCGGTATTAAAAGCTGACGAGGCCATTTATGGATCGGACAAAACACTATACACCAAGCTCAAAAATGCCGGCTTTGCACAACTCGACTCGTTTAATTATGCCCGCACCTTCATATTCATGTATAAAAAGGGCGACCCGGCAGCGTTTGCCCCTCGCTGGAAAATGAGTGACGGCCTATTTGACCGTATTCAAATGAACGAAAACATGCCTACTCCCGATACACTTGGGTATATCACCTCACCGCTTTTTGGCCCGGCCAAAAGCTGGAAGCAGGCCCAATGGCGCGGCAGCAGGCAGGAAGCAACACCCGGCGACAGGCCCGTAGTTGAATTAATAGGTGTAACTGCCTCAGGCGCCGAAACCGTACTGGCCAACCTGAACGAACAGCAGCAGGATTATAACATGAATACCATTAGCGCAGCACAATATCCTTTTGTAAAGCTGCGAATGGCCAACCTGGACAGCATGAATGGCACACCTTATAACCTGCGCTGGTGGCGCCTGTATTATGATCCGGTTCCCGAAGGCTCCCTGGCAGCAAATATTAGCTTGCAAAGCAAGGATACCCTGCAAATGGGCGAGCCACTCAACTTCCGCATAGCTTTCAAAAACATTAGCGAAGCGGCCTTTGACAGCCTCAAGCTTCAGGTGACCGTGCTGGACAAAAACAATGTACAGCGCCAAATAGCCCTGCCACGAAAACGACCGCTTATAGCCGGTGATACCATTATAGTGGCCTTTACCATAGAAACAAAAGACCTGCCAGGGCTGAACACCTTGTACCTGGCTGTAAACCCCGACAACGATCAGCCTGAACAGCACTTCTTCAACAACTTCCTGTATAAGACCTTTTATGTACGCGAAGACAAATACAACCCGTTGCTGGATGTTACTTTTGATGGTGTTCATATTCTTAACCGCGACATCGTTTCGGCTAAGCCGCATATTCAGATAAAACTGAAAGATGAAAACAACTTCCTGGCACTGAACGACACAGCGGGCCTTACCATAAAGCTGCGTTTTCCGGGTGAACAAAATGCGCGTACCTACCACTGGGGAAGCGATACCCTGCGCTTTACCCCCGCCATCCCAACTGGTGGCGACAATACAGCCACGGTTGACTTTTATCCTGCTCTTACCAAAGACACGGAAGATGCTGGGAGAGAATATGAACTGACCGTAAGCGGCAAAGACATCAACAATAACCGGGCCGGTGCTGCCGAATACAGGGTTACCTTCCAGGTGTTCAACAAACCCATGATCAGCAACCTGCTCAACTATCCCAATCCTTTCAGCACAAGCACCGCCTTTGTGTTTACCATTACCGGAAGCGAGGTGCCGCAGGAGTTCAAGATTCAGATTCTTTCCATCACTGGCAAAATAGTACGGGAAATCACTTCTCAGGAACTTGGCCCACTGCGCATTGGCACCAACATAACCGAATACAAGTGGGACGGCACCGACACATATGGGCAAAAACTGGCTAATGGCGTGTACCTGTACCGCCTGGTTACCAGCCTCAACGGGCAGCAAATGGAGAAGTTCAGGCTTAACGAAGGTTACCAACAGGGTAATATGGATGTAACCGACAAGTACTTCAACAAGGGCTATGGCAAAATGGTGATACTGCGTTAGCCTTTGAGCCTCTTTGAGAAAAAGACGTCCCCCACTGATTTGCACCCATTAAAGTGAAAAAAGGAATGTGAGCCGAATAATTACCCTATTCGGCTCATTTTTTAGACAAAATTTGAGCCAGACAAGTTTTACATTTGATTCATGCAGTATAATTGGCAACAACCTGATTGGCCTCATTTTTCCTATGAACTAGATGCATTGCAGCCTGAACTGCTTGCATTTGTAACTTCGTTTGGCAAAGTAGATGGTATTCGGTTAGGCCTTTTGCCGAGCCAACAATGGGATGCTGTTATTGATCAGATGATTTCGGAGGCTATGCGAACATCGGCTATCGAAGGTGAGTTTTTGAATAGAAATGATGTGTATTCATCCATTTGCAACAATCTCGGCATTTACCAAAAGAGTTTGGCTGTTAAAGACAAGCGGGCAAAAGGAATAGTAGAAATGATTGTTGCGGCCAGAAAAACCTTTTCGGAACCGTTGGCCGAGGAAATGCTCTTTAGCTGGCATAGAATGCTGTTACAGCACGAAATTGCCAGAATACAAACAGGAAGGTGGCGCAGTGGAAGCAAACCTATGCAAGTAATTAGCGGTTCGGCCGGAAAAGTGAAAGTACATTTTGAAGCACCGCCATCAGAGCAAGTTCAGCATGAAATGAATCAATTCATATCCTGGTTCAACCAAACAGCCCCCAACGGCAGTGCCCCCATGGATCATGCCCCTATTAGGGCAGCTATAGCCCATTTATATTTTGAAAGTATTCACCCTTTTGAAGACGGTAATGGTAGAATTGGGAGGGTAATTGCTGAAAAAGCTCTTGCTCAATCGTTGGGAAAACCGGTGTTGCTAAGTCTTTCTTCAGTTATAGAGCCACAGAAAAAGAAATACTATGCAGCCATTATGCAGGCTCAAAACACCAATCATATTACTCAATGGTTAAAATACTTTGTTTCAGTGATTAACGATGCTCAAACAAAAGCATTGCACACGCTCGAATTCACAATTAAGAAGGCAAGATTCCTGCAAATCCACAAATCAAACCTGAGTGAAAGGCAACTAGAAGTGATAAACAAAATGCTTGATGCAGGCATTAATGGCTTTGCAGGAGGCATCACTGCAACCAAATACATGTCAATCTGCAGAACTTCGAAGGCTACTGCAACCCGCGACCTACAAGCACTGGCAGGCATGAATGCCTTGGTCGTTCTGGGTGGAGGAAGAAGCACATCGTATCAATTAAACCTTGATTTGCCTGAGTATTCTGTTTGAGAAGTTACTCCTCCGGTTATTGTGCGTTTCTTTAGCTGTCTTCACCCACCACCCCACCACCGTCCTCATGCACCCCTTTTTACGCGAATTGTGACTCTTGGTCCACCTGTAGCAGTTTGAAACGATAACAATCAGCGGCAGCCATATCCCGGCAAAAAGACTGTTACCTTCCTTCACTTTTGCCAGCAACAAGCCCAAGCAGCACTCTGATTGAACCTTTTTGAGCCCGAACAAGCTTTGTTTGTCCTGCCCTTAAGGCTAAGTACCTACCAAATGCCAAAAGGAAGCAACTGCAATTGGCAAATATTACACGCTATTTCTTTTGTTGCACAGCTTATTTACCATGTTCGAACACATGGGCCGCATGGCTGTTTTACCTTTGCCGCCCCCCCCAAATAGGGCAATTGAATAATACTAACATCTGACTTTTATGGCCAAAATAGGAATAAACATAGCCACCGGTAGCCTGCAGCAGCAAGAAATGATAGTAGGCATAGACCTGGGCACCACCAATAGCCTGGTAGCTATCATCCACCCCGAATCGCGTAAGGCTGTGGCCCTGAAAGAGCACAATAGCAGTTCGCTGGTACCCTCTGTAATCCATTTCGATGCCTTTGGCAATGCCACCGTAGGCGAAACGGCAAAAGACTACCTCATAAACGACCCTTCCAATACCATCTTCAGTGCCAAGCGCCTGATGGGCAAAAGCTATAACGACATAAAGGAGCACACATCGTTGTTTACCTACAAAGTGATAGATGATGATACGGAAAGCCTGGTAAAAGTGCAGATCGGCAACAGGTTTTATTCGCCGGTGGAACTGTCGTCGTTTATATTGAAGGAGTTGAAAGACCGGGCCGAACATATTTTGAAAACCCCGGTAACCAGAGCAGTTATTACTGTACCTGCCTACTTTAACGATGCGCAGCGCCAGGCCACCCGCGATGCAGGTAAACTGGCCGGGCTCGATGTACTCCGCATTGTAAACGAACCAACCGCGGCCAGCCTTGCCTATGGTATTGGCCTGCACCCGCACGAAGAAAAGACCATTGCTGTATATGACCTGGGAGGCGGCACATTCGACATCAGCATTTTACGTATTACCAACGGGGTATTTGACGTACTAAGCACCCACGGAGACACATATTTGGGTGGCGATGATTTTGACAAGGCTATTGTGCGCTATTGGGCATCACAGGCCGGCCTCACCCAAAATGACCTGGAAGAAAACAAAGAATTATATCAGTCGCTAAGGGTTGCTGCCGAGGAGGCCAAAAAACAGCTTTCTTCCAGTGAAGATTACTCAACCAACCTGAACGGTGACACGTTAACGCTGTCGAGGGCCGATTTTGAACACCTGATAAGCCCATTTGTACATGCCACCATCAACTGCTGTAAAATGGCCCTTGCCGATGCCGGCCTTGGAACCACCGATATTCAGGAAGTGGTACTGGTGGGCGGCAGTACCCGTATTCCTTTTGTACAGCAGGAAGTGAGTACTTTTTTCGGGCGGCAGGTACACACCGATGTTATCCCCGATGAGGTGGTAGCGCTTGGGGCAGCCATACAAGCCGACATATTGGCCGGCAACAATAAAGACGTGTTGCTGCTGGACATTACCCCGCTTAGCCTGGGTATAGAAACCTTGGGCGGCCTGATGGATGTGCTGACACCTCGCAATTCGAAAATTCCTACAAGAGCGGGACGCCAGTATACTACACAAAAAGATGGGCAAAGCGGCATGCGTATAAGCGTGTACCAGGGCGAACGCGACCTGGTGAAAGACAACCGCAAACTCGCCGAATTTAACCTGACCGGAATACCTGCCATGCCCGCAGGGCTACCTAAGGTAGAAGTTACCTTTTTGATTAACGCAGATGGAATACTGAAAGTGAAAGCCAAAGAACTGCGCAGCGGCATAGAGCAGCAAATAGATGTACAGCCCCAGTACGGCCTTACCGATAACGAAGTGGAACGCATGCTACTGGAAAGCATTACCCACGCCAAAGAGGATATAGCAACCCGCGCCCTGGTAGAGGCCAAAACAGAAGGCCAGCAAATACTGGAAACCACCGAAAAGTTTATTGGTAAACACGCCAACCTGCTTACAGCCGAAGAACTCACCAATACGGCCCATGCCATGCAGGCATTGCAACTGGCACTTACCATGGATGAAAAAGACCTGATCCACACAAAAATTGAAGAACTGAACGAAATCAGCAGGCCTTATGCCGAACGGGTAATGGATACAGCTATCAGTAAAGCCATGAAAGGACATTCTATTGCCGGAGAGATTTGATTAAATAAAAAAGTTTGTTTCATTAATAATCCTGGCCATCAAAATGGGCCGGGATTTTTTTATGTAGGTTTGAAGCATTCAAAATTGTATGGCCACTAAAATAAAATCAGTTAATCTATTTCTGCCTTTAGCCATGGTTGTAGCAACGTGGCTGGTTTGGCTGGCCTGGCCCACGCATTACTTTTTTTTAAACGACGATTTTATACATATACCCCTTGCTGCGCAAAACTTCATTGGCCATCGCAATAGTATTCGTTTTGTGGGCGACCTGAGTCTGGCACTTGACAGCCTGGTTTTCGGTAAGAACGCCACAGGCTTTCACCTAACCAACCTGTTGCTGCATCTGGCAAATATCGCCCTTGTATTTGCAGTTACCACACGCCTTATTGGCGCTCGAAATACTCATCATACCATGCTAACACCTTGGGCAACTGCTATATTGTTTGGTGTTTTCGCCTTTCACAGCGATGGTATTTTTTGGGTTATTGGCAGATCGGCCTCGCTGGGCATGTTGTTTTCTTTGCTTACTTGGCTTACACTAATGAAGGTTCGCGATAAACCATGGCTTGGAATCATCAGCCTTTTTTGGTGGATAGCAGCTTTGTTTTCGTATGAAGCGAGTTGGATAATGCCGGTTGTGGTTACGGTATGGATGGTACAGCAAAAACGCCACACGAGCACCACCCTCACCATTATCAACATCTGGATTGCCTTTGGCATTTATCTATATTACCGAAAGCAGACTACCGGCGAGTGGCTGGGCTCGTATGAAGCATGGGCATTTGCCGATTTAGATATTGGCACCCTGGCTGCCAACTACCTGAAATTGCTTTGCCGCACCTGGCTGCCGCCTTTACCCGTAAAATGGCATTTTACCGTGCTGGCAGCAAACGCAGGCGTGTTACATTGCCTGGCAGCTTACCACATCCTGGCTGGCAAGCATATTAATAAAACCTGGAGTCTGCTCACGGTTTGCTGGCTTGCTTCCTACCTACCTTATCTCTCATTGGGCATTGGCATTTCTGGCTACGAATCGGAGCGATACCTGTATTATCCTTCCTTCTTTTGGAGTGCATGGGCTGTGTATACCATTTTGTTATTATATCTCAGGCAAGCAGTCATCCAACAAATTATTCTTCTGGCGTTAATCGGTTACCACTCCATATTCCTGTATTACGCAGCAAGTGCCTGGCAAGCAGCAAGTAGCTTATCAAAACAAACATTTCACTTAATAAGCAGTCTGCCGGAAAGTAAGGCATTGTGTTTTGAAAACTTGCCTGGTACTGTGCAGGGCATACCCTTGTTCAGAATTGGACTTGAAGAAGGGGTGGCCTGGCTGGCACAGCCATATTCGAAAAAGGACATACAAATAAATAGCAGGCAAGACTTTAGTACTGTGAAACTCAGAATCTCCAAACAACAAAAAGACACCTGCTATATCATTAGCTATGCGCCTTTAAAACCCTGATACATTCCTGTAAGCTTTGCCGCCATGGCTTGAGATCCACACCATAGGCGCCAGTAATTTTACTACAATTGAGCACCGACCAACGGGGGCGCTTTGCCGGAGTAGGATAATCTGCAGTACTAATTGGATTGACCACGCAGTGACAACCTGCATATTGTTTTATTGCGCAGGCAAACTCAAACCAGGTGGTAATGCCGGCGTTACAATAATTGAAAATTCCTGGTTCAAAATGTGTGCTTATAGCTAAGCGCATCAAAGCCTCGGCCAAATCAACCGCATAGGTAGGGCAGCCATATTGGTCGCTCACCACGTTGATGGAAGGACGCTCGCCCATGAGGCGCAGCATGGTGCGCACAAAGTTGTGCCCATACTGGCTATACACCCATGAAGTACGAACCACCACTGCGTTTGTATGAGCGGCAAAAGCTGCTTGCTCGCCTGCCAATTTGGAAATGCCATATACATTTATTGGCGCTACTGCGGCATCTTCTGTATAGGGCTCGGTGGCGCTGCCATCAAATACATAATCTGTAGAAACATGGATAAACCTTGCACCAATATCGTTACATGAGGCTGCTAAAACACCAACCGCCTCGCCATTGGTAAGCATAGCGGCCTCGCTTTCCTGCTCAGCCTTATCAACAGCGGTGTATGCAGCCGCATTAATTACCACCGAAGGTCTCAGAGTTTCCAACACCTGCCTTACCTGGCCAAACTGCTCGATGGGCATATGATCGCGGCCCATAAAATGAAAGCGCACACTGGCAAAGCCATGCGCCGCTTGTTGCAGGCTTTTACCCAATTGGCCATTCGCCCCGGTAACCAGTATAGAAAATGCATTGCTCATGATTATGGAATGCAATGAGCCTTTACAGACTCCAGTACATGCGCGATGTAATTTTATTTCGGTACAGTCCTTTCAAATCGGCTACCAAACCCTGCTCATTTGTAATAGATGCAAACCACTCATCGTCCAGGGCTTTGTAATCGTTGTGCGGTACAGTAAGTATAACCGCATCGTAACTATTGCCTGTTTCTTTGGTAAGTGTAAATCCGTACTCATGTTCCAATTCATCCGAATCAGCATGTGGGTCTATTACATCCACGTTTATGGAATAACTCTGAAGTTCACGCACCACATCTGCTACCTTACTGTTGCGTATATCGCTTACATTTTCCTTAAAGGTAGCACCCATTACCAGCACCCGACTTTTTTTTACATTGCCGTTGTACTCAATAATGTGTTGGAGCACATTGCGTGCTACATAAGCACCCATGCCATCATTTATTACCCTGCCCGACAAAATAACTTTTGAGCCATAACCCAATTCAGAAGCTTTGTAGGTAAGATAATAAGGATCAACTCCTATACAATGCCCTCCTACCAAGCCCGGCTGAAACTTGAGAAAGTTCCATTTGGTACCAGCCGCTTCCAGCACATCGTAGGTATTTATTCCCATTTTATTAAATATGATCGACAACTCATTCATGAGGGCGATATTCAGGTCGCGCTGGGTATTCTCAATTATTTTGGCAGCCTCGGCCACTTTTACCGAAGGTGCACGGTGTACACCGGCTTTCACCACAAGCTCATATACTTTTGCAATTTCCTCCAGGCTATCATCATCACAACCACTCACCACTTTTACCACATTGGCAAGCGTATGTTCCTTGTCGCCGGGGTTGATGCGCTCGGGCGAATAACCAAATTTAAAATCCTTCACCCGGGCAAGCCCGCTCAGATTTTCTATTACGGGCAAGCAGTCATCTTCGGTACATCCGGGGTACACGGTGCTTTCAAACACAACATAATCATCGCTCTTGATTACTTCCCCAACGGTTCGTGATGCGGCTTTTACAGGTTTCAGGTCTGGCACGTTGTGCTCATCAACTGGCGTTGGTACCGCCACTACAAAGAAACTTGCCTGCCGCAACACATCGAGGTCGCAGGTAAACTCAATATCACATCCTTCAAAATCTGAGGCTTCCAGTTCGTTGCTTGGGTCAATGCCCTGCTTCATCATATCAACGCGTTTCTGGTTGATATCGAACCCAATTACGCTAATGCGTCTCGCAAATTCAAGGGCAATAGGCAGGCCTACATAGCCAAGGCCAATAACAGCTAGTTTCTGCTTTTTATCAAGCAGGTTTTGGTAAATTCCCGACATAAGTAAGATATGTTTTTGGGCGGACAAATCACCGCTATTTCTTTATAAATTCCTTGGGTTGCTTATACCATTCTTCCTGTGGCAGATTTTTGAAATATTCATAGGTTTTCTTCAATCCTTCGCTTCTCGACACTTTTGGCTCCCAACCCAGGATTTTTTGCGCCCTGGTAATGTCTGGTTGGCGTTGCTTTGGGTCATCTACAGGTAGCGGCTTGTACACAATTTTCTGGTGGCTGTTTGTGAGCTTGATAACTTCTTCAGCAAACTCTTTCAGCGATATTTCATCGGGGTTGCCAATATTTACCGGACTAGGATAGTCGCTCATCAGCAGGCGGTAAATTCCCTCTACCAAGTCGTCTACATAGCAAAAGCTACGGGTTTGGCTGCCGTCGCCAAATACTGTGAGGTCTTCGCCACGCAGGGCCTGCCCGATAAAAGCCGGCAGGGCGCGACCATCGTTGAGCCGCATACGAGGGCCATAGGTATTAAATATGCGTACAATGCGCGTTTCCACATGGTGAAACGTATGATACGCCATTGTAATAGATTCAAGGTAGCGCTTGGCTTCGTCGTACACACCGCGGGGGCCTACCGGGTTTACATTACCCCAGTAGTCTTCGGTTTGAGGATGTATCTGCGGGTCGCCATACACCTCGCTGGTGGAGGCTACCAAAATGCGGGCATGCTTGTTTTTGGCAAGTCCCAGGCAGTTGTGCGTTCCCATAGCACCCACTTTCAGGGTTTGAATGGGGATCTTCAGGTAGTCGATAGGGCTGGCCGGCGATGCGAAATGGAGTATATAATCAAGCTGGCCGGGAATATGGATAAACTTCGTTACATCGTGGTGGTAAAATTCAAACTGCTCCAGTTTAAACAGGTGCTCAATATTGCGCAGGTCGCCTGTAATGAGGTTATCCATGCCTATTACATGAAAACCTTCTTTTATAAACCTGTCGCACAGGTGCGAACCCAAGAAACCGGCTGCACCTGTTATCAGAACTTTCTTGCCATTACTTTGTATCATGATTATTAGAGTTTTGAATTTCAATTGACAGTGGTGGGATTTGCAACCGCCCTGCCAATGCTTCGATAATAATATCCCAGCTTTTCCATTTGTTGTACATCGAATAAATTACGACCGTCAAAAATCACCTTGTTTTTCATCACTTCATCCATCTGTTCAAAATCGGGTGTGCGAAACTCGCTCCACTCGGTAGCTATAATGAGGGCGTCGGCATCTTTCAGCGCATCATAGGGCGAAGTGGTAAAACCTATTTTTTCACCAACGGGCAGCGCCTTTACATTGCTCATGGCTTCGGGGTCAAAGGCTGTCACCTGTGCGCCATCTGCCAGCAGTGCATCTATAATGTATAATGCGGGTGCTTCGCGGATATCATCGGTGTTGGGTTTAAATGCCAGCCCCCACAATGCAAATCGCTTGCCTGCAAGGTTTCCATCAAAAAACTTTTTAATACTTGGGATGAGCCAGGTTTTCTGATCTTCATTCACTTCCATTACCGACTTCAGGATGCGAAAATCGTAATGCACATCGGCTGCCGATTTGGCCAAAGCCTGTACATCTTTGGGAAAGCAACTGCCCCCATAGCCAATACCCGGAAACAGAAAGCGCTTGCCTATTCGCTCATCGCTGCCTATGCCTCTGCGTACCATGTCCACATCCGCGCCCAGCAATTCGCACATGCGGGCTATTTCGTTCATGAACGTAATCTTAGTGGCCAAAAATGCATTGGCTGCATATTTAGTAAGCTCAGCACTACGTTCATCCATATACAAAATAGGATTTCCCTGGCGTACAAATGGCGCATACAGTTCGCCCATCAGTTCGCGTGCCCGCACTCCGCTTGCTCCAATAACCACTCTATCGGGCTTCATAAAATCGTCTACGGCTACCCCTTCGCGTAAAAATTCAGGATTGCTTACCACATCAAAATCTTCATGCTCGGCAAGGGTATTGTTGCTACCGGCTACAATCGCATCACATACTCTTTGTGCAGTACCTACAGGCACGGTGCTTTTGTCCACTACAATTTTATAGTCCTCTTTTTTGAGGAGTTTACCAAGGCTTGAAGCTACACCCAGCACATATCGCAAATCGGCACTACCATCTTCGCCAGGCGGCGTGGGCAAGGCAAGAAAAATTATTTCAGCTTCTTCAATACCCTCCTCAAGCGAAGTGGTAAATTTCAGTCGGCCTTCTTTCAGGTTGCGCGAAAACAGTTTCTCAAGCCCGGGCTCGTAAATTGTGATTGTTCCTCCTGATAACTTTTCAATTTTTCGCTCGTCAATATCAATGCAGGTAACCTTGTTTCCAGTTTCTGCAAAACAGGTGCCCGTTACCAATCCTACGTAACCGGTACCTACTACAGCAATGCGCATTTTTTTTCTTTTGTTTTAAAATTCGTGAATGACGTTACTTACACGGTGCCTTCTACATAGCTAAGCACTTCGCTTATAATGTAGTCCTGTTGCTCACAATCTAGTTCGGTATGAATAGGCAGGCTAATTACCCTTTCGGTTAGCCAATCGGTCACGGGCAGGGTGAACGAATTGCCCCCCATCGTATCGAACATTTTTTGCCGGTGAGCAGGCACCGGATAGTAAATCATAGAAGGGATTTGTTTGGTGGCGAGATGCTTATTCAACCCATCTCGATCTACACCCTCGAGTATAAGCGTGTACTGATGAAATACATGATGGCAATAGCCGGCCCTGAAAGGAGTGGTTATGCTGGTGCTTGCGGCAAATGCCTGATCGTAATAATCGGCAGCCTGTCGGCGTGCAGCGATATACTCATCCAGGTGCGCCAGTTTTATTTTAAGCACAGCAGCCTGCATGGTATCAAGGCGGCTGTTGCAGCCAACCATATCGTGATAGTATCGCACCTTTTGGCCATGGTTGGCTATCATACGCAGCTTTTCAGCAAGGGCATCATCGTTGGTAAACATTGCCCCGCCGTCGCCATAGCAGCCCAGGTTTTTGCTGGGAAAAAACGAGGTACAGCCAATGGTACCCATGCTGCCGTTTTTGCGGGATGTGCCATTGGAAAAACGGTAATCGCCGCCAATGGCCTGGGCGTTATCTTCTATTACAAATAAATTATGGTGGTTGGCAATCTCAAGTATCTCCTCCATAGGGGCCGCATGCCCATACAGATGAACCGGTACAATAGCCTTGGTTTTTGGGGTAATTGCAGCCTCCAGCGCATTGGGGTCCATGCAGAAGGTTTTGCGATCTACCTCAACAAATACTGGCTTTAGCCGCAGTAATGCCACCACTTCGGTGGTAGCTATATAAGTAAAGGATGGAGTTATAACCTCATCGCCGGGCTCCAAGCCCAGCCCCATCAATGCTATTTGCAGGGCATCAGTTCCATTGGCACAGGGTATTACATGCTTTACATTTAAATACCGGGCCATGGCTTCGGCAAACTGCTGAACGGGTGCGCCATTGACAAAAGCCGACGATTCCAGCACATCGAGCACAGCAGCATCCACCTCCGGCTTTATTTTATGGTACTGACGCTTGAGGTCTACCATTTGAATGGGCAACATCCCTTGAAAAATTTAGGCTGCAAAAGTACCCGAATTGACCTTACTACCCAACCCAACCTCAGCCTTCGTCACAATTTGTTCAGATTGCCCGAAAACCCTGTTATTGGCCGCACAGCAAGGTTAGTTTTGCACAGCAAATGATCATCTACAACATTGCTTTTCGCCTTGCCTCGGCGGTATATCAGGCCGGTATTAAGCTGGTGGCGCCCTGGAACCCTAAAGCACGTCTATGGCTGGCAGGAAGGAAAAACTGGCGACAAAATTTGGCAACCCGGTTATCAGGTCTTTCTAATACAGGCCCAAGGGTTTGGATGCATTGTGCCTCTCTTGGCGAATTTGAGCAAGGACGCCCTGTGCTGGAAAAACTAAAAAAGCAACATTCTCAAATCACCATTATACTCAGCTTCTTTTCTCCTTCGGGGTACGAAGTGCAAAAAAACTATGCAGGAGCTGATGCTGTTTGTTACCTGCCTGCCGATAGTGCCCCCAATGCCCGCGCATTTATTGATACAGTAAAGCCGGCTTTGGTGTTATGGGTAAAGTACGAGTATTGGTTTTTTTACCTGCAAGAGATCAAAGCACGTAAACTACCACTTTTGTTGATTTCGGGCATTTTCAGGAAAAAGCAGACGTTCTTTCGATGGTATGGCAACGGCTTTAGAAGTATGCTTACCTGCTTTTCTCACTTTTTTGTACAAAACGACGATTCCGCCAAGTTGCTTGGCCAAGTGGTATCCGATGAACTCATTTCAGTGTCGGGCGATACACGATTTGACCGCGTGGTGGAAATCAGAAACAACTGGACGGCTATACAGGAGGTGGAATCGTGGCTTGGCTCCACCAACAGACTAATAGTGGCAGGCAGTACCTGGCTGGATGATGAAGAAGCCCTGGTACATTTTGCCGCTATGCACCCGCAGGTGAAGCTTTTGTTAGCTCCTCACCACGTGGATGACCATGCTATGAAGGACACGATGGCTATCTTCCCTAAAGCTTTGAAATTCAGCAACATTCGCCAAACCGAAGACCCTGCAGCTTTTCAAATACTTATTATTGACAATATTGGCATGCTAAGCAGGCTATACCACTATGGTACCATTTGCTATGTAGGCGGCGGCTTTACCGGCGATGGCGTGCATAATGTATTGGAGGCAGCCGTTTACGCAAAGCCGGTGGTGCATGGTCCGGAATATGAAAAATATGCAGAAGCTGCCGAACTGCTCAACCGCGGCGGAAGCTTTGCTATAGAAAGCGAGCTTGAACTGGAAAAAATACTTAACAAACTGCTAGTTGATGAAGCCATGAGGGATGAAGCCGGTCAAAAAGCAGGCGACTTTGTACAACAGCATGCCGGCGCCAGCTATAAAATACTAAGCTATATTCAGTCGAACCGCCTTTTGAGCATGTCGTAAAAAAACTGCACCATCTCGTTGTCGTCTTCCCAACCAAGCTTTACTACCAGTTCACGTTGTGTCCAATACGCTGCTTCCTGTAATGTTCCAAAATTGTTGAGCGTTTTCAGGCTGCGCTCAAACATAGCCTCATCATCGCGAAAAAGCTCATGCACCAACCTGAACTTATCGTTGATGCTAATGGCTTTTCGCAGGTCTTTTATTTTGGGCCTTGCCAACAACTCTGCCAATTCGGTAGCAGGTTTACCCAGCGCCTGATTTCGTTCTGTTACTTCCACCGGCAAGGAGGTGTGTAAATCCCTACTTGGCATCACTGTTTTTGGCGCCATTGTTTCCACCATAGTTCTTGACAACGTTGGTGGCGCCTCAAGCACATCCATACTGTTGCATATATCGTCATTGGCTTCATCTGCGCCTTCATCTACAACCAATTCTACTACCAACGGCTCGTCGTCTGAATTTTCAGATTCAAAAGGAACCATTTCTTCCTCTATAAGTCGTTCTATGGCAGTTTCATCGTCATGGGCAAATGCTATGGTCGTTTGCGCAGGAGGACGAGGCACAGTCAGGATACTTTTAGGTACGTTTTCCATATTGGCTGTGCCCATTGGACCCCTTTCCTCTGCATCAGTATTAATTGTACTATTTTGCGCAAATGGTAGAATTGTAAGTTGCGCAGTTTGTGGATCTGCATCCTGTGAGGTATTCGAGGTTAGCCCAGGGCTATTTTGGCTGGTTGGCAAAAAAGCTTCTGTAGCAGCAAGTAATGTTTGGGCATGCTGCCATGCTACATCATTGGGCACGGACACCTGCTGCAAGGTAGCCTCGCTGGGTATACTGTAGCCGGCAGGCATCACCACACTTACCGAGCTACTTTGGGCAGGCTTGGGCTGCAGTTGGCCAAGTACATGGCACAGTTTGCCTGCCGTTACAAACAAATCAGCCGGCGATGCACCTGCCAATAGCTGTGCCTGCAACCTGTTCACGATACTTTTTGCTTCATCCATTCCCATGATTACGGTTTTATAGCTTTCATTTGCAGCTAAAGATATTGTTGTAATACGCCTGTCAACCCGGTGTAATTATTCACAGAATGTTTATTGAGCCAAATTTAACAGGGGAACGCCGCGGCTGGATTGAGGTAATATGCGGCAGTATGTTTAGCGGCAAGACCGAGGAATTGATACGCCGGCTAAAAAGAGCAAGGATTGCAAACCTGCGTGTAGAAATTTTTAAGCCTTCGGTAGATGTGCGCTACGATGAAGAAAAAATTGTAAGCCACGATGAAAATGCAATTCAAAGCACCCCGCTCGACAACTCGCAAAAGATACTTTTATTGGCACAAGAGGTGGACGTGGTAGGCATTGACGAAGCCCAGTTTTTTGATGAAGAAATAACGTATGTATGCCAGTTGCTTGCTTTGCGAGGCGTGCGGGTAATTGTGGCAGGCCTTGACATGGATTTCCTAGGCAAGCCTTTTGGGCAAATGCCCTACCTGCTGGCTGTAGCCGATTACATTACAAAACTGCATGCCATTTGCGTGGTTTGCGGCAACATTGCCAGCTTTAGCCACCGCAAAAGTGGCGGAAAAAGCCAGGTATTGCTGGGAGAAAAAGACATTTATGAACCCCTGTGCAGGCTTCATTATTTTGAGCAAAAAACGATGGCTGTAGCACCACCCTCATGAAAGCTAAACATGTATTCATATTACTGAAGAAGGATTTGTTGCTCGAAATGCGGCAGCAACAAAACTTTTACGGCATTATTATATATGCCATCAGTACGGTATTTGTGCTTTATCTCTCCGCCGGTCAGCCCGATACGGATGCGTGGAATGCCCTGTTTTGGATAACACAGCTTTTTATTGTGGTAAATGCTGTTGTAAAAAGCTTTGTTGGCGAGCCACGAGGCAGAGAGATATATCACTATAGTATTGTGCACCCATTAGAGCATTTATTTTCAAAAATGATCCTCAATACCTTTTTCATGCTTGTGCTGGCTGCCATCAGTTTGCTGCTCTTCAGGCTGCTGCTTGGCGACCCGGTAGTGTACCCTTTACGTTTTGCAGGCATAGCGCTGCTGGGCGGCCTGGGCCTTAGCCTCATTTTTACTATGCTAAGCGCCATTGCTTCCAAAGCACGCCAGCAGGCAAGCCTAGTTGCAATTTTGGGCTTTCCGGTTATCATTCCTCAATTGTTATTGCTTCAAAGGCTTTCAAAAGTTGCCTATGGCGAAGTATTTAAAGATGATGGTATGTGGAAACTTGCCGGCCTTTTGACCGGCCTCGATTGCCTGGTGATCCTTATGGCCGCAGTGCTGTTTCCCTACTTATGGAAGGACTGAAAACTCAGTTTGCCAGCCATTCTTAATTTAACGCCAAAACTCAGGGCTTCTTGCCTTAATTTGCCGCATACATCGCTTAATATTTCTGATCACTTTCATCAATAAGATTATATGGTTCCATCCATCCGTAAGCAGTTCAACAGTTCATTTACAAACGAAAAGTATGAGGCTTTTTTGCACGACCTCTATAGCTACTTTCCGGGCGATATTGAGTTTCGAGTGGCAGAAACACCTGTATTTGTAGATAAGGTATTTAAGCAAATGGTTTTAGACGCCTGCGAAAGTATTGTGGACGTAATTGTAAGGCCCGACTTTAAAGAATTAACACGGCAGGCTATTCCGCCCGGGCAGCAGGTACCCAACGAAACTGAATATTCCGATTTTATAGCATTTGATTTTGGCATTTGCGAAAATGATGAGGGACACTATGTGCCGCAACTTATTGAAATGCAGGGCTTCCCTACCCTGTTTGCTTACCAGATACTACATACAGCCATTACCAAAAAGCACTTTGCAATACCGGAAGGATACGATACTTATCTAAGTGGCTACGATGAGCAGTCATATACCAACCTTTTGAAAGAGGTCATTCTGGGCGACCATCATCCGGAAAATGTAATATTGCTGGAGATTTATCCTGATCAGCAAAAAACACGCATCGACTTTCGGTGTACCCAACATTACATTGGCATTCCAAGCATTTGCCTTACCGAGCTTAAATCGATAGGCAACAAGTTATACTATACTGCCGATGGGCGGGATATTGAAGTAAAGCGCATTTACAACCGCATCATTTTCGACGACTTGGAAAAGCAGCAATTGCCCGAAGGCACTATTGACATTAGGGCTCCGTGGCAAGTGGAATGGTGCCCACACCCGGCATGGTTTTACCGCATCAGCAAATACACGCTGCCATTTATAAAAAGTCCTTATGTTCCTGAAACGCATTTTCTCGACCAAATAGGAGCCATCCCTACCGACCTGGAGCATTGGGTTTTGAAACCGCTGTTTTCATTTGCCGGCCAGGGGGTTATTATAGATGTAACGTCCGAAGATGTTGCCGGAGTAAGCGACCCACACAACTGGATATTGCAGCGAAAAGTGCATTATGCAGCCGCCATACAAACCCCCGATGTACCTGCAAAAGCCGAAATAAGGGTATTCTACTTTTGGAAAAAAGGGACCCAACGGCCGGTGGCTGTGCAAAACCTGGCACGCCTGAGCAAAGGCAAAATGATTGGCGTACGATATAATGCCGACAAAGAATGGGTAGGCAGCAGCCTGGTCTTCTTCCAAAAGTAATAGGCAAAGGCTAACGGTTAGTCCGCTTCGCCAGCTTCGTCAAACCACACCGGTTGCCAATCGTCCCAACCGGCGGAGTAGTTTATGGTAAGCTCTTCGCCGGCACCAATGGCACGCATAGTGTGTATGCTGATGGTTTGAGCCTCGTAATCCATTACGTACTCGCAATTGCTGGGGCTGGCGTGGTTGTATATGCTTACAAGTCCTAGCCCCACAGCACCTTGAGTAATATCACTACCCCATTCAAAAATGTAATCATGAAGCCTGGTTGAATCAATTATGGCGCGATCGTGAGCGCTAAGCACTATAACCGGGCTAACCTCTATTATTTTGCTTGCCGGTATAGGTTTGCTCGTAAATACGCCCCTGCCTTTTGGTCCGGCCGGAGCAACAAATAATCCTGATCGACGCATAACTAGTGGGTAAAGATGATGTATGAAATGATGACTGCCGCAATTACACCAATAAAATCGGCAATCAATCCGGCCCAAATAGCGTATCGTACTTTTCGTATGCCTACACTGCCAAAATACAGGGCAAGGATATAAAAAGTGGTATCAGCACTGCCCTGAAAGGTAGATGCCAGCTTACCCACAAAGCTATCGGGCCCGTAAGCCGGGTTACTGAAAATATCGAGCATAAGACCACGAGCGCCGCTGCCGCTAAATGGCTTCATAATGGCTACCGGCAAAGCGGGCACAAAATCGGTGCCCAGCCCAAGCGTACTAAAACCAAAGCTGAAGCCCTGTATAATAAAATCAAGCGCCCCACTTTCGCGAAATACCCTGATGCCCACCAGCATGCCCACCAGGTAAGGCATAATTTTTACAATCACCTCCCAACCACCCCTGGCGCCTTCAATAAACGCATCAAACACATTGATGCGCCTTAGCATACCACCAATGACAAAAGTGGCAATAATGAGGAATAATATCAGGTTGCCAAACACTTTGCTGAATGTTTCGCGAGTGAGAAAGCGCGGCTCGGCAACCTGCTGCTGCGAGGGCAGTTTGTGCACAAAAAACATAAATGCTATTACCATGGCCAAAATGGCGGCAATCCAGCCAAGGAGCACCCCATCAAACCGGAGCCTTTGCCAAAGGCCGGTAATGACGATACTGGCCACTGTAGCTACCACAGTTGCCAGCACGCAGGGTATAAAAACCGAAGTAGGGTCGGCCGAACCTACCCCGGCACGGTAGGCAAAAATGCTGAGCGGTATAAGTGTGAGGCCGCTGGTGTGCATTACCAGAAACATAATTTGGGCATGCGTGGCCGTGTCTTTGCTGGGGTTCAGGGTTTGCAGGCTTTCCATAGCCTTTAGGCCAAATGGTGTAGCGGCATTATCAAGGCCAAGCATATTGGCGCTAAAGTTCATTACCATTTGCCCCATGGCAGGGTGCTTGTAGGGCACACCGGGAAACAGGCGCTTCATAATGGGATTGAGCAACCTGGCCAGGAAGTTTACCGCACCAGCCTTTTCGCCCACATTCATCAGGCCCATGAAAAAAACCATCACGCCTGTAAGTGGCAAGGCAACATCTATTACAGAACTCTTGCTGGCATCAAAAATGCCGTCTACCAGCTTTTTAAAAATTTCGTAATCCTGAAGAACTATGAGCTTAAAAAGAGCTACCAAAAGCCCTATTAAAAAAAACGCAATCCACACGTAATTGAGTGCCATGTTATTTCAGTAGATTTTTTTTTATGGCTTCAAATATGGCAATGTAGGGCAAAACCTAATAGCAGGTTATAGTTTTCGGCGCAAGTGGCCTGTGGCCTACATTTGCGCCCCAAACATTCAATAAACAACCATAAATTTCACGCACAATGCCCTTGCAAGCAGGTATAGTAGGTCTTCCCAATGTAGGTAAATCCACCCTTTTTAATGCGGTAAGCAATAGCGCCAAGGCCCAGGCCAGCAACTACCGTTTTTGTACCATTGACCCCAATGTGGGCCTGGTAGATGTGCCCGATACAAGGCTTGATAAACTAGCTGAACTGGTAAACCCGCAACGGGTAGTACCCACCCAAATTGAAATTGTAGACATAGCCGGCCTGGTGCGTGGAGCCAGCAAAGGCGAAGGACTAGGTAACAAATTTTTAGGCAACATACGAGAAGTAGATGCCATTATTCATGTGGTGCGCTGTTTTGAGGATGAAAATGTTCTTCGCGAAGAAGGGCCCATAAACCCTGTAAGCGATAAAGAAATAATTGACATAGAACTGCAGCTTAAAGACCTGGAAAGCGTAGAAAAGAAAATTGCCCGTGTAGAAAAGCTGGCCAAAACAGGTGATGCCAAAGTGCGGGCTGAACTGGAAACCCTGCTGATTTGCAAAACAACACTTGAGCAAGGCAAAAACATCAGGGAACTGAAACTGGAGGGCGAAGCGCAGGCTGCCATTGCCGATCTGTTTTTGCTTAGCAACAAACCTATGCTGTATGTGGCCAATGTGGATGAGCCCAGCATGCACACAGGCAATAAGTATAGCAATATGCTAAAAGATGTTGCCGACCGCGAAGGTGCCGGTATAATTATCATGAACAATACGCTTGAAGCTCAGATACAGGAAATGGACGACCTGGCCGACAGGCAAATGTTTATGGAAGAATATGGCATGCACGAGCCTGCTTTGCACCGGCTTATCCGCTCTGTGTACGACCTCCTGAGCCTTCAAACCTATTTTACAGCGGGCGAAAAAGAGGTAAGGGCATGGACCATTCATGCAGGATGGAAGGCGCCGCAGGCCGCCAGCGTCATACATACCGATTTTGAAAAAGGCTTTATAAAGGCTGAAGTAATTAGCTACGATGATTTTGTAAAATATGGCTCCGAAGCTGCCTCTCGCGAAAACGGGCGCCTACGTATAGAAGGCAAGGAATACACGGTAAAAGACGGCGACGTGATGCACTTCCGCTTTAACGTGTAGGCAGCTAGCCCACCTACAATAAATAGGGATTTTTCAGGTCTTTAATCTTGTCTATGGTGTTAAGAACACGCTTGTTGGTACTAAGGGCTGTAAGCGCCTCCAAATGCCTGTGGTGATGCATATCGGTACCCAGCCAGCTAATTAGCCCCATACCAATCAGCTTTTCAGCAACTGTGCGTATGGGCTTGCCGTAATAGCCCTCAAGCGAAAGCATATTAACCTGCATTTCGCAGCCCATGTCGCAAAGCTCTTCGTAATAACTTATGCGATGATGATAATATGGATATCGCTCAGGGTGGGCCAATATAGGCTTGTAGCCACGGCTTGCCAGGGCAAAAATGGTTTCGCGCAGGTTGGGCGACTCTACTGCGTAGCTCATTTCAATAAGCACCTGATTGTTGCCAAAAGTGATCAGGTTGCGGCCCTTTATTAAGTCGTCCAGCTCAAAGTTTACCATATACTCGGCAGAATATCCAAGTTTAACGGGTATGCGCCGATCTGTCACCGCTTGGGTAAGTATTTCAGAAGCCTTGCTTATCGTTTCAGGGGTATTGGGATGTACGTCCATAATTACATGCGGGGTACATACAAACCTGTTGTAGCCAAGCTTTATCAAGCCCTCTATTAGCTGTAGCGATGTATCGGCATCGGGGCTGCCATCGTCAATGCCTGGCAGCAAATGATTGTGCATATCGGCGCCAATCCAATCAAATACCGGTTTTACTACGGGCTTTTTGCGAAAAAAAGAGAACATGGCCCTTTTTAAATTTTGGGCGAATGTAGAGCGAATGTTTAATTGGAACTACCAATATCGCTATGGCTGGTAGGGTCAAGGCTCTGATAGCTCGAGTTTTTGCTAATATACTCAGGTACAATACGCTTCATTTGGCGTACTACCTCATCATCATCACTTTTCCAGGCTAGTTCAAGCAACTTGTCAATTGACTTGTTTACCTGATAAAAGTCGTATTCCACCACTTTAGCAACTAATATTTTTTCGTGATGGGTCGGAATTACTTTTTCCTGTTCATTCAGCAGTTCTTCATACAATTTTTCACCTGGTCTAAGTCCCGAAAACTTGATATCTACATCCACTCCAGGTACATGGCCAGCCAGCCGAATCATCTTCCTTGCCAGGTCTGCAATTTTTACCGGGGCCCCCATATCAAACAGAAATACCTCGCCGCCGCTGCCCATTACAACAGCTTCAAGAACTAACGAGCAAGCTTCGCTAATCGTCATGAAATAGCGAATGATATCGGGGTGGGTTACGGTAACCGGTCCACCTGCAGCAATTTGCTCTTTAAACCTGGGAATAACCGATCCGTTTGAACCAAGCACATTACCAAACCGGGTGGTTATAAAGCGCGTACTGCTATATTCACTGCTTCCCAATTCGTTTGCCCTGCTGCCGGCGTTTTGATGAACAATTCTCCTGTTTCTATTTCCCAGGCTTTGAACATAAATTTCTGCTATCCGCTTAGAGGCTCCCATCACATTGGTAGGGTTTATTGCCTTGTCTGTACTTATCAGCAAAAAACGTTCAACCATGTATTCAATAGACAAATCGGCAAGCACCTTAGTCCCCATCACATTGTTGCGTATGGCCTCGGCAGGATGAGCTTCCATCATGGGCACATGCTTGTAAGCCGCCGCATGAAAAACTACTTCGGGCCTAAAGCGTTCGAAAAGTGTTTCCATTGAGCTTTCGTCGCGAACGTCACCAATGTAAAGGGCCAAATTCTGACAAGTGGGGAACTTGTTCTTTAGTTCATATTCAAGTTCATATAGGCCTGTTTCACTTTGATCGTTTAATATAAGCATGGCGGGGTTGGTGCTGGCAACCTGCCTGGCCAATTCGCTACCAATGGATCCTGCCGCGCCTGTAATAAGCACACGTTTGGTTGAAATATGATCCACCACCCGCTGGTTCTTCAGCTTAATGGGCGGTCGTCCAAGCAATTCCTCAATTTTTACCTCCTTAAGCTGCGAAAGACTCAGGTTGCCCTTTATCCATTGCTCCATGGGTGGTATGTTGCGTACCTGAATATTGTGTTCCAGGCAATGCTCTACAATTTTGTTTTTCGCGCCAAGGTCAAGGTCAGATTTTGCAAACAACAGCATTTTTACATTCCACGATTCAAGCAACGGCTGTATCTGGTCAAAACTGTAAATTCTTACGTTATCAATAGCCTTGCCTATATAGCTCGTATCATCGTCCACAAAACCTATTACCTTATAGTGATTGTTGCTACCCTGCTCAATGGTAGTTTTTAGGTGAAAACCGTTGAGCTCGCCACCATAAATGAGTACGTTGGCCGAGGTATGCTTAGCCAGGCTGTTCCGGTAAAGGCTTTTAACCAGTAGCCTGTAGCCCACCATCATACAGGAACTTGCCAACAGGTTGATGATGAGAATGGAAGGGGGGATGGGACTTGGCTTACCCAGCGCGTTCAAAAAGAGATTTATTATCATCAGGGCCACAAACGCCCCAAACAGCGCAGATGTGGTGCGAACCGCCTCGGCTACACCCGAAAAACGAATGATACCCTGATACGTTTTAACAAGATAAAAGAAAAAAGAGTTAGTGATGATTACCAGAATTAAATCATCCAGCACCTTATCGGAAAGCAATACCGAAGCATCGAGGTTGAACCTGAGATAGTTGGCCAACAGGATGGAAAGACTTCCAATAATAGTATCGAAGATAAAGACCATCCATTTGGGCGCCACCTGATGGCTGAGCAGGTAGTTCCTTAGCATTACTAAGGCATTGGCCGGGCCTTTATGTTTTGTTGTGTGATGCAAAACCAAGAGGTTAGTTTCAAAAATAGCGGTGGAGACACAATCCACCAACTATTTGTTAATTATATTAAAATTAAGCCCTCGTTTTTTGGACTGCGCTCATGTGCTTGATGGCAGATGATAACGCTCATTTTTCACATCTGTAGTTATATAACGAGCAGTAGCAGCTTAATGCCCCCCCGGGTGATCATGTTCTTCGGTAGCAGCAGGAGGTACAGCAGAAGGAGCTGGTGTAGCCACATTGGTTACCTCAATGTCAAAAACCAGGTCGCTGAAAGCCGGCATACGTTCGCCCTGACTTTGCTGTCCATAAGCAAGCATAGCCGGAATGTACATTTTGCCTTTGCCGCCCACGCCAAATTGCCTGATGCCTTCATCCCAGCCTTGAATTACCTGCCTTGCGCCTACCACAAAAGTGAATGGCTGCACATGCTGGAAAGCCGTATCGGTATTACTGTCGAAAACTTTACCGTTTTTTAACCTGCCGGTATAATTAACAGTTACCTCCATACCCGAATCAGCCCTGGGGGCGTCGCCCGGCTTTTCCATTACCACAAAAACGCCGTTGTCGGTCTTAACCGCATTGGTAATCTTTTGCTTTTTCAGAAAGGCTTCCAGGCCTGCTATTTCACGCTGCTTTTCCAACTCAGCTTCCTTTTGCTGATCTTCACGCATAGCGCTCTCGTCTTTTAGCAACGCTACTACCTTCACCGTTCCTTTTATAGATCCGCCTTTTTTGAAAATGCTGTCGTATTGGGCCTGCCCGCGCTTTACCAGGCTATCTACCGAGCGTATATACACTGCAGAGTCGCCTATGCGCATTTCGCCCAAAAAGTCAATGAAGTCATAAGCACCTTTGTAGGTGGTATCGTACATACCATAGGCAGGTATATGCTCGTATGTACTAAAAAAAGTGCTGTCGCCAATACGCGAGCTGTAGTGAACCTTCAAAAAACTGCCGGGCTTCACTAACTCGCCTTTGCCGTTGGAGTAAATTTTGTAAACAATTCCTTCCTTTGTTTTCTTGTAATCGTAATTAGAGCAAGATGCCACCGCCAAAGCCAATAGCGCCACCGATAAAATTCTGATAGTCATAGTTGCTTTTCCCTTTATTGATTTAATAGTTATAGTTGTGTTCTGCTTTCTTCTTTATCTATTTTAGCAGGCATCAAGCGTTTAGCCCAATTCGCTTTCATAGTGTTTTATTACTGCGTAAAATTTTTTGAGGGTAGTGTCCAGTGCATCGCCCGACCTGCCACCAGCCGCATTGCGATGTCCGCCGCCTTCAAAATGGTTACGGGCAAATTGATTTACATCAAAACTGCCTTTGCTGCGAAATGACCACTTGCGTTCCTCATCGCGGTCAATTACAATAGCCGCCAGTTTGATGCCCTGAATGCTGAGCGGATAATTCACCAGACCTTCAGTATCGCCAGTTTGAATATCATACCGCGCAATATCAGCTTTGGGTATAGATATTACTACAGTATTTAATTCATAAATGACGTCCATTCTGTTGAGCAGCACATGGCCTATAAAGCGCAGCCTGTTTTCGAGATAATTATCATAGATGTGGTCATGAACCAAATGATGCTTTAAGCCTGTATCTTTCAGATGAGCTACCATTCGGTGCACCGATGCCGTTACAATTGGAAATCGAAACGAGCCTGTATCGGTCATTACCCCGGTGTACAAGCATTCTGCCATAGCTTCATTCAGCAGGTGTCCATGTCCTGATTCCATTATAAAATCGTACACCATTTCACAGGTGGAGCTTTTTGCGGTGTTGCTATTTCCATAGGCAAACACTTCTTCTTGTGGTTGCTGGTGATGGTCGAGTAATATAAGTTTAGCGCCGGAAGCCAGCAGTAGAGGTTCCATGCTTTTGGTACGCGAAAGGGTATTAAAATCGAGGCAAATTACATAATCGGCCATTGCTATGGCACTTTCTGCGGAATGCCTTTTAGCTTCAAAGTCAACTACCTTGTCGCAGCCCGGCATCCAGTTCAGGAAACCGGCCCAGTTGGTGGGCGATACTACCGTACAGGAGTGGCCGAGCAAACTAAGGAAATGAAACATAGCCAATGAGGAACCCATTGCATCGCCATCGGGCTTTTGGTGCGTGGTTATTACCACCCGCGCAGGAATGCTCAAAAACGGAAAAAATGCCTCAATAGCTTCCATAAAGGTGGGCAAAAATCACCCACGAGGGCCGATTTGTCAAATATTTATTCTTACACGCCCTTTGGAAAGTGTTGAACCTTGCAAAACCAGGATTTATGCCTTATATCAATCTACTACTCTTAACGGCGCAATTGCCATAAAATAGTACCCATGCATACCATACCACCCGCACTCCAGCAGCCAGCCACCCAATAAGGGCTTAGCTCGCCTATCCCAAATGCGGTAAGGCATCCTGCCGCATTAGCCAAAAGACCTGCTACCCCGGCAAGTACATTATTAGCAAACAACCCGCGAGCCGAAAAATAATACGTACCCACCAGATAAATACTGTAAAAAAGAGCACCGGGCGCCAGCAAATGAACATAATTTGATACGCCTTTGAAAGCGGCGCCAAAAATGGTAGCATAGAAACCGTCGGGAATTAAAAACAGCATAACAGCGCCTGCCAGTACCAAAAGGGCAACCATCCACATGTTTTTAAGCACGATTTTCTCTTTGCTGCCGCCAACGGCATGGTGAACCAGGTTGCTGTACATAATTTGTCCGGTACTGGTAGGCAACAATAGCAGCGCCTCGGTAAGCGAAACAGCGTTGGCATATACACCCAATGCGGATGCGGGAAACAAATAATAAGCGAAGCGACTGTTTACAATAGCCACCAAATGGCCTGCTTGATTGGTACCTCCGTAGGCCAAAGCAGCCTTGGCAACAGAGCCCAACGATGCGGGCTCCACGTCATTTACCGGCATTTTGCTTAAGAAATAGATGCCCGCCCCCCACACCACCAAACCTGCTCCTAACCAGGCAAGCAGATACAGAGTAGGACTGGCCGAAAGCACCGTACACAATAGTAAAAAAAACAACCAAACAAAAGCCGGACCTAACACGGATAAAATATTGAATACCAATATTTTTCTGTAGTAAAGCATCAAATTCAAATGAAGTGTAAGGCCTGCCTGCAACCAACCTGACAAGGTAAGCAGCACGAATTCATTTGCGGTAAGGGCAGCGCCAAGGGTAAAAGCCAGCGCAACCAATAACGCTAATGCGGCCGACCAGGCATAACTTATTTTACGTAATTGCCGCACCGGATAACGGGTAGCTAAATAAACCACCGTGGAGCCACCCGCCAAATCGGTAAATACCATTTGGGTAACCACCACTAATACATAAAAGCCGCAAATACCCCTGCCCTCGGGGCCCAACAATCGGCTTAAAGTAATAATGGTCAAAAAATTGAAACCGGCCGCCAACACTTTGGAAAAGAATGTAAAACCGGCTTCACGTATCATAATAGCACAAATGTTGGCCAAAAAAGCCAATTTCTGTAAACAAGCTTATTGCATCGTGTTTCCATTACCGAAGGGTCAAAATCTGCCAAATCGGTTAATGATATACACCAGTTGTGCCATTTTTTTGCCGTTATATTGCAAATTGAAAAAAAATTAGAGATAGCAATTTATGTGTGGAATAGTAGGCTACATAGGGCACAGGCAGGCTTATCCGGTAATATTAAAAGGACTAAAGAGGCTTGAATACAGGGGTTATGACAGTGCCGGAGTGGCGCTCTTGAACCATGGCATGAAACTGTACAAAAAGAAGGGCAAAGTAGCCGATCTGGAAGAAGAGGTATTGGGCAAAGATCTGGATGCCCATATTGGAATTGGCCATACACGATGGGCCACTCATGGCGAACCAAGCGACCGCAATGCCCACCCCCATGCTTCGGCAAGCGGCAAACTGGCCATGATTCACAACGGAATCATTGAAAACTATACACAAATTAAAGAGGAACTGCTAAATAAGGGGTACACCTTCAAAAGCGATACAGACACAGAAGTTTTACTCAATTTCATAGAAGAAATACGCATTCAAAACGACTGCACGCTGGAACAGGCCCTGCGTGTAGCCCTTAAAAGAATTGTTGGCGCTTATTGCATTTTGCTAATTGACAAAGACGACCCCGATACCCTGCTGGCTGCCCGTAAAGGCAGCCCACTGGTAATAGGCATTGGGAAAGGTGAGCATTTTTTGGCAAGCGATGCCTCGCCCATTATTGAATACACAAAGGAAGTGGTGTATGTAAACGACTACCAGATTGCCATTGTAAAAAGTGATGAACTGATACTGAAAAACCTGGGCAATGAGGGGCAAACCCCGTTTATTACCCGGCTTGATATGGAACTGGCGGCAATAGAAAAAGGTGGATACGACCATTTTATGCTTAAGGAAATTTATGAGCAGCCCACCACCATTTTCGACTGCCTGCGGGGCAGGCTTCATCCCGAGGCAGGCCTCATTACCATGAGTGGGGTAGAAAACAACCTGGAAGTACTGCTAAAAGCCCCCCGGATTATGATAGTGGCCTGCGGCACCAGCTGGCATGCCGGACTGGTGGCCGAATATGTGTTTGAAGAACTGTGCCGCATTCCGGTGGAGGTGGAATATGCATCAGAGTTTCGCTACCGCAACCCGGTTATTAACCCCGGCGATGTAATCATTGCCATTTCTCAAAGTGGCGAAACGGCCGATACGCTGGTAGCCCTTGAAAATGCAAAAGAAAAAGGTGCTTTCATTTTTGGGGTGGTAAATGCCGTGGGCAGCAGTATTGCAAGGCTTAGCCATGCTGGCGCCTACACACATAGCGGGCCCGAAATAGGCGTTGCCAGCACCAAGGCATTTACCGGGCAATTGGCCATATTAGTAATGATGGCTCTTAAAATGGCACAGGCAAAAGGTACTATTAATTCAAGCCGGTACATGCAATTGCTTAGCGACCTGCAGGCTATACCTGACAAGGTGGCCGAAATATTGAAGGATACCGCTCAAATTGAAGGTATTGCCCACCATTATAAAGATGCTACTGATTTTCTTTACCTGGGCCGGGGCTATAACTTTCCTGTAGCTTTAGAAGGCGCTCTTAAATTAAAGGAAATCAGCTACATACATGCAGAAGGATACCCGGCCGCCGAAATGAAACATGGCCCCATAGCTCTGGTGGACGAAAACCTGCCGGTGGTGTTTGTAGCCACCAAAGACAAGTACTATGAAAAAATAGTATCCAATGTTCAGGAAATAAAAGCCAGGAAGGGTAAAGTAATTTGCATTGCCACAGAAGGCGACAAGGTAATTCCCTCCATGGCCGATGATGTATTGTACGTTCCCGATGCCGATGAGGTTTTGGCGCCTATGCTGAGCGTAGTGCCCCTTCAGTTGCTAAGCTATTATATAGGCCTTGCAAAGGGGTTTGATGTAGATAAACCGCGCAATTTGGCCAAAAGCGTTACAGTAGAATAGCGATTAGAAAGGGGGTTTGCACAGGTGTTGGAAAAAAAATAAGTTACAATAAGGTGGCATACGGGCCGGTAAAGGCCAAAATGCTACTTTCGCCAAGCGTTTTTGGCACAATAATTTCTGTTGACTAACGTTTTGAACTAATAATGTTAATGAATTCATCCATGAGGTTTTCGCATTTGATGCTCGCGGCAGCCGTTGTAATTGCAGGTTCCGCTTGCAAAAACGGAAGCATTTTTAAAAAGAAACCCGAAAAATCGGGTGCTACGGGCTGGAATTACAACGACAAAAACCAGGGTGGCTTTAATGTAGCCAAGGCCAAAGACATTAAAGCAGGCCCGGGACTGGTGTTTGTTCAAGGCGGAACGTTTGTAATGGGCGCCGCCGAGGAAGATGTAATGGCGGATTGGAACAATGTGCCCAAACGCATTACGGTTAACTCGTTTTTTATTGACAAAACTGAGGTAGCCAATGTGCACTACCGCGAATATCTCCATTGGCTTTACCGCGTGTTCGACCCCCAAAGCGATCCGCAATATATACCTGTAGTAAATGGTGCTTACCCCGACACTCTGGTTTGGCGCAGCGAACTTGCGTTTAACGAGCCTTATGTGGAATATTATTTCCGCCACCCCAGTTTTAATTACTACCCCGTAGTTGGTGTAAACTGGAAGCAGGCTCATGACTATTGCATTTGGCGCACGGACCGGGTAAATGAACTTGAATTAGTAAAGGGCGGCTACATCAATAAAAATGAAATTAAGAACCTGACCGGTAAGGCTGCCGACAATTTTAATACCAAGGCCTATTTGTTGGGCCTTACTACTCCCCCACCCGGCACTGCTGCCCGCAGCAAAAAGAATCCACTGAAAGATGAAAATGGCCGCCCACGCTCGTATGTAACTTTTGAAGATGGTATACTTACCCCCGACTACCGCCTGCCTACAGAAGCCGAATGGGAATATGCAGCCCTTGCCTACATTGGGCAAAACCCACAAGTAAGGCGTAAAGAAAAGCAGCGGGGCGAAGAACTGGTAGCAAACAAGCAAGTGTACAGCTGGAGTAATAACTACAATGGCCTTCGCGACAACCGCCGCGGCAGCTGGCAAGGCGAAATGCTGGCCAACTTCAAGCGTGGCTCAGGCGACCTGATGGGTGTTGCAGGTGGCCTCAACGACCGTTCGGCCTTACCCGCCCCGGTTGAAAGCTTCTTTCCCAACAGCTTTGGCCTGTACAACATGAGTGGAAACGTGAGCGAATGGGTAGCAGACGTGTATCGCCCCTCTACATTCGAGGTAGGCGATGACTTTAACTACTACCGTGGCAACGTGTTTAAGAAGCTTGTAGTAAAAGATCCTGCAGCCTACATACCTGCCGATCGCTATGATAAAGACAGCACAGGCCGCGTAAAATGGGAAAACGAAAGTGATGCCGACCTGAGTAAGCGCCGCAACTATCAAAAGCATTACGCTATTGACTACCTGGACGGCGACAGCCTGAGCGGCGCAAGCTATGGTTACGGAAAAACAACCCTTATCAGCGACCAAAGCCGTGTAATCAAAGGTGGAAGTTGGCTGGACATGCCTTACTGGCTAAGCCCCGGCAATCGCCGCTTTTTGGAAGAAGAACAAAGCAGCAGCACCATTGGCTTCCGCTGTGCCATGACATATTTTGGAGCCCCCGAAGGCAACCGCACTAAAACGGGTAACCACTGGAGCACCAAGCGCAACCGACGCTGATTTCAACAAGATCTGTTGAAAAATGCCTGCCTTTACATGGCAGGCATTTTTATTGACACCCACATGCCTATTTTTGACACCCATGGTACACACCGAAACACTTTACCAGCAATTTCTTCAATCAACTGGCGTTTGCACCGATACCAGGCAACTTAGGCCCGGCAACATATTTTTTGCGCTGCGTGGCAACAATTTTGATGGCAACCAATTTGTAAAAAAAGCTATAGCACAGGGAGCACTGCTTGCTATAGCCGATGATGTGGCCCTAAAAGGTATGGAAAAAGTGGTTGTAACTGAAAACGCGCTGTTGGCCTTGCAGGAGC
>Ga0114939_10000181_pt1 | contig 54171 bp, 36 predicted proteins | sample AshMeaCrysSpring_FD_87196 | JGI IMG/M metagenome (GOLD analysis project Ga0114939, IMG submission 87196) | Groundwater microbial communities from Big Spring, Nevada to study Microbial Dark Matter (Phase II) - Ash Meadows Crystal Spring | ecosystem: Environmental > Aquatic > Deep subsurface >...
CTACAAAAGCAGGTTTCGTTAAACAAAAGAATAACTTTCTTTGAATATAAAGGACCATCAATGGCTGATTCAGGATCAATCCTGCCCGCAGAAAATGCTGTCAGGCGGATTTTTCAGATACTTAAACTTGATAAGCGTGAAATCTGGAGCGTTTATTTCTATGCCATCCTGAATGGTCTGATCCAGCTTTCTCTTCCGCTTGGCATACAGAGCATCATTTCATTTGTTTTAGGGGGATCGATTTCTACTTCACTCGTGATCCTGATCATCGTGGTGGTGGTGGGTGTATTTCTTGGCGGACTTCTCCAGGTGAACCAGATGAAGATCATCGAGAAAGTACAACAGAAGATGTTTGTCCGATATTCCTTTGAGTATGCACACCGCATTCCCAGGCTGGACCTGAAAAGCGTGGATCAGTATTATCTCCCTGAACTGGTCAACCGGTTTTTTGATACCATCTCCCTCCAGAAAGGGATTTCAAAACTGTTGCTGGACATTCCCACAGCCACCATCCAGATTCTCTTTGGACTGATCCTGTTGAGTTTCTATCACCCGGTGTTCATCGCGTTCAGTCTCTTACTGGTGGCCATTGTCTATTTTATTCTTTACTATTCCGGAAACAGGGGATTGCAGACATCTTTGCGGGAAAGTGATTTCAAATACGGTGTGGCCGGCTGGCTGGAAGAGCTGGCGCGCGTGGTCCGTTCCTTTAAATTTTCCAAAGTGACTTCGCTCAATCTGCGCAGGACGGATGGCCTTGTGAACGGCTATTTAAATGCCCGGACCAGTCATTTCCGGATCCTGCTGTTTCAATACTGGACCCTGGTTGCGTTCAAGGTTCTGATTACGGCGGCCATGCTTATCGTAGGTAGTGTGTTGCTCATACAGCAGCAGTTGAATATTGGCCAGTTCATTGCAGCGGAAATCGTAATCCTGCTGGTGCTCAACTCCGTTGAAAAACTGATCATCAACCTGGACAAGGTTTATGACGTACTGACGAGCGTGGAAAAGCTGGGTAAGGTAACGGACAAGCCGGTGGACATGGAAGGAGAAGTGACCATGGCAAGGGTTAACCGGGGTATGAAGGTGGTGACCAATTCCCTGAGTTTTCAGTATGACAGCAGTTATGTGTTGAAGGATGTGAATTTTGAAGTGGAGGCTGGAAAAAAAATCGCGGTGATGGGGACCGATGGTTCCGGCAAGTCCACGCTGCTCCGTTTGCTCAGCGGCGTATTTCCCAGCTACGAGGGAGGCTTGCTCATAGATGACATACCTCTGCGAAACTACCTTGGAGACTCATTCCGTCAGCAAACCGGCGTCCTGCTTCAGCAGCAGGATATTTTCCTGGGCACACTTTTGGAGAATATTACCATGGGGGATGACCAGGTCCGGCCTGAAGATATCATGAATCTGGCTGCAAGGATCGGGCTGAGTGATTTTCTACAGACACAGGATGAAGGATTTTCAACCATGCTGGATCCTATGGGAAAGCGCTTATCCCGTTCCGTTATTCAAAAGATCCTTTTACTTCGGGCACTGATCAATCATCCCAGGCTCATGCTGCTGGAAGAGCCGTGGAGGGGCCTTGAGGAAGAAAACCGGATTCGGATCCAGGACTTCCTGCTCAACGAAAGCCCGGCTTCAACGGTGTTCGTTGAATCCAATGATGAAACCTTCGCGCGCAGGGCGGATGAGATCATGGTATTTGAGGAAGGCAGGCTTTCCTATTACGGACCCTGGGAAGATTTTGTGAAAATGACCCATAATCAATCATAATGGCTGATCCAAAACATATTTCCAATACTGACTTTTTAAACCGGGACATAGGTGTTCAGTGCAAGGAACACAGTTTGAGCTCCTATGAACATATTTACCTGATCCACCGGCAAAGCAATGTGCGGAAATGGGTCCTTGGAACCATGATCGGCATACTGGTGGTGCTATTTCTTCCCTGGACGCAGAATATCCGCGCCAGGGGCAGTGTAACCACGCTCCGTCAGGAACAGCGCCCGCAGGAAATTCCCACCATCATCCCCGGAAAGGTGGCCAAATGGTATGTGAAGGAGGGGGATTTTGTCAGCGCCGGTGATACCATTATCCAGATGACGGAAATCAAGGACGACTACCTTGACCCTGAACTGCTTGCCCGGACAAAGGAGCAGATTGATGCGAAGTCCCAGGCTGTGGAAAGCTACAAACAGAAAACGGAAACTACCCTGACACAGATTGAAGCTTTGAAGCTGGGTCTGGATCTGAAGGTAAGGGACATGGACAATAAGATTGCCCAGCAGGAGATGAAGATCCGTGCGGATAGTATGGATTTGCTGGCTGCCAATAATGATTTGAATATTAAGACCCAGCAGTATAAACGTCAGCGGGCGATGTATGACTCCGGCCTGGCTTCCCTGGTTCAGCTGGAACAAAGAAATCAGGCCTACCAGGAATCTTTGGCCAAGCAGCAGAGCGCTGATATCAAGTTTGGAAACAGTAAGCAGGAATACTTGAGACTGCAAATTGAAAGAAGCGGCGAAATCCAGCAGTACCTGGAGAAGATTTCAAAAGCGGAGGGAGACCGGTTTACGGCCTTGTCCCAATCCCAGACCGGACAAGGAGAGATTGCCAAACTCAGGAATGCCTATTCAAACTATTCTGTACGTGCAGGACTTTATACCATCACAGCTCCGCAAAGTGGACAGATCGTGAAGGCCAAGAAAGCGGGTATTGGTGAGATCCTGAAGGATGGAGAAATCATCGTGGAAATCGTACCGGGGGAGATCGACTATGCCATTGAAATGTTTGTGCGTCCTGTTGACCTGCCGCTCCTGTCCCGGGGTCAGAAAGTACGCCTTCTTTTTGACGGATTCCCTGCCATCGTATTCAGTGGTTGGCCTCAAGCTTCTTATGGCACATTTGGTGGAGAAGTAGCAGTGGTGGAAAATTCGGTGAGCGATAACGGTAAGTTCCGCGTCCTGATCCGGGAGGATACATTAGATAAAGCCTGGCCCCGTCAATTGATGATGGGTACCGGGGCGCAAGGCATCGCATTGCTTAAAAACGTCCCCATCTGGTATGAACTCTGGCGGAATATCAACGGGTTCCCACCGGATTATTATAAACCAGAGGAAACCGGACAGGTTGCCAAAGAAGGGAAAAAGTAAGCACATGACGGTGAATTCCCTGTTTTTGAGTATCGGGCTGCTTTTTTGTGTGCTGTCCACCAATGGGCAATCTCTTCAACCCCCAGACAGCAACCTGCACGTGCTCAGCCAGGAAGCCTTTCTGGAAATTGTGCGAACCTATCATCCGGTAGCGCGCCAGGGTAACCTCCTGGTGGATCGGGCAAGGGCTGAAGTCACGGCCGCCCGCGCCGGGTTCGATCCGCTTCTCTACGCCAGTTCAGAGCGCAAGGTATTTGATGGGAAAAACTATTACGACTGGTTCCATGCTGAATTGAAAATCCCCACCTGGTTTGGCGTTGAATTCAAGGCCGGAATCGAAGAGAACCTGGGTGATTTGCTAAACAGTGAAGTCACACCGGGGCAATCCAGCTACCTGGGTGTCAGTGTGCCGCTTGCCAAGAACCTGGTGATGGACAAGCGACGGGCGATTTTGCAACAGGCCCGGGTGTTCAGGGAACAAAGCAAGGCAGAGCGCAACCTGATCATGAATGATCTCCTGCTGGATGCATCTTATGCATATTGGAACTGGGTCAGGGAGTACCTCGTATTCAGGGTGATGACTGACGCGGTTTCCGTCAATGAGGTTCGCTTTGGACTGGTGAAACTTGGTTATAGGCAGGGCGAAAGGCCGGCGATTGATACTACCGAGGCACTGGCACAGTTGCAAAGTTTCCAGCTGGCACGCAATGACGCCTGGTTGGGATTCCGTAACGCCGGACTGGAGCTTTCGAACTACATGTGGAGGGCCAATGACACGCCTTTTTACATGCCCCCGCAGGTTGTACCAGACACCGGGTGGCTCACCAAGAACCTTGCAGATACCCCGTTGCCCGTGGTGGAAGACCTGCTGCGTGTGGCCCTGGAAAATCACCCCAAACTCCAAAGCTATAATTTCAAACTACAGATCCTGGACATCGAACGCAGAATGAAATTCCAGGATATCCTCCCGATGCTCAACCTCAATTACAATATTCTGAATGAGGGCTACAATGTATTCAAGGGCGGTAGCTGGAATTATTACGAGAACAATTACAAATTTGGGTTCGATTTCGGATTGCCATTAAGACTCTCACAGGGAAGGGGCCAGTTTCGTGCTGCGAAGATTAAAATCGAACAGACCAACCTGGACCTGGTGCAGACCCGACTGGCCATCGAGAACAAAATCAAAAATTATTTCAACGAAGTAGCCGTTCTTCAGAGCCAGATCAGGATATCAGAAAACAACCTGGAAAACTACCAGAAGCTTTTTCGGGGTGAAGACATCCGTTTCAGGATAGGTGAAAGCACTCTATTCCTATTGAATCAGCGGGAAAATAAGGTATTGGAAGCCCGACAAAAACTGCTGGAATTAAAGACGAAGCTGTTTACTTCCATCATCGCTCTGCAGTGGGCAACAGGGCAATTGCGCTAGCCGTTTACAGTAAAAAGAAACCTGCTGCCCGTCAGGGCAGCAGGTTTTGTTTGGGCTTTTCATCAGTTATTTGAACCAGCGCCTTTTGAGAGATTTTCCATAACCTGATCCAGGTTAAAGGATGCAGGTTTCTGGCGCGGTAGATATTTTCTGAAAGACTGCAGCCATTCGGACACATTGGCCTGGGCTGGAACCAGTAAAAATATCCGCTCGAAACGCCAACGTCCATAGTTTGATCACGCGGGGCCATCGCATGAGCGCAGGCACCCTGTATGCACCTTCGTACTGCGTGTTCTTTTCGCCACGGAAGGGAGTGGTTCCGCCGTCGGGCCAGCTCATGACTTCAGCGCCGTTATCCGTAGAATACACCATAATGGTGTTGTCTGCAATGCCCAGGTAGTCAATGAGCTTGAGCAACCTTCCCATGGCAGCGTCGTGTTCTGACATGCCGCCCTGGTAAATGCCCAAACCAGTTCTATTTTTTCATCCAGGCCGCCCAGGTGATTTTTCCCAAATTAGCCCGTGGCATATCCTTGGGTCTTAAGCAGGTAAGCTATTTGGGGTATTGTACCCCATCGTACCCAGGTTATAGGTACTCACGGTGTACCATCACACGTCATACCCCCAGACGACAATGATGTGGGGATTTTTTCTGACCCTGTACCACTTAACAAAACGTTGCCATGACTGTTGCAATGAGCGCAGGTTTGATTTTTATGACCAGTTGTTTTTTGATTCAGTGTTCTATTCAGCGATCAAAAGGAAACATTTTCAGAAAGTCTTTTTGCATGTCCACCACCATCCAGTTTTTTTCTTTTGCTTCAACCAATGCCTTCTCCAGGTGACCGGAAAGCGTTTTGGTATCATAGGCGTATTCCCGGGTACTGTCTGTATGGTGTAAAATGAGGCAAAAGCTTTTATAAGTGGATCCAGTGGTATACTGCATCATGGCCTGGTCTCCGTCCGAGTTCCCCCCGCAGAAAACGGGTGTTTTTCCGATAAACCGATGAATTGCAGAAGGCTTGCCAGCCTTGTCGTCTATATAAAACTGCCCCGGTATCTTGCTGATCACCGGCTTTCCGTCTTTTACTTCGTACCTGACTTCACCATAGCTGCCTATGACCTGGTAGGGTGGGATACCATATGCTTCATCGCTCCAAACCCGCATAAAATCTGCCCCGCCTCCGCTGACAATAAAAGTCTTGAACTGGTGAGCGCGCAGGTATTCCAATAATTGGAGCATCGGAAGGTAAAGCGTTTCCTTATACCGTTTTCCGAACCGTGGGTCCATAGCCGTATCGATCCAGTTGCGGACGTTTAGGTTGAATTCTGTTTCTGTCTGATTGTTATGGGACGCGCTCATGACTTTCAACAGCCCCGGAACACCCTCTTTTTTCAGCGGGGCCAAATCACCCTTTATCAGGCCACGAATCAGCGGGTCTTTTTGCCATTCGGGGTGGTTTGCCAACTGGGAACGGAGGTAATCCAGGGCAAACACGGCCTGGTTGGGAACTGGCTGTTCGGGCCAGAGGGTTCCATCGTTGTCGAAGACCGCGATCCGGTCGGCCACCGGGATAAAACTGCCGGAAGCAGAATCGGTTGCATCCCGGATCCAGGACTCCAGTTTTTGTCGGGGTGCTTCGGCCCATGCGGAAAGCATGGAATCCGTTTTTGCAACCGGGACGGGACCGCTGATTTTTTCCGGGGAGCCGGAGCCGGGATTGCAGGCGGTGATCGATGCCAGGATCATCAGCCCTGCCCATACCCGATAGCTGAAAAACAAAGATGTTCCCATGTGCGCGTAGTTGAAGGGAAGGTACGCCCTGCCTAACCGCGCTTCCAAAAGAAGAGGGGTGAAATTGTGCTTTATTTTAATGTTAAGACAGGAAAACGCGGACAGGTCAGCCTGCGGCGAAAGGATTCTGAGGGATTAACCGGCAGTTTCTTCCAGGGGCTCCCGGCTATAGTCGCGGATTTCACGGTAGAGCGTGTCTCTTTCCACCGGTTGCCTTCCCACCTGTTTAATCAGGTCAACCAGTTGCTGTGTGGACAGGGTGGGATTTTGCTCCTCGCTTCCAGCCATGGAGTAGATTTTCGTGGAGTCATCAATCGTCCCATCGATGTCGTTCACGCCAAAGGATAGGGTCAGTTGCGCCTGCTGCCTGCCCAGCATGGGCCAGTAAGCCTTTAAGTGGGGGAAATTGTCCATATAAATCCGTGCAACGGCGTACATTTTCAGGTCTTCCAGCAAGGTGGTCTCCGGCACATGACTCATTTCATTGTCGAAGTTCCGGAATTTGAGCGGGATGAATGTGTTGAACCCGCCCGTTTCATCCTGCTGCCTCCGCAATTGTTCCATGTGATCGATACGGTGCGCGTAGTTTTCCACATGACCGTATAACATGGTGGCGTTGCTGTGCATGCCCAGCCTGTGGGCTGTGGCATGAATGTCCAGCCAGCCGACTGCATCCACTTTGTCCGCACAGATTTGCTGACGGATTTCAGGGTCAAAAATCTCGGCACCGCCGCCGGGCAATGAATCCAGACCAGCCTGGTGAAGATATTCCATCCCTTCGGTCCTACTCATTTTTGCTTTGCGGAACATATAATCCAGTTCCACGGCCGTAAAGCCTTTGATATGGAGGGTGGGGCGATGCGCTTTGATCTGCCTCAGCAGTTCCGCAAAAAAGTGAATATCCATTTTGGGATGTACGCCACCCACCACATGCACTTCCGTGATGGGTTTTTCGTCATAAGCCCTGACCTTGTCCATCATTTCATCGATGCTCAGTTCCCAACCTTCTTCCCGGTTTGCATAGAGTCGGGAATAGGAGCAGAACTTACAGGAGAACACGCAGACATTGGTGGGTTCGATGTGAAAATTGCGGTTGAAATAGGTTTTATGGCCGTGCTTCTTCTCCCGAATGAAGTTTGCCACTGCACCCAGGATGGACAGGGGGGCTTCCTCGAAAAGCCGGAGGCCCTCATCGGGGTTGATCCGGGCTCCTTCCAGTGCTTTTTCCGCAATCTGCCTGATCTCTTCCGCAACCTGGCTGGAGCTCAATATCCGTTCAATCGCTTGCCTGTCCATATCTTATCAGGTTTAAAGGTAAAAAGTCCAATATCCGGGTCTCTATCCTCAGAACTTCACCACCTGCGTGGTCTCCACCCTATCCGTGAAAGTGATCCTCACGGAGTAGGTGCCCGCCGGGTATCTGGACAAGTCAACCGGTAGGGTGGAAGCAGCAGATCCTGCTTTGAATGTCTTTAAAAACACACGCTGCCCCGCTGTATTAACAATTTCCACGCCTGTCAGTTTGCTGGCATCGGGGAAAAATTGCAGTTGGAATTGGCTGCGGAAGGGATTGGGACTTGCGAGGAAACCGTTGTTCTTCAAACGCTGTGGGAGTACACGCGTGAAAATCTCCACATCATCGATGAAGATATTGTTCTCGCCGTTGCCGGTATTTCTGAATTTCACCAGGAATTCATTGCTGCTTCCCAACAGACCAGTCAGGTTTATTTCCTCCTTCCTCCATTGGTTTCCTGTCCTTGGCGTAAACTCCACCGGGTTGGGTGCGTTCGCGCTGTTGAGGGTTTGGAGTTCCGCTCCCCATTTTTTATAAACGGAGGTATAAGTGTTTCCGCAATCTGTTGACACCATCACTTCCAATGTATCCAGCGGAATTTCGGCACTGCCGGGATAGGAGCGGGTTGCTGCCGCCAGCTGGAAATGCAGGTAGACGGAATCCACATTCCGGTAGCTGACCAGGGGTGAGACGATCTCATCCGGTTCGTTTTTCTTTGTGCTGTTGAAGTTGTTGATCAGGAGAGAACCAATGCCGGTTCTGGCCGCGGCCCTGGTGGATATCCATGTATTGCCGAGGTCCGGGTTGATGGTATTCCACTGGTTGGGTGGGAAGCTGCTCTCTTCGAATCCTTCCTTCAGCGGCAGGGGCATCACTGATTTAATCCCGATGGGCAGGTAGATGGAATCATTGGATGGGTCCTGGTCTGCCAAGCCATTGACGGAGGAGATAAATACCTTCAATAATCGGTTACCCGTGGACGAGAGAGAAGCGGGTAATTTTGCCGAAGAGCCCTGCAGTCGCCCGAGTGCGCCTGACCAGTTTGTGCCCAGGATGGTTCCATTGTCCAGTTGGTATTCCAGCCTTACGTTCCTCAGGGTATCCTTACCCAGGTTCACAAATTGTATTTCCGGTTCAACGGAAGGGTTGCAGGTCACGGGCAATGGTGCAATAATACGGATGGCAGACGCGTCGAGGTTCCGGAAGCTGGATTTTACAAAGCCGATATCATCCAGGTAAATATTGTTTCCGAAATTATTGATGTTGCGGAATGCCACGATGATTTTCTCCTGTCCCGCATAGGCCGAGAGATCTACAATCTCTTCCCGCCATTCATTGGCTGTGGGAATATACTCCCCATTGTTTGCCCCCGGACGGGTGGCCAGTGCGATTCCCCATTTTCTCCAGACACGGGTAAAACTGGACCCGCAGTCATTGGACACCAGGATTTCCAGTGTATCTGAAGTGACCGGGTCAAACAATGCGGCCGCCATGTAGAATCGAAGGCTGACGGAATCACTGTTGCTTACATCCAGAAGGGGACTGCGGAGGTCTGCAAAATCTCCGGGTTCATTATTATTGAAGTTGTCGAATTTGGCGGATGCCGCACCGGATTTGCTGGCTGCTGTGGACCTGGTCCAGCGGAAATTGGCGCTTCCGCTGCTGATCTGGCTCCATCCGGTTGGCGGAAAGCTGGTTGTTTCGAATCCTTCTGTCAAAGGAACGGGCGCAGGGGCGCTGATGCTGATGTTGGAGCGGGATGTGTCATTTCCTGGATTCAGGTCAGTGCTTCCATTGGGCTCCGAGATGAAAGCCGTAATGACGGAATTGCCGAAGGGCAGGGTGGTGGATGGGAAGATAAAAATGGTCTCCTGTGAAATGGGCAGGTTGCCGGTCCAGTTGATGGTGATTACCGGCTCATTGTTGAATTGCAGGTTAAGTTTGGCGGAGGTCAACGTTTGGGTACCGTTGTTGCGGATCCTGACCCTTGGCTGTATGACCTGGGAACAGAAGCTCTCGCAGGTGTTGGGATATTCAATGCGTGTGAGCGCTGCGTCCAGCATAGGGTTGGGGGCCAGTTTGAAAGAAATGATCCTCGTTCTCCACCCATTCGAACTACCGCCATACATGCCACAAAACCAGAAAACGGAATCGTTGGTGGCATCCGGCACAATCTCGTTGTAATCACCCCAGCGGTTTCCGAAAGTGCCGTAAGCGGTCCCGAGGAATGCATCATTTTCTGTGTAGCTCATCAGGTTTAGCGGATCGGAACTGTTTCTCCCGGTGAAACTGATGGAAGCAAATCGCTGCGTGCTGCTCGAGTTATAGGCCAGGGCAATCTGTCCCAGGGCATTCTGGGTGATGGTTCCCATAAAACGATGCATGGGCGGTGTTGTGCTGCAGGAAAAATCTTCCTGCGGGGCAAAAGTTCCCTGCTGAAAAACGCTCCAGCCGCTGCCGCTATTCCTGATCTCGTACCAACGGACACCGGATACCGCGTTGCCGGTGGCATCCACGGTATGGTTGGCAACGATGCTCTGGAACGCACCGAAATTGCGATAGTAGGGCTTGTTCATGATCCTGCTGGCAATCACATCATAACCGTTTCCGCTGGGCGAAGGTGCGCAGTTGCGCGTGCCACAAACGATGCTTCTGAATGGAGCCACGGGCATACTTTGTTCAATCTTTGCAACGGAATTGGCGGGATTGGCAAAATCCACCTTCAGGCTGACAATGCCCAGGCTATCGGAATCCGTTGCAGTGGCGGTGAAATTGTCATCGTTGTAATAAAGAAAAAATCCAGGTGTGCCTGCGGGTGCCGCGGTATTGCCGGCCAGTGAGACAGGACACATGGAATTGTATTTGTTGTCCGGATCGCTGAAACGGAATCGTTGGACTTCCACCAGGGAGTCTCCTGCCAGCATGCGTGCTTTGTTGAAAGCCCATACGGAATTCCCCAGGTAGGAGCCTTGAAAATCCCTGGACATGCCGTACCAAGCGTCATGCCAATTGCCAAATTTGGGATAGTCCGGGAAGAAGCTTGCATCCGAGAACTCATAGACATACCAGGACCCAAGGGGATCGCTGGTGGCGGAAACCGCCATGATCAGGGAGTTGACATTGGTGCCGGTTGCTGAGGAATCGCCAAATTCCGTCATAACGAAACGATCCGCGAGCTGGTCGTACCAGGTGATGCAATCACCTGCTCCATTGTAACTGGCTCCCGGCAATTGATCCATAAAGGCCCTATCCATCAGCGGTTGCCCGTCTTTCTGGTAGATTCGAAAATAGGCACTGCCGCTCTGTCCGTTCACCATTTCAATGATGTGGTTGGGGCCCACGGCCAGGGTAGGATCACCCGGAGTGACATTGGCAAAAGGGATGCCTTCGATGTTCACGCCCAATTGGCTCTGATCGTTGGTGGGGGAACTGGTTTCCAGTTTGATGGCCTGCTGGGATTGTCCGGATGATGACGGGATGGGTGCATCCAGGGATCGACTTTTTTGCCAGAGCGGGTCCGGCCCGTTGTGCCTGCTTCCGTATTGCGTGAACTGGAGGGGTTCCATGTCCCGTGCAAAAATCAGCCCTCGTTCATCCCTGGTCCTGATCCTTAACCTGGGATCGTTCATATCCGGTGTCCATTGGTGCAGATCACCGGTGACGGCGGTTCTTTTTCCATTGAGCACACGGGTGCTGCTGACCACCTGGGCTTGCAGGGATGGCAGGGAAAGGACAGCAATCCAGACAGCAAAGAGTATCTTCCGCATGCGGGTAGGGGGTTTTTGCCAAGGGTCCGGTTCTCAGGGAATGACAAAGTTACCTTTTTTTTAGAAAAAGGCTTTGCAGCGGGGGATTTTCAGGAATAGTCTGGCGCTACTTCAGGGCGCCTGCAATACATGCGCACATCAGGCAGGCGATGGTTCCCCCTACCAGTGCTTTGACTCCCAGTTCCGTGAGGTTTTTTCGCTGGTTTGGCGCCAGTTGGGAAATACCCCCAATTTGAATTCCAATAGATGCAATATTGGCGAAGCCGCAGAGCGCGTAAGTGGTAATCAGGATAGACTTTGGATCCGCGATGACGCCTGCATTTTTCATGCCGCCAAAAGTGATATATGCCTGAAATTCATTGATGATGGTTTTTTCGCCCAGCAGCTGTCCCACCGGCACCATTTCTTTGGCATCCACGCCAATCATCCATGCCACCGGAGAGAAGAGATAACCCAGGAGCATCTGGAAAGAAAGGCTGTCATATCTCCCTCCGGTCAATTGCCTGATGGCGTCATTGATGCCCAGATGATAGCCAATGGATCCCAGGATCCAGTTCAACACGTACATCAGGGCCGTGAACACAATCAGCATGGCGCCCACGTTGACCGCCAGTTTCAATCCATCTGTTGTACCCAGTGAAATGGCATCCAGTACGTTTTCGCCCAGTTTTTCCTTGCTTACCTGAACTTTGGTGTCAATAACCTCGGTCTGGGGGAACAATATTTTGGAACATACAATCGCCGCAGGCGCACTCATGATGCTTTGGCTCAGCAGGTGGAGGGCAAAATAGCTTTGTTGGGCCGGGTCCGAGCCGCCGAGGAAACCCACATATGCACCCAGCACGCTGCCGGCAGTGTTGGCCATCCCACCCACCATGATGCAGAGTATTTCACTTCGGTTCATTTTATCCAGGAAGGGGCGAATCAGCAGGGGTGCTTCCGTTTGCCCGAGGAAGATATTGCCCGCGGTGGATACACTTTCGGCACCGGATATGCGCAGTTTGCTGAGCAGGATGGCGAAGAAGTGTACCACTTTTTGGAGGATGCCCAGGTAATAAAGCAGGGAAGAGAGTGCCGCAAAGAAAATGATATTGGGCAGGGCCTGGATGGCAAATACATAGGCCCAGCTTCCTTTGGCATCCGCCAGGTTGCCAAACATGAATTCAATGCCTTTGTGTCCGAGGTTGATGAGCTCCACGAATTTCTCCGAAAACCACTGGATCAGGATCCGGAAAATATTGTATTTGCCCTGGGTGAGCACGCCCAGTGCAAATGCGATCTGGGCGATGAGCCCGAAACCCACCAGTTTCCAGTTGATGGCTTTTCGATTGTTACTCAGCAGGTAGCAGATGCCCAGCAGGAAGGCCATTCCCAACAGGCCCCTTCCAATATTTTCCAGACTGAATCCCATAGGCGAAAGATAAGGCAAACTTTGTAATGGGGCACTCAGCGCAGTTTAGACTTTAGTGTTTTGAGGCCATGGTTGAGGTCTTCAGAAATGGTGAAGTAGACGATCGACCCGCCAAACACAACGGTGAAGAGTACCGTACGCAGAAAAACATCCAGATACAGGCTCCCGGTTTTAGGTACCATGTAGGCGATCAGGAAGGCGATGGCTCCGATACAGAGTGCTTTGAGGTTCTGCGTGGTGAAGGGCTGCAGTTTGTAAAGTTTCCAGAGAAAGGAAAACCGGAGGGCATTGAAGAGTATGATGGCCAACAGTCCGCCCCAGGCCGGTCCCATCACGCCCATGCGGATGGTCAGGAAATAATTCAGTACGATGGATACTGCAACGAAGAAAAGGTTGGATAGCAGGTCTATCCACCAGTGTTTGGAGAGCACCAGGATCTGTGAGTTGAGCCCGGTGCCCAGGTCGATCAGCCTGGCCAGGCCCAGCACGAGCAGCAGCATGGGAATGGGTGCATAGGTGGGCCCCAGAAATTCCACGATGCTATCCGCGTTGATGAGGAGGAGCCCGAAAATTCCAATGGCTGCAATCAGGAGGTTGAGTGCAGTCTTGCGGTAGAGTCGGCCAATTTTTTCCATGTCTTTTTCCTTCCAGGCATAGGAGATCTGCGCGGTGGCTGCGGAAATCAGGCTGCGGTGCGGAACGTCCATGAGGGTCACCAGGTAGGTGGCGATTACGAAAACGGCTGTGTCCACGAGGCCGCCTTTCGACTGTGAAGCGATGATGATGGTATCATTCGTTTTGGCCAGGATATTCAACATCGCACTGAGGAAGAACGAGAAGCCGAAGATGAGCATCCGCCATCCAAGGCGCCGCGTGACGGAGCTCATCCGGAACCGAAGGGGCATTTCTCCTTTGGACAGGAAAAAGAGGAAAAGAAAAAGGGCAAGGATACCATATATATACGCATAGAGATTGATGAAAACCCGGAAGCTCGGGATGATTCCAACCATCAGCAACAGGATCAGCAGGGTGGTGATCAGCCTCACCAGGAATTCTTTGGTGAAATTGGACAGGATAGTTCGCTGCAGGCTCCATGCATAGGCTTCCATCAGGTTGAAGAAAGCCATGGTGATGGTAAAGGGATAGATCAGGTAGAAATAGTCCAGGAAGAGGGGAGAACGACCCCCGAATTTTCTCAGCAGGAAGGGTTCCAGCAGCGGCACGATGATGCTGAACAGGAGGCATCCCACGAGGCAGATGATCAGTGTGATGGCCAGGAGGTCGTTTTTTTGCCGGGGCAGGTAGCTCTGGTAAAATGGGAAGAACTTGAAAGTAATGTTGATGCTTCCCAGGGTGCAGGCCGTGGAAAAGAGGATGGCCACATCGAGCATCAATCGCGTCAATCCAAACTCCTCGGTGGTAAAATACTCCTGGTTGGGGAAAAAGAAGAGAATGTTGACCGCCCCAATGAGAAAGCCGGCATAGATGAACAGCGAAGAGTATAAACTTTGCTTCCGGATGGAACTCATGCAGGGAAGTTCGAGGGATAAAAATAATCGTTTATCCGCCAACCGCAGACATTTCTTCTAGAGGCGGATCCAGTTTGGCGGCAGGAGGTCCCTGGTGTCCAGGTGTTTGGCTGCGAACCACTGCCTTGGTGCGATCACGGTTTTTCCCATATCCGGGTTCAGCCAGGCAGCCCACCAGCTGAAACTGCTGTTGGCAATGATATGATGTTTGCACTGCTGCATCAGGTGAAAATCCTCCAATGCGGTTTTTGACAGGATGCCCGAAACGAATGTATGGGGCAGGTGCGTCTGGAGGTTGCTGCGCACCCAGGGGATATCGTCCGAGAAGAAAAAGACCTCCCCGCCGGGAAACTTTTCCCTGATCATCTCCAGTGCCTGGTTATAATAGCTGGCTGGTAGGATACCATTATAATCAATGGCAGCGGCATTGGCATAATCACCTCTGCGGATGTGTACGGATACGGAAAGACTATCGCGCAAGCGCTCTGCCAGCCCACCCACCGATTCAATATAGGGTGTGCGTACCCGGTAGTGCCGCCGCAATGTTGCGGCGATGGGTTCAACGTATTTCCAGCTCTGCCAGTATCCCTTCAGGTAAGTGCCATCCGGGGCCTGCGTGAAATGCGGGTCAAAGTGAAAATGGGGCTCTTTATATAATCCGCGCAGATGCGGGGGGCGGAGCCGCAGCAGGGCTTTTTTGATCAGGGAAAAATCCTGAAACGGACGGATTTCTTCTTCCGTGGCCGCTTCAAAGGGAATCTCCAGCTTTTGCAGATCGAAATTTCGTTCTCCCGGACGGCCATAGGCGCTGAGGTCCAGCTTCAATGAACTGCCCAGGGACTCTGCAAGTGCTGCGCCTGCGGCGTACTGGAAGAGCTGATTGCCCAAACCTCCGATGATGCGGGTTATGATCATTTCCTGGTGGCAAATATATGCACTCCGTATGCCAATAATTCTGAGGAGCCCCTGTCCCGGTCGGAAAGTCTCTGCAGGATAAAGAGCATGCCGTGTTGCAGCAGTTTTTCCAGGAAACCCACTTTCCGGTTCGTGTATTTGCCGCCAACATGCTTGACCCTTCTCAGCTCCTGTGCCAGGAACTCAAAATAGTTTCCATTCATCTGCAGGTCTATGATCTCCAATCCAAGCCGGTTGAAATGATGTTCATAGAAGAAGCGGTTGAAACCCGTGGCGAAATGGTAGGGAGCAAAGTGTGTCAGGCTTGCAAAAGGAGCTGTGATCAGCAGACGGCCGCCGGGTTTGAGCACCCGATAAAGTTCGTTGAGCGCAGCCACGGGATCGGGTACGTGTTCAAGGACTTCCGTACACATGACAGCGTCAAATGATCCATCAGCAACAGGGATCCGGGCGATGTCACTGACGATGTCTATGCGGGAATTATCCCAGCTGCCCGTTTGCAGGCCAACAGAGCCCTCGCCGGTATATTGCGCGAAGTCCTGGGATGTATATTCCAGGTGCGTACAGAATTTCTTGAACTGGCATTCCCCCGCACCCGCGTCCAGGATCCGGGATCCGGCAGGGATCTTTTTCAGGGTCTCTTCAATCCATGCCACGCGGGTTGATTCATTGGTGGTGCCTACTTTGAACATGCTATTTTTATTTACTACACGGGTTTTTTAAACCAAAAGCATCCGCATCCATAATCCTGCTTTGACACCAGGGTGGGATCCGCATGTTGCAGGAGTCCGCCTGCGTCCGGAACCAGGGAAAACTCCTGGAGCTGCAACGGTGCGAAGGATGCAAGGATCTGTTCGTAACTGTAAATGCGATGCGCATTGAATGCAATTTTCGGCTTGCCCACCGGTGTCACAAAAAGCAGGTTGCCTCCGGGCCGCAGCACGCGTTTGAGTTCAGCGATGGCCTTCAGGTCTCCCTGTGGGTCAAGCGGATCTCCGTACCGGCCCAGACCGATGTGTTCGATGGTATGCATGCAGGAAAGGGAGGCAACCGAATGGTCCGCAAAAGGCAGTTTCAATAAATCCGCCCGCTCAGATTGCAGGCCGGGCAGGTTTAATTCCGCAGGCCGGTAATCATAAAAACGGACAGGCACAAAGGCGGAAACGATTGAACTGAAAGAGAGGATGGATGAAATATCGATGTGCAGGTCCGGTCTCGTTTCTGCCAGGACGCGTGCGGCCCAGGCGGGGTGATAGATATAGTGCTGGTCAAAAGGAGTGGTTTCCGTGCGGTCAGCAAGGCAGGGATAGGCTTCTTTCCAGGAAAGGGGAAAGCGGGCGTCATTGGATTGGCTGAAGCGGTTGAACTCGCCCAGGTATGAAGAGAAAGCCCCCAGCTTTTTCGGGAACCGGATGAGGATGTCTTTTGCAACCTGTATGAATTTGTCTTTTATGTACATCGTATTGTATGCACCGGTGCCCCGGGCAGGTGGGCGAAATTAGCATTTTCCTCGTCAGTCAGACAGTCCGTGGAACATATAAAAAAAGCGGGCATGGCCCGCTTTATATTGATCTGCAATGCAGATTATACGTGTGCTTCAATCTTCTTCAGGAAATTCACTTTGGGCTGAGCGCCTACCAGTTTGTCTACTACTTTGCCACCTTTGATAAAGAGGATGGCGGGAATGGAAGTAATCCCATAATTGATAGACAGCTGAGGATTATGATCCACGTTGACCTTCCCCACGTTCACCTTGCCATCATACTCGCGTGAGATTTCTTCCACGATGGGTCCGATTGCACGGCAGGGACCGCACCATTCAGCCCAGAAATCGATCATCGACAATTTCTCGGAATCCAGTACTTCCGATTGAAAATTAGCATCATTAAATTCTTTAGCCATTGATATCTGTTTTATATGTAAAGCGAATATAGATTCTGCTGCAAAGGTAATTCCATTTATTTAACTGTGATGAAATGGCATTATTCCCGTCAAACCGTGTCTACATTCACCTCCAGGTCAGGGTTTTCCATCAGGAATACCGCCATTTCGTCATTCATTTCAAATCCTTTATCGAGTGTTTGCAAGGTAACACTATGCTGACCTTTTTGTTCCTGGAATACAAAACTTAACCTCGCTTTGCCGGGATTGGTTTTAACATTTCTTTCGATAAACCGAAGCTGGGTTTCCTGGAAGACTTTTGGATTGATCACGAAATGTATCTGCCTGGTCATGGATCGCTTGATGGTTTCCAGCAGGCAGATATCGGTCACTTTGAAATTCCATTCATTCCGGTATTCCCACTTTTCAAAGCGACCGCTTACATAGAGACAGTTTCCCAATTCAAAATAGTGGGCATACTTCAGGTACTGGTCGCTGAAAAGAGTCAGTTCCATATTGCCGCTAAAGTCTTCCAGTCCCAATACACCAAACTTTTTTCCCGCACGGGACACCCGGTGCTGGGCAGTGGTGACCAGTACGGCCAGCCTGAATGGTTTTCCAGGGTAGGGCTGGTGTTCGATTTCTTCCCTGAAGGTGTTGAAATCCGCCACCGAGCTGATGTTATAGTGCTTCATTTCAAAGCGGAAATGGTCCAGCGGATGACCACTCAGGAACATGCCCGTGATTTCTTTTTCCTTATCCAGGATTTCCGTGAGGTTCCAGGTTGGACATTGCCCGATCTTGGGTTGGGGGATATCATGCATCATGGGCAGATCCCCAAAGAGCGTATTGGTGGTGTTGGCAGTTTGTCCCTGGTAGATATTTCCAAACCGGACAATCTTCTCAAGTCCTGTAACCTGCTCTCCTTCCTGAATATGAAAATACTGCGCACGATGCAGGGACTGATCAAAGTCGAAAGCACCTGCAAGGGCCAGGCATTCCAGCGATTTTTTATTGACCACTCGTTGGTTGACGCGTTTCACCAGGTCGAACACGGATGTAAAGACACCCTTTTTTCTCCGTTCTTCGATGATGGCCTCCACGGCAGCTTCGCCAACGCCTTTGAGTCCCCCCAGCCCGATCCTTATTTCGCCTCTGCTGTTCACAGCAAAGCCCTGCAGAGACTCATTGATGTCCGGTCCCAGGACCACCAGTCCCATACGCTTGCATTCTTCCATGAAGAAGGTGATCTTTTCAATATTGCCGGCATGATTCAGGACAGCCGCCATAAATTCAGAAGGGTAGTGGGCTTTCAAATATGCTGTCTGGTAGGATACCATCGCATAGCAGGTGGAATGAGATTTGTTGAACGCGTACATGGCAAAGGCTTCCCAATCGGTCCAGATCTTTTCCAGCTTTTCAGCTGCCAGCCCTTTCTCCACGGCTCCCTTCATGAACTGCCCTTTCATTTTGTCCAGGACGGCTTTCTGCTTTTTACCCATCGCTTTCCGAAGCACGTCCGCATCACCTTTGGAAAAACCGGCCAGTTTCTGCGCCAGGAGCATCACCTGTTCCTGGTAGACCGTGATGCCATAGGTTTCCTTCAGATGTTCTTCCATTTCCGGAAGGTCGTAGGAGACCGCCTCCCTGCCATGCTTGCGGTCCACATAGTTTGGAATGTACTCCATGGGCCCTGGCCTGTAGAGGGCGTTCATCGCAATCAGGTCTTCGAACTTATCCGGTTTCAGTTCCCGCAGGTATTTCTGCATGCCCGGACTTTCAAACTGGAAGGTCCCGATGGTTTCCCCTTTCTGGTAAAGTTCGAAGGTCTTTGCGTCGTCCAGCGGAATCTCGTCAATGTCGATGTCCACTCCGTGATTCAGCCTGATCAGTTCCAGCGCGGTTTTCAGGATATTCAGGGTCTTCAGGCCCAGGAAGTCCATTTTGATGACGCCGGCCTCTTCAATCACGGATCCTTCAATCTGGGTGACCCAGAGACTGGAGTCTTTGGCTGTGCATACGGGGATCAGTTCCATCAGGTCTTTGGGGGCGATGATGATGCCAGCCGCATGGATGCCCGTATTCCGCACGGACCCTTCCAGGATCTCCGCTTCATGCAGGACCGTACTTCGGGTATCCGTACCCGTGTAGATTTCACGGATTCTTTTGACGTTTTCCAATTCGTCCGGATTAAGGGATTCTTTTTCTGACAGGCTGCCTTCCCCGGTGATGGGTGCATGAAGCAATCGTTTCAGTGCGATGCCGGGTTTTTCCGGAACCATCTTGGCCAGCACGTTGGATTCCACGAGAGGTAGATCGATCACCCTCGCCACATCCTTGATGCTCATCTTGGCCGCCATGGTGCCGTAGGTGATGATCTGGGCCACCTGGTTCCGGCCGTATTTGTCCACCACATAATCGATCACCTTCTGCCTGCCCTCATCATCAAAATCTGTATCGATATCCGGCATCGACTTCCGGTCCGGATTCAGGAACCTTTCAAAGAGGAGGTTGTATTTGATGGGGTCGATGTTGGTGATGCCGATGCAATAGGCTACGACTGAGCCTGCGGCGGAGCCGCGACCGGGACCGATGAATACGCCCAGTTCCCGGCCTGCCTTGATGAAGTCAGAGACAATGAGGAAGTAACCGGCAAATCCCATGGTCCGGATGGTAAACAGTTCGAAGCGGATGCGTTCGTCTATGTCCGGCGTCATTTCCGTATAGCGTTTGTGGGCTCCCTCCCATGTGATGTGCTCCAGGTATTCGTCCTGGGTTTTGAAATTTGAGGGTACGGGAAAATGGGGCAGGAGGATATCCCTTTTCAGGTCCAGGAGTTCCACTTTGTCCACGATCTCGTTGGTGTTGTCAATGGCTTCCTCCAGATCGTGAAAGGTGCTTTGCATTTCTTCCGTGGTCTTGAAATAAAACTGGTCGTTTGGAAATGCAAACCGTTTGTTCTTCACATGGATATCGTCATCCGAGAATTCCCTCAACGCCGGCGTGGAAAGCTTCTCGCCCGTATTGATGCATAGCAGGATATCATGCGCGTTGAAATCCTTCTGATCCACATAGTGGGAATCGTTGGAAGCGATGACTCTGACCTTGTATCTTTTGGCAAACTTCAGCAATAACTGGTTGACCTTCTCCTGCTCGGCCATTCCATGCCGCTGTAGTTCAACATAGTAGTCTTCCTGGAAAATATTCAGCCACCACCTGAACTCATTCTCTCCTTCTTCTTCCCCTTTTTTCAGGATGGTCTGCGGCACCAGCGCGCCGAGGCAGCAGGTGGTGGCAATCAGTCCCTCGTGGTAACGATGGATCAGTTCTTTGTCGATCCGCGGATATTTGGAATACATCCCCTCAATAAATCCCAGGGAGGTCAACTTGATCAGGTTCTGGTACCCAATATCGTTTTTGGCCAGGAGGATCTGGTGATGGCGGGGATCTTTCTCTTCTTTGGAAAACGTTTTCCGCAACCTGTTTTCCGTGATATAGAATTCGCAACCCACGATGGGCTTGACCAGCAGGGGAGATTTCTTGTCGTCCGGATTGGCTCGATGCTTATAAGCTTCCGCTACAAAATTGAACACCCCAAACATATTGCCGTGGTCCGTGATGGCCAGAGCTGGCATTTTATCCCTTAAAGCCTTCTGGTACAGGCTTTTAATGGGCGCGGCCCCGTCAAGCAGGGAATACTGGGTATGGACGTGAAGGTGGGAAAACCGGCTCATTGGGGTAAAGATGGCTTGATTTTTGGGGCTGGAGGACGAATTTCCGAAATATTAGGCGCTTGGATTCGTTAGAATTTTCCACAGTTTTTTCTTGTCTGTTCATAATGAAGCTATTAACATTGCATGCTTAACGTGAATTTGTCCAGAATCAGCCTATTAACCACCCTGTTAGGCCTCCTGCTGACCGGCTGCCAGGCCCTAAAGCCCGTTTCACAGGCTTCACCGGCCCGCGAGGAAGGGAAGGGCTCCGTGTTTTTGGAACAGCATACGATACCCTCCTCGCCAGGCCCTGCTGCCGGCCCAAGTGAAGATCCCATGCCGGCACTGGACGACAATTATACCTTCCAGTATCATTTTGGGCAAAGGGTTGACATCGAGTCCGTTCTGAGCAATCGGTTTCGCTATGCCATCATGATGGACGTGGAAGTGGAAGCCCTGGACAACGAATCTTTGTATCGTTACATCGGCGAATGGTGGGGAACGCCCTACCGGATGGGAGGCGACAGCAGGAAGGGGATTGATTGTTCCGCATTTGTGCAGGGGCTGATGTCAACTGTGTATGGGGTTTCAGTTCCCCGGGTGGCCCGGGAGCAAAAGGAACAGTGCGAGCGTATTCAGCCAGAAAACTTACAGGAAGGCGATTTGGTTTTTTTCAATACCCGCGGTGGGGTATCTCATGTGGGAATTTACCTGCACAACAATCACTTTGTCCACGCATCAACCTCCGGCGGCGTGACGGTGAGCAGCCTTGAAGAATCGTATTGGAAACAGCGTTTTCTGGGAGCCGGCAGGCCTGCTGCGCTGCCCATTGGCCAGTCTCTTTCAGCTCAATAGGCTAATGCGCTTCAACGGCCGATGGATGAGGTGAACTGTCTGTCCGGATTGTCCGGAAATGTACTTTCCCATTCTTTTGATATTCTAGCGCACCCTTTTTTCCGTACAGTACAAATTTGGGTCGATGATTAAGGCCGGGTTTTCATAACCCTTAGGGTCAACGGAAATTCCGGATTCCTGTCCAGTCTTGCCGGATGGCTTCTTTTTGCCGGCCAGATCAATCGTTTTCCATGTTTTGCCGGGGTTCAGCCAGATTCCTTCCGCAAATCCCTGCAGATACACACGTACCGGAACGTCGTAGCCATCCATGCAATTGGCCCAGCGAAATTTCAGTTTGTTACCCTTTATGTTCCATTGCAATTCCGGTATGCGGATATCCCTCAGGTATTGATCGAAAAGTTTGGTAAAGTTTTTACCGGTTTTCAGGTTCCAGAAAGTCAGGATATCTTCGTAGGTGACCGTTTGATGCCTGAAACGCTCGTTCATACCGCGCATGCCCATTCTGAACAGGGAATCGTTGCCAATGAGCTGCCGCATGTAATGAATCATATTCCCTCCCTTGTAATACATGTCCCCGGAACCTTCTTCATTCACCCCATAGGGACCCACGATGGGTGCCTGATTTTCGATCAGTTTCCGGGTGCCGATCAAATATGCGTTTCCGGCTGGCAGTCCGCTTTGGCATGCAGTATAAATCGTTTCGGAATAGTTGGTAAAACTCTCATGGATCCACATGTCTGCGATGTCTTTTGCGCTGATGTTGTTCCCAAACCATTCGTGCCCGCTTTCATGAATGATGATGAAATCCCATTTCAATCCCAATCCCGTTCTACTTAGATCCTGTCCCCGGTAGCCATTGACAAATCCATTGCCGTAAGCCACAGCACTCTGGTGTTCCATACCCAGGTGCGGAGATTCCACGAGTTTGAATCCGTCTTCATAGAACGGATAAGGCCCGAACCAATTCTCAAAACATCGAAGCATGGTATCCACCTGTTTGAACTGATTTTTGGCTTTTTCCAGCTGATAGTCGAGTACCCAGAAACTACGGTCGAGCCTGCCTTTCTCCCCTGAATAGCTGTCCTCCCAATGATCGTATACGCCAATATAGGGGACTATATTATAGGTGTTGATGGGGTTTGACACCGCCCAGGTCCAGGTTTTCCGGCGGCCGGTTGTTGAAGCAACCGACCTTAACCTGCCGTTGGCGATGGCCGTTAGGGTATCCGGCACCGTAATGCTCAGCTGCATGCTGTCCGGCTCATCTGCCTGGTGGTCTTTGCAAGGCATCCAGACACTGGCGCCCAGCCCCTGGCAGGCAACTGACATCCAGGGACGGCCCTTCTTATCGCGCGTAAAAATCCAACCTCCGTCCCATGGAGGTTGCACAGCAATTTTTGGTTTGCCCTGGAAGGCCACCTGGATTTCATGGTTTTTTCCCGGTTCAAATAGCTCCGGAAAATCGATGAACCAGGCATTGCCATCACGCTGAACCTCAAGCAGATTTCCCCGAAACTGTACGGATTTGATCTCCATTGGCGCTTGCAGATCCAGTTGCATCCGGCGGCCTTTGGCGATGGTGCGGAAGCGGATGGTGGCATTTCCCGTGAGCGATTTATCGGTATAATCCGGCTTTACTTCGATGCCATACCAGCTGACATCCCACCAGACCCTGCCGGGTCCGATGCTTCCGCGAAGGGTGTCCGCGCGTGTATACTGTTTTGATTGGGTAGTGAGTTGAGCATCTGCTTTCAAAGCAATGGTGAGGATCAGTGCAAAAAAGAAACACACATAGACACGCATGGAAGGGAAATGATTTTTGTATGGAATTAAAGTTCATCTTGAACGGAACCTGACTGATTTCCTTGCATGACCCGGGTCCATTGATCGAAGAATTCATTCAATTGATCTAAACCTGGGAAGAGTCATTGATACATAAGAAACGCATTAGCAGGACCTTACAGAAAATACGCGTAAATCTACGATATCTCGCGCTAGTAATTATTCAATTCACTCAACGTTTTAATACGAGTTAGCCAGATACTTTTTTCAGGATGATGGAAGCCATCGCCCTTCTACCTGAAAACCATTGCTCATCATTGAAAAAGGGAAGTATGAAACACAATCCAGAAAAAAAGCCGAGTATGGTGCAGTTCATCATGATGTGCCTGCTTCTGCCGGTGATTGGCTTTGCTCAACCAGATTACGACTTCACAAACGGAAGCCTCGAATCGGGTACAGACCGCCAGGTAGGGGCCATATACCGGTTTGCCACTGTTCGTGCGGGGGTAGATGCATTGGTTTATATTACCTCAATCAGTCCCGGTGTGACCGTCAGTGAGATGGATGGTGCTTCCGGCTATCCGGAAGCGCTTCAGCCAACGCTGAAAATCGATGCCTGGACAACCGGGTACCTGGAGATGCGCATTGATTTTGTGACTGCCGGCACGAGCACGCTCATGAACCAAGGGCGCATACCAATCACCTGCATCGATGTGGACGGGATTGCGAACTTTGACGGGTTGGGTAATGGCGTACACGAATTTGACGAGGTTGATATGGGTGGAGGATATATGAACTACGACCTTCTGGGAACGGAGTTGTCCATGGGCCAATATGGAAATGTCTTCATGGGCATCAACCAGGGAGGGATCGATTATCCCGGCAGAGACACTTCCGCCCGCCAGGTCATGTTTACGGTTGTCAATGTGAACATATCATCAGCCATCATCCGTGTGGGCGTGCATAATCAGTCGGCCAACTCAGCTGTACGCCTTCGGAGTGTCTATTTCAAGGACTTCTGGTACGCCAATGGGCTGTTGCCCGTATCCGGTTTGCTGCAATTTACCGGCAGCGCAAAGGATGATGCCGTGATGCTGAAATGGGAGCTGTCAACGTTGAACACTTATGTTTCCGTTACGGTTGAACGCAGCAAGGACGGGATAAGTTTCAATGCCATTGGCAGCGGAAACCTATTGCAGGGAAAACCGTTGTTGTACGATGCGTTTAAGGATGCTTTATTCACGGACGGGACAATGTTCTACCGGCTGCGTTTGCTTGACAGGAATGGCGCCACCAGCTATAGCAGAATACTGCTGATAAAGGGAACGAGGGAAGCCGGCGAAGGTCTCCGGATTTATCCGAACCTGGTGGAATCTACCGCCAGCCTGTCGCTTTACGCGGACAGGGGCAGCATGGCGCAGTATGCCCTCGTGGATATGTCAGGCAGACCTGTCAGACAGGCTTCCATTCAGCTCTATGCGGGTCAGAATTCCATTCAACTGAATGGACTTGAAAGCTTGCGCAAAGGCACATATGTCCTCATTGTGACAGCCAACGGTGAGCGCAGGACTGCCAAAATGATCCGTCAGTAAAGGATCAAAACTTTTACCAGAAAGAAATGTGGAAAATATGCGGGATTTCTCCTTTTTTATGCGATTGAGTTACAGGGTTTTGCATGCTGATTCGTATTTATACGATTCCGCCATTAGTAATATCCGATTCTGAAAAACGTTTATATATCAACACAGCACCCTCGGAAAGCCGGGAATATACGGTGCCGATGACCATGAGGTCCTGAAAAACATCCGATCTCCTTCGAAAGACATTTGTTTTTTTTCACCCTTGAAAAGAAATCTATGAAAACAAATGTTACCCTTCGATCACTTTTTATTTCTGCTGTATTGATGTTTGTCTTGGCTGCGATTACCCAGGCACAGCCGGACTATGTCTTTCGCAATGCCGAGTTGGAGTACGGTACAGACCTGCAGATCGGGGCCAAGTACCGGTTCAGGGATGTACGCCCCGGAATGGACGCCATCCTGGAAATCAAAGACATGACCGGTGGCATGACCATGAATCAGCTGGATGGAGGCTCTGGATTTGATGAAGCGTTTCAGCCCTACATCAATTGTGCACCCAAAAAGAAAGGCTACGTGGAGTTTGAACTGAACCTGGTAGCCCCCGGGACCTATACCAACGTCTTTGCGGCGGAGCTTCCTTTGACGGCCATTGACATCGACGGATGGGAGTTCCCGGATGATAAGCTCTACGAAACCGATGAGTTTGAGAAATCCTCTTCTTTCTATTCGAGGTATGATCTGTTGGGTTCAAACCTGGACATTAAGGACGCATCCGGCTGGGTATCCGTGATCAACAAGTCGGCCATCACCTATGACGGGATTGATACCCTGCAGAAAGATGTGATGTTCACGGCCGTACATGCGGACGTGACCAAGATCCTTTTTCGTGTAGGTGCGGATAACAAATCGAAGGAACCCATGACCCGCCTGCGCAGTGTATACTTCAAGAAATTTGAGTTTCCCAACGGGATCCTGCCCTTATCGTTTCTTTCCGGTTTTGCGGGTTCCGTGGATGGCAATGAGGTTTCCCTCCACTGGAGTTTCAGAAATGGCTCGGAGATTAAAGCGGAGCAACTCGAATTAAGTACGGACGGAAGGTCTTTTTCAACGGTGATGGCCCGGCTTTCAACCGGTTCGGCCGGGGACCTGTCCACAGACTGGGAAGGCCGGATGACGACCCCCCTGGAATACTACAGGCTTCGCCTGGAGCACAGGAACGGAGCGGTTGAGTACAGCAGAATCCTGGTGTTCAGGAATGAATCCGGGTCAAATACGGACATGCGCATCTATCCAAACCTGGTCCAGGACCAGGCCACGCTCCAACTTCAGTCTGCTTCTAATGAAGCAGGAACATATGCCCTTTACGATCCCTCTGGCCGTATGGTCCGCCAACAGGCTTTCAGGTTATCCAAAGGGATGAATAATATTCCGCTGGACGGATTGTCCTCTCTTCAACGGGGTCAATATTTCGTAGTGGTGCAATATGCAGGCACCAAACAAACGGGTAAGATAATGAGGCTCTGATTCAACGCAACGTCCCACTTTCCATCATAGTCCCGGTTAACCGGGACTATTTTTTTTGTTTCTCCCGGAAGACTTTTTGAAATTTTTCCAGCTTGGGGCGAATGACAAAATAGCAATAGGGCTGGTTGCCATTATTATTGTAATAGTTCTGGTGGTAGTCTTCGGCCGCATAGAAATTTTTAAAGGGCTCGATCACCGTGACAATCGGTGCCGGAAAGGCGCCACTTTTATCCAGTGCTTCCTTATATTGCTGGGCTTTTTCTCTTTGACCTTCGTTGTGGTAGAAAACGGCGCTGCGGTACTGGGGACCCACGTCATTGCCCTGCCGATCCATGGTGGTGGGATCATGAGTTTGCCAGAATACTTCCAACAATTCATCCACGGTGACTTTTGCCGGGTCAAATAAAAGCTGGCAGACTTCCACATGACCGGTGTTTTTTTCGCATACCTGCTCGTAGGTTGGGTTGGCCACATGGCCACCGCTGTATCCGCTGGTGACTTTTTCTACCCCCGGGATCTGTTGAAAGATCGCTTCCGTGCACCAGAAGCATCCAGAGCCAAAGGTGATTGTATCCAGGTTCTTGTAAGATGTTTCCATGCTAAATCCGCTTTGAATGTATTGCAGTCTCCCTGTTGACTCCCGCTGGGAGCAGGATAACAAACCAATTCCTGTCAAAGTTGCGGAGAGAAGTAAAGGTTTTATCATGCTTGCGTGGGTTCAGCTTGTAAAGTTGAGTGATTGTTTCCTGATCACCAACGGATGATGTGTCGGCATGTTTTGATTTGAGGTATTTTCGCGTTCTTTTAACAATACCTTTGTAAACGGGGGAAAGCCAGCGCATATGAAATTATACCCGGAGTCCGCCGCCCTGCAGTTGGAGTTTGACAAAATAAAGGCCCTTTTGGCTGAACATACCCGTGGTTCCTATGCCAGGGAGCGGGCCCTCGATCTTCGCATCCATACCAGGCTGGATTTTATCCAGCGTGCGCTGGATCAGAGTCACCAGTACTTTCTGCTCCTGCAAACAGGGCAGCATTTCCCAAATGATACGGTGTTGAACATCGAAAAGGAGCTGAAAATGCTCGGCATCCCGGGAGCGGTCCTTAAAGGGGAGGATTTTTTGCTGGTGCGGAAACTGGCTGTTGCCATGCAGGACATTTTCAGGTGGTTTGATGCGGAGCGCCAGGAAGCCTATCCATCCCTCTACCATGTGGTCAGGGATAGCTGGTATGAACCGTATATAAGGGAGAGCATCGATGCCGTGCTGGATGAACTGGGCCAGGTGAAGGACGTTGCTTCCGCGGAACTATCCCAGATCAGGCTATCCCTCTACCGGAAAAGAAACGAGCTCCGCCGGTCTTTCGAGAAAATCGTGCAGAAGCTGGGTAAGTCGGGTTACATAGCAGATATCGAAGAAGCCTTCCTTAATGGCAGAAGGGTGGTGGCCATCCACGCGGAACACAAGCGGCAGGTCAAGGGCATTCTGCATGGCGAAAGTGATACAAGGAGGACTTCTTTCATCGAACCTGAAGAGACCATCGAACTGAATAATGATATTTATTCTTTGGAGAACGAAGAAAGGGCGGAAGTCTATCGCATCCTTCGTTCCCTGACGGCCGCGCTCTCCGGGTTCGCACCCCTGCTGAAAAGCTACCACCAGATCCTGGGAGAATATGACCTGATCCGTGCTAAGGCCAAGCTGGCGGCAGATCTGGATGCGCATCTGCCCCATGTGGTGGAGAGGTCCGGCATCAAACTCATCAAAGCATACCATCCCCTTTTGTGGATGTATAACCGAAAAACCGCCAAGCCGGTGGTGCCCGTTGACCTGGAATTGAATGAAAAACAGCGTATCCTGGTGATATCGGGTCCCAATGCGGGCGGCAAGACCGTCACCATGAAAACAGTGGGCCTTCAACAGATGATGATTCAGAGCGGGCTGCTTGTGCCGGCCCATCCGGATTCGGTTTTCGGGGTTTACAAGCAACTCATGATCCACATCGGGGACACGCAGAGCCTGGAATTCGAACTAAGTACATACAGTGCCCACCTGGGTCATATGAAGTACCTGATGGAGGAAGCCAAAGGAAGGACCCTTTTCTTCATCGACGAGTTGGGCAGTGGGAGTGATCCAAGCCTCGGCGGTTCTTTCGCGGAGGTTTTCCTGGAAGAGCTGGTGCGGAAGCATGCGATGGGCATCGTCACCACCCATTACCTCAACCTGAAAGTGATGGCGGGTAAAACGCCCGGCATCGTGAACGGTGCCATGTCTTTTGACGAAAAAAACCTCCTGCCCCTGTACAAACTCAACATCGGCAAACCCGGCAGTTCCTATACATTTTCAATTGCTGAACGCATAGGACTGGAGCCGAGGCTGATCAACCGCGCACGCCAGCTGGTTGACGAAAACCATTTCAGGCTGGATAAATTACTGAATCAGACGGAGCAGGACCTTCGCAAACTGGCGCAAAGGGAGGAGGAACTGAAAAAACTGTTCAAAGAAAACGAACGGCTTCGGAAAGAAATGGAAAAAGTGATGGATCGGGAGAAGCACAACCAGCAGGTGGAGCTGCTGAAACAACAGAACCGAATCACGGAGGACAGGATTGCCTGGCTGAAGGACACTGAACGGAAGATCAAGCAGATCGTGTTTGATTGGAGAAAGAGTGCGGATGAAGCAGATCAGCAGGCGCTGATGAAACAAATGCACGCGCTGCTGTTCAGGCAGAAAGAGAAGCAGGTGAAAGAGAAATCGCGTAAGAAACTGGACGCACGATACGCCTTTACCGGGGGAATGGCCCAGCCCGGAAACAAAGTTCTGATGAAGCAGAATAACCAGGTGGGCACGCTGCTGGAAATCCGTGGTAAAAAAGCCATCGTGCAACTAGGCAGCCTTCCCATCACCGTGGAGTACGCGGACCTTGTTTCCGTGCGCGAGAAAGTGGAAGGTGAGTCCTGAGCTTGCCGCCTGGCGTCCATGTGTCCGCAATTAGTATATTTATGCATGCGTTTGATACTTGCTTGCGTTGCCAGTTCCCTAATCATTTCATGTACCGGAAACTTGCCGGATAAAGACTGGCCGGCGTATGGGGGAAATCCGGAGAACACCCGATACGTGGCGCTTTCCGGCGTAGACAGTTCCAATGTACACCTGCTCAAGCCGGTTTGGGCATACCGCACCGGGGATGTGGATTCTGTGCACCATTCGCAGATTCAATGCAATCCGCTCATCATTGAAGGTGTCCTCTACGGCACGTCTCCGGGGATGAAAATGTTTGCACTGGACGCATCCAGTGGTGTTCCACTGTGGACCTTCAACCCGTTTGATTCACTCCCGGCCGAGAAGCAGATGTTTTTCGTACTCAACAACAGCCGTGGACTTTCTTACTGGACGGATGGCGCGGAAGACCGGAGGGTTTTTTATACAGCCGGCTCCTACCTCTATGCGCTGGACGCAAAGACGGGTAAGCCCTTGGCGGGGTTTGGAGATAAGGGCAAGATCGATCTGCACCAGGGCCTGGGGAGGGAGGTGGACGATCTCTTTATCACCGCCACCAGTCCCGGGTTGATCTACGAGGATCTGATCATCATGGGGAGTCGCGTAGATGAAGGCCCTGCTGCCGCACCTGGACATATCCGTGCGTTTGATGTCAGAACCGGAAAGCAGCGCTGGATTTTCCGCACCATACCCCAGCCCGGTGACGAAGGCCATCAGACCTGGGACAACCCGGAAGCATACAAACGAATCGGTGGCGCCAACAACTGGAGTGGCATGAGCCTGGATGCGGTAAGAGGTATTGTCTATGTACCCACCGGGTCAGCGTCCTTTGATTTCTATGGTGGCATGCGCAGGGGCGACAATTTGTTTGCCGATTGCCTGCTGGCCCTGGATGCCCGAACCGGAAAAAGGCGCTGGCATTTTCAACAGATCCATCATGATGTCTGGGACCGCGACCTGCCCACCGCACCCGCATTGGTCACGGTCACGCATAATGGAAAAAAAATTGATGCGGTGGCCCAACCAACCAAAACAGGATTTGTTTTCCTGCTGGACCGTGAAACCGGGAAACCGCTGTTCCCGGTGGATGAACAACCGGTACCTCAGGACAGTGAGTTGCGGGGCGAGAAACTCTCCGCCACCCAACCCATACCAAGATTGCCGAAGCCTTTCGTGCGACAACTATTTACCGAAGCTGAGATCAACGATTTGCTGCCAGACAGCTCCCGGGAAGAAATCCGGGGTAGATGGGCTTCTTACCGGAAAGAACATATGTACGCCCCTCCTTCAAAGCAGGGAACGATTGTCCTGCCGGGTTTCGACGGAGGCGCCGAATGGGGAGGTCCCGCTTTTGATCCGGAAACAGGGAGGCTTTTTGTCAACGCCAATGAAATGGCTTGGGTGCTGACCATGGTGGACAGACCCGTTCAGGCCGTGGTGGAGAACTTTCAATTGGCCGGGAACCGTTTGTACACGCAGCAATGCATGGCCTGCCATGGCAAAGACCGGAAAGGAACGGGCAATTATCCATCCCTTGATTCAGTCCGGTTGAAATATACGGAGTCCACGCTGACCGCCTTACTCAACAGCGGACGACGTATGATGCCTTCTTTCAGGCACCTCAAAGAGGTGGAGAAAGAGGCAATCGTGGCGGTGATGCTTGACCAAAAGAAGCTGTTCAACAAACCTTTTCAGAAACAGACCGCGGACAGTTTCCTGCAGTTGCCCTATGGCATCACCGGGTACAACAAATTCCTCAGCAGGGAAGGCCATCCGGCCATCAAACCACCATGGGGCACGCTGAATGCCATTAACCTCAATACCGGAGAGATCGATTGGAAAGTACCACTGGGTGCAGATCCGCGTTTCAAAAAACAAGGTGTTCATACAGGTACGGAAAATTACGGAGGCCCCGTTGTGACTTCCGGTGGGCTGGTTTTTATTGCAGCCACCAGTGACGGCATGATCCGGGCTTTCAGCAAATACACAGGAAAACTCCTTTGGGAATACCCGCTTCCCGCTCCGGGATTCGCTACCCCCTCCATCTATTCCATCAACGGCAGACAATACCTGGTGATTGCCTGTGGCGGCGGCAAACTGGGAACCCGAAGCGGGGACCAGTATCTGGCTTTTGCCCTTCCAAATCCATGAAGATGCACAGAAGATTGGTTTGCACGTGTGCTTTTTTGATGGCCTTCAGCGGATACGCTCAGGAGAGCCTCCGCCTTTGGTATGACAAGCCGGCCGAACGATGGACGGAAGCGCTTCCCCTGGGCAATGGCAGGTTGGCAACCATGGTTTTTGGCGGCACGGATACGGAACGTTTTCAACTCAATGAAGAAACAATCTGGGCCGGCGCTCCGGTGAATGACATCAATCCGCTTGCACGCCAGGGTCTGCCTGGCATTCAACAGATGCTCTTCCAGGGCAGGAACCAGGAAGCCTATGAGCAGGCCAGGGAGAAACTGCTGGGCACGCCCCCGCAAATACGGTCTTATCAGACCCTGGGTGATCTGTTCATTCAATGGAACAAGGGCAAGCAGAAACCGGGTTCCTACTCCAGGAGCCTGTCCCTGGATTCCGCGGTCCATACTACCTGTTATACAGAAGGCCCGGCCCATGTCACCGGACGGAGTTTTGTGTCCGCTCCAGCCAATATGATCGTTATACGATACGATGCACGGGGCGGACCATTGCACGCCAGCATTTCCCTCAAAAGAGCCAGGGATGTCGATATAACGGTAACGAATAATCGTATTCAGATGCTCGGGCAGATTCGTGATAGCGCTGATGAGAAGTTGAAGGGCCCTGCGGGTGATCACCTGCGTTTTGCCGGTCTGGCGGAGGTCAGGTCTGGAGGAGGAGCCCAGCGGGCCAGTGATGGTGGAATTGTGGTGAGTGGTGCAACCTGGCTGGAAGTCAGGTTTACCGCTTACTCGGACTATCACCATGAATCCCTTGGATTCGACCGTACGGTGGATCCGGCGGAGCGTTGCAGGACTATGCTCGATAATCGTGCAAAGCAATCCTTTCAAACCCTGTTGAATCAGCATCTGGAAGAATATCGCCCCCGGTTCAGTCGCCTTCAGATTAACCTGGGCGGTTCGGGTGGAGAGCATTTCCCCACCAATGAGCGACTGGAAAGGCTTCGACAGGGTAGTTATGATCCGGATCTTTACGCTTTGTATGTGCAATACGGCCGCTACCTGTTGCTTTCGAGTTCCCGGTTCCCGGGTCGCTTGCCTGCCAATCTTCAGGGGAAGTGGAATGAGCATTTTGACGCGCCCTGGCAAAGTGACTATCATACGAATATCAACCTGCAGATGAATTACTGGCCAGCCGGCCTGGCCAATGTAGGGGAGACCATGTTGCCCCTCGCTGCATTCATGAATGCCATGACCAAGCCGGGTCAACGATGTGCCCGGGAAATGTATGGAGCCCGTGGTTGGGCCATGCACCACGCCACGGATATTTATGGACGGACCGCCATCAACACGGACCCGATCTGGGGCACAAGTCCCCTTGCAGGTGCATGGATGGCTTTGTCCCTGTTCGATCACTATGACTTTACAAGGGACACGGGATACCTTCGGCAGTATGCGTACCCGTTACTGAAAGCCTCCGCGGAATTCATCCTGAGTTTCCTCGTCAGAAGCCCCGAGGGTTACCTGGTTACGGCGCCATCTATGTCGCCAGAGAATGGTTTTTACCTCCGGGGTGATACCGGTCGCAGGCATGTAATCACCTATGGTCCTGCGATGGACAATCAGATCATCCGGCAGGTATTTCAGTCGATTCGTTCCGTTCAATCCATCATGCGGGAAGATCCCGCTTTTATCAGATCCCTCGAAGCGGCGGAAGTTCAGCTTGCCCCTACGCGCATCAACCGTTATGGGGGCATCCAGGAGTGGATCGAGGATTATGAGGAAGAAGAGCCAGGACATCGTCATATCTCACATCTTTTTGGACTATTCCCAGGTTCCACATTCAATCAGGACAGTGCGTGGATAAAGGCCGCAAAGACCACGATTGAGCGCAGGTTGCGCAGCGGTGGCGGGCATACGGGCTGGAGTCGCGCCTGGATTTTGAATTTCTATGCACGATTGCGTATGGGGGATACTGCTTTATATCATGCGGAACAGCTCCTGGGAAAGTCCACCCTGCCAAACCTGTTTGATGCTCATCCTCCCTTTCAGATTGACGGTAATTTCGGCGGTGCTGCCGGCATCCTGGAGATGCTGGTGCAGAGCCATATACCTGGAACCGTTGATCTGTTGCCGGCCCTGCCGCAGAGTTGGAGAACCGGTAGCGTGAGGGGTCTGCGGGCCAGGGGCGGATTGGTCCTGGACCTGGAATGGGAGGACGGAATGCTGACCAAAGCCACTGCCCATGCTACAGGGCAAGCCATTCAGACCACGTTGCAATACAGGGGGATTCTGAAAAAAATCAACTTGGGCAAAGGAGGGCAGGTCACCTGGGTGCCCGGCAAACCAGCTTAACCATTTATGCACCTAAACCAATTGTCAGTGATCAACAGGGGCTCCGTTCGCATATCATGGATCGCATTGCTGTTATGGATATATCCGGACCTCCGGGCACAGGAGAAAATTCCGCCGGACAGCATCCGGGAAAAGATGCAGTGGTTTGCAGATGCCAAGTTGGGCATTTTTATCCATTGGGGGATTTATTCCGTCAAGGGAACCGATGAGAGCTGGGCTTTCTTCAATAACAAAATCAGCTGGGCTGATTACATGGCGCAGATGAAAGGCTTTACCGCTTCCGCCTATGACCCCGAAGCCTGGGCCAGCCTGATCCATGCATCTGGCGCGAAATATGCAGTGCTGACCACGAAGCATCACGATGGGGTAGCCCTCTGGGATTCGAAACAGAAACATTTTGATGTGGTGGACCAAACACCCGCTGGGAGAGACCTGCTCACCCCGTTTTATGCAGCCATCCGGAAAAAAGGCATCAAGGCGGGGGCTTACTTTTCCCTGATCGACTGGAGCCACCCGGATTATCCCGGTTTCAGGAAGGACAGCAGCAGGTATACCCGGACATCAGATCCTGCACGCTGGCAGCGTTTCAATAAATTTCTCCAGGCCCAGTTGAAAGAAGTGGGTGATCTGGCAAACCCGGATTTATGGTGGTTTGATGGCGATTGGGAACATCCGGCCGATGCATGGGAAAGCGTGCGCATCAGGCGGGACATTCTCAACCGGAACCCCCGCGCCATCATAAACGGAAGGTTACAGGGCTATGGCGATTATGCTACGCCGGAGCAGAATTTTCCGGTTACGCGTCCGCGTTACGACTGGTGGGAGTTATGCATGACCAGTAATGACAATTGGGGTTTTCAGTTCCGGGACACGGCATGGAAAACACCATATGAGGTGATTACCATTTTTGCAGATGCCGTTTCCAACGGCGGCAATCTGTTGCTGGACATTGGACCGATGCAGGACGGAAGGATTCCACCTCAGCAGGCGCATATATTGCAAGAATTGGGGGGATGGAATAAACGCAATGGCGCAGCCGTTTTTGGATCGAGGGCTGGCATTCCGCAGGGACATTTTTACGGACCTACCACGCTATCCCCGGATTCAACCAGACTTTACCTTTTCCTCCCCGGGAATGCGAGTGGTGAAATCGTGGTGAAGGGACTTGTCAATCCCATTTCGTCCATCCGCGTGTTGGGAAAGGACCGCATGCTGACCCATAAAATCGTGGGAAAAATTTACTGGAGTTCCGTTCCGGGACTCGTGTACATTCCGGTGCCGGAGGATGCAAGGGATAAATATCTCACTGTGCTGGAACTTCAGTTGAAAGGCCCCATCAGGCTTTACCGTGGCCATGGTGGCTTTGACTGAGTGGGCATCTCCCTCCATCCCAGCTTTTAAAAAAATTCGGTATCAGGTCCTGGCGCAGCATTCAAAGCCCACCAGCAGCCTGCTCAACTTTCAAAGTAAACCGCCAGCCTGCTTCGGAGTTCTTCCGGCATCCTGGTTCTTTTCTTGGTGGCCTTATCCAAAAAAAACAGGGTGACTTTTCCCTGCGTGATCAGTTTGCCCTGTTCATTGAAAATTTCCTGCAGAAACTCGATGCGATGGTTGTCCGGCAGATGCCTGAGCGTAGTGCGGACACTCAGCAAATCATCATACCGTGCCGGCCTGAGGAAGCGCATGTCTATCTCCGTAACGGGCATTTCGATTCCCATCGCCTCCATTTCGCGGTAGGTGAAGCCCAGGTGGCGGATGGATTCAGTCCGCGCGATTTCAAAATAGGTGGCATAGTTTGCATGATAGACCACGTTCATCTGGTCTGTGTCTGCATAACGTACGCGGATATGGTAGTCGAATGCGTACATCAGCTTATTTACCCATAATCCCATCCACGGAAGCCTTTCCAGGTCCGCATAGCAGGATCACCAGGTATCCAATGAGGAAAAGCGCTCCATGTTCTCCATCGCCAAAAACTTCCGCATTGTGGGCGATAAAGATGATCACGAGCATGTTGATGATCAGGGGGATCACCGTAAACCGGGTGAAGAGTCCCATAACCAGGAATATGGAGCAGAAAAACTCAGCGAACACGGTGAGCGCCAGGCTGACAGTACCCCCCAGGCCAAGAAAATTCATAAAGTCTCCTTTGTATTTGGAGAAGTTTATCAGCTTGTCATATCCATGCGGAATCATCAGCGCTCCCAGCCCCAGTCTGAGTAATAACATGGATAGATTAAATCCCCAATGTTTGTAGGAAGTACTCAGCATTTTTTTCATTCTGATCAAATTGGTCACAAATCTAAATTTATCACACGGTTTTAACAAGACAGACCTTTACTTTGCATTTGAACTCCGGGTTCGATGCCCCGGTATCTCAGCCCTCATATACTATGATCAGAACCAGCATTTTCTTAATCCTGCTCTTGTTGATGATTCGCGTCCATAGCCAGGAGACGCGCGTCTATACGGATCCGCAGCGCAGGTTCTGGCATGCCAAAGACCTTTTTCAGCAGGGCCGTTACAGCCTGGCTTACCCCATTTTAAGAGATTTACAGATCGCCCTTCGGGAGGCGGATTATGCCAGTCAGCGGCTATCCACCGATGAACTGAATTTTTACGCCATTGTCTGCGCTCTGAAGCAGACGGAGCCACTGGCAGAAGAGCAGGCCAAGGGATTTATCGCGCTCGAGCGAAACGATGCGCTGCAGAAAAAGATGGCCTTCCACCTGGGCACCTATTATTTTTATGCAGGTGATTTCCGAAACGCCTCCATATACTTTGAGCAGACGGACCCTGAACAGCTCAGCCAGGAGGAAATCGCAGCCATGAAGTTTCAGCAGGGCTACAGCTATTTTGTCCTTGGCCAGATGGACAGGGCAAAACCTTTGCTCAACGAAGTCAGGCAAGTTCCGGGTGATCCAAATTTCGCAGATGCCAACTATTATTATGGCTTCATCGTCTATGGAGAGCGAAGGAACAGTGAGGCCCTGGATGCGTTCCGGAAGGTAGAAAACCATCCTGACTATGGTCAGGCTGTTCCCTTTTATATTGCCTCCATCCAGTACCAGCAGGGTAAAAAGGATGAAGCGCTGAAATATGCGGAAGCGAAGCTGGGAGACGGGCGGGCTTTGTACGACAAGGAGTTCCAGCAACTGGCAGGGCATGCCTATTTTGAAAAAAGACAGTTTGCAAAAGCGCTGCCTTTGCTGGAAGCGGGCTTGAAAGGCCAGGAGAAACTGACCCGGGAACAATTGTATGAGCTCAGCTATTGTTATTACGACGCCAGGCAGTACAGAAAGGCGGCGGATGGCTTCCGGCTATTATCGGAAGGCACAGATTCACTGACGCAGAGTGCGATGTATTTGCTGGGCGATGCTTACCTGAAAATGGGCGATAAGCCCAATGCCCGAACCGCATTTGCCTATTGTGCCAGTAACAGCAGCATTCCGCAGCAGAAAGAGGTGTCTCTCTTTTTATACGGCAAACTCTCTTATGAACTGGGTTACCAGGACCTCGCCCTGGCGGAGTTGAAGAAATTCATCGCCCAGTATCCAGGTTCTGTCTATGCCACGGAGGCCAGGGAGTTGATGATTTCTCTGCTGGCCAACACCAACAATTACCGGGAGGCTCTGGACCTGCTGAATGGCTTAGCCAGGCCCACTGAGATGTCCAAGGCATTGTTTCCAAAAGTGGCTTACGGCAGGGCCCTTGAGTTGGTGAATGAAGAAAAACTGGAGGAATCGGTCCGTCTTTTGGACAAGGTATTGACGGATCCCAACGGTAGACCCGTATTGTCCCAGTCCACATTCTGGCGAGGGGAGATTGCCTACCGTCAAAATAAGCTGGACGAGGCCGCTCGATACCTTCACGCATATCTGGAGTCCGCCCCGGTAAACGTGGGCGAAATCAGTCCTCAGCACGCGAGGTACACCCTGGGGTATGCTTATATGCGGAAAGAAAATTACAAGCTCGCGCAGGGATACTTTGAACAGGTGGCCCCTTCCATCCGTGTAAGCAGCCCTTCCTTGGAACAGGATGCATACCTGAGGAATGCAGATTGTCATTTCATGATGCGGGATTTCACTAAGGCGAATGCCATGTATGCAAGAGCACAGGAATTTTCCTGGCCATCTGCGGACTACGCCAGCTATCAACAGGCAATGATTGCAGGCATCAGCAAACCTTCTGAAAAAATCCGGCAATTGAGTTCTTTTGAGCGAAAGTACCCATCCTCTGAATTGGTGCCGCTGGTCCATATGGAGATAGCGAATTCGTACTTGTCTGAGGAAAAATACAGGGAGGCAATTCCTTACCTGCGGCAGGTGATCAATGCGCCCGCAAACAGTGGAAACCTGAAACCCAGGGCATATCTGCGCATGGGCATCGCCCAATACAACCTCAACAACAACCGCGAGGCCCTGGAAGCCTATCAGAAACTGGTGAGCAGTTTCCCGGATGCCCCGGAAACCGATGAGGCGCTCGAGAGTGCGAAAGCAATTTATGTGGAGGAAGGCAAGACCGGCGAGTATGCGGCATTTCTGCGGTCTGCGGGGCGGCAGGTCAGTAAGAGCCAGGAAGATTCCCTGGCCTGGTCCGTGGCGGAAAGCAGGTATGCTTCCGCAGATTTGAATGGCGCCTTGAATGCAACCGGGGAATACCTGAAAAGATTTCCTGACGGGTCTTTCTCCAACGATGCGCTGTTTATGCGCAGCGAAATATACCAGGGCAAAAAGGATTGGAAAAATGCAGTGGAAGGATATCAGCAGATTGCGGATGCAGGAAACAGCAGGTTTGTGGAGAAAGCCAGTCACCAGGCCGGAAGAATCAATTATTTTGAGCTGAAGAATTATCCTGCGGCAGAGAAATATTTTTTGCTGTCGAAATCGGTTACAGGCGACCGTGAGCAGCGGCTGGATGCGATGCGGGGCCTGTTGCGCAGCCAATACCAGCAGGGCAAGTGGACTGAGGCATCTGCCAATGCGGATGAGTTGTTGCGCGAGAAGTCAATCAGCACGGACGATAAGGTCCTGGCTTCCATGGTCCGGGGCCGTGCGGCCCAGTCGGCAGCAAAATACGCAGATGCCATCCAGTTTTTCCGCTCCGTGATTCCGCTCAACAATGCAGCTTATGCCGCTGAAGCGCGCTATGAGATTGCGTCCTGTTACCTGAGGCTGAATGATCTGAAAAATGCCGAGAAAGCCGCGTTTGAAACGATTAATAAGTCGGGTTCCTACGATTTCTGGATTACCCGCGCCTATATTTTATTGGGGGATTTGTTCTGGAAGCAGAAGGATTATTTCAATGCCAAGGCTACCCTTCAGAGTGTTGTGGAAAACAGTGCCATTACTGAGCTGAAAGAGGAAGCGCAGGTAAAGCTCGAACTGGTGACGGAGGAGGAGAAGAAAAATTCAAATATTATAGACGGGAAATGACACATAAGATAAACCTTGTTAAGCATCCGTTTGGATGGAATCGTGCCTGGCAGCAGGGTTCAGGTCTGCTGTTGGTCTTCCTGATCATCATGGGAACGGGGTCCGTTGCACAAGAGCCCGGCAAAAAGCAGACCATTGACATCACTTCCTCTTTCAAGCCTGTGCTGCGCAATGCGGCCAAAATCCAGTTTAACGCCAGCCCGCCCAAGCCGGACACCGGCAGGCCGAGCCTGACCTACCAGGTACCGGTGCAGAACCTGGTGCCCGGGCTCGCTCCGGTGAACCTCAGTCCGCTGGCTTTGAAGATAGACAGTACCGAACCATGGCCCAATAGCAATTATATCAAAGCAGGTTTCGGCAATCTGAGCACGCCATATGCGGAAGCAGGCCTTAGCCTCGGCAACCAGAAGGCCAAATTTGTTGTGCTGGCCAGTCATATATCGTCCAATGGCGGCATTGAGTACCAGGATTATGCGCGGACTGCCGTGGACGGATACCTTTTCATGCCCCTTTCTGAAAACCTGGAGTTCAATGGTAAGGTGGGTTTTCGTCAGGACAAGTATTTCCAGTATGGTTTTGATCGCTCCAAATACAATTTCTCAAAATCAGACCTCTTGCGGAGATACAACACCCTTTCTGCAAGGGCAGGTGTCCGCAACCTGACCCTGACAGAATTCGGCCTGAGCTACCAGCCCCAGTTGCAGGTGGATTTCTTTGCGGACAATCTGTCCAATAACGAGTCCAATATCGTGCTGAATGTCCCCATTGAAAAATATCTGGGGAAGTCGCTTTCCATCGGACTCGGTTTCAACGCAGACCTGACCCGCTTTGATCCCTCCGGTGCGCGCGCCCTCAACAACAGCATTTATCAGGTACCGGTAGCCGTTAAATTCAGGACACCCAATCTTCGTTTCCAGGCTGCTGCGAGTCCTTCCTGGGATAACGGGAAATTCCACCTCCTGCCCAATTTCTGGGCAGAATTTCCCATCGCCAGGGAAAAGTGGGTCATACAGGCTGGGTGGATCAGTTACTATGAAAAGGGAAATTACCAGCGCTTTTCGCGGATTAATCCATACTTGTCCGTCCCCACTGATTTGAAGAATACGCGCATGATTGAGCGATATGTTGGGTTCAAGGGGGTATTGTTTCAGATCTTTACCTACAATGCAAAAATTGGCTCCGCCCAGTTTAATTCGGTACCGCTTTTTGTCAACGATACCGCTTCCGGAAAATCATTCCCGATTGTTTTCGAAGACAAGCTTGACGCGATGCAGATCCAGGCCGAAATGGGATTTACAAAAGGCGAGAAATTCTCCCTTCAGGCAGGGTTTAACTGGTATTCTTTCAATAAGCAGCGCACTGAAGACCGAGCCTGGGGCCTTGTTCCCCTTGAGCTGAAAGCGCATTTTCGCTGGATGATCCTGAAAGACCTTTGGTTGAAAAGCGACTTATTCATGTGGGAGGGACCGCTGTACAAGACCAGCAGCGGGGGAAGCGATCGTCTTCCTGGTGCATTTGACCTGAATGCGGGGCTTGAATTCCGTGTGATGAAAAACCTGGTTTTGTGGACGCAGTTTAATAACATCACCAATTCGAAGTACCAGCGCTGGCACCAATATGATGCGTATGGCTTCAACATGCTGGGCGGCGTGACCCTTACATTCGATCATTAATTGGGGAAATCTTCTGTCCGGATGGCGGGGTTGAAGTCCTATCTTTGGCCATCCATCCACGATGAAAGCAAAGGATATTGCAGACATATTATACCGCTACTTCATCCAGCGTAAAAGCCTGAGTCTGCCTGGCATAGGAACATTCGACCTTTTCCAGGTCTCCGCACAAACAGACTTCGCCAACAAGAAAATTCTGCCGCCCGGGTTTACCATTGTGTACAACAACCAGGAAGACAGTCCGGACCATTTGTTATTTTCATATATCGCCCGTAAAAAAAACATTCCAGAATGGGAAGCCATCAAGGCCGTGAATGATTTTTCTTTTTCCCTGCGGCAAAGATTATTGAGCGGGCAGTCAGTCTCCTGGGATGGAATCGGGGATCTTAAGGCGGGTGACGGGAAACAGATTCAGTTTGAGCCAGAAAGGAAGGTATTTCAGTTCATCGGGCAAGTGCACGCACACCGGGTCATCCGGGAGGCTGAATCGCATGGGCTCCTGGTAGGAGATCGGGAACGAACACGCGAGGAGATGACGGACATGCTGCAACACGGGTCAGCCGAGTACCAGGTCAGGGGAAGCTGGTGGAACCTTGCGGCGATTCTTGCCGCGGTTGCCGTCTTCGTGATTGCCATCCGGGCTTTCACAGGTGGTGTGTCCGTAACAAGCGGCCGGCAGCATTCCTTCACGCCGGCCGAAACGAGCGCCACTTATTATTTCCTGAAAGAACCTTCGCGCTGACCATGATCCACTATACGAACTGCCCGGTTTGCGGCAGTGCAGAGATAGCCGAGCTTTTTGACGTCAAGGACTACACGGTAAGTGGGAAGACCTTTACCATTCTCAACTGTGGCCGTTGTAGTTTAAGGTTTACGCAGGATATCCCCGGCACAGACGAGATTGGACAGTACTACAAGGCGGATAGCTATGTTTCCCATACGGATACACGCAAGGGGCTGATCAACCAGGTTTATCACCGGGTGCGCAGGCATACCCTGGAAGGAAAGCGAAAGATGATGGAGGGGGCGATGGGGGGCAAGACGGGCCATGTCCTGGATTATGGATGTGGAACAGGCGCTTTCCTGTCCGTGATGAAAAAGCATGGATGGGAAGTTACGGGCGCAGAGCCGGACTCCGGAGCGCGGAGCATAGCGCAGGCGCAATATCAGATCCTCCCCTTGGACCCGTCTTCCATCGGACTTCTTAAAGACGGCTATTTCGATGTCATCACTTTGTGGCATGTCCTGGAGCATGTGCATGACCTGCATGGCACCCTCGCGCATTTGCGCCGCGTGCTGAAAAAGGAGGGGAAGATTTTCATCGCTGTGCCCAATCACAATTCCGTGGATGCGGGTCATTACGGGCCGGCATGGGCTGCCTGGGATGTGCCCCGTCATCTTTATCATTTTTCTCCGGAGAGCATGCAATTCCTTTTGAAGAAGTCTGGGTTCAGGCAGGTGGATATCCGTCCGATGTGGTTCGACAGTTATTATGTGAGCATGCTCAGTGAGCAATACAGGAAGGGAAGTCAGAACCTTTTGTCTGCATTCTGGTGGGGCTTTCAATCCAACCTGGCGGCGGGAAAGGACCTGAAGCGGTGCAGTTCGCTGATTTATGTGGCTGAGCAAAACGGATATGGTACCTGAGCGGACGGGCTATAAAAAACTGACCTGCTCAGTTCCCGTTGAGTGTTTCACGGGCTTTTTTGATCGTGGCATCATTCATATTGGCCACTTCATAAAATCCTTCACTGCGCCAGATTTGCCTTGCAACCAGTCGCTTTAAGGTTTCTTTGAGCCTTCCTGCGGAAGCGGGATCCAGGCTGCCGATCTGCACAGAATCGGAGGCTGCAAAACGAGCGAATTCGTTCGCCATGGCGTCACTGACTTGAAAATCACGCGCATAGTCGGCCGGCGTCTTGAACCTGTCCAGGCTGGCCCTGTTGCCAATATAGTAGCGGTAGGCGAATTTCCCCAGTGTATTTCGATTATACAATTCCGTAAATGCGGTATCAAAGCGCGTAGTGTCCAGTGCTACAAAGATGTCCGGGGAGATGCCTCCACCGTCATATACCTTTTTGCCCCCTGCGGTGGTATAGGATTTTGCATTGGAGACAACGCCGGAGTCCGGGCGGATCAATTTACCCGCATGATAACGATCGATGATTTCCTGGTTGTACTTATCCACCCCTTCATCATAGGGTTTTTGAATGCTTCTGCCTAAAGGCGTGTAGTAGCGTGCCACGGTGAGACGAAGCGCCGATCCGTCCCGGAGATTATACTGTTCCTGTACAAGGCCTTTTCCAAAACTGCGCCTACCGATGATGGTGGCCCGATCGTAATCCTGGAGGGCGCCAGCCAACACTTCGCTTGCGGAAGCCGAGCCTTCGTTCATCAGCAGCACGAGGCTGCCTTTTTCAAACAGGCCGTTTCTCCTGCAGGTGTATTCTTTTTTTGGCGTATGTTTTCCTTCCGTATAGACAATGAGCCTGTTTCCATCCAGGAATTCGTCTGCAATTTCAACGGCCTCATCCATGATACCCCCGCCATTATCCCGGAGGTCCAGGATCAGTTTCTTCATGCCGCCGGCCTGCAGGGTCTCGAGGGCTTTCATGAACTCTTCATAAGTTGTTTCAGCAAACTTGTTCAACCTGATATAGCCCGTCTGATGGTCCATCATATAGGAAGCGTCCAGCGAGACCAGCGGGATGAAACCGCGTGTGATGGTAAATTTTTTCTGCTTGTCGTCCCTCAGCATCGTGACCTCGACCTGCGTTCCGCGTGGGCCACGCAACAAGCTCCGGATGCCGTCCGAGGTGATGCCGGTGCCGGCCACGGATGAATCGCCAACCAGCAGGAAGCGGTCGCCTGCCATCAGGCCCGCTTTATCGCTGGGGCCATCCCGGAGTACTGTCAATACGTGTACGGTATCGGAGAAAATGTTGAATTCAACGCCGATGCCTTCGAACCTGCCGGCCAGGTCTTCATTGACTTCGCCCAGGCTGGAAGCGGGGATGTACAATGAGTGAGGATCCAGTCCCGTCAGAAGGTTTTCGATGGCACCCTGTCCCAGTGAGTCAAGATTGACATCGTCTACGTAACGGGTGCGGATCAATTCAAATACCTCCTGGAAGGAGGCGCGACTGTCAGACCTGAACAGGGTTCTGGTTGCGGGCATATTGCCCCTCAGTTTATAACCCAGGAAAATGCCCAGGAGCATGGACAGGGACAGGAAGAGCGGAAGCCAGACCTGCAATTTTTTTTTATTCATTCCTTCCTTTGTATCTTGGTTCGGAAGGGCAAATTTCCTGAATTAAGTTGAATAATTCCTACCAGTGGTAAAATTGATTGCAGACAGTGGCTCAACAAAAGCGGAATGGTGCCTGGTGCAGGGTAAGAAGAAGAAAACGATTTTCACCCAGGGGGTAAGCCCTTATTTCCTGGACGGGCCACAGATCATCGCGTTGCTTTCTAAAGAGTTGCTGCCGTCAATCCGTAAAGTGGAAATTGACCGACTGTTTTTTTATGGTACAGGCTGCAAGAGCGTTGAGAACAAGCGGATGGTGCGCAAGGCGCTGCAGAGACTATTCCCTTCCGCGGAAGTGAGTGTGGATACGGATTTGGTAGGTGCGGCAAGGGCCGTTTGCGGCAGAGAAGCCGGCCTGGCCTGCATATTGGGAACAGGGTCCAACTCCTGTTATTACAATGGCAGGAAAATCGTTCGCAACAGCCCCGGGCTGGGATACGTGCTGGGTGATGAGGGCAGTGGCGCTTACCTGGGAAGAAAAGTGTTGCAGTATTTCCTGTACAATACATTTGATGAGGACCTGAGGTCAAGGTTTGATGCTACCTACGTGACGAATGCATCGGAGATATTGGACCATGTCTACAAAAAGCCATTGGCCAACCGCTACCTTTCGTCCTTCGCCCTGTTCCTGGCAGAAAACAGGGGTCATTTCATGGTTGAAAACATCGTGGAAGACGGGCTGAATGATTTTTTCTTTCAGCATATCATTAAGTACAGGGAAGCCTGGACCCATCCCGTTCATTTTGTGGGCGGGGTAGCCTGGGGGTTCCGGGATGTGGTGAAGGATCTCTGCGAAAATTATGAGTTGACGCTCGGTCGCATCTTAAAAAACCCTATGGAAGGATTGCTGGACTATCATGCCACCCCGGCCTGAACGGCTTTCCCAAAAACAAACAACATGAGTGCATTTGAGAAAGTCACGGAGCAGGTATCCCGATATGATCACCTGGAGACGATGTCCATTCTGAGCCTGCTGCTTAACATCAATAAGGAAGACAAGATTGTACCGCTTGCGGTGGAAAAAGCCATCCCGGCCATTGAGAAACTGGTCAGCGTGATTGCCGATAAGATGCTGGCCGGGGGCAGGTTATTTTACTTAGGCGCCGGGACCAGCGGACGGCTGGGGGTGGTAGACGCCAGTGAATGTCCCCCCACATATGGTATTCCGCACGGGATCGTCATTGGCATCATTGCAGGGGGTGAAAACGCCATGTTCAAAGCCGTGGAATTTGCGGAAGACAGCAAGGAAGACGGATGGAATGACCTGTTGCATTATGGAGTGTGCAGCAAGGATGTGGTAGTGGGCATAGCGGCCAGCGGAACCACACCTTATGTTATTGGAGCGTTGGAGCAGTGCCGCAAGCAGGGCATCGCCACGGGATCCATTACCTGTAATCCCCATGCGCCGGTTTCCGCGGTGGCAGATTTTCCCATTGAAGTGGTGGTAGGTCCTGAGTTCGTGACCGGCAGCACCCGCATGAAGAGCGGCACGGCCCAGAAGCTGGTGCTGAACATGATCTCCACAAGTGTGATGATACAGTTGGGCAGGGTGGAGGGCAACCGGATGGTAAACATGCAGCTCAGCAACGAAAAGCTGGTGGACCGGGGCGTGAAGATGGTCATGGAGCAACTTTCCGGGTACGATTACGAAGAGGCCAAGGCGCTTCTCCTGCAGCATGGAAGCGTGAAGAAAGCCGTTCAATCCGGCATCCGGTAAATCAGTTTCATGTAATATTGTGGAGGACCTGGTGCCCGGTATGCATGACATCGAACCATACTACAATTGGAGACATCTTTATACGGCCGAGGAGGACGAACGGTCTCCGTTTTATGGAAGGGAATACAGTGAGTTTGCCTACTCTCAGACCGTCTACAATTATTATATTCACCCGCAATGGGACGAATTCGGATCCCGCACGCTGTATCTCAAGATGTTGTTTGTGGATTACGACCAGGGCTTTGCCATCCTGGAATTGATAGGAGAGTGGAATGACGCCATCGAGAACGATATCATGACCCTGAAGCGGGAAGTTATAGACCCGATGATCCGGGAAGATATCTTTAAATTTATCCTGATTTCTGAGAATGTCCTCAATTTTCACAGCAGCGATTCAAGCTATTACGAAGAGTGGATGGAAGATATCCGGGAAGAGGGTGGCTGGGTTGTCATGCTCGGATTCCCGGAAGCTGCGCGGCATGACTTTCTCCGGACACATATCGACCGTTATGTTGAACTGATCGACTTTCCCGCCTGGCGGACGGCCCAGCCAAACCATTTGTTTGCCGCCATCGATCATAAATTGCTCAGACGCTTAAACAATCAGTGATTCCTGAACCTGCCATGCTTCTCTTTGTTATATAGGCTGCGGGAGGGTATATCCGGTCAAAAAATAGTTTTTTTTGAACCTACGGGGACTATTTTTGCAGGAATTCCCCAAACCTGCAATTTATCGCCATGAAGTGGAAACAACTGTTCACATCCTCAATCGGTAAGAAAATCACCATGGCCCTGACCGGTCTTTTCCTGGTTGTATTCCTGGTGGTGCATTGTTATGTGAATGCCAATGTGCTGTTTACGAACGGTGAGGAGAATTTTAACAGGGCCGCTCATTTCATGAGCACCAATATCCTGGTGCGCATCATGGAGATTGGCCTTTTTGCAGGATTTATCCTTCACATCGTCCAGGGCTACCTGCTGGAAGGGGGCAATCGCGCCAAGCGTTCCAGCAAGTATTCCGTGACGGCAGGAAACAAGACGAGCACATGGTATTCCCGTTCGATGGCCATCCTGGGAACGCTGATCCTGTTGTTCCTGATCATTCACCTGGCCCATTTCTGGGTTCCTTCCCGGTTTACAGGTTTGCAGGAAGTGGAATATGACGGTGTGAAGTATCACAACCTATATGCAAAGATGCAGGCGGTTTTCTCAAATGGATGGGTGGTGTTGATTTATGTGCTGGGCTGTTTCTCTCTTGCCTGGCATCTTCTGCATGGTGTGCAGAGTGCATTTCATACCATGGGTTGGAACCACAGGCGTTACACACCCGTGATCAGGAACCTGGGCATCGGTTTTTCGGTTCTTGTGCCGTTGATTTTTGCTGCGATGCCACTGTTCATGTATTTCGGTTGGGCGTTGCCGATTGGTGGATTGACGCTCCTGTTCTGATAAGTGCGGGTTACTCATAATTTTTAATCATCGAATATGCTAGACGCCAAAATCCCCTCGGGTCCGCTGGAAAACAAATGGAAGCAGTATAAGAGTTCCGTGAGGCTGGTGAACCCGGCCAACAAGCGCAAGCTGGAAGTGATCGTGGTGGGGACCGGCCTGGCCGGGGCATCGGCGGCGGCCAGCCTGGGTGAGTTGGGTTACAAGGTCAAAGCTTTCTGCTACCAGGATTCCCCCAGGCGCGCGCATTCCATTGCAGCACAGGGCGGTATCAATGCGGCCAAAAACTATCAGAACGACGGGGATTCCGTATACCGTCTGTTCTACGATACCATCAAGGGAGGTGATTACCGTGCAAGGGAAGCCAATGTATACCGTCTTTCAGAAGTAAGCAGCAGCATCATCGACCAATGTGTGGCACAGGGCGTTCCCTTTGCCCGCGAGTACGGCGGCCTGCTGAGCAACCGGTCATTTGGCGGGACACAGGTGCAGCGCACGTTTTATGCGGCAGGCCAGACCGGCCAGCAATTGCTGATAGGCGCATACCAGGCTATGGAGCGCCAGGTTGCCCTGGGTGCGGTAGAAATGTTCAGCAGGCATGAAATGCTGGACATTGTGATGATCGATGGAAAAGCGCGCGGCATCATCGCCCGCAACCTGGTCACGGGGGAACTGGAGCGCCATTTCGGTCATGCGGTCCTGTTATGCACCGGCGGTTACGGCAATGTTTTCTACCTGTCCACCAATGCCATGGGTTGCAACGTCACGGCAGCATGGAAGGCACACAAGCAGGGTGCTTATTTTGGCAATCCCTGTTTCACGCAAATACATCCCACCTGTATCCCTGTCAGCGGAGACCACCAAAGCAAACTGACCCTGATGTCAGAATCCCTCCGGAATGACGGTCGCATCTGGGTCCCGGCCAAACAGGGTGACAATCGCGGCCCCAGGGAGATACCGGAGGGGGAGCGCGACTATTTCCTGGAGCGCAGGTACCCTGCCTTTGGTAACCTGGTGCCTCGGGACGTGGCCTCCAGGGCAGCCAAAGAACGCTGTGATGCGGGTCATGGGGTAGGCACGTCAAAGCAGGCCGTATACCTGGACTATGCAGATGCCATCCAGCGCTACGGTAAGGCTGAAGTGAGCAAGAAAAACCTCGGCAATGTGGATGCGGCTTCGGTTACCCGGCTGGGTATGGAGGTGATCAAGGAAAAATATGGAAACCTGTTCGATATGTATGAGAAAATCACCGGGGAGAATCCCTACGATGTTCCCATGCGGATCTATCCTGCCGTTCACTACACCATGGGCGGGCTTTGGGTGGATTATGAACTGATGACCACGGTACCTGGCTTATACTGCCTGGGCGAGGCCAATTTCAGCGATCACGGTGCCAACAGGCTTGGCGCTTCCGCGTTGATGCAGGGTTTGGCCGATGGATATTTCGTGATTCCTTACACCGTGGGTAATTACCTGGCAGATGAAGTGGGAAAGGGGCATGTCAATACAGATCATCCGGCTTTCGTGGAGGCTGAGCAAAAAGTGAAGCAGCAGATTGACGCACTCATGGCCGTGAAAGGAAAGCAGACGGTTGAGAGTTTTCATAAGCGACTGGGAAAAATCATGTGGGATAAATGCGGTATGGCCCGCAATTCGGAAGGCCTGAAGCAGGCCATCCAGGAAATCCGGGATCTTCGAAAGGAATTCTGGAGCGATGTGCGTATCCCCGGAGGCACCCTCGAAACCAATCCCGAACTGGACAAAGCCGGTCGCGTGGCGGATTTCCTGGAGCTGGGCGAGCTCATGTGCCTGGACGCATTGGAAAGAAACGAGAGCTGCGGCGGCCATTTCCGGGAAGAATACCAGACCCAGGAGGGAGAAGCACTCCGGAATGACGCGGATTACATGTATGTGTCTGTATGGGAAAGCAAGTCAGACAATACCTGGCAGCTGCATAAAGAGCCTCTCAATTATGAAGTGGTTAAACCCAGCCAGCGCAGCTACAAATAGCAGTCGTTGGTCATGAAAGTATCGTCACTAGTAGTCAGGAATAAGTCATCGGTCTTTTTTAATTAAACCAGTTGGTATGCAACATTATAACATGGATCTCAACCTCAAAGTCTGGCGTCAGAAGAACCCCCGGGAAAAGGGTGGATTTGAACAATACGAGGTAAAAGAAATTTCTTCTGAAATGTCTTTTCTCGAGATGATCGATGTGCTGAACGAGCGACTGATCCGGGAAGGGAAGGATCCCATCGCCTTTGATCATGATTGCCGTGAAGGAATCTGCGGAACCTGCTCCATGGTCATTGACGGAAGGCCACATGGCCCCTGGAAGGGTACCACCACCTGTCAACTGCATATGCGGGCCTTTAAAACCGGCGATACCATAACCATTGAACCTTTCCGGGCCAATGCATTCCCGGTGATCAAGGACCTGATTGTAGACAGGCGCGCATTTGACCGCATCATACAGGCAGGCGGATATGTTTCCGTCAATACCGGTAATGCAGTAGACGGTAATGCCATTCCCATTGAGAAGCAACATGCGGATGATGCCTTCGCCGCGGCATCCTGTATTGGTTGCGGCGCCTGTGTGGCAGCCTGCAAGAATTCATCTGCCATGCTCTTTGTTTCCGCCAAAGTGTCACACCTGGCGCTGCTTCCACAAGGATCGCCGGAGCGGAAATCCAGGGTACTGGGTATGATTGATCAGATGGACAAAGAAGGATTCGGCAGCTGCACCAATACCTATGCCTGCGAAGCGGAATGCCCCAAGGAAATTTCCGTCCTGAACATAGCGCGACTGAACCGGGAATACCTCGCGGCCTCACTCAGCGCACAGGACTAAGCAGTTCTGGACAAATATTTGAAGCCCCCTTATAGGGGGCTTTTTTGTACTCAATCGCCAATCGATTATCTTTAAAAAAACCAAGAAACCCCATGTCATCCTCTTCCCGTAGAAAGTTTTTACGCCAGTTGGGCGGAACCGCTGCACTTTTTAGCGCCCCCGGCGCGCAAGCCATCGCACTGGACGAATCGAAAATACAGATCATACAGCCGGAAAAAAGGCATGACTCAAACAGTAAGATACGCATTGCCTGCATCGGCCTCGGGTTGATGGGTTTTGGCGATACGGAGACCGCTTTGCAGGTACCCGGCGTGGAAATGGCAGGCGCCTGTGATCTGTATGAAGGCCACCTGGAGAGAGCCAGGGCCACCTGGGGCAAAGACCTTTATTGCACAAGGGACTTCAGGGAACTGCTGGAAAGAAAAGACATTGACGCGGTGATCGTGGCCACCCCTGATCATTGGCATGATCATATTTCTATTGCGGCTATGCGTAAAGGTAAGCATGTATACTGCGAGAAGCCCATGGTGCAGCATTGGGAAGAAGGACATGCCGTGATCAAAGCGCAGAAGGAAACGGGCAAGGTGTTTATCGTTGGATCGCAGGGGGTCAGCAGTGTTGCCCTGGCGGAAGCCAAAAAAATCATCAAATCCGGTGCGCTGGGTGAAATCAACCTCATTGAAGCCGTGAATGATCGGATGGGTGCCCTGGGCGCCTGGCAATATTCCATCCCCCTTGATGCATCACCCAAAACAGTGGATTGGGATCGTTTTCTGGGGGACGCACCCAAAAGGCCTTATGATCCGGAGCGGTTCTTTCGTTGGCGCAGCTACCGGGACTATGGTACCGGAGTAGCTGGAGACCTGTTTGTGCACCTGATCAGCGCGGTTCATTTTGCAATGGATTCCAATGGCCCCAACCGCGTCTTCTCCAGCGGTCAATTGGCCCTTTGGAAGGACGGCAGAGACGTGCCCGATGTCCTTACCGCCATCATGGATTATCCCAAAACGGGCAGCCATGGGTCTTTTCAAATGCAATTGAGGGTCAATTTCGCAGACGGTTCCGGCGGCAGCAACCGTACACGGATCTTCGGTTCAGAAGGCATGCTGGAATGGGGTGGTAACCGGTTTACCCTGAAACGTCAGAAACTCCCCGGTGCACCGGGATACGGCGGATGGGATACGTACAACGTATTTACCGAAGAGCAGAAAAAAGCCTACCAGGAATGGTATAACAAAAAGTATACGGAGGAGCAACGTAAAATGCATGCGCCCGAGGAAACCCGTTACGCGGCGCCGCAGGGCTATGACGACCGGCTGGATCATTTTGCCAACTTCTTTGAGGGCATCCGCAGTGGGAAGCAGATTGTGGAGGACGCCAGCTTCGGACTCAGAGCAGCTGGCCCGGCACTCTTGAGCAACCTCAGCTATTTCCAGCAGAAAGTGGTGAAATGGGATCCCGTATCCATGCGGGTTTTGTCCTGACCAGAGAACCTTGAAAATAGCGGATTTAATCCCGGACCCGGTAGAATGCGAAAACACAAGTTTGGTCCTGATCCCGGAACCCGGGAATTCAGCTTTTTTCACATTCCCTGTGACTTGTGTGGATGAGTCAAAACTTCCAGATTCTCATAGCCTTATGCAATAAATGCTACCTTTGGGCATTTATATGAAAACGGCATTTCATTGTTCCTGAAGGGGTTAATATGGTTGATTTTGCTGGGAGCAATGATTTCGTCGGCCTGGGCACAACCAGCCCAACTTTCCAACCTTCGTAAAAAATGGATCAGCACGCGGTTACCGGGCACGGTGATCGACTCCCTCAGCCTGGTTCCGGGCAGTTTCAGCATCGAAGGCGTTCCCGAATCAGATTACCAGGTTGACTTTGTCAATGCCCGATTGAAGTGGCATATCAAGCCCGAGGGTGATAGCGTATTGGCCCAATTCCGGGTTTTTCCCTATAAACTCAACACGCCCGCCCAACGCATGAAGTTTGACACAGTGATGGGGAAGTTCGTAGCCACCCCCATCACCATGCCCGGCAAAGACGGATCTTCCCAACCCTTGTTTGATTTTGGGAATCTCACCTACAACGGAAGTTTTGGACGCGGATTGGCATTCGGTAACCGGCAGGATGTGGTGGTGAATTCCAGCCTCAACCTTCAACTCAACGGCATCCTGGGAGACAGCATCATGCTCGCTGCCGCCATTACGGACAACAATATCCCCATCCAGCCGGATGGAAATACGCAGAACCTGAATGAGTTTGACCAGGTTTATATCCAGTTCAGTCGCGACAAATGGCGGTTCAGCATCGGAGACATCGATGTGCGGCAACAGGGGCAAAGCTATTTCCTGAATTTTTACAAGCGATTGCAGGGATTAGCCTTTGAAACGGAAAACAGGATGGGGCCAGCCGTCACCAATAAAGCCCTGGTCAGTGGAGCCGTGGCCAAAGGAAAATTCACGCGGAATATCTTCCAGGGCCTCGAAGGCAACCAGGGACCTTACAGGCTCAAGGGTGCCAACAATGAATTATTCTTTATTATCCTGGCGGGAACGGAGAGGGTATGGGTCGATGGGGTGCTGCTGCAAAGGGGAGAGGACCAGGACTATGTCATAAACTACAACACGGCCGAAGTCACGTTCACACCCCGGCAAATGATCACCAAGGACAAACGGATTCAGATTGAATTCGAATATGCAGACAGGAATTACCTGAACGCACAAATATTCCTCACGGATGAAGTGAATTTCAATCAGAAACTCAAGGTCCGGGTGGGTGCGTTTAACAATAACGACGCCAAAAATTCACCTATCAATCAGACCCTGGATGCGAGGCAGAAAAATTTCCTGGCCATCCTTGGGGATAGCGTGCAAAACGCATTTTATCCTTCCGCAACACCAGACACGCTGGCCGCAGGGAAGATTCTATATGAACGCGTGGATACCGCGTACAGCAGTACGCAGATGGATTCTATTTTTGTGTTTTCCGCTGATCCATCCAGAATACTGTATGCGCTTTCGTTCTCAGACGTGGGATTCGGTAAGGGCAACTATATCCAGGACCTGGCCAATAGCGCCAATGGCAAAGTGTATAAATGGGTGGCGCCTGATACCATAACCGGTCAGAAGCAGGGCCAGTATGAGCCCGCCATTTTCCTGGTAGCACCCAGGAAACAGCAGGTATTTACGGTTGGGGCAGACTATCAACTCTCCCCTCAAACCCTTGTCCGGACGGAGATGGCCATGAGTGTGTTTGACGTGAATACATTCTCTTCCAGGGATAAAGGGAATGACCAGGGCTTTGCAGCAAGAGCCAGCGTGGGGGATGCACGTGGTTTCAGCGGAAAACGGGCACTCGAACTGAAAACAGATCTTTACTACGAACATATTGGTGAGAATTTCAGACCGGTAGAGCGACTCAGAACGGTGGAATTCAACCGGGACTGGGGCCTGGCATTTGACGCCGCGCCGGCCACCGAGGATTTTTTTTCCGCGTCTGCCCAACTCCGGGATAAACAAAGTCATTCCATCCGGTATGCGTTCTCCGGTTTCCTGCGAAGCAATGACTACCAGGCATTTCGTAACAGTCTCCAGCACCAGGGC